>Ga0207868_1001784_pt1 | contig 14219 bp, 14 predicted proteins | sample Passage237B_FD_187370 | JGI IMG/M metagenome (GOLD analysis project Ga0207868, IMG submission 187370) | Cellulose adapted compost microbial communities from Newby Island Compost Facility, Milpitas, CA, USA - Passage2 37B (SPAdes) (version 3) ... | reverse complement strand
CGGCGAGATAGACCATTTCCTCGGCGGTGGAGACATGCAGCACATGGATACGCTTGCCGGTCTTGCGGGCAAGGTTCACGAGGCGCGTGGTGCAGCTCATCGCCACTTCGGGCGAGCGCCAGACCGGGTGGCTCGACGGATCGCCCGGAACGCGCAGGTGCTTGCGCTCTTCGAGCATGTACTCGTCTTCGGAATGGAAGGCCGCGCGGCGTGAAATGGCGCGCAGTATGGCTTCGACGCCGTCATCGTCGGCAACGAGCAGGGAGCCGGTGGAGCTCCCCATGAACACCTTCACGCCGGCGCAGCCCGGCAGTTTTTCGAGTTCGGCCAGCTGCGCCACGTTCTCGTGCGTGCCGCCGATATAGAAGGCGAAATCGCAATGCATCCGGTTGGTGCCGGCCACGATCTTGGCCTCGAAGGTTTCGCGCGTGGTGGTCAGCGGGTTGGTGTTCGGCATCTCGAAGACGCCGGTGACGCCGCCCATCACGGCCGAGAGGGAACCTGATTCGAGATCTTCCTTGTGGGTGAGGCCGGGCTCGCGGAAATGCACCTGGGTGTCGATGACGCCGGGCAGGATGTGGAGCCCGGTGCAGTCCTCGATGCGGTCGGCGCTGGCGGCCGAAAGGTCGCCCAGCGCCACGATGCGGCCGCCGCGCACGCCGATGTCGGCCTGGGTGGAGCCATCCTGGTTGACCACGGTGCCGTTCTTGAAGATCGCGTCATACTGCGCCATGTGTGGTCTCCCGTCTGTTCGAGGGCGGTGTAGCGGATGCCTCAGATGCCCACAATCCTTCGTCCGTCCCGTGCCGCGTTCCGTTTCTCGGGCGCCGATGCGCAAAAACTGCTCTTCGACGTGGTGACGGGCCGCTTGCTGGCCGAGTCGGGCCCGGGCGTCTGGTGGGCGCTGCTTTCGCCGCAGGGCAAGATCCAGGCCGAGGGCCTGTCGGGCTGGGCCGATGGCGCCTTCTGGCTCGATGTCGATGCGGGTGCTGCAGACGGCTTCCTGCGCAAGATGCGCATGTACAGGCTGCGCGCCGCGGTGGAGATCGAGGATTTGCGCGCTACCCACGCCGTGGGCTGGAGTTTTGACGGCTGGCAGAAGGGGGTTGTGCACGCCGACCCGCGCGGCTTTGGCGAGCGCGTGATCGCGACGAAGGCCGAGGCGGAAGCCTGGCTGCCGCCCGACGACCGCTACGCGGCCCGGCGTATTTCGGCCGGCGTGCCGGAGCAGGGGCCGGATTTCGGCGTCGACACCACTTTTCCGCACGATATCGGGATGGACCTGCTCGACGGCATCGACTTCGTGAAGGGATGCTATGTCGGCCAGGAGGTGGTGAGCCGCATGAAGCACCGCGGCACCGCGCGGCGGCGGCCGGTGATCGTGTCGGGTGTCGAAGCGGAGGCTGGAGCCGAGGTAATGGCAGGCGGCCGCGTCGCCGGCACGCTCGGTCAGGTAGTGGACGGTCGCGCCGTGGCCGTGCTGCGGCTCGACCGGATTACCGACGTGTCGGCGGTGACGGTCGAGGGCAAGCCGGTGACGGTGGAACTTCCGAGCTGGGCCAACTACGCGTTCGGCGGGGCTGAAGAGGCCGATTAGGTCGGCTTGGTGCGGCCGCTCCTTCACCATCCCCTTCCCCCCTGCCCACGGGGAAGACCCCGGCGACCTCGGTGCCCCGACCTTGATCCTCCCCTGCGAAGCGGGGGCGAGGACGGGCGTACCCCATGGGGCGCCGGGTACGCGTCCACGAATGCCCGGTTTGTCGAATCACCCCCGCGCCAACTACCTTCACGCCTTCACCGACTGGGGGACAATCATGGCGCGGGCACCGGCACGGGCGTGGCAGCGTATGCTTTCGGGCCGTCGGCTCGATCTGCTCGATCCGTCGCCGCTTGATGTCGAACTGAGCGATATTGCCCACGGGCTGGCGCGCGTGGCCCGCTGGAACGGACAGACGCAGGGCGATTATCCCTTCTCGGTCGCCCAGCATTCGGTGCTGGTGCTCGAACTGTTCCGCGCGCTGAACCCCGAGGCGGGGCCGAAGGCGCTGCTCCATGCCGTGCTGCACGATGCGCCCGAATATGTGATGGGCGACATCATCTCGCCCTTCAAGGCGGCGATGGGCGGCAACTACAAGGAGGTGGAGAACCGGCTGCTCGGCGCGGTGCACCTCCATTTCGCCCTGCCGGCAACGGCGCCGCCCGCCATCGCCAGGGCGATCAAGCGGGCCGACAGGGAGGCCGCCTATCTCGAGGCGGTGCATCTGGCCGGTTTCGAGGTCGATGAGGCGACGCGCTTTTTCGGCGAGCCGAGCTTCCCGGTGTTCGAGTTCGAGCCTTTCGAGCGCCTGATCCGGCCGTGGCCGACGCGCGAGGCGCATGACCGCTTCGTCGCCGCAGTGGAAAACCTCTCGGCCCTCGTCGCCGCATAGGCGCCAAGCCCGTCCCGCCTGAGCATTCGTTAAGTTAACCATAACGGATGTCTCATTTTGACACGCTTCCTGACCACATGGTTGATGAATGGTTAAGGCCGCGTGGTAAACTGGGAGGCTGGGATGCATGACTTTCGCACTGCCGCTGCGATGGGAATCGGCTTCGGCGGCGTGGCGCTGCTCTTCGCCCTCCCCAGCCTGCTGCCCCCGGCAATCGCCAGCGAGGAGCCGGCGCGCACCCTGCTCTCTTCGGCGAGCGAGATATTTCCGCCGCCCTTCAACTTCGATGGGCTGATCAAATACACCTATGAGGTGACGCCCTCGGTTTCGACCGAGGTGCTGCGCGAGAGCACCGTCACCAAGATCGGCTTCGGCCGGACCGAACTGGTGCACATCGTGCAGACGCCGAGCGGCACCTATTCCTCTGACTCGCTCGGCAGCCCCAATGTCGAGTATCCCGGGGTGATCAGGAAGCGGGTGCGCGGCGAAGCGGCGCTCGCCTACCTGTCGGATGGCCACTGGGTGGCGCACAAGCCGGTCGAGGCAGGCTCCTTCGTTACCATCACGCGGTTCGATGGCGGCCAGCTGATGGTGACCGACGACCTGATGTGCGTCACCGGCGCGCACGGCGTCAGCTGCCGCTGACGCAGTCTCAAAGCTTCTTTGGGGCTTCCTCGGCCACCGATGAGCCGCCGATGGTTACCTGACGGATCGACAGGGCGAACTCGCTGCGGCCATCGGGCAGGAAGCGGAACACGCCGTCGCGGCCGTTGAAGCCGGCCGGGGCGGTGAGCAGGCTGCGGTCGTAGCGCGGCGTGCTGTTGGCCAGCGTGCGGGCATTGGCGAGGATGGTGGCGGTGTAGGCGAGCGTGCCGAAGGCATGCGGCGCAGTACCGAATTTCGCCTGGTATTCGGTGGTGAGTGCGTTGAGGCCAGCCGCATCGGGCGCCGGGAAGATGGCGCCGGCGAGCGAGGTCGTGTTGTAGATGGCCGGATCGTTGTTCCAGTCACCCGAGCCGACGAGCTGCACGCTGCCCGGCGTGATGCCGCCTTCCTGCAGCAGGTTGGCGAGGGAAGGCGCAGTCGCGCGGTCGGGGATGAAGAGCGTATCGATGCGGCCCGCCTGCAGTAGCGGGATCACCTCGGTGATGACCGCCCGCGCCTCGGCCTCGGACTTGAAGTTGTAGATGGCGACGGCGTTCATGCCCAGTTCCGACATGGCCTGACGGAACGCCCCTTCCTGAATGCGGCCGAAATCGGTGGTCGGGAAGATGCCGGCGATGGCGCGCTTGCCGAGCTTCCTGGCATAGGACATCGAGCGCTTCACTTCGCTCTCGGGCAGCACGTTGAGCAGGTACACGCCCGGACTGGCGACGCCCGAATTGTTAGAAAAGCCGATGACCGAAATGCCGGCGGACTTCGCCACCTGCCCGGCGGCCGTCACCTGGTCGGCGCGCAGCGGCCCGAGAATGAGGCTCGCGCCCTCATTGACCGCCTGCGTCGCGGCGGCGGCCGCGCCAGCCGCGGTGGGGCCGGTATCCTTGATGGCGACGGTGATGTTGTCACCGAGGTTGGGGTTCGACTGCACGAAGGCCATGGCGAGCTCGGCCGAGTTGGCCATAGATGTGCCGACGGCCGCGAGGTTGGCATCGCCCGAAAGGGGGAGCAGCAGCGCTACCTTGACCGGACCGCTGCCGAGCGTCTTGCCGGTCATCACAGTCTGTGGGCCCAGGTCCGGACCCCCGCCGCCACCGCGAGCGGAGGGGCCGAAATCGAAACCGCCAGGAGAGCAAGCCGACAGAACCAACCCGGCGGCAAGGCCGAGCCCCGCCATCCTGATGAACCCGAGCGCCCTACGCGCCTTGTTGATTCCCACTTGCCTAGCCTTCGTCTTGTCCCGCTAATTGGTCCGCATGTCGGACCCCGCCCGCTGCGACCTATACCCGAATCGACCCCCGTGCATAAAGACCGGCGTCAATCTCCTGTTAGGATTTCCGCGTGACCGAACGCCCGAAAACCTGGTTGCTGGGCACCGCGCAGTACGAGGCGCCACCGCTTGCGGCGGGCCTGTACGTGGTGGCGACGCCCATCGGCAACCTCAAGGACATCACCATCAGGGCGCTCGAAACGCTGGCCGCGGCGGACCTGGTGCTATGCGAGGACACGCGCCATTCGGCGACGCTGCTCGACCATTACGGCATCCGCGCCGACAAGCGCTCGCTGCACGAGCACAATGAGCGGCAGCGGGCCGACGAGATCGTCGCAGCCATCGCCGGGGGCAAGGCGGTGGCGCAAATCTCGGATGCTGGGACGCCCCTTCTCTCCGACCCGGGCTTTCCGCTGGTGCGGGCGGTGCGCGAGGCCGGACTGCCGGTCTTTGCCGTGCCTGGCGCCTCGGCGCTGCTCGCAGCGCTGGCCTCGGCGGGTCTGCCGACTGACGCTTTCGGCTTTGTCGGCTTTTTGCCCAGCAAGGCCGGGCAGCGAGCCAATGCGCTGAGTGCTCTCAAGGCGCGCACGGACACGCTGGTGTTCTACGAGTCGCCGCGGCGGCTGGGGGATTCGCTGGCGGCCATGGCTGACGCCTTCGGAGGAGAGCGGCCGGCGGCGGTGGCGCTGGAGCTGACCAAGCGGTTCGAGCGGATTGAGCGTGGCACGCTTGCCGAACTCGCGGCACACTATGCCGAAGGCGACACCAAGGGCGAGGCGGTGGTCCTGGTGGGAGGCGCGACCGAAGCGGTGGCGGAGGCCGGCGACTGGCAGGCGGCGCTCGATGAGGCGCTGGCGGGCCAGCCGCTGCGGACCGCGGTGGACGAGATCACGGCGCGCTTTGGCCTCAAGCGCAAGGAGGTCTACGATGCGGCGCTTGCCCGCAAGGCCGCGCAGTAAGCAAAGTCGCCTCGCGGCCGAGCTGTTCGGACGGCGCGGCGAGACGCTGGCGGCGTGGTTCCTGCGCCTCAAGGGCTATCGTATCCTTGCCAGCCGCTACCGCACGCCGGCGGGCGAGATCGACCTCGTGGCGCAACGCTTCGGGACCCTCGTCTTCGTCGAGGTGAAGGCGCGCAAGTCCGGTTCGCTGGATGATGCCTGGATCGCCGTCAACGACCGCCGCATCGCCGACGCCGCCGACTATTTCCTCGCCCGGCATCCGCGCCATGCCCGCTCCGACATGCGCTACGACGTGATTTTTCTTGCACCCTTCACCTGGCCGCGCCATGTGGTGAACGCCTTTGACGCCCCGCATTAGGACAGCTGCGACATGCTCAGAATTGCCGTGCAGATGGACCCCATCGCCTCGATCAATCCGGCGGGGGATTCGACTTTTGCCATGATGCTGGAGGCCCAGGCGCGCGGACACGAGCTGGGCTATTACGTGCCCGGCACCCTGTCGCTGCGCGACAATGTGGTGAGCGCCGACGTGGCTCCGATCACAGTGTACGACAAGCCCAAGGGCGAGCATTTCGCGCTCGGCGCCTTCGCCCGCACGGACCTTGCGACCTACGATGTGGTGCTGATGCGGCAGGACCCGCCGTTCGACATGAACTACATCACTATCAGCCATATTCTAGAGCGGCTGCACCCGAAGACCTTCGTGGTGAACCCGCCGGCGGCGGTGCGCAACGCGCCCGAGAAAATCCTCGTCACCGAGTTCCCGCAGCTGATGCCGCCGACGCTGGTGACCCGCGACCGGGCCGAGATCCACGCCTTCCGCAAGGAGCATGGCAACATCATCGTCAAGCCGCTCTACGGCAATGGCGGAGCAGGGGTCTTCTTCCTCCAGGAGGGCGACCAGAACCTCGCCTCGCTGATCGAACTGTTCGAGCAGAGTTTTCGCGAACCCTTCATGGTGCAGAAATACCTGCCCGAGGTGCGCAAGGGCGACAAGCGCATCATCATCGTCGACGGCGAGCCGGTGGGGGCGATCAACCGCGTGCCGGCCGAAGGCGAGGCGCGTTCCAACATGCATGTCGGCGGCCGCCCCGAACTGGTGGAGCTGACGGAGCGCGACCGCGAGATCTGCGCCACCATCGCTCCGGCGCTCAAGGAACGCGACATGATCTTCGTCGGCATCGACGTGATCGGCGACTACCTGACCGAGATCAACGTCACCTCGCCCACCGGCATCCGCGAGATCAAGCGCTTCGGCGGCCCCGACATCGCGGTGCTGATCTGGGACGCGATCGAGAAGCGGCGGAAGTAGGACGCCATCAGAAGCTCAGGCGGACGCCAACCAGGGCGGTGTTGGTGGGGGCGCTGACATCGACCCCGAAGAGTTCGACGTCGTCGAAAGTGCTCTGGTGCTTGAACTCGCCGAACAGTGCCATGTTTTCCGTGACGTTAGCGCGCACACCGACGGCGGCCTGATACCCGGCGCCCCAGGCATTATCCGAGCTGTCACCATCGATGGCGACGTTGATGGCGCCGAGGCCCAGCGAGCCGTAGACCGACATGGTGTCGTTGAGCGCCAGCGCGTACTCGCCCTCGGCCATGACCGAGAAGGTGCTGAGCGTGGCGTCCTCGCCCTGGTACTGGGCATCGCCGGTCTTCATGATGTCGATGCCGAGCGAGAAGCCGTTGCCCATATCGACGCCAAAGGCAGCGCCGGCGGCCCAGGTCGGATCCATGGCATAGTCGAGGCCGTCATACTCGGTGTCGTTGCCGAGCGTGGCGCCACCATAGACTTCGGCGTAGAACTTGCCCCAGTCCTCCGCCATGGCGGCGGTGGGAAGAAGGATCGCGGCAGTCGCGACGATGATCTTCAGCATGATGTGACGAGCCCTGCAGAAATTATTGTATTGGTTGGCGGCTGAACTAGCTTTTCGTGCCTGAATGAAAGCTGAATAGCCCGGCAACTGCACGAAACGATTGCGCGATTGGTTAGCATGGCGAAGTCGAACGCCTGCAATCGGCTGAATCCGGTTAGCGATTCCAACACGTTCCCCCTCGCCCACAGGCGCGCCAACGGGGTTTCCTCTCCTGCCGCGTATGGATAAGAGAGGGGCGGGGGTCCCCATGCTCAACTCATTCCTGGTGGCACTGGCAACGTTGTTCGCGACCGTGGGCGTCGCCGACATTGCCTTCATCTTCGCCGCCCTGACCAAGGACAACACGCCCGCCGAGCGCTTCGCCATCGCGACGCGCGGCGTGCTGATTGCCACCAGTATCCTGCTGATCTTCGGCCTCATCGGCAACGCGGTGCTCGACCTGTTCGGCATCACCATCCCGGCCCTGCGCATCGCTGGCGGCATCCTGCTGCTGCTCATTGCCATCGACATGGTGTTCGCCCGCCATTCGGGCGCGAGCTCCACCACCACGGAAGAGGAAGTGGAGGCACGCCAACGCAACGACATCGCGGTGTTCCCGCTCGCCATGCCACTGCTCTCGGGCCCCGGGGCGATCAGCGCCATCGTGCTGCTGTCGACCGGCGCCGGCACCAGCGTAGATTACCTGCTGGTCTTCGTGGCGCTGCTGCTGATCATGCTGGCGGCGTGGGTGACGTTGCTGCTGGCCATCCCGATCCAGCGCCTCTTGGGCATCACCGGGCTCGCTGTGGTGTCGCGCGTGGTCGGTATCCTGCTTGCCGCGCTGGCTGTTCAGTTCCTGCTCGACGGCATCAAGGCCAGCGGCGTGATCCCCGGCGGCTGATGGAATGCCAAAGGGCCGCGGCTTGCGCCACGGCCCCTATGCGAAGAGTCTGCCAAGCCGACAGCCGCTACTTCTTTTTCGCGGGTGCGGCGATGGTGGTGTTGAGCCCGGCGGTCGCCAGCACTTTCGGCTTCTCCTTCTTGGGCTTCTTGGGTTCCTTGTTCGAGCGCAGCTGTCCCTTGGCCATGGCCATCCCCTTCCTGGTTGCTGCCGGCGCCAATCCGGCGGAGGCGCAATGGAAGGCTAGAACCAAGGCGGAATGCTGGCAATCGAAGGCGGACCCTAGCCACCGTCTAGTGCCGCCTTACTTGGCGGTGCAGCGACCCTGCGGGCCGAGGATGTGGAGCTTGCGGGGATCGCAGCCGGTGAGCAGGAACTGCACCCACTCGTCCTGCGTGCCGTAAAAGGCGTTGCGGTCGACTTCGGTGTGGATGCCGCTCATGGTGCCGGTCTGCGTCCACTGCCAAATCAGCCAGTCCCTCCGGCCAGCGTACTTTTCATGCGGCTCGGCAGCGGTCGAGCGCAGCCAGAACGAGTTGTCGAAATGCTCGCCCTGCAGGATGTCGCGGTAGAAGTTCATGTCGGTGTAGATGACCGGCACCTTGCCGGTATGGGTCTCCATCGCCGCCAGCATGACGCGGACCTTTTCGAGGATATCAGCGCGGTTATGCTTGTTCTTGCACTTCGAGTGGTTGTTCCACTCGAGATCGAGCACGGGCGGCAGCGAGTCGTAGTCGGCCGGCACTTTCTGGGCGAACCAGGCAGCCTGCTCGGAGGCGAGGCTGCACCAGGTCATGAAGTGATAAGCGCCACGCGCCACGCCCGCCGCGCGCGCGCCCTCCCAGTTCGTGTAGAAGTTGGGATCGATATAGTCCTTGCCCTCGGTGGACTTGATGTAGACGAAGCGGATGCCGCCGGCCCGCACCTTGTCGAAATCGATCCGCCCTTGATAGCGCGCCACGTCCAGCCCCTGGATGGGCAGGCCCCAGGCGCGTCGCACCCCGTCATGCGGATCGTTATCTCCCGGAATGCCGACATGGTAGGTCGGCGAGCGCCCGCAGGCCGCCAGCGCCAGCACCACGAAGAACAGGGCAAGCGCCCGGAGCAGCGAGGTCGCGGCAGGAATGACGGAGCGTGGCGCGGCGGCAAAACTCATGCTGGACGACGGCTTTCGAGAGGAATGACAGCCTTTGAATCAACATGGTGCGCTTAATGAAACCTTGCGCTAACCCATTGATATTCCAGCATGGTTAATTGCGATGCCCGGTTGGCCGGACGAACCGGTTATGTTCTTGGAACGTTCTTGATCGCTCCGTAAATCTCCTGATACGCTGCCTCTGGGTTTGGGGAGCAGCGGATGGTCACGCGGGTCGCGACCGTAGCGTTTCAGGGTATCGAAGCGGTGCCGGTGGACGTGCAGGTGCAGATTGCGCCGGGCAAGCCGCTGCTCAACATTGTCGGACTGCCGGACAAGGCCATCAAGGAGGCGGGCGAGCGGGTGCGGGCGGCACTCTACGCCTCGGGCATGAGCCTGCCGCCCAAGCGCATCACGGTGAACCTCGCTCCCGCCGACCTGCCCAAGGAGGGGAGCCACTACGACCTGCCCATCGCGCTCGGGCTGATGGCGGGGCTGGGGGCAATACCGGCTGACACGCTGAGCCGGCACCTCGCGCTGGGCGAACTCGGGCTCGACGGGCGGCTGACGGCGACATCGGGCGTGCTGCCGGCGGCGATCGCGGCGCAGGCCCGCGACTTGGGCATCATCTGCCCGGCGGAGTCGGGGCCCGAGGCGGCGTGGGCCGGTGAAGAGCTCGACATCATTGCCGCCGATTCCCTTCTGGCGCTGGTCAACCACCTCGGCGGCTACCAGCTGGCGGCGCGGCCACAGACCAAGAAGCTGGCCGATCCGGCCCGCCTCCCCGACCTCAAGGACGTGCGCGGGCAGGAAGTCGCGCGGCGCGCGCTGGAGGTGGCGGCGGCGGGCGGGCACAACCTGCTTATGGTAGGTCCACCGGGGGCGGGGAAATCGATGTTGGCGGCGCGGCTGCCCTCGATCCTGCCGCCGCTCAACCCGCGCGAACTGCTCGATGTGTCGATGATCCAGTCAATCGCCGGCGAGCTTGCCGGTGGAGCGCTGTCCGACCGGCGGCCGTTCCGCGCGCCACATCATTCGGCGTCGATGGCGGCGCTGGTGGGCGGCGGCCTCAAGGTGCGACCGGGCGAGGCAAGCCTTGCGCATAACGGCGTGCTGTTTCTCGACGAGCTGCCCGAGTTTGCGCCTGCCGTACTCGACAGCCTGCGCCAGCCGCTCGAGACGGGCGAAACGGTGATCGCGCGGGCGAATTCGCATGTGAGCTTTCCGGCGCGCTTCCAACTGATTGCGGCGATGAACCCGTGCAAATGCGGTATGGCCGGGACGCCCGGCCATACCTGCAAGCGCGGCGACCGCTGCGCCGCCGACTATCAGGCGCGGATCTCCGGCCCCTTCCTCGATCGCATCGACCTGCGCGTCGACGTGCCGGCGGTGACGGCGGCGGAGATGATTGCGCCGGTCGAGGCGGAGTCCTCGGCCACGGTGGCGGCGCGGGTCGCCAAGGCGCGTGAGCGGCAGCGTTTGCGCTATCTCGAAGCAGGCGAGCCCGGCATCTTCACCAATGCGGCGGCGAGTTCGACCCTGATCGAGAAGGTGGTGAACCCCGACAAGGAGAGCCAGGCGCTGCTGCTGCAGGCTGCCGAACGCTTCAACCTCTCAGCCCGCGCCTATCACCGCGTGCTGAAGGTGGCGCGCACCCTCGCCGACCTCGCCGGGGTGGAGAAGGTGGCGCGCCCGCACATTGCCGAGGCGCTGAGCTACCGCATTAATTTCGCCGCCGCGTGAGCTTGTAAGCAGAGCCCCCGATATCGATCTATCCGGCTTCAGGGAACTGGGGAGGACAGATTGAGGGCAGCGGTCTATCGCCGTTACGGCGGTCCCGACGTGGTGCAGGTCGAGGAGGTGCCCAAGCCGGTGCCGAAGGCCGGTGAGGTGCTGGTGCGGGTGCGCGCCACGACCGTCAGCATGGGCGACTACCGGTTGCGCAGCCGCGACCTGCCCAGAGGGATGAAGATTCTCAGTTCGCTGGCGCTCGGGGTGTTTGGCCCACGCAACAAGGTGCTGGGCATGGACATTGCCGGAACGGTGGAGGCAGTGGGCGAGGGCGTGACGCGCTTCAGCCCCGGCGACGCGGTGATTGCGCTCACCGGGGCGCAGTTCGGCGGCCACGCCGAGTTCAAGGTGATGCGCGAGGATGCGGCTATCACCCGGGCCCCCTCCAACATGGATTTCGAGGACGCGGTCGCGCTGATCTTCGGAGGCCACACCGCCCACGCCTTCCTGAGCCGCGCCGGCATCAAGGCCGGCGACGATGTGCTGATCAATGGTGCCTCGGGTGCTGTGGGCACGTCGGCGATCCAGATTGCCGTGGCGCTTGGCGCCACCGTCACCGCCGTGTGCACCGCCGGGAATGCCGATCTCGTGCGCGAACTGGGCGCCACCCATGTCATCGACTACGCCCGGGAGGATTTTGCCACTGCGGGCAGGCAGTATGACGCGGTGATGGACTGCGTCGGCAACGCGCCGTTCGAGCGCTCTGCCCGCGTGGTGAAGCCAGGCGGCACGCTGATGCTGGTCGTTGCCGACCTTCCCGCCATGCTGGCGGCCAGGCGCAACGGAAAACGGGCCGGCATCCGCGTCGATGCCGGGCAGGTGCCGTCGACGGCACAGGTACTCGGCGAACTGGTGAAGCTCGCCGAAACCGGCAAGCTCCGCCCCGTCATCGACCGGCGCTATCGCCTCGACGATATCGCCGAAGCGCACCGCTACCTCGATACCGGCCGCAAGCGCGGCGCCCTGGTAGTCGCGCCCTAGGAGATGCGGCTGTAGCCGCCCCGAACTCCGCGCGGGCTCAGCACCACCTGCCACAGGTTGATGTTGCGGGCGCGGAACATGGCGGCAAAGACCTGCAGGTAGAAGCGCCACATGCGGTAGAAGCGGTCGCCATACCTGTCGCGCAGCCTTGGCCAGGCGGCGTCGAAATTGGCCCACCAGGCCATCAGGGTGCGGTCGTAGTCGGCGCCGAAATTGTGCCAGTCTTCCATGACGAAGACGTTCTCGATGGCGTGGCCGATCTGCGCGATCGAGGGCAGGATGCCGTTGGGGAAGATGTATTTCTCGGTCCACGGATCGCCATGGATGGCCGAGTGGTTGTTGCCGATGGTGTGGAGGAGAAAGAGGCCGTCGTCCTTGAGGAGCGAGCGCACCTTCCTGAAATAGGCCGCGTAGTTCTTGGGGCCGACATGCTCGAACATGCCGATGGAGATCACGCGGTCGAACTGCCCCTCGAGCGCCATGTAGTCCATCAGCCGCGTCTCGACCGGCAGCTTGCCCCGGTGGGCCTCGGCATAGGCGGCCTGTTCTTTCGAGATGGTGATGCCGACGCCCTCCACCCCGTAGCGCTCGGCGGCAAAGCGCAGGAAGCCGCCCCAGCCCGAGCCGATATCGAGGATGCGCATGCCGGGCTCGAGCCCGACCTTGCGACAGATGAGGTCGAGCTTGGCTTCCTGGGCGCTGTCGAGGTCGGTGGCGTCCTTCCAGTAGCCGCACGAGTAGATCAGTCGCTTGTCGAGCATCGCCTCATAGAGGTCGTTGCCGATGTCGTAGTGCTTCTCGCCCACCTCGGTGACGCGCAGCCGCTGCAGGTTGAGCAGGCGCCCGCGCAGGTAGCTGACGGCGAGCCCGAGATCGGGCTTGAGGTGGGAGTAGATGTCGTATTCGAGCAGCTTGTAGACGAACTGGTCGAGGGCCGGCGTCTCGAACCAGCCGTCCATGTAGGCCTCGCCGAAGCCCAGCGTGCCGTGGCTCATGACCCGGCCCCAGATGCGGTCGTCGGTCACCGTCACGTCCCAGGGACGGCTGCCGCCCAGTTCGATTCCGGCGTGATGAAGAATGTTGGTGAAGTAGGATTTCGGACCGGCACTCATGGCGAACGCTCTACTTGGTTAGAACCCTAACTGTTTTCTAGCGCTGCCCTGCTGCCGCTACAAGGGCAGCGGAACTGACCTCGATGGTGGGGCAAGTGAACCCTTCTCTTCCGGCCGGTTCAAGTCCCCCCGGATGGCTGGGCTCAGCGGGCATAGGCCGCGAAGGGGTTGGTGACGGTGAGCTGGCGGATGGTTTCGTCGCCGACGCCGCGCTGCCGCAGCATGGGCAGCATGACGTCGGAGAGATGGGTGAAGGGCATCGGGGTGCCACCGCCCGGCTTGGCGGGGTCGTACCAGCCGCGATCGTGGCTCAGGAGCAGCTGCGTGCCGTAGCCCGCTTCCAGGACCCTGACGATCATGTCCGCCATGGGGTCGTCGGGCGTGTTGCCGATATTGTCGTACTCGATCCAGGCGCCACGCGCGGCGACGGCGAGGTTGAGGCCGAAATCCGGCTCGGCCTGGGTATGGATGGAGATGAAACGGTCGGCGCGATAGCCCTCGGCCTCGATGATGTCGAGCTGCTCCAGCACTACCCGGCCCCGAATGGTGTGGCTGCCGATGATCGCGCCGGTGCCCTGTGCTGCCCGGGCCGCGGCCCGCAATATCCGCTCCTCGAGCGCGGTGATGCCGTCGTCACCCGCCGAGATCTTGATCCAGGCGGCGAGCACCGTCGTGCCGTCCATCCCCTCGGTCATCTCGCGCAGCATGAAGGCTTCGAGCTCGGCCTCGGTGGCCTCGGCGACCCAGGCCGGAATCCACGGCTCACGATAGTTGCCGGTGGGCACCACGATGGGCATGCCGGTGGCAAGACTCACCGCGAGGTCGAGATCGGCCCGCCGGCCGACGCCGCCGGTCGAGCACTCGACGATGGCCGTAACCCCGCGCGCTTTCGCCGCCTCGACCTCGGGCGCCATGAGCCGCACCACGTCGGCCGCGTCCGCTTCACCATAGCCGGGCTGATCGGGGGTGCGCAGATCGACGAAGATATGCTCGTGCGGCAGGATCATGCCGAGTTCCTCGGCGCGCTTCGGCCCGAGCGTCGTGTGCAGCAGCTTCATGTCTTCCCTCCCTTCGCGGCCCTGTGCCCGCGCCTGCACATACGTGCATACCCGGAACCCGAAGTTAACC
>Ga0207868_1001783_pt1 | contig 14219 bp, 10 predicted proteins | sample Passage237B_FD_187370 | JGI IMG/M metagenome (GOLD analysis project Ga0207868, IMG submission 187370) | Cellulose adapted compost microbial communities from Newby Island Compost Facility, Milpitas, CA, USA - Passage2 37B (SPAdes) (version 3) ... | reverse complement strand
TACATCGCGAACATCCATGCGAGCTATCGCCGCCGCTTCGAGGAACTCGGCATCGAAGTCGTTTCCGGTCGCGGCGAACTGCTCGGCAGCGCGCGCGTGCGCGCGAACGGACGCGAGATCGATGCAGCGCACATCCTGGTCGCGACCGGCGGACGGCCGCGGCGCGAGACAATTCCAGGTGGCGAACTCGGCATCGACTCCAACGGCTTCTTCGCGCTGCGCGCGTGTCCGCGCAACGTGGCCATCGTCGGCAGCGGCTACATCGGCGTGGAACTGGCCGGCGTGCTGCGCGCACTCGGCGCCGACGTCACGGTGTTCGCGCGCAGCGACCGCCTGCTGCACGGACTCGACCACGAGGTGACCGATGCGCTGGCCGACGCGATGCGCGCGCGCGGCATCCGGCTTTCGTTCTCGCGCGGCGTGGTCGCGGTGGCGCGCGAGGAGGACGGCTACCGGCTCGATCTGGAGGACGGCAGCCGAGAGGGCGGATTCGACGAACTGATCTGGGCGACCGGGCGCTTGCCGAACACGCAGGACATCGGGCTCGAAGCGGCTGGTGTCCGCACCGATGAGAATGGTTTCATCGTCACCGACGAATGGCAGGACACGTCCGTCGCGGGCATCCACGCGGTCGGTGACGTGACCGGACGCCTCGCCCTGACGCCGGTCGCGGTGGCCGCTTCGCGCCGGCTCGCCGATCGCCTGTTCGGCGGGCAGGCGGATGCGAAGCTCGACTACGACGACGTGCCGACGGTCGTCTTCTCGCATCCGCCGCTCGCCAGTGTCGGCCTCGCCGAAGAGGCCGCGCGCGAGCGGCACGGCGAGGGCGTCACGGTGCATCGCGCGCGGTTCCGGCCGATGCTCGGCGCGCTGGCCGGCGACGAGGAGCGCACGCTCATGAAAGTGGTTTGCGTCGGCCCGGAGGAACGCATCGTCGGCATCCACGTGCTCGGCACGGCGGCGGACGAGATGCTGCAGGGCTTCGCGGTCGCGCTGAAGATGGGGGCGCGCAGGGCGGACTTCGCCGCGACGGTCGCGATCCATCCGACCTCGGCCGAGGAACTGGTGCTGATCTGATGCCTACATACGGAACACGCCGAAGCGGCCCGGTTCGATCGGCGCGTTGAGCGAGGCGGAAATCGCGAGGCCCAGCACGCGGCGGGTGTCGGCCGGATCGATGATGCCGTCGTCCCACAGCCGCGCGGTGGCGTAGTACGGGTGGCCCTGACGCTCATACTGCTCGCGGATCGGCGCCTTGAAAGCCTCTTCTTCGTCCTTCGACCATTGTTTGCCAGCGGCTTCGATGCCGTCGCGGCGCACCGTCGCCAGCACGCTGGCCGCCTGCTCGCCGCCCATGACGCTGATGCGCGCGTTCGGCCACATCCAGAGGAACCGCGGCTGGTAGCCGCGTCCGCACATCGCGTAGTTGCCGGCGCCGAAGCTTCCGCCGATGACGACGGTGAACCTGGGCACGTGCGAGCAGGCGACCGCAGTGACCATCTTCGCACCGTCCTTGGCGATGCCGGCTTGCTCGTACTTCTTGCCGACCATGAAGCCGGTGATGTTCTGCAGGAACACCAGCGGCACGTTGCGCTGGTTGCACAGTTCGATGAAGTGCGCGCCCTTGAGCGCGCTTTCGGCGAACAGGATGCCGTTGTTGGCGACGATGCCGACCGGATAGCCGTGGATGTGCGCAAATCCGGTGACCAGCGTCTTGCCGTAGCGCGCCTTGAATTCCTGCAGCTCCGATCCGTCCACGATGCGCGCGATCACTTCGCGGATGTCGAACGGGATGCGCGTGTCGCGCGGCACGCAGCCGTAGAGTTCCTCTGCCGGGTAGAGCGGGTCGGCGGGCTCGCGCAGTGCGAGCGGCATCGTCTTGCGGCGATTGAGGCTGGCGACGATGCTGCGTGCGATGTCGAGCGCGTGCGCGTCGTTCTCCGCGAAATGGTCGGCGACGCCGGAGATCGATGTATGCACGTCGGCGCCGCCCAGCGTCTCGGCATCGACGACCTCGCCGGTCGCGGCCTTCACCAGCGGCGGTCCGCCGAGGAAGATCGTGCCCTGTTCCCGGACGATCACCGTCTCGTCGCTCATCGCCGGCACGTACGCGCCGCCGGCGGTGCACGAGCCCATCACTACCGCGATCTGCGGTATGCCGAGCGCGCTCATCCGCGCCTGGTTGTAGAAGATGCGTCCGAAGTGTTCCTTGTCGGGAAACACCTCGTCCTGCAGCGGCAGGAACGCGCCGCCGGAATCGACGAGATACAGGCAGGGCAGGCGGTTCTCCAGCGCGACTTCCTGCGCGCGCAGGTGCTTCTTGACCGTCATCGGGAAGTAGGTGCCGCCCTTGACCGTCGCATCGTTGGCAACGACGAGCACTTCCGTGCCGTGCACGCGGCCGATGCCGGTGATGATGCCGGCACACGGCGCGTCGTCGTCGTACAGGCCGTATGCGGCCAGCGGTGACAGTTCCAGGAACGGCGAGCCCGGGTCGAGCAGCGCGCGGATGCGTTCGCGCGGCAGCAGCTTGCCGCGCTCGACATGCCTGGTGCGTGCCTTCTCGCCTCCGCCCAGCGCGACTTTCGCCATCTCGGCCCGCAAGTCCTCGACCGCTGCACGCAGGTGTGCGGCATTGGCCTGGAAGTCGGGCGAGCGGGGGTCGGTCTGGGAGCGGATGGCGGGCATGGTGTCGGTCGGAGTCCGGAATCGAGCGGAAGCATACCCAGCGGCGCGCGCGAGTGCCGCGCGCGCAGGGCGGATGCCGAAACGGAACCGGCCGCGCGAGGCGGCCGGTCCGGGTGCGCAGCGAGCGGAAGTCGCTCAGTCCTTGACGGCTTCCTTGGCCGCTTCCTTGGCGTCCTTCGCCGTCTCTGCGATGTCCTCGCCGACCTTCTTGGCGCCTTCCTTCACTTCGTTGCCTGCAGCCTTGGTCGCGTCCCACGCGTCCTTCGCGCCTTCCTTCACGGCGTCGCCGGCGGCGGCCGCGGCGTCCTTCGTGGCGTCGACCGCATCGGCGGCCTTTTCCTTGGCGGAATCGACTGCGTCGCTGGTCGCCTCGGCGGCTTCATTGGCCTTCTCGGAGATCGCGTCGCCCGTCGCCTGCGCGGCCTCCTTCGTCGCTTCCGCGGCCTTGCGGGCCGCTTCCGCGGTTTCCGCGGCTGCCTTCTCGGCCGCAGCCTTGGCGTCCGCCGCCGCCTGGCGCGTGGCCTCGGCGGCCTTGTCGGCGGCTTCCTTGGCCTGCTGCTGCGAGTTGTCGGAGCACGCGGCGAGGCCGGCGGCGAGCGCGACGGCGAGTGCGAGCTGGGTCAGTGTGGTCTTCTTCATCGTCGCTTCCCTCTCCCATAGATGTCGGATGTCATTCCTGCGGGCCAGGGGGCCCGCAGCCGTCCAAGCATACTGCAGTCGCGTCACGCCAGTTCGATCGCCAGTGCCGTGGCCTCGCCGCCGCCGATGCACAGCGAGGCGACGCCGCGCCTGCCGCCGCGCTGGCGCAGGGCATGGACGAGGGTCACGACCAGCCGCGCGCCGCTGGCGCCGATCGGGTGGCCCAGGGCGGTGGCACCGCCGTTCACGTTGAGCTTCGCATGCGGGATGCCGAGTTCCTTCATCGGTGCCATGGCGACCACGGCGAACGCCTCGTTGACCTCGAACAGGTCCACGTCGTCCACCTTCCAGCCCGCCTTGTCCAGCACCTTCTGCAGCGCGCCTACCGGCGCGGTGGTGAACCATTCCGGCTCCTGCGAATGCGTGGTATGGGCGACGATGCGCGCCAGCGGCGTGACGCCCTTGGCCGCAGCATCCTCTGCGCGCATCAGGACCAGCGCCGCCGCGCCGTCGGAGATGCTGGACGAACTGGCCGCGGTGATCGTCCCGTTCTCCTTGCGGAAGGCGGGCCGCAGGGTCGGGATCTTGTTGATGTCGGACTTGCCCGGCTGCTCGTCGGTCGCGTACTCGACCTCGCCCTTGCGGGTGGCCACCTTGACCGGGACGATCTCGTCCGCGAATGCGCCGGACGCGATCGCTGCCTGCGCGCGCTTGACCGACTCGATCGCATAGGCGTCCTGCTCCTCGCGCGAGAACGAGTACTTGTCGGCGCAGGATTCGGCGAACACGCCCATCGCCTTGCCGTCGTACGGGTTGGTCAGGCCGTCCCATGCCATGTGATCGACCGCCTCGAAGTTGCCGTAGCGGTTGCCGGTGCGCGAGTTCGGGATCATGTGCGGCGCGTTGGTCATCGACTCCATGCCGCCGGCTACGACGACGTCGGCCGAACCGGCCTTGATCAGGTCGTGGCCGAGCATGATGGCCTTCATGCCGGAGCCGCACACCTTGTTGATGGTGGTGCAGCCGGCGGCGGTCGGCAGGCCGGCCGCGAGCGCGGCCTGGCGGGCAGGTGCCTGGCCGAGGTTGGCCGGCAGCACGCAGCCCATGATCACTTCCGACACGTCCGCGGCGGACACGCCGGATTGTTCCAGCGCCGCGCGGATCGCGGTGGCGCCGAGGGTCGGGGTGGGCACGCCGGTGAACTGGCCGAGGAAGGAACCGATCGCGGTGCGCTTGGCACCGACGATGACGATTTCTGACATGGATGGCTCCTTTTGACGAAATTGCGGGTTCGGTGAGCCGGACGAGTATGCGCCGCGCGCCATTGCGGCCGCAATTCGGGCCGTCGTCGCGTCGCCGGATGCCGGGAAAACGTGCTCCGCGTCGCGAATGTCAACAAGCGTTGCAGGCGCCTATCATGGCATGCGCGTTGCTTTTGTGCGGATCGTCACACAAATCGAGTTGCCTCAGCGACTCTGAGATGCGTGATCCGGACTGAACGACAACAACGAGGAAGCAATCATGACGTTGGCAGCGCTGCAACTGATGTCGGCCCTGGCCCTGGGCGTGATCCATGTCGGAACCGACCAGAACGTTCGCGTCGAATCGATGGGTTCGCATATCCGCGTGACGGCCTATGGCCCGGCGGCACATGTGCCGCTGCTGGTCACGCCGGCGGAACTGGATGGCTGCGCCGAGGAACTCGCCGCCGCGGGCCAGTGCTGGTTCGCGGGGCGCGGCCGCATCGTCGCCAACCGGCAGGGTGCCGCAGTACAGCTCACGTTCTCCGACTCGCTCGATGCGAATGTCGTGGATGTCGATCTCGGGCCGACGGGCCTCGATTCCGCGCTGCTCAAGCTGCGCGAATTCGCGAGCGGCGCCACGCGGGAGAGCGCACGATGAAGCCGCGTTCCGACGCCACCTTGTTCGCGGTCCCCACGCCGCCGACCACGCGCCGTCTGCCGAGCGAGCGCACTGCGATCATCGTCGATGCCGCGTGCGACATTCCGGGCGAGTACCTCCGTCGCCCCGGCATGATGCTGCTGCCCACGCTGGTCAGCACCGACGGCTACGAATACACCGACAACCGCGACGTGGCCACGATCCGCAGCTACCTGCGCGACCAGAAGGCGAACGGCAACGGTGCCAACGCGATCACGTCGGCGCAGAGCGTGGACGCGATGCGCGAGCTGTTCGTCGAGCGTCTCGCGCTGGATTACGACAGCGTCTACTGCCTGACGGTTTCGTCCAAGCGCAGCGAGATCTACGGCAATGCGTCCAGGGCGGCGGTGCAGGCACTGTCCGATGCGCGCAAGATCCGCGAGGCGGCGGGCATTTCCCGGCCGTTCCAGTTGCGCGTCATCGACACCAAGAACCTGTTCGCCGGCCAGGCGATTCCGCTGTACGAACTGATGGACATGCTCGACGCCGGCATGTCGCCGCGCGAGATCACGCCGCGCCTGTTCGCGGTGGCCGACGCCACGTACGGCTATCTCGTGCCGGACGACCTGACCCATCTGCGCACCCGTGCCCGCAAGCGCGGCGACCGCAGCGTGGGCCTGTTCGGCGCGATGATCGGCAATGCGCTTGACATCCGTCCGGTGGTCCGCGCGCACATGGGCCTGACGGCGCCGGTCGCCAAGATCCGCGGCCGCGAGGAAGCGGTGCGGCGCCTGTTCCGCTTCGTCGGAAGCCGTGTCTCGGCCGGCCTGCATACCCCGCACGTGAGCCTCAGCTATGGCGGCGAACTGGAGGAATTGCGCTCGATGCCGGGGTACGCGGAGCTCGCGTCGATCTGCGATGTGGCCAACGTGCAGTTGCACGAGTCGATGATGAGCATCACCGGCTGCGTCAATGTCGGCCCGCGGGCAGTGGCGATCGCGTTCGCCGGTCCGCCGCACATCGCGACGTTCTGATCCGCGGCCGCTGTCGGGTGCCGGCAGCGGTCCGGCCGGCGGCGCGTCAGGACTTGCCGTGGAACAGCTCGCGGCCGATCAGCATGCGGCGGATCTCGTTGGTGCCGGCGCCGATCTCGTAGAGCTTGGCGTCGCGCAGGATGCGCCCCGCGGGGAATTCGTTGATGTAGCCGTTGCCGCCGAGGGCCTGGATTGCCTCCAGCGCGACCTGCACCGCGTTCCGCGATGCGTGCAGCAGGCAGGAGGCGGGGTCGATGCGCGACTTGATGCCGGCATCGTAGTTCTGCGCCACCGTGTAGGCATACGCGCGCGACGACTGCAGCGCCGTGTACATGTCCGCGATCTTGCCCTGCATCAGGCCGAACGTGCCGATCGGCGCGTTGAACTGCTTGCGCTCGCGCACGTAGGGCAGGGTCAGGTCGAGTGCGGCCTGCATGAGGCCGATCGGGCCGCCGGAGAGCACCAGCCGCTCGGTATCGAGGCCGCTCATCAGCACGCGAACGCCCTCGTTCACCTCGCCGACGCGGTTGGCATCCGGAATCTCGCAGTCCTCGAACACCAGTTCGCAGGTGTTGGAGCCGCGCATGCCGAGCTTGTCGAGCTTCTGCGCGGTGGAAAAGCCCTTCATGCCCTTCTCGACGAGGAACGCGGTCATGCAGCGCGAACCGGCCGGACGGTGCGCGGTGCGCATGTAGACCAGCAGGACGTCGGCGTCCGGCCCGTTGGTGATCCACATCTTGGAGCCGTTGGCGACCCAGACATCACCCTTGCGCTCCGCGCGGCAAGCCATCGACCCGACCACGTCCGAGCCCGCGCCCGGCTCGCTCATCGCGAGTGCCCCGACGAACTCGCCGCTGCACAGTTTCGGCAGGAAGCGCCGCTTCTGCTCGTCGTTCGCGTTGTGCAGGATGTTGTTCACGCACAGGTTCGAGTGCGCGCCGTAGGAAAGGCCCACCGATCCCGACGCGCGCGATATTTCCTCCATTGCGACCAGGTGCGCGAGATACCCCATCTCCGAGCCGCCGTATTCGCCCGGCACGGTGACGCCGAGCAGGCCCATCTCCCCGAACTTGCGCCAAAGGTCGGCGGGAAACGCGTTCTCGCGATCGACGAGGTCGGCACGCGGCGCGATTTCCTTGTCCGCGAATGCGCGCACGCTGTCGCGCAGGAGGTCGAGCTCTTCGCCGAGGGGGAATGGGCGCATGGCGGGCCACTTCTGGAACGGGCCCGCATGGTAGCGCGGTCCGCCGGCGCGCGCGAAAGCGCGCGGATCGCGCCGGCCGCGTTCAGGCGGCGGCGTCCATGACCAGCGAGCGGTGCACGGCGACGCCGGCCATCGCACCGCCAGCCGCGGCGCGCACGACGTTGGCGAACGGCATGGCGGCGTCGCCGGCGGCGAACACGCCCGGCACGCTGGTGGCGCCGAGGGCGTCGACGCGGATGATGGCGCCGGCCGGCCCGTCCTCGAACGCGCAGCCGAGCTGCGCAGCCAGCGGGCTCGATACTTCCGATCGCGGCGCGACGAACAGCGTGCCGAGCGGCACGCGGCGCCCGTCTGCGAGGCGCAGGCCGTCGAGCCGCGGCGCCTCGCCGAGCAGCGCGGCGATCGGTGTGCGCTCGATGTGCACGCGCCGGTTCGCGAGCTGGCGGCATTCGTCCTCGTTCGGCTCGAAACGGCCGTGCGTGAACAGCGTGGTCTCCCCCCAGTCCGGCAGCATCAGCGCCTGGTGCAGCGACAGCGGATTCAGGGCGAGCACGCCGAGCGGCGTCTGGGCCTCGTAGCCGTGGCAGTAGGGGCAGTGCGCGACCGAGCACCCCCAGCGTTCCCGCAGGCCGTCGAGCGCAGGCAGCTCGTCGCGCACCCCGCAGGCGAGCACGAGGCGCGCGGCGGCGACGGCGGTGCCGTCGTCCAGGTCCACGACGAAGCCATCGCCGTCGCGTTCGGCGTTCAGCGCGCGCGCCTGGCGCAGGTGCGTGGTCGGATAGCGCATCAACTGTTCGAGCGATTCGGCGAGGATCCGCGCCGGCGGCTTGCCGTCGTGGCCGAGGAAGCCGTGGGAATGCGTGGCGTATCGGTTGCGCGGTTCGCCGGCGTCGACGACGAGCACGTGGCGGCGTGCGCGCGCGAGCTGCAATGCGGCGGACAGGCCGGCGAAGCTGCCGCCGACGACGAGGACGTCGAAGCGCATGACGGAATCTCCTTCACGTATCTTTTGATGTTACAAGATAGCTCCTGTCATGCTTTCATGCAACTTGCGGAGTTATCAATAGGAGGGCAAGGCATGAAGGGCGACAACCGCCTGTCGCGGATGCTGCACGTCCTCGTGCACATGGCCCAGCGCGACGGGCCTGTCACGTCGGAGGCGATGGCGCGGATGCTGAACACGAATCCCGTCGTCGTGCGCCGCACGATGGCCGGGCTGCGCGACAGCGGTTTCGTGCAGGCCGAGCGCGGCCACGGTGGCGGATGGCGGATCGCTCGCGACCTGGCCGACATCACGCTGCTCGACGTCTACCGCGCGATCGACGAGCCGCCGCTGTTCTCGCTGCGCATTGCCGAGGACACGCCGAACTGCCTGGTCGAGCAGGCCGTCAACGCGGCGCTCGAGAGCGAGCTGGCCGAAGCGCGCGAACGGCTGCTGCGGCGCTTCGGCAAGATCACGCTGGCTGCGCTCGCGCGCGACTTCGAACGCCGCCTGCGCGCGTCGAGCAAAGCGACGGCGCAGGCCTGAAACGCAGAACGCCTCCGCGAGGGAGGCGTTCCGCGACGCGTGGCCGAAGCGTTCACTGCCCGCGCATGCGGCCGAGGAAGCGAGGCCCGCTGTTGCCCATCGTCGGCAGCTTGATCTTGCCGATCGCGTTGATGCGCTCCTCGGCCATGCGGTCGGCGGCCTTGTAGGTCGGGATGCCGTCGCGGTCCGCGATCTGGAAGATGCGGCCCACGTTGTAGTAGATCGTGCGCATCATGCGCATCGCGCGCTCGCGGTTGTAACCGTCGATCTCCAGCGACACGTTCATGACGCCGCCGGCGTTCACCGCGTAATCCGGCGCATACAGCACGCCGCGGCGTGTGAGCTCGTCGCCGATCTCGTCGGTGGCAAGCTGGTTGTTCGCCGCGCCGCAGATGACCTTGGCCTTGATGCGGTCGATCGTCTGCTCGTTGAGTGTGCCGCCAAGCGCGCACGGGCTGTAGACGTCGGCGTCCACGTCGTAGATCTCGTCCAGGCCGACCGATGTGCAGCCATACTCGTCCACGGCGCGCTGCACGAGTTCCCTGTTGATGTCGGTGACGAAAACCTTGGCGCCCTGTTCGCGCAGCAGTTTCACGAACTCCATGCCGACGTGGCCGAGGCCCTGCACCGCATAGGCGTACTTGCCGACTTCCTCGTTGCCGAACTTGTGGTTCAGCGCGGCCAGCAGGCCCTGCAGCGTGCCGAAGGCGGTAAACGGCGACGGGTCGCCCGAGCCGCCATGTACCTGGTGCACGCCGGTGACGTACTCGGTTTCGCGATAGACGTATTCCATGTCGTTGACGTCGATGCCGACGTCCTCGGCCGTGATGTAGCGGCCGTTGAGCGAGTTCACGAAGCGGCCGAACGCGCGGAACAGTGCCTCCGACTTGTCCTTGGCGGGATCGCCGATGATCACCGCCTTGCCGCCGCCCAGGTTCAGTCCCGCCACCGCGTTCTTGTAGGTCATGCCGCGCGACAGGCGCAGAACGTCCTTGAGCGCCTCTTCGCCGGTCTTGTACGGCCACATGCGCAGACCGCCAAGTGCGGGGCCGAGCACGCTGTTGTGGATCGCGATGATCGCCTTCAGGCCCGCGTCCTTGTTGTGGCAGAACAGGACCTGCTCGTGGCCGGTCCGGGAGATGGTGTCGAAAATCATGATGACTCCTGCACGTGGGGCCGGTTCTCCGCGACCGGCGTGGTCGCGTGCGAAACCGGATCCAGGGAATTGAAGAGGAAGGATTTCCGTCGGGTGGGATGGCCGTGGCGGCCGCAGGCGGCGCGTAGTGTAGTCGTGCGCAACGGGAAGGGACACCACGCGCTGCAGCATGGCGGGGCGTTGCGGTGCAGCGTGCCGGACGGGCGCGCGGGAGCCGGTGCGGCATGGCACGCACTGTACAATCGGTGCCATTGCCGATACCTGCCGGAGCGCGCGATGAGCACGCCAGCCAACCGACTTCCCGAGCAGCAGGCGGAGACGACGCCGTTGCGTTTCGTCACCGCCGCCAGTCTGTTCGATGGCCATGATGCGGCCATCAACATCATGCGGCGTCTGATCCAGGCGCAGGGCGCCGAGGTGATCCACCTCGGCCACAACCGCAGCGTCGAGGACGTGGTTCGCGCGGCGCTGCAGGAGGATGCCGACGCGATCGCGCTGTCCTCGTATCAGGGCGGCCACGTCGAATACTTCAAGTACATGGTCGACATGTTGCGCGAGAAGGGCGCCGGGCACGTGCGCGTGTTCGGCGGCGGCGGCGGCACGATCACGCCGGAGGAAATCCGCGAACTCGAAAGCTACGGCGTCGAGCGCATCTATCATCCGAACGACGGCATGAAGATGGGGCTGGTCGAGATGATCGGCGACGTCGTCGCGCGCGCGGCGCGCAGCCGCGATGCACGACCGGAGCACCACGACGGCGAGCCGTCCCCCGCGGACGAGATCGCCGTGGGCCGCATGCTCAGCGCCATCGAGGACGGCACGCTCGGCGAATCCGAGCTGTCCCGGCTGCGCAAGGCCTGGCAGCTTGCCGGCGGCCGGACGCCCGTGATCGGCATCACCGGAACCGGCGGCGCGGGCAAGAGTTCCGTCACGGACGAACTGCTCAATCGTTTCCTTGCAAGTTTCCCGCAGATGCGCATCGCGGTGATCAGCGTCGATCCGACGCGGCGACGCAGCGGCGGCGCGCTGCTCGGTGATCGCATCCGCATGAATTCGCTGCGCAGCCATCGCGTGTACATGCGTTCGATGGCCACGCGCCGGCAGAACGTGGCCACCAATGCCGTGCTCAAGGATTGCATCGGCTTCCTGCGCGGCCTGGGCTTCGACCTCGTGATCGTGGAAACCGCCGGCATCGGCCAGAGCGATTCGGAGATCGTCGATCTGGTCGACTTCCCGATGTACGTGATGACCAGCGACTACGGCGCCGCCTCGCAGCTCGAGAAAATCGACATGCTCGACTTCGCCGAGCTGATCGTGCTCAACAAGTACGACAAGCGCGGCGCCGAGGATGCGTTGCGCGACGTGCGCAAGCAATGGAAGCGCAATCGCAATGCGTTCCAGACGAAGGACGAGGACATTCCCGTCTACCCGACCATCGCCAGCCAGTTCAACGATCCTGGCGTGAGCTGGATGTTCGCGAACCTGTGCCGCCTGCTGCGTGAAAAACTGTCGTTGCCGGCGGAGAAGTGGACGCCCGAGATCGACACCACGCTGAAGGAGCCGCGTGCCACGGTGCTCATTCCCGGCAGCCGCGTGCGCTACCTCGCCGAGATCGCGGAACAGGGCAGGGCGATCAACGCCGGCATCGAAAGGCAGGCCGAGGCAGCCGACCGCGCGCAGGCGTTCTGGCAGGCGCTGCGGGAACTCGGCGACGCGAAGCTGCCGAAGCAGTTGGAGTTGTATGCCGCGGACGACCTACACTCCCACCCCAACCCTCCCCCGCATGCGGGGGAGGGAGCCGATCACGTCCTTTCCCCGCATGCGGGGGAAGGTGCCCGAAGGGCGGATGGGGGCAATGTCGATCGCTCCCTCCTCACCCTGCGCCAGCGCTACAACGACGCGGTGCAGGCGCTTTCGTCCGAATCGCTGCGCAGCCTGCGCGAATGGCCGGCGCGCCTGAAGTCGATCACCGACGAGGTCAACGAGTACCAGGTGCGCGGCAGGACGATCCGAGTGGAGAACTACCGCGAATCGCTCTCGCACCAGAAGATCCCGAAGATCGCCGCGCCGACCTACAAGAGCTGGGGCGAACTGCTCGTCTTCCTGCAAAAGGAAAACCTGCCCGGCTACTATCCCTACACCGGTGGCGTCTACCCGTACCGCCGCACCGGCGAGGATCCGATCCGCATGTTCGCCGGCGAGGGCACGCCCGAGCGCACGAATCGCCGCTTCCACTATCTCAGCGTCGGCCAGCCGGCCGCGCGCCTTTCCACCGCCTTCGATTCGGTCACGCTGTACGGCGAGGATCCTGCGCCGCGCCCGGACATCTACGGCAAGATCGGCAACTCCGGCGTCAACATCCCGACGCTGGACGACATGAAGAAGCTTTACTCGGGCTTCGACCTGTGCGCGCCCACCACCAGCGTGTCGATGACCATCAACGGCCCGGCGCCGATCATCCTGGCGCTGTTCATGAACACCGCGATCGACCAGCAGGTGGAGAAGTACCTGAAGGCCGACGCCGCGCGCTGGGCCGAAGCCCAGCGCAAGATCGACGCGTTCTTCGCCGGCCGCGAGCGCCCGCGCTACCACGGCGAGCTGCCGCCGACCAACGACGGCCTCGGCCTCGCCTTCCTTGGCATGACCGGCGATCAACTCGTCGACGCGGAAACCTACGCGCGCATCAAGGCCGAGACGCTGCAGACCGTGCGCGGCACCGTGCAGGCCGACATCCTGAAGGAGGACCAGGCGCAGAACACCTGCATTTTCAGCACCGAGTTCGCGCTGCGCATGATGGGCGACATCCAGCAGTACTTCGTCGATCACAAGGTGCGCAACTTCTACTCGGTGTCGATCTCCGGCTATCACATCGCCGAGGCCGGGGCGAACCCGATCAGCCAGCTCGCCTTCACCCTGAGCAACGGCTTCACCATCGTCGAGTACTACCTCGCGCGCGGCATGAAGATCGACGACTTCGCGCCCAACCTGTCGTTCTTCTTCTCCAACGGCATGGACCCGGAGTACACCGTCATCGGCCGCGTCGCCCGCCGCATCTGGGCGCGCGCAATGCGCGAGCGCTACGGCGCCAACGAGCGCAGCCAGATGATGAAGTACCACATCCAGACCTCCGGCCGCTCGCTGCACGCGCAGGAAATCCAGTTCAACGACATCCGCACGACGCTGCAGGCGCTGTACGCGCTGTTCGACAACTGCAACAGCCTGCACACCAACGCCTACGACGAGGCCATCACCACGCCGACGGAAGAAAGCGTGCGCCGTGCGGTGGCGATCCAGATGATCATCAACAAGGAACTCGGCCTGAACTTCTGCGAGAACCCGTGGCAGGGCAGCTTCATCGTCGACCGGCTGACCGATCTGGTCGAGGAGGCCGTCTACAGGGAGTTCGAGGCGATCAGCGAGCGCGGCGGCGTGCTCGGTGCGATGGACACGATGTACCAGCGCGGCAAGATCCAGGAAGAAAGCCTCTACTACGAGCACAAGAAGCACGACGGTTCGTTGCCGCTGGTCGGCGTGAACATGTTCCTGCCGAAGGAGCACGGCGGCGAGGTCGCAACGGAGATCGAACTGATCCGCAGCACCGAGGAGGAGAAGGGTCAGCAGATCGAGAACGTGCGCGCCTGGCAGGCTTCGCGCAACCGGCTGGCGCCGGTGGGGGAAACCGCGCATGCGCATGTCGTCGAGGACGACATCGGCGAAGCCTCCGAGGTGCATGACGGACATGGGCTGGCGTACCTGCAGCGGGCAGCGCGGGAGCGCAGGAACGTGTTCGCGGCGTTGATGGAGGCGGTCAAGACGCACAGTCTCGGCCAGATCAGCCATGCGCTTTACGATGTCGGTGGCGAGTACCGGCGCAACATGTAGCGATCGGGCGCGCCATGTCCGCGATCCCGGCTCGTGGCGACGGCTCGTCGCGAGGCTTACCCGAATCGCATTCCGGGCGGGCCGTCCGGGGCTGGTGGATCGCGCCGATTCCTTCGGGTTGACGCCCGCGTCATGATCGACGGAAAGATCGCCGCCCTGCCGCGTGCGCGCGCCTTCAGCATGGGCTTGCCCTTCGTGCCGATCCAT
>Ga0207868_1001778_pt1 | contig 14236 bp, 12 predicted proteins | sample Passage237B_FD_187370 | JGI IMG/M metagenome (GOLD analysis project Ga0207868, IMG submission 187370) | Cellulose adapted compost microbial communities from Newby Island Compost Facility, Milpitas, CA, USA - Passage2 37B (SPAdes) (version 3) ... | reverse complement strand
CCTCGCTTTCGCGGCCAACCCCACCGACCGCAAATGGGTCGCCTCCTGGGTCTCCGCCCAACAACTCGTCGAACCCCACAACCTCCCGCCCGCGCCCGGCCTCGCCGACCGCACGCTCCGCCAAATCATCCAACCGTCCCTCGCCGGCAACCGCCTCCGCCTCGCGTTCTCCAACGCCTACGGCGAAGCCCCCGTCCGCATCACCGCCGTCCACGTCGCCCGCTCCGCCGGCGGCTCCGCGATCGTCGCCGACACCGACACCGCCCTCACTTTCAACGGCTCGCCATCCGTCACGATCCTCCCGGGCACGATGATGTTCACCGACGATGTCGCGTTCGACGTCGCCCCCTTCGTCAACCTCGCCGTCAGTATCCACATTGCGGATATACCGCAGAACATCACCGGCCACCCCGGCTCGCGCACCGGCTCCTTCATCGTTCCCGGCGACGCCGTCGCCGCCGCCGACTTCACCGACGCCGTCCGCACCGAACGCTGGTATCTTCTCGCCTCGCTCGAGGTCTTCGCCGACGCGCGCTCCTCCGCCATCGTCGTCATCGGCGATTCGATCACCGACGGACGCGGCTCCACCACCGACCAAAACAACCGCTGGCCCAATCTCCTCGCCCGCCGTCTCCACGCGAATCCGTCCACGGCCAACATCTCCGTCCTCAACCAAGGCGCCGGCGGCGGCCGCGTCCTCCGCGACGGCCTCGGCACCAGCGCGCTCGGCCGCTTCGACCGCGATGTCATCGCGATCCCCGGCGTCCGCTGGCTCATCATCTTCGAAGGCGTCAACGATCTCGGCACCGCCGTCGGCGCCCGCGCCAACGGCCAACCGCACGCCACCGCCGCCGACCTCATCGCCGCCTACCAACAGATGATCACCCGCGCCCACGCCCACGGCATCAAAGTCATCGGCGCCACGATCATGGCCTTCGCCGGTTTCACCAGCTACGACACCCCCGAAAGCGAAGCCGACCGCCAGGCCGTCAACGACTGGATTCGCCACAGCGGCGCCTTCGACGGCGTGATCGATTTCGACGCCATCACCCGCGACCCCGAAAACCCCTCGCGCCTCTCCTCCGCCGTCGACGGCGGCGACCACCTCCATCCTTCCTCCGACGGCTACCGCCTCATGGCCGACGCCATCGACCTCTCCCTGTTCCGTTAAGTCACCCGCCACCCACGGGGCCGCGAAGCTTCACCCCGTATCGAGCAGCGCTCGCGCGACGCTCACCGCCCCGGCCCGACTCTCGGCCTGAAGCTTGGCCAGAATATGTTCCACGTGTTTGGCCACCGTGCGAGTCGAGGTGGCCAAGATCGCGGCGATCTCGGCATCGCGTTTACCTTGGGCGATCCAGTGAAGCACTTCGCATTCGCGAGACGTCAGTCCGTGGCGGCCAAGGGCGAACCAATTCGGCACCCACGGCTCTTCCATCACGGTCACGCGCACGCGGCCGTCGGCCTGACTGGGAAAGCATCGCGCGATGAGCCGGCCACGCGCGCCTTCCACGATGAAGGCGCGTAACGGCGACGGCGGCGTCGCACGCAACGACGCCACGGAGTGCTCCATCCACGTGCGCAACGCCATCGGCAGCGCCTCGCTTCGGCGCCAGCCGGGAAAATAACTTTTCAACGCCGCCCGCTCCGCTGCGGCAAGCGGCACGACGCGCCCCTCCGCCGTGAACGTGATGATAAACGGCTCGCGGCCGGAGGTCGGAAGCGCCGGTTTGCGCACACGCGCCCACGCGGCCAGCAGGTGCGGTTGCAGCAACGCGGCCAGTTCAACTTCGGTTGCGGTGAACGGCGTGTCCCGATAGAACTCAACACCTACGAACGTCGGACTTTTCTGCGCCACCACGATCAGTTGATCGCTCCAGCCCATCGGTCGGGCGACGCCGTTGTAGTGATCGGTTTTCATCCACGCCGAGCGCGAGACGTGATGCGTCAGGTGCAGACAGTCCGGCAGCGGCGCGGAACCCATCACGATCGGATTGAAGGGATTGTCATGATAGCACGCGAGAAGATCGCGCGGCGGTGCGACCGCGCAACGCATGCCGTAGATGACATGCAGCGACATCCCGCGCCCGAGCTCTTCGCAACCACACGAGTGCAGCCGGAATTTTTCGTATACGGTTTCGATCGCTTTGCCTGTGTAATCGATCGCGGTCGAGGCGGAATAAAGCGAGAGAACGGCCTCCGAAAGCCAGGCTGCGTCGTCGCGGGTGAACATGGACGTAAGCCAACGCTCGGGTTCACGTATTGAATCGGAGCCACTCCTGAGCCGCGTGGGCGGCGGCCAGGCGCGTCTCTCCGCCAAGTTTGGCGAGGAGATTCTCGACGTGTTTTCCCACCGTTTTGGTGGCGCACCCGAGAATCGCGGCGATCTCGGCGTCGCGCTTGCCTTGGGAGATCCAGAACACCACCTCGCATTCGCGCGGCGTCAGCCCCACGGCGCGCAGGCGGTAGTAATCGACCGCGCCGCGCGCTTCCGTCGCCCGCAGCAGGGGAGCCGAGTCGGGGTCGGGCACCAATTGCAGCCGCAGATGGCCCGCCGGCCGTTCGAGGCCCCACGGTTCGAGTGCGGGTGAAACCGGACCGAGTGATCGCAGCTCGCGTGTCGTGTGCTTGAGCCAGCGCTCTAGTTCATCGGGCAAGCCGGTGGCCGTCCGATCAGGTATGTCCGGAAAATAGCGGGACAGCGCCCGGACAAAATCACACGGAAGATGCACAAGCGTGCCGTCGGTCGAAACCGGAATCCGCCACGTCGCGCTGTTGGGCATTTCGCGCTCCGCATGAACGAGGTTGCGGGCGCTTTGAATCCCGGCGGCGATGTGCGGGCGAAGCAGACCAACGAGAAACGTTTCGTCGTCGGTGAATGCCGTGTCGCGATGAAACGTCACGCCGACCGTCGAGCACGGCAGCCGCACGGCAATATGAAGCCGATCGCGAAGCTTCGCCGGCTCGAAAACTTCGCGGTAGAAACCCACCTGTTCGAACGTCCGCACCCCGCCATCGTGAGGCCGTTCGTCGACAAACATGTGACGCGAGCGAAGCATCAGGCGCATCCCGGGAAGCGCGGCCTGCAACGCGGCGGCGGGCGATTCCGCGCGATACAGCGCTCCGAGGCTTTCGGAGAAAGCTGCGAGGGTCTCGCGCGTATAGCTCATACGGTGAGGCTGGAACCGTTCCCTAAAAGCAACTCGCGGTGAAGGGAGCAAGAAGCGGGCCGCCTATGACACGAACGATCACCATCTCTATAGACCTCATAGAAGCGATATATCGTCGTTTTTTACCTTACGGGCGCAGCAATCCGTGCGCCGCGACCGGACGTTTCGCGAGCAAATGTTCGACGTGTTTGCCAACCGTCTTGCGGACGATGCCGAGGATCGCGGCGATCTCCGCACCGCGTTTCCCTTGGTTCACCCAGGCAAGCACTTCGCACTCTCGCGGCGTGAGGCCCGCCGCCCGCAGCGAAGAAAAATCGAATGGTGGTGAATAAGAGGCACAACTCGGAGGACCCTTCTCCCCAGGCGGTCGAGACATCACGCGTCGAGCCTACAGACGGCGCCCATTTCCAGAAATACGGAGGACTCCGTATATCCATCCAAACAGACACTCTCTATAGTCTGCCCGCTTCGATGCGAACCTCCAGCTTCGCGTGATGGCAGCAGCACGGCTCACCGTGCGCGGAGCTGGAGGAGTGGAGAGGCAGGTCACCTCGCGAGAAAGGTGCATCCTTGATCGTCGCCGTCCGGCGTCGGCCAACCGATGCCTTCGAGCGAGAAGCCCGAGCCAGGAAAAAGAAGGAATAAAATGTCCAGCGCCCTTTCCTCCCTTGATGTCCCCGGATTTCTAGGCACGCCCCGGCCGGCGGCAGATCACACTCCCCGCTCCACCCATGGATCGGCCCTGCAACGATTCCTGGCAAAATCCGAGCAGATGGGCGTCACATACGTCGTATGCGCTCCCGCCGACGTCGCGGCGTTTGCGCGGGGGATTCGCTCGTTCCCGGAGCGAATCGTAAGCCAGGACGAACACGCCTTTTGGCTCTCCCTCTACCGGGAATTCCGCGCCGACGACTATCGCCGCCGCAACGTCCGACAGGAATCGCTCCGCCAACCCGGATGCGACCGGGGAAGCTGGATCGTGCTGGCCGTGAAGGACAACGTGGTCATCGGTGCGAACACCGCCCGGATTTTCTGCGGCGAGATTCTACCGGAATATTTGTGCGATCTCGACCTCATCGAGCCCGCCTCTTTCGAAGTTCGAACGGACTACCGCATCGCGATCGCCCAAGCCGCCACACGCTGCCGGGCCGAGGAACTTTGCTTCTGCGAGCTGTCGCACTGGGCGGTGGCACCGCAGTGGCGTCGCACGCCCGTGGGCCCCTCGCTGGTGCTGATGCTCGGCGCGCTGACGACTTTTTTCGTGCCGCATCTCGGCATCGCGGTGGCGAACTGCGACAGCGGTGCGTTCGATATGCTGGTGCGCATGGGCGCGCGGCCCATGCGCCGGGGCGGCCAGCCGCTGCCGCCTTTTTTCCACCCAGCCTACGGTGCGCGTCTGGGGCTGCTGGAGTGCGTGACCGCGGAATTCATTCCCCCTTACCGGATCGGTCTGGACGACCGAGATGCCGCGCGTGCGGCCATGCTGATCTACAGCGCCGGATAACCTTTCCATATGATCAACACCATCGACAAAGAAACGACGGCTTCGCTCGCCCCCGTGTTGGAAATCGTGGGGCAGGCCAAAATCGCCTTCCGCACCCTGTTGGTGAATTTCAGCGAACACTCCGCCGGACTCACGCCGGAGCTGTATCATCGCTACCTTTCGATGCAGTATCATCTCACGAAACACGTGCAGCGACACTTCTTCGCCGCGGCGGGGCATCACTCGCTGATGGATCGAAAGAAGCTCCGCGATTTTCTGGTGAATTTCGCCAACGAGGAGGAGCCGCACTACCTCATCGCCGAAAACGATCTCAGGAAAATGGGACTCAAGCCGCTGCCGTGTCCGCTGGATGTGGCGCTGTGGCAGGACTATTTCCTCTCGCGCGTGGCGGACCGGCCTTTCCACCGTCTCGGGGCCACGTGCGTGCTCGAAAATTTGGGAGCGGGCGCGGGCACCACCGGACGTCTCCTGCTGAAGAACGCGAGTTTCCTCTCCACGGAGAACACGCGCTTCCTCGACATCCACTTCCACGAAGTGCTGCCGCATGGCGACCAGATCATCGCGGCACTCCGCTCGGTCGATTTGACACCCGACGAAGTCGAAGACGCCCGAAAAGGCGCGATCGTCGGATCGATCTTCTACCTGCGGCTGGCACGTTGGGTGTTCGGCACCGATCCCGTGCTACGGCTCTTCGATAGCGACGACGTGACCGTGCCTCGCGAACGATCGTAAGCGCGTGCTTCCCCGCTTTCGCATGCCGGCCACCCCCGAGCCGAGCCCCTGGTTCCTGATTTCTCTCTGGTGGGACTGGCTCCTCGCAGCCGCAACCACGGCGGCTCTCCTCATCGCCTGCGTGGTGCGCCCGCTGCTGAAAAACAACCCCCACCGTCGACCACGCGATAGTCGCCCCGCCCGCCCCCATCTTTGAACCTTGGTCTCTCTCTGAAGCTTGGATCTTGGTCCTTGGAGCTTCCTTCTTCGCCCTCCGGCGTTTCCCCATAGCCGATCGGCCACCCCTTTCCGGGCCGCCCGGCCAAGAGCGTGATCGTGCGATTTCCGGTAATCTCGCCGGCTTTCCCGCACACACCCATGCTCTTCAATTCCCTCACCTTCGTCGTGTTCTTCTGCGTCGTCGTCGGCGCTTACTGGACACTCCGCTCGTGGGAAACGCGCAAGAACCTCCTCCTTGTCGCTTCCTACGTTTTCTACGGCACGTGGAATCCTCCCTTCGCCGCGCTGCTCTTCGCCACCACCGCGCTCGATTACTACCTCGCCGCGCGTATCCACACTTCAAGCACGCACCGCACGCGTCGCGCCTGGCTCGTCGCCAGCCTCGCGAGCAACTTGAGCATGCTCGGGTTCTTCAAATACGGAAACTTCCTCCTCGAGAACACGAAGTGGCTGCTCGCCCAGATCGGCGTGAACTACCAGCCGCCACACCTCGATCTCTTCCTCCCGATCGGCATCTCGTTCTACACGTTCCACTCGCTCTCCTACACGCTCGACGTCTACCGCGGCATGCAGCCCACGCGCTCGCTGCGCGACTTCACGCTCGCCGTTTCGTTCTTCCCGCAGCTTGTCGCCGGCCCGATCGTCCGCGCCGCCGACTTCCTTCCGCAGGCCGCCCAACCGCCGGCGTGGAACGCCAGCCGTTTCATCTGGGGCCTGCTTCTGATGACGCTCGGCCTCTTCGAGAAAACCGTGCTCGCCGACACCATGCTCGCCGCCGCCGCCGAAAAGGTCTTCGCCTACGGCGGCCCTCTCGCCGGCCTCGACGCTTGGACCGGCGTCCTCGCCTTCTCCGGCCAGATCTTCTTCGACTTCGCCGGCTACTCCACCTGCGCGATCGGCGCCGCGCTCTGTCTCGGTTTCCATCTCAAGGACAACTTCCGCTTCCCCTACGCCGCGATCGGCTTCTCCGATTTCTGGCGCCGCTGGCACATCTCGTTGTCCACGTTCCTGCGCGACTACCTCTACATTCCGCTCGGCGGTAATCGCGCCGGCGTGATTCGCGCCGCGCTGAACCTCATGATCGTGATGTTCATCGGCGGTCTCTGGCACGGCGCCGCGTGGACCTTCGTCGTCTGGGGCATCATCCACGGTCTCTGCCTCGTCATCGAACGCATCCTGCGCGCCGTCTTCAAGGACGCCGCCTGGACCCAGACGCTCGGCATCCAACTCCTCCTCGGCCTCGGCACCTACGCCGCCGTCTGCTTCGCGTGGGTCTTCTTCCGCGCCGCGGATTTCCCGACCGCCACGCGCCTCGTCATGGCGATGAGCGGCATGCTTCCCACCGGCGACGCCATCCTCCCCACGCGCGAAATCCTGCAGGTCGCTCTCGTCACCGCCGGCCTTCTCCTCGCCCACGCGCTTCTCCGCAACACCACCATGGAAGCGGTCGTGTCCCGCACGCCCCGCTGGCTCCTCGCGAGCACGTGGTCGGTCATGCTCTTCGGCATCATTCTCACCCAAGGAAACGGCAATGCATTCATCTACTTCCAATTCTGATCTCGAATTCACCCGCGCCATTCCCGACGTCCCGTGGCGTCGGATGCTGCTCGCCGTCGCGTTGATCACCATCGCCGCGACGGTGCTCTGGGAAATCAACGCCCGCGCGCTCGGCTATCGCCCGACGCTCAACGACACGCCCGACCTCTGGGCCGAGGCGCGTTCGTCGGTGCAACCCGACTCGCTCGTCCTCCTCGGCACGTCGCGCATGCTCTTCGACGTCGATCTCGATCTCGTCGAAAAACAACTCGGGCAACGCCCTGTGCAGCTCTCGATCGTCGGCAGTTCGCCGTTTCCGATTCTCGCGGACCTCGCGTCCGACGAATCCTTCCGCGGCACCGTGCTCCTCGACATCGTTCCCGCGATGTATCTCGCTCCCGCCGGTCCGCCCGTCGAAGCCTCCGAAAAAGCGCTCCAACGCTACCGCACGTGGAATCATTCGCAGCGCTGGAGCCACCGCCTCGGCGTGATCCTCGAAAGCCACCTCGCGTTCCTGAAGCAAGAGGACCTCACGCTCGCGAAACTTCTCGAGCGTCTCCCCATCCCCGATCGCGCCAACGCCCAGATCGCGCCCGCCATGCCGCCTTACTTCTACACCATCGATCGCAACCGTCGCGCGCGCATGTTCGACGAAGCCGCGGTCGTCGGCAGCCCGCTGCAACAACGCATCGCCCATGGCTGGCTCCCGCTCTTCAGCCCGCCGCCGGCGCCGTCCTTCATTCCAGTGGAGCAGTTCCAACAAATGATGGGCCAGGCGGTCGAGGCGCGTTTCGCCGAAACCGCGCGGCACGTCGCGCGCATCCAGTCCCGCGGCGGCAAGGTGGTCTTCCTCCGCCTCCCCGTCACCGGCCCGCTCCACGAACGCGAAGAACAACTCGCCCCGCGCGGCGCGACCTGGGACCGCCTCCTCCGCGAAAACAACGTCCCCGCGATCCACTTCGCCGAGCACGCCGACCTCGCCGCCTTTGACTGCCCCGAGTGGTCCCACCTCTCCGCTCCCGATTCGGTCGAGTTCACGCGCCGCTTGGTCCCGCATCTCCAAACCGCCCTCAACAACCACCCCGTCGCGCCCATGCTCGCCTCCGGCGGACCCACCCCCGCCCGCTCCGCACTCGCACGCTAAACCGCCCGCGTTCCCACACGCCATGCATTCCGTCGCGTGGCGTGTCGGCGCATCCGCGCCGCAGCGAAGCCTCTTCGAGGCCTCCCTTCAGGTTAGCCCGCTTCACGAGAAAATCGGCGCAACGAGCGACAGCGCCATGCCAAACACCGCCAGATAACGAAGCCGCTCCTTCGCGATAAAGGACAGAACGCCAAACAGAAGTGCCGCGATCGTGGAAAACAAAACCACCGGAAGTATCCAGTCGTGAAGCGTGACCGTGTTCTCCACCAGCGGTTGAAACCCCGAGGAGATCACGCCGGCGGCGAGCGATAGTTTCCATCTACCTTCCGTCGGGCCGAACACGCGCCCCTTCGATCGACCCGGCAAATGCACCGAACTTTCGCTGCGACGCTTCTTCTCCCGAATATCCTCCGGACTGACGCCCTGCCGGATCATCTCGACATGATCGAGCAACGCATCGACGAACGCATCGCATTCGTCGACCTGGTCTTTTTCACGCGCGATGTAGAAGACCGGATGCCCACCGCGATTGGAGAATACGAGAAGTTCGACCCACGGCACACCACGCAGCGCGGCCCATCCGAACGCGAAGAACCCCACAAAAGGATATATCAAAAACCCTTCGGCCAGCGGGTGATCTGCAACGAGCAGCACGTTTATCAACCACATGCACGCGCCGGCCAACACCAGCGGTATGACAATAATCGAATAGAACCGCTCCGCAGTCCGATGATAGTCGGCGGAAAGAGTGTGCAGCGGAAAAACTTGAACGTTCCTCGCGCCGAGCCTGTGAGTCGTCACCTCGAGCGTCTCGGAATAGAGAATAAAGACAGCCTTGCCGATCCGTGAACGCTGGAGGAAACCGAGATGAGCCATTGAGTAGCTGGTAGAGCAAGGCCGTCGACCCCAGTATCAGGAGAGTCTCGCCCCCGAAGGGTCAATCAGCGCGCGAGTCATGAGCTCCTTCTGAAGTCCATCAGCGATCACTACGTTCGTTCGGGACGTAAGGCTCCGTCCGTCGAACGCTGGGACTCGAACCCGGGTGCACCTGCCCAACCCGCACCATGACCAAGCGAGTCAAAGTCGCCTGCTTCGAGCAATGCCCGCACGCGCACTGCCGCTGTGATTGATCTCGGTGCGCTGCGCCAGCCTCTGCTTCCTTTCGCCCCTTTCGCATGTTTAGCGGATCACCAAACCCTTCCCGTCTTCCGTGGGCACCTCTTCATTTCATTCACCTTTTCCAGGGAGAGAGTTCGGGATGCCTCTTTTCGATCCACGTAATCACGACTTCTCTGAGTTCGACCGCAAACTCCCGGAGCTCCTTCGCCTCCTTGAGACTCACCTTTCCCGCCGCATCGTATTCAAGTCCGTTCCGCTTGGCCCGGCAGGCATCGAGGTAATCCGCGTCGCCTTGTCGCTCCGCCCCCAGGATCAACGGCAAAGCCGAAATCGTTCGATGATGCGCGTTGAGTTTGTCGGGTTTCCACCCTTCGGCGAGGAGCACGACGGCGCAAAGCTGAAGCGCGGCATTGTAAGCGATGTTGAAGCGTCCGTCCGGCGACAGCGCTGCCCTCGAATCCTCCAAATCGCGATCCACCACGCCGAATATCTTTGCGACTTGTTCCCGCGTCGCCGCCTGCGGCTTGAGCCAGCCCGCTTTAGCCCAATCGTTTAAGCTCATCGGTATTTCCCTTCACGAACAGCTTCGGCTTGCCAAGCACGTCGACAAGAAACGGGTTCTTTTTCCGTTCCTGCTTGAACTCCACCGCAGTCATCGTGACCGGGTTGATTTCGCGGCCTATTACTTCCCCCGCTTTGCGTAGAGGTCCTGCCAGCTTCCGCAGGCTCGCGTCTCCGATCACGAGCAAATCGACGTCGCTCGCCGCCTTGCCCGCGCCATCCGCAAGCGAACCGAACACGAATGCGATCTCGACCTCGTCCACCCCCGCCAACGCCCCCGCCAACACGTCGCGCAGCCCCGCGGTCTTCAGAACAATCTGCTGCAAATGCGAGAATAGCGGGTGATCGGCATTCGCCCGAAAATAGCGTCGGTTGCCATCGCGCCGGCTCATGACCAGATCGGCCGAACCCAACTTCTCCAACTCGCCCTGAACCGTTCCGAGCGCCAGGCCGCTCTGTCGCGCGAGGTCGCGCAAATGCAACTCGCTCGACGCGTCGGCAAACAGCAACCGGAGCACCTCGGCTCGAACTTGAGGGAACAGCACGGAAAGCGACATGTATGGATAAACCTTACGATCGTTCGGTTTATCCTGTCAATTCCGCGAATATGAAGAACCGCGGAACCCACTAGCATTCCGCTCGTTTCGCCCCTTTCGCGTGTTTATCGCGGAATCAAATCCCTCCGTAATTTCGCGGCCGCGCCTTTGACCCGCCGCCCGCCATCGCTTCATCTGACTGCCCATGACCGACAACCCGCTTACCCCGACTCCATTGATGACGCCGCGCGTGGCCACTTTGCTCGCTTGCTTGGTGCTCATGCCTCTGGCCTCGGCCCAGAGCCCGCAGACCCTCCAAGCCGCCTACAAGGATGCCTTCCGCTTGGGCACGGCCGTCAACAAAGCCATCGTCGCCGGCGAGTCGCCCGAGCTGCAGCAGATCGCGATCCGCCAGTTCAACGCCATCACCGCCGAGAACGTGCTCAAAGCCGAGGAGGTGAATCCCCGGCCGGGCGTCTTCGACTTCGCCGCGGCCGACGCCTTCGTCGAGTTCGGCGAGAAGCACGGCATGTTCATCATCGGCCACACGTTGATCTGGCACAATCAGACGCCGTCGTGGTTTTTCCACGACGCCAACGGCCAGCCCAACACCCCCGAAGCCCAGAAGGAAATCCTGCGCCGCCACATCGAGAAAGTGGCCGGCCGCTACCAAGGCCGCATTCACGCGTGGGACGTGGTCAATGAAGTGATCGCCGACGATGGTTCCTACCGCCCCACCACCTGGGTGAAGAGCATCGGCGACGGCGACGAACTCGTGCGGCTGGCGTTCAAATACGCCTCCCAATACGCGCCCGACGCCGAACTCTACTACAACGACTTCAACGCCTGGCGCCCCGCCAAGCGCGACGGCATCGTCCGCATGGTGAAGATGCTGCAGGAGGCCGGCATCCGCATCGACGGCGTGGGCATCCAGGGCCATTGGGGCCTCAATTATCCAAAAAACGAATACATCGAGGCCGCCATCGACGCCTACGCCGCAGCGGGCGTGAAGGTCATGATCACCGAGCTCGACGTCGACGTCCTCCCGCTCACCAAGGAAGGCCAGATCATCGGCCAAGGCATGGCACACCCGCAGTTCCAACTCGAGGAGTTCAAGACCTTCCTCGACCCGTATCGGGACGGCCTGCCCGCCGAACAGCAAACCGCCCTGGCCAACCGCTACGCCGAACTTTTCGAGATCTTCTACCGCAAGCGCGACAAAATCGACCGCGTCACCCTCTGGGGCATCCACGACACCATGTCATGGAAGAACGACTACCCGATCCCCAACCGCACCAACTACACCCTCCTCTGGGACCGCGCCCTCCAGCCCAAACCCGCGTTCAAGGCGGTCCTGCAAGTTCCCGCCCAAGCGAAGTAGCGTGGGCCCCGGTGGCGGCGCCGCAAAGCCGACTCGTGCAGTCCAGAGTCTGGAGCCAAGAGTCCAGAGCAAAACGAAACGGTGAGTCTCGTAAATCCGCCATCGTCTGGCTCTCGGCTCTAGACTCTCAGCTCTCAACTGAATCGTCGCGGCTGGCCCACGCCAACTGCGAGCGTGGGCGCTGTCATCCTCCTATTTAGCGACGTAGTCGAAGACGAGGACCTTGTCCAAGACCGGCCCCAACAGAGAGACGAACGCCTTGTGCTCGGGGTGAGGGAGGTAGATCTCGAGGTCGGACTTGGATTTGAACGTCACGAGGAAGCAGTGCGTGAACCCGTTGGTCAATCCCTCGACGCTGACGTCGGTGCCCCACTCAAACGCGTGAACCTGCGGGATCTTGTCCTTCAGCGCGACGAAGGCGTCTTCGATTTTCTTCACGTCGGCGGCGCTCGCGCTGTCCTTGAATTTGAACAGCACGATGTGCCGGTAAGGAGCTTCGCCCGCAAACGCGGTGCCGACGCCGAGACCGAGGAAAACCAGGAGGCAGGAGAGGAAACGTTTCATCTCGAAAGCACTAGCCCGCACCCCCTCCCACCGGCAAGCGAGGGAGTTTTTATCTGCAGCAGCGGCTCAACCCGAAACCCGGCTCTCATCCAAGTTGGCACGGCGCGGTCTGACCGCGCCTGGCTGGCCTCTTGGGGGCGCGTCACTTCGCGCGGGCAAAAGGCCAGCCGTTCGACGTCAGCCAGCCGATGATCACCCGTTGCCACTCGTCCGGCGGAAGGAGGAAAAAGCCGTGTTGGCCCTGGGCGAAGAGTCGCGCTTCCACCGGGACACCGGCGTGTCGCAGCGCCTGAAAGAACACGATGCTGTTGTCCACGTCGACGAGCCGGTCATCGGCCGCATGCAGGATCAAGGTGGGAGGTGTTTCCTTGGTTACTTGGAGTTCACTGGAGAACTGACGCACGTCCTCTTCCGACGGGTCGGGGCCCAGCAAGGCCTTGCGCGAATCGAGGTGAGTGATCTTCGCGTCCATGCTGATGACCGGGTAAACCACCACGAGGAAGTCCGGACGCAGGCTCACTTGCTCGGGATTGTCGATATACGACTTGGTGAAGTGCGTCGCCAAGGTTGAGGCCAAGTGGCCCCCCGCGGAAAACCCGATGACGCCGACCCGGGCCGGATCGAGGTTCCACTCCTCCGCGTGCAGGCGGACGAATCGCAACGCCTGCTGGGCATCTTGGAGGGGGCCGATGGATTTGTTTTCCATCGTCCGATCGCTGGGTATCCGGTATTTCACGACGAACGCCGCGAAGCCGTGGCTGACGAAAAAGCGTGCTTGCTGGACGCCCTCGTAATCAAACGTGAGCCCGGCGTAGCCTCCGCCCGGGAAGATGACGATGCTCGCACCGTTCGCCCGGCTCGGCGCAGGCAGATAAACTTGGATCTGCGGACGAGAGACGTTTCGCACAAAGCCGCGGTCCGCGCCGGACTCCTCGTCGGGGCCCGGTTTCGAGTTGGGGATCTCACCGTCGCCGTAAAGCGCGAAGCTCTGCATGGGCGGCGGGAAATGGCGGTTCCTCTCCGGAGGAGCGCTGGTGGTCTTCTGCGCCGCGGCGGTCTCGGCGTTTTGGCCGAGAGCCAAGGGCGCGATGCTGGCGAAAACAACAACGAGGACGGCGGTCGGGAATTTCATGGGGCAGTCCGCAGCACAACGCCGGTCCACATCGTGGTCGAGAAAACAGAACGTCGCACCGCTCGACGTCCGGGACCAGCCAACCGCCGCGCGCGCAAACCGCCTTTGCCGGGCGCGGCGGGCCGCGAGGAGAGCTTCGCACCGACGACGGTTGTGGAGGATGCTATTCACCCACCCGTCGGCGATGACCGGGGTTGTCATCTCCTCTCGGTAGAGACGTGCTGCGTCGCCTGCCGACCATGACCAACCAAGAAGACCCCGCTCTGCTCACCCCGACGCTCTGCCAGCCGCATAGCGTCGATCAGAGATATCATCTCTCTGCACGGAGCCGCAGCGCAGAGATCAAATCGCTCATCGGAGCGCGCCTTCGCTCTCTCGGAGCCGTCACCGCCGCCTTCTCCTTGCGGCCCAGCTTCAACGACACCTTGGCCGATCATCATTCACTTTGCTGCGAACTGTAGAATGTCAGCCGTAGCATCTTCCGGTAGGTGCGGGATGCTGGCTGCGTCCAACGCCTGCCGAACACGATCATACGCCCGCCCATGCACGCTGTTGCTGTTGTCCGGACCGCGCAAAATGAAGAGCAGTTCGTCCGGCGCGGTCCCGAATTCGCGAAGACGTGCGACCACCCCCGCCCA
>Ga0207868_1001777_pt1 | contig 14257 bp, 13 predicted proteins | sample Passage237B_FD_187370 | JGI IMG/M metagenome (GOLD analysis project Ga0207868, IMG submission 187370) | Cellulose adapted compost microbial communities from Newby Island Compost Facility, Milpitas, CA, USA - Passage2 37B (SPAdes) (version 3) ... | reverse complement strand
CGCGCCGGTCTGCGGCTCGGCCACGCGCAGTTGATCGATTCACTCATTCACGACGGCCTTTGGGATGCCTACGACGACATCCACATGGGCAACTGCGCCGAACAATGCGCGGCGAAATATCAATTCACGCGCGCCGAGCAGGACGCCTACGCGATCGAATCATTCAAACGCGCCAACGCCGCGCAGCAAGCTGGACTCTTTGCCGCCGAAATCACGCCGGTCGAAGTGGGCGGCGCGCGCGTCGAGACGACGCTCGTCGAGCACGATGAAGGGCCGGCCAAGGTGCGCTACGACAAGATCCCGCAGCTCAAGCCAGTCTTCCAAAAAGACGGCACGATCACTCCGGCCAACGCTTCATCACTCAATGACGGTGCGGCGGCGCTAGTGATTTCTCGCGCAGCTGATGCGCAGGCGAAAAACCTGAAGCCAATCGCGCGCATCGTGGCATTCGGTGCACACGCGCATGAGCCGGTTTGGTTTACGACCGCTCCCGTGCAAGCGACGCAAAACGCGCTAAAGTCCGCGGGTTGGTCGGTCAGCGATGTTGATCTCTGGGAGGTCAACGAAGCTTTTGCCGTCGTGCCGCTGGCGTTCATGCGCGAACTCGGCGTGTCGCCTGAAAAACTCAACGTTCGCGGTGGCGCGATTTCGCTCGGTCATCCGCTCGGCTGTTCCGGCGCTCGCATTGTGGTGACGCTGCTCGCCGCCCTGCGCGAACGCGGTCTCAAACGCGGAGTCGCCGCCATTTGCATCGGCGGCGGCGAAGGTTTGGCCATGTGCGTGGAAATGCTGTGAGCGCGGACCGGTCGCTTTCTTAAATTCGTTTGCTTATGCCCCAAGATACCCCGCTTTGGCACCCCGATGATCATGCGTGGACGCGTGAATCGCACTTGGCGCGTTTCATGCGCGCACACGGTTTTACATCGCAAGGCGAACTCCATGCGGCCTCGGTGCGCGACACGGCGTGGTTTTGGGATGCGGCGCTGAAAGATTGCGGTGTCGAGTGGTTTAAACCCTACACGACAATCAAGGATGACTTGCGCGGGTTTCCGTGGACGCGGTGGTTTGACGGTGGCGTGGTCAACATCGCGCACAACTGCATTGATCGCCACGTGCGTGATGGTCACGGCGATGAAGTCGCGCTGTTTTACGAAGCCGATTCTGATGCGCCCGAAGAGCGCCGGCAACGCACCTTTGCCGAGTTGAAATCAGCGGTGGACGATTGTGCGGGTGCGTTGCGGATGATGGGCGTGGGGCCGGGCGACAGCGTGGCGCTCTACGCGCCGATGCGGATCGAGACGGTCGAAGTGATGATGGCGACTTTCAAGATCGGCGCGCGTTTCGTGCCGATTTTCTGCGGCTATGGCGAACAGGCCTTGGTGGATCGTATCGAGTCGTGCCGCGCGAAAGTGCTGTTCGCGGTTGAACATTTGCATCGTCGCGGCAAAAGTGTGACCACAGGTGCAATCGCTCGCGCGGCGGCGGCACGTGTTGATTCGATCAAGCGCGTCATCTGCTTCGATGGCCCGGATTGGATGCAATTTCTGCGTAGCGCGCCGCGCGTGGCAGACTGTGAGCCCACCGCGGCGGAAGAACCCGCGCTGATCATTTACACGAGCGGCACTACCGGGAGACCGAAGGGCACGGTGCACACGCATGCCGGCTGTCTCGTGCAGACCGGCAAGGAGCTGCGCTACGCGTTCAACGTGCATCCGGGCGAACCGTTTTTCTGGTTCACTGACATCGGCTGGATGATGGGGCCGTGGGAAATCATCGGCTGCTTGTTCTATCGCACGCCGATCGTGCTGTTCGATGGCGCACCGGATTTTCCAGACAGCGATCGGCTTTGGCGCACCTTGGAGCGGTTGAGAGTAGTGACGTTTTGCGCATCGCCGACCTTAGTGCGGTTGTTCATGCGTGCGACCGGCGGACGCGGCCCGCGTGGCCACGATTTGTCGGCGTTGCGCATCTTGGGCTCCACCGGCGAGCCGTGGGACGCGACGAGTTGGCGGTGGTATTTTGAAAACGTCGGCGGCGGGCGTTGCCCGATCATTAACATTTCAGGTGGCACGGAGCTGCTCGGTTGCTTGCTCTCGTGCACGCCGCTCACGCCGTTGCAGCCATGTTCGCTTGGTGCTCCGGCACTGGGAATGGACATTGATATTTTCACAGACGAAGGCGCATCGGCTCCGCGCGGCACGGTCGGGCATCTCGTTTGCAAGCAGCCTGCGCCATCGATGACGAAGAGTTTCTTGCACGAGGATAAGCGTTATTTGGAAACGTATTTCAGTCGTTGGCCGAACGTGTGGTATCACGGTGATTGGGCGCGCCATGACGAAGACGGTTCGTGGTATGTGCTCGGTCGCAGCGACGATACGATCAAGGTCGCGGGCAAGCGCGTTGGTCCTTCCGAAGTTGAAAGCGTGCTCACGTCGCATCCCGCGATCAGCGAAGCGGCGACCATTGGCGCGCCCGACGAACTCAAGGGGCAGGTGCTCGTGTGCTTTGTGGTTTTGCGGCCCAACGAGACTGCGACGCCGGCGGAATTGATCGCGCATGTGACGGCTCAAATGGGCAAACCGCTGGCGCCGAAAGCGGTGCATGTCGTCGCGGCGCTGCCGAAGACGCGCAGCGGAAAAATCCTGCGCGGCACGATTCTGCGCGTTTACACCGGCCAGCCGGCGGGCGATCTCACAAGTGTGGAAAATCCGCAGGCGCTCGATGCCATCCGGGCCTTGATGAAATCGTGACGCCGGGTATCCCGTTTAATCATGAAACGCACTGCCGCCGGGCCGGCGCACTCCCGCCGGTTGATCTATAACTACGACGCTTGGGGACCGTTTCTCTGGGCCAAAGAGACGGCGGACATCGGCAAAAATGTCGAGATGTTCGCCGGCTCGCAGGTGACGACCGTGATGATTTGTCCAAACATGGGACAGAGCACGGTGTATCCGAGCCAGGTCTCGGAGCTGTGTCATTGGCGGGAGCAGACGGCGGAAGAGCAGGCGCGATTCCACCATGAGATGGGCTCGCGGTTCGCGGAGGCGTCGGAACGCGTCGCGGCGTGGTGGCGGCAACAGGGCGTTGATGCCTTCGGTCTGCTGGTGCAAAGCGTCGTGGATCGCGGATTGGAGGCGTTCGCCACCATCCGGATGAACGACATTCATTGCCTGCGGCTGGAGAACCGGCGCGGTCCCTACACAGATGCGTTTTATCGCGATCATCCGGAGCACCGATTGCTGAGCGGCGGGCTCAACTATGCGGTGCCGCAGGTTCGGGCGCATCGGCTGGCCGGCTTCGAGGAATTGTTGCGCAACTATCCTTTCACCGGGTTGGAGTTGGACTTTGTGCGCGGCGCGCCGTTTTTTCCGCCGGACATTCCACCCGATGAACCGTCGGATGGCAGGCACCCGCTGTTTTTCCCGCGCGACTGCGCCGAGGGCAGTTGTTCGATCATGACGGAATTTGTTGGCGAAGTGCGGCAGCTGGTGGAACGCGTAGGCCGGGAAACGGGCCGAAAAATCGAACTGGGGGTGCGGGTAAACTCGGACCTGTCGCTCTGCCGCCTGGCGGGGCTCGATCCGGAGGAATGGCACCGACGCGGCTACATCGATTTTCTCACGATCAGCCGTTTTCTGCAGATGTATTACGCGCTGCCTATCGCCGCCTTCAAACAGGCTCTGCCGGGGCTGCTGGTTTACAGCACCATCGATTATGTGCCCAACGGCGCGGGCGCGCATGGCGTTTATATTTATCCGCGCGACGGCACGGCGGAAGCTTATCGCGGCGCGGCGGCCGCGCACCATGCGCAGGGCGCGGATGGGATTTATCTTTTTAACATGTATGTCTGCCGCGGCAACCGGCCCGATTCTTCAGGCCGGGATTGGAGCCACACGGAACCGGTCGAGGTGCTCCGCGAACTGGGCGATCCCGCGACGCTCGAAGGCACGGACAAACTTTACATGGTTGATGCGGTTCACCCGCTGTTCGATTTCCGGCTCATTGATCCGCGCGCGCCGTTGCCGGCTGATCTCGCTCCCGATGCGCCGTTGCATGTGACCATGATCGTGGCGGAGCCCAAGGCTGAAACGCGGCACTGCACGCTGCGCGTGGTCACGGCCCAACCGGAACCGGGCGTGTTGATCATGGTGCAACTCAACGGTCGGATGCAGGCGCGTGGCTGCGTGGCCGACCGGCCCCGGCTGTTTGACGAACCCAATGATCAGTGTCCGCCCGAGCCGGGACGTTCGATCGATTTCGCCGTGCGCGGCGCAGACCTGCGGTTCGGCGCGAACGCCATCACCGTGCTCGCCTCACGCCCGCTCACGGTGACAAACATCGAGCTGGCGGTGACCGGTTGATCGCGGCTTTCAGCGCGCTGTCCAGCCGCCGTCGATGGGGATGGAGGCGCCGGTGATTGATTTTGCCGCATCGCCGCAGAGGTAGAGCGCGAGCGCGGCGACTTCCTCGATTTCGATGAAACGCTTCGTGGGCTGTGCGGCGAGGATGATGTCGCGGATGACTTGTTCGCGCGGGAGTTTGTGCGCGGCGGCTTGGGCTTCGATCTGGTTTTCGACCAACGTCGTGCGCACGTAGCCGGGGCAAATGGCGTTGCACGTGATGTCAGTCTCGGCGACTTCGAGCGCCGTGGTCTTGGTCAAACCAATGAGCCCGTGCTTGGCGGCGACGTAGGCCGATTTGAACGGCGAGGCGACGAGACCATGCGCGGAAACGAGATTGATGATGCGGCCCCAGTTGCGCTGCTTCATGCCGGGCAGCGCGGCCTTGGTCGCGTGAAAGCTCGCGTTGAGCACGATGTCCTGAATCGCGCTCCACTTCTCCTCGGGAAACTCATCAATCGGCGCGACGTGTTGGATGCCGGCGTTGTTGACCAGAATGTCCACCGCGCCGAATTGCGCCTCGGTTTCGCGAATGAGCGCGGCGACTTCGGCGGGTTTCGTCATGTCGGCGCCGTGGTGGCGCGCTTTGACGTCATGTGCGGAAAGTTCGATGCCGAGGCGCGCGATCAACGCGTCATCGCCGAAACCGTTAAACACGATGTTGGCCCCGGCCTGCGCCAACGCCTGCGCGATACCGAGTCCGATGCCGCTAGTCGAACCGGTGATGACGGCGGTTTTTCCTTTAAGCATGAGAAGTCTCCAATGATTTCAGCCACCGCGCGAGTTGTCGCCACGCGTCGTCGCGATCGATGCCGGTTAGACAGAACGGCTCGGCAAATTTGCAATGGTCGAAACACGGTTTGTGCGGGCAGGGCAGGCCCTCGACCCAGCCGGCTTGCGGATGGCCGGGTTTGAAGAGCTCGGGCACTTGCGGCCCGAAGATGGTGAAGGTGGGCACGCCGCAAAGCGCCGCCACGTGGCCCGGTCCGGAATCGTTGCCGAGAAATGCCGCGCCGTGCGCGATGGTTTCAACGAGTTCGTCCATGTTGGCGGCGACGCGCGCGGATGATTCGCCGAATTCCTGCCAGCGCGGCAATTGCCACGCGTCGCACAACACCTCGGCGGTCCAGCCGGCCGCGCGCAATTTCGCGAGCAGCGTGGCGTAGCGGTCAAGCGGCCACACGCGCAGGCGTTGCGAGGCGCCGCTGTGCAGCACGACGTGGCGTTCGCGCGCCGAACGCAAACGCGGTTGGCTCGTCGGCACTGCGGGCAAACCGAGTTCGGACGCAATGCGACGCCATGCTTCGGGCCGATGCGTGTGTTGCTCGCGACGCAGATCGCGGCTGAGCAGCCAGCGCAGGCCGGGCTGGCCAAAGCCGATGAGTTTTTCCGGCCGCGCGAGTTTGAGAAAAATCTGATCCGAAACGAGCGGCCATACCGATGCGGCAGCTTTGAATTCGCGTGCGCGCAAGGCCCGCAGCACGCCGGCGAGCCGAGACCACGGCCAACGCGGCAAATCCCAACCGCCCGAAAACAATGCCCACGGCGCGACGCAGGGAATGAGTTCCACCTCAGGCGCGAAACGTTTTAACAGTCCCGCGGCGTTGGGCACGGCGAGCAATGTGACGTCGAACCGCGTGACCGCGCTTTGCAAAAACGGCATGAGGATCGCGAGGTCGCCCATGCCGCGCAGTTCGGCGACGAGCAAACGAGGCTTGGCCGACACCGCGCGGCGACGCGGCGGGGGTATCTGCACATCGGGGAGGGCGGCTGTGCTCATGGGAAAAGAAGCTGACGCATTTCTGCGGGTTTTGCGACTCCGGTCGTGCCGAGTTGATGCACGACAATCGAGGCGGCGACTTGGGCCAATTCCATGGCTTCACATAATGTGGCCTTCGCGGCGAGCGCGAGTGCGAGCGTGGCCGTGGCGGTATCGCCGGCGCCGACTACATCGATTGGCCCGCGCAACGGCAGTGCCGGCACGTGGCAGGCCGGAGTATCAGGCGATGCGCCGATGACACCTTGTTCGGCGAGCGTGATGAAAATCGCATGGCCCGTGCGCCGAGCCATCGCGTCGGCTCCGGTCATGATATCGTCAATCGCGGGAGACTTCGTCCCGGTGAGAACGGCGAACTCTGCGGCGTTCATCTTGTAGGTGAGCGCAGGAAAACGACCGAGACCGTGACGACTGTCGGCCATGATGATGAGATGGGGATGCCGACGTTGCAAATCGGCGATGGCGTGAAGCACGTTGTCGGTAATCGCGCCCATGCCGGCGACACCGGCCTGATCCATGACGACAAGCACGTCGAGTTGCGGCGCGAGTTGATGCAGGCTGGCGATGAGACGCTCTTCGACTTCTGGTGGCGTGGGCGTCCAGTCCTTGATATCGAGCCGCGACAATTCTTCGGGTGGCTGGCCGGGACGATGCAGCAGCGGTTTCGAATAGTTGAACGTCTTGCGTCGCGTGGTGGTTAGAAAGTGATCCAGCGAAAGATTCGGCACGCGTTCGAGTGCGCGGCGCAGTTCGAAGCCTTCGCCATCGTCGCCACAATAGCCGACGGGATGCAGCGCGGCGGCGCCGAGCGCGGCGATGTTGTTGGCGATATTGCCTGCGGCGCCGGGCTGGCAGCGCACCTGCGTGACGTTGTGCACGGGCAGGTTGGTTTCGATGGAGATTTCTGCGCGGGCAGGATCGATGTCGAAGTAACGATCGAGCGAGAAATCGCCGATGACGCCGCTTCGTAGGCTAGCGAAGCGGCGCATGAGCTCGTCAAAGCGGGCTGGGGTCATTGATAAAAGCGAAGGCGATTTACACTCCGGTCGCAAACGAATCGTGCTTTCCAATTTGTCATCAGGCCGCCACGCTCGCGGCCCATGGCGCTGAGCAGCGATGGACTGCCTGATTTTAAACGCGAGAGCTTGCGGGGCACACCCGGCTACTTCCGCGTCGGCTGCACGCATTCGGGGCAGTGGTGGTTGATCGCACCGGACGGTCAGCCGTTTTTCATGAAGGCGGTGCACGGCGTGGTTGCATCGGCGGATTCGGCGCATGATCCTGTGGCGCGATTGCGGCGCTGGGGCTTCAACACGCTGGGCTGCGGCAGCGAGCGGCTGCATCTGGAGGACGGTCTCGCATTCATGCGCGCGGTGAATTTTACCACTGCGGGCAGCGGCGTAAACATGGCCGGCGTGCGCTTGCCGGACGTGTTCGATCCGGCATGGCCCGGACTCGCGAGCGCGCGAGCAGAGGAGATTTGCACGCCGCTGGCGGAAACCCAAAACCTGCTCGGTTGGTTGACGGACGATGGTCCTAACTGGCCGGCAGTTGCGGCGGCGGATCGGCCGGGGTTGTTGCAAATCTGCCTGAGCCTCGAGCCGGATCGCGCGGCGTATCACGCCGCGTGGGAATTCGTGCTCGCGCTGCACGGCGGATCGCTGGCCGCGTTGGCGGCGGCGTGGAGCGTGACGTTGGCGAACAAGGAGACTCTGCGCGCGATGACCAAACGCGAGGAAGGCATCGTTACGCCGGGATATTTGCAGGACGAGGTTCGGTGGACCGCGGAATTTGCGCAGCGTTATTTCGCGACCACGGTGGCGGCAATTCGGCGGCATGCGCCGTTTCATCTGGTGTTGGGGTGTCGCTGGACGACGGCGGTCAACGCCACGTTGCGTGCGGCCTGTGCGTCGGCAGTGGATATTTGTCTGATTGATTATGACGACGTGGGTTCGAATCCAACGGGGCCAGTGTTGATCGGTGATTTTTCGTGGGCGAAAAAATCATTTCGCGAGGAAGCCTCCGCGCGTCGTTCGTTGGGCCCGACCTCGATTGAACGCATGCTGCGCCGCGGCCGGTTGGGCTTGTCGCGTGCGGTGGCGCATCCGGCTGTGGTGGGCTATGCGTGGAGTCACTGGCGTGATCGTGCAGGCGAACAACCGCCGTTTGGCAGCGGATTGGTGCGCGAAAACGACACGGAGGCGCATGAGCACACTGAATTGTTGACGACGATCAACGATCGGGTGGAAGAGTTGAGGGCGATGGCTCTGCCTGCCGAAGAAGAAACACTATGAGAATTCTCTCCATACTTTGTCTTTGCAGTATGGTTTGGCTCGCGGGGTGTTCCAATGGAGTCATTGCGCCAGCCTCGCGTCCGATGATGACAGGCACGGTTTCTTACCGCGAACGTATCGCGTTGCCGTCCTCCGCGGTGCTTACGGTGCGGTTGCTCGACATCACCAAGGAGGAGGGATCGGAAGTGGTTTTGGCGGAGCGAAGCATTTCGAATCCGGGCAACCCGCCGATGGAGTTCAGTTTGCCGTATCCGTTTGGCGGCATTGTGCCGGGACGGAAATACGTCATCGAAGCGCGCATCGAAGTGGAGGGGCGGTTGCGATTTTTCTCGGCCGAACCGCATGTGGTGACGCCGACCAACGCCGCTCACCCGCATGAGATTCTCGTCGCGATAGCGCGGGAGAATTGAGGAAGCGAAAACGTTGGCGGCGGAGGATTTGCTTGCCGACACCGCGGCTCGCCGACGTCATGCAGGACGTATGAATCAGGCCGAACTCGCGTCGTATTTGAAGGCCCGCGTGCGCACGGTGCGCGACTGGCCGAAACCAGGGGTCAACTTTCGCGACGTCACCACGTTGTTCAGTGATCCGGAGGCCATTCGCGTGATGGTCGAGTCACTGTCGTTGGATTGCACGCGGCTTGGCGTGGATTTGATCGCGGCGATTGACGCGCGCGGATTCATTCTCGGTGGAGCGTTGGCTTATCAGATGCACAAGCCGTTCGTGCCGGTGCGCAAAAAGGGTAAGCTGCCGTTTCAGACGATTGCGCAGGACTACGCGCTCGAATACGGCACGGCCACGGTCGAAATTCACACTGACGCGTGCAAGCCGGGCAGTCGCGTGCTGATACTCGACGACCTGATCGCAACCGGTGGCACGCTCTTGGCGGCGGCGAAACTGTTTGAAAACATTGGCGGCATCGTGGCCGGCATGGCGGCGATCATTGATCTGCCGGAACTCGGCGGTTCGCAGCGCCTGCGCGACGCCGGCTATGCCTTGCATGCGCTCTGCACTTTTGGAGAAACCGAATAAATCATGTCGCTGACGATTTGGTGTAACGGTAAGTTCGGCGACGCAGCTTTGCGCATGCTCCTCGAAGGAACGAAGGATCATAAACTGGTTTGGGCCTCAAAGGTCTCGGCCAACGTGTTGCAATCCGGCGATCGCGATCCACTGACAGCGTCGGCTGATGTGTTGTTCGGACAGCCTTCAGTGGCGGATTGCCTCGAAAACGAACGCGTAAAATGGACCGCTGTGACGACGGCGGGTTACACGCGGTTCGACACGCCGGAGTTTCGCGAGACCTTTGGTGGACGCGGCTCGATCCTGACCAGCGCGTCGGGCGTGTTTGCCGATTCCTGCGCACAGCACGTGCTCGCGATGATGCTCGCCTTCGGTCGCAACCTGCTGCCGTCCTACAAGGACCAGCTCACGGATCACAATTGGAACTACGAAGACCGGCGCTACGCCTCGGTGCTGCTCACCGGGCAAACGGTTTTGCTGCTCGGCTATGGAGCGATTGCGAAACGCTTGGTGGAGTTGCTCGCGCCGTTTGGCATGAAGATCTACGCCGTGCGGCGTCAGGTGCACAGCGAACGCGGCGTGCATATCATTGCGGAAGACCGCTTGAGCAGCGTGCTCGGCGAGGTGGACCACATCGTAAACATTCTGCCCGACAACGCATCGACGCGCGGCTACATGAATGCGCGTCGGCTCTCGTGCTGCAAACGCGGCGCGCGCTATTACAACATCGGTCGCGGCAGCACGGATGATCCGCGCGCGTTGATCGAGGCGCTGCAAACCGGTCGTATAGGCCGCGCTTATCTGGACGTGTTCGACCCCGAGCCGCTCGCTCCGGAGCATCCGTTGTGGACGACGGAAAATTGCTTCATCACACCGCACACGGCCGGCGGCCGCTCGGATCAAGACGAGGCGATCGTAAAACATTTCCTCGCCAACTTGCAGCGGTTTGCCGGCGGCTCCACCGACTTGGTGGACCGCGTGATCTAGGAGCCGGTTTTTAAAGAGATTGCGATTTTTCGGCGTGCCGGGAATATCCCGGCGTTCGTTTGCTCATACCCCAGTGGCAGGAACCGCCAAGCAGCCTTGGTGTCTTTCATGCCGCTTAATCGTTAGTTTAACCCAATCCCCCGCTATGAAGAAATCGACACGTTTAATCATCACGGCCGCCGCCATCGCCGGCCTTTATGCCGGTTCTTTTGCTCTCAACGCCAACGCTCAGGAAGCCGGTGCTCCGGCCGCTCCGGCGGACGCGAAGGCGAAGGAAGCCTGCAAGGCCAAAGAAAGCTGCAAAGGCAAAGCTTGCTGCGAAGAAGGCGGCGAGAAGTGCGAGTGCAAGGATAAGGACAAGGCCGAGTGCAAAGACAAAGAGGGCTGCAAAGCCAAGGAAGGTTGCAAAGCGAAGGAGTCCTGCAAGGGCAAGGACGGCTGCGGCGCCAAGTAAGAATCCTCTCATTTGAACATGCCCGCCTGTCATCCTGACCGGGCATTTTGAGCACCGGGCCGGGTTCAACGCGAATCCGGCCCGCTTTTTTAAACGACACACGCGCCATGCCCGCCAACGCATTCAACGGATACACCGATTATGGCATCGGCATCGGTCTGCGCGTGCCGCACTACGGGCACATCCTGTCACGGCAGCCGGACGTCGCGTGGTTCGAAATCATTTCCGAAACTTTTATGGTGGACGGTGGTCGTCCCCTCGAAGTGCTCGACGCGATCCTTGAGCAATATCGCGTCGTGCAGCATGGCGTATCGCTCTACTTCGGCTCCGCCGACAAGCCTGATCGTGCGCACTTGAAAAAGCTCAAGGCACTGGTGAAGCGCACCAATACGCCGTGGCTGTCTGATCATCTATGTTGGGGCAGCGTGGACGGCACCTATTCGCACGACCTGTTGCCGATGCCCTACACCTTTGCCGCGGCCAAACACACTGCGGAGAAGATTCACATGGTGCGCGATTATCTCGAAGTGCCGATTTGCGTGGAAAACGTTTCAAGCTACGCGGAGTTTCACCAATCGGAAATGACCGAGTGGGAATTTTTGACCGAAGTGGTGGAGAGGGCCGACTGCGGAATTCTGCTCGACGTGAACAATATCTACGTGTCGTCGAAAAATCACGGGTTCGATCCATACACGTATCTCGACGAAGTGCCGCATCACCGCGTCGGTCAGATGCACATCGCGGGGCACACCAAGTTCGAAAAATACCTTCTCGATACGCACGATCACCCTGTGCTCGATCCGGTGTGGAAACTGTATGCCCATGCCACGCGCAAATGCGGCGTGACGGCCACGCTGCTCGAGTGGGACGACAAAATTCCCTCGTTTGACGAGGTCCACGCCGAGGCGCTCAAGGCCAACGAATTCATTGATGGCGCGAAAAATGCCCAAGCTCCCAAAGCCGCCGCGAGTCGCGCCTGACCGCATCCGCAGCACGGCGGATCTGCGCGCCTTTCAGCGGCTGATGATGCAGGCCGTCACGCGACCGCTAGCGCCCGGCGCAAAATCACAACGCTGCTGGATGGATGGTCGCAAAGCCGAGGAAGTCATCGGCAGTTTCGCCAAGGCCAACGATCGCCTGTCGGCGCTCGAGCGTATCGAGATATACAACCGCATGTATTGGTTTCGCACGCTCGACTCGCTGTATGAGGATTTGCCGGGGCTGCGCGCAGTTTTGGGTGAAAAGAAATACGCCCGCTTGATCGAAACCTATCTCACGGAAGAGCCCTCGCGTTCTTTTACACTGAGAAATTTACCGGCGCGATTGGAGAAATTCATTCGCACTCATCCGCGATTGACCGCGCCGCGCACGGCCTTGGCCGCCGACATGGCGGCGTTTGAATGGGCGCAGATCGAATGTTTTGACGGCGGCGCGCTGCCTCCGGCCACGCCGGACGATCTGGCGGATGCACCACCGGCGAAGTTGAAGCTCGGCTTGCAACCGCAGATCCAACTGCTCGCGCTACGTTATCCGGTGGATGACTACGCGATCGCCTTGAAGCGCGATGCATTGCGCGCCGATGCAAGTAATGCGGTTGAAGGCGCCGAACGCAAAAAATCGCGCCGCCGAATCAAACGGCCTGCGCCTGCGCGCACATGGCTCGCGATTCATCGGCACGAAGGCGTGATTTATTACAAGCGGCTCGAAGCGCCGGCGTATCGGATGCTGGTCGCATTAAGGGAAGGGAAATCACTGACCCGTGCGGTTGCCGCGGCCGGGCCACACGTCAAACCCGAGCAGGTGCAAACGTGGTTCGCGAACTGGATGCAACTCGGCTGGTTTTGCTCGCACAAAGCCTTGCGCAGTGTGGCGAACGTTAAGACTTCGGCGGCGGGTTAAACAGATCGTCGTAGGCGTGCATCATCGTCGCGGTGAAAAACGGGATTAGCACGCCAACCGCGACCACGAGTCCGACGCCACCTAGCACGAAAAGCGCGATGCCCGCAGCGGAAGGCCCAGCTTGGGTCGCGAGACTACCGCCGATAAAGCAGGCGACGGGAACTGCCATCACCGCCCACGAAATAAGCATGAGCATGATGAACAACCCAAACACGCGCCACCATTGCGCAGTCGTGACGCGGCGACACAATTCCATACCATCCCAGAACGGCAGCATCTTTTCGCGCACGACCAAGTAAGCGAAGAACCACGCCACTACCAGATAGATGCCAGGCAGGATCAGGAGGAAGAATCCCACGACGGTCAGAAGCACGCTAACGAGCGTCGTAAGCATCAGCGGCGCGAAACAGGTCGAGAAGCCGCTGAACGCATCGCCCAACTCCACGGGTTCGCCGCGCACTTTTTTCAGGCAATAATAGTAGAGGCCGCCATAGAAGACACCGTTGAGCAGCAGAGATGAAAGAATGCCAATAATAGGAATTGAACCGGCGATGGCTGCGCACAAACCGACGAGGAGAGTGACACCGAGCAATGGCCAGAGATTGGCACGACCGCTCACCCAGCCGCGTTGAATGCAACCGAAGATGTCGAGTTTGGCGGCGCGCGCGATTAGATCGGCGGCATCCACTGAGGACGCACGGGTTCCGGCTTCACCGGTTGTCGCAACCGGAGCGAGCTCGGTTACCGGAGGCTGCTCCACGCCGGTGCTGCTGAATTCGGGGAAATCGCCCAACCGACGCCATTGGTCTTCACCGGTGCGCCGCGCCTGTGTGTCGAGGTTGGCGCGCCCGTCGCCAATCCATGTGCGAATTTGTTCAACCGTAGCCGGGCCGTATTCCTTTCCGTCGCCTCCGATGATCGTGAACATGGTAGCGGAGAACGTTTCTGGACGGTGGCATGGCGTCAATCCTGCGTGTCATAGCCGGCGTGCTTTTGCTGGATGTGTTTACGCGCTTGCTGGCTGATTTTCTTCCACGATTGCCGCGCGGCGCGGTCGAGCACGACATCGGCTTTGCGGGCGGCGTAGGCCTGCTCGCGTTGGAGTTTTTGATAACTTTGCCAACGACCGGTATCGAGTTCACCGGCGTTCAAGGCGTCGGCAATTGCGCAGCCCGGTTCGCCGTGATGCCGGCAATCGTGAAAGCGGCATTGGCGGGCGAGTTCCTCGATGTCGGCGAATGTTTCATCCACCGCATCGGCGCCGCTTTGCCAGAACTGGATTTCGCGCATGCCGGGAGTGTCGATGATCAAGGCGCCGGAGGGCGCGACCAAGAGCTCGCGCCGCGTGGTCGTGTGCCGGCCTTTGTAGTTTGCGTTGCTGATGTCGGAGGTGAGTTGCACATCGGCACCGAGCAGACGGTTG
>Ga0207868_1001774_pt1 | contig 14290 bp, 14 predicted proteins | sample Passage237B_FD_187370 | JGI IMG/M metagenome (GOLD analysis project Ga0207868, IMG submission 187370) | Cellulose adapted compost microbial communities from Newby Island Compost Facility, Milpitas, CA, USA - Passage2 37B (SPAdes) (version 3) ... | reverse complement strand
TCAGGTCCGCCAGCACGCCGTCCACGCCGTCGGTGCTGGTGCCCGACATCAGGCCGATATAGATCTCGGCCGGCCGGTCGGGAGCCATGGGGCGGCGTCCCTTATTGCTGGGCGATCTGGATGCGGCTGTCCTGCAGCCGCGCCATCAGTTCGATCTGCGGACGGTAGAGGGCAACCACGTCCTGGAAGGCCTTGCGATCGGCCGGCTCCAGCGTGCGCGCCACCGGCAGGTCCACCGCAAGCGGGTCGACCGGTCGATTGTCGATGCGGAACTCGTAGTGCAGGTGCGGCCCGGTGGCCCAGCCCGTCGAGCCCACGTAGCCGATCAACTGGCCCTGCTGGACGCGGTCGCCCTTTTTCAGGCCCTTGGCGAAACGGCTCTGGTGGGCGTACAGCGTGGAATATTTGCCGAAGTTCTTCAGGATGATGACGTTGCCGTAGCCGTTCTGGCGGCCGATGAATTCGACCGTGCCGTCGGCCGTCGCATGGATCGGCGTGCCGGAGGGCGCGGCATAGTCCACGCCCTTGTGGCCGGTCCAGTGCTTGTGGATCGGGTGCATGCGCATGCCGAAGCGCGAGCTGATGCGGGTGAACTTGATGGCGGTGCGCAGGAAGGCGCCTTTCAGGCTGGCTCCCGAGAAATCGTAGTAGCCGCCGGATTCCTGGCCTTTCTGGAACCAGACGGCGCTGTAGGTCTTGCCGCGGTTGATGAATTCCAGCGCGCGGATGTGGCCGGTGCCGACTTCTTCGCCGTCGTGCATGTAGGCGTCGTAGACGATGCGGAAACGGTCGCCCTTGCGCAGGTCTTTCAGGAAGTCGATGCGGCTGCCCAGGATGTCCACCATTTCCATGGTGATCGCATCCGGGATCTGGGCCTGGTCGGCAGCGCCGAACAGGGAGCTGGTGATTTCGCCTTCGGCGATGCGGGTTTCGCGGATGGCGGCGGTGGTGCGTTCCTGGGCGGAGAAACCACCGTCGGCGGGCCGGACTTCGAGCCAGGCGGAAACGAGGCCGGATTTTTCGGTGGTGCCCGGCGTATGGGTATAGCGCAGCCACACCATCCGGCCCTGTTCGTCCAGGGCGGCCTGCACGGTGCGGCCGGGGTAGAGCTTGTAGATGGACCGTGCCCGCTCGTCGTGCGTCAGGAAGGCCAGCAGGCCGTCTTCGTGCACCCCCAGGCGGTTCAGCAGGTCGGACACCGTGTCGCCGCGGCGGATGCGGGTCGAGGCGATGTAGGGCGCGGCCTTTTGGTCGCCCGCGACATGCTGGGGCGGCAGGTCGAGCGTCTGGCGGGCCTGGAAGATGGGTTCGGGAGGCGTGGAAGGCTGGACGACGGCCAGTGCAGCGGCAGTCAGGAACAGGCCGCCGGCGGCGAACAACAGACTGCGGGTGACGTGATGGCGGCGTTGTTGCGGGGTGGCCTCAGGCATCATGGGTGGAATGGGTCCGGTGGATTCGGGCTGTGCGCATCCTGGGCGAGAGAGGGGTTCTGCTAACATGAGACCCCGCCGCCCGGATTGGCGTCGAATGTGTTGTACAGAAGCTGCGATGGCACGTTATGCTAGCGCATACCTGTCGTTTTTTCGAGCAGTTTTTCATTTTTCTCTGGTAAAAGCGTATATCATGTCGTCCCCCTCCGACCCCGTCGACCCCCGGATCGCCGAAGATCTGCGCGTGGCCCAGCGGGGTTGCGACGAATTGCTCGTCGTTTCCGAATTCGCCACCAAACTGGCGCGCAGCCGCGCAAGCGGCACGCCCCTGCGCATCAAGCTCGGCCTGGACCCCACCGCGCCCGACATCCACCTGGGCCATACCGTGGTGCTCAACAAGATGCGCCAGCTGCAGGATCTGGGCCATACCGTGATCTTCCTGATCGGTGACTTCACCGCGCAGATCGGCGACCCCAGCGGTCGCAACGCCACCCGCCCGCCGCTCACGCCCGAGCAGATCCGCGAAAACGCCAAGACCTACTACGCCCAGGCCAGCCTGGTGCTGGACCCCGACCGCACCGAGATCCGCTACAACTCCGAATGGTGCGATCCGCTCGGCACCCGCGGCCTGATCCAGCTGGCCTCGCGCTACACCGTCGCCCGCATGATGGAACGCGACGACTTCACCCGCCGCTTCAAGGGCGGCGTGCCGATCTCCGTGCATGAATTCCTGTATCCGCTGCTGCAGGGCTACGATTCCGTGGCCCTGAAGGCCGATCTCGAGCTCGGCGGCACCGACCAGAAATTCAACCTGCTGGTGGGCCGGGAACTGCAGAAGGAATACGGCCAGGAACCCCAGTGCGTCCTGACGATGCCGCTGCTGGAAGGCACCGACGGGGTCGAGAAGATGTCCAAGTCCAAGGGCAACTACATCGGCATCACCGAGTCGCCCGACTCCATGTTCGGCAAGCTGATGTCGATCTCCGACACGCTGATGTGGCGCTATTTCGAGCTGCTGTCCTTCAAGTCCCTGCAGGAAATCGGCGCCTTGCAGGCAGAAGTCTCGGCCGGGCGCAATCCGCGCGACGCCAAGGTCCTGCTGGCCCGCGAGATCGTCGACCGGTTCCATGGCGCCGGTGCGGGCGAGCGCGCCCTGGAGCAGTTCAATGCCCGGTTCCGCGACGGCGCGATCCCCGACGACATGCCCGAAATCACCGCCGGCGCCGCGCCCATGGGCATCCTGAAGGTGCTGCGCGAATCGGGGCTGGCGGCTTCGGCATCCGAAGCGCAGCGCAATATCGAGCAGGGCGGCGTGCGCATCGATGGCGACCGCATCGAAGACAAATCCCTGCTGCTGCCGGCAGGCACCTATGTCATGCAGGTCGGCAAACGCAAGTTCGCTCGGGTCACGCTGACCTGAGCCCGAGGCACCCACGGAGGACCCCATGAAACTGCACAGCGAATCCTTCCCCGACCAGGGGGTCATTCCCGAACGCAACGCCTTCGCGCGGGTCGATCCGCAAACCCACGTCACCCTGGCCGGCAACCGCAACCCGCACCTGGCCTGGTCCGACGTGCCCGATGGCACGCGGTCCTTCGCGGTTCTGTGCGTCGATCCCGACGTGCCGACGCGGCCCGACGACGTCAACCAGGAAGGCCGCGAAGTCCCGGCCGACCTGCCGCGCACCGACTTCTTCCACTGGGTCCTGGTCGACGTGTCGCCCGATACGCGCGCCATCGCCGAGGGTGACTATTCCAACGGCATCACCCCGCGCGGCAAGGCCGGCCCCCTGGCCCTGGACGGCACGCGCCAGGGCCTGAACGACTACACCGGCTGGTTCGCGTCCGACCGCGACATGAACGGCGATTATTTCGGCTACGACGGCCCCTGCCCGCCCTGGAACGACGCGCTCGTCCACCGCTACGTCTTCACGGTCTACGCGCTGGATGTCGCCGAGCTGGGCGTGTCCGGCCGCTTCACCGGCGCGCAGGCCCTGGAGGCCATGCGCGGCCACGTGCTGGCCCAGGCGTCCCTGACCGGAACCTACACCCTGAATCCCCGCCTGCACGCCCTGTAGGCGCATGCATGTAGGCTGGCGGGGGTTCGCGCTAGAATGACCCGATTTCCCCGATCTTTCTGATCTTTCTGCCTCCAGGACTATTACTTCCCATGTTTGACCGTTCCCGCACCCTCGATCAGGCCGACCCGGACATCTGGGCCGCCATTCAGCAGGAAAACGCCCGCCAGGAACAGCACATCGAGCTGATCGCCTCGGAAAACTATGCCAGCCCGGCCGTCATGCAGGCCCAGGGCACGCAGCTGACCAACAAGTACGCCGAAGGCTATCCCGGCAAGCGCTATTACGGCGGTTGCGAATACGTGGATGTGGTCGAACAGCTGGCCATCGACCGCCTGAAGGCGATCTTCGGCGCCGAGGCCGCCAACGTGCAGCCGAATTCCGGTTCCCAGGCCAACCAGGGCGTGTACATGGCCGTGCTCAAGCCGGGCGATACCGTGCTGGGCATGAGCCTGGCCGAAGGCGGCCACCTGACGCACGGTTCGCCGGTGAATGCTTCCGGCAAGCTGTACGACTTCCATTCCTACGGCCTGGACGCCAACGAAGTCCTGGACTACGACAAGCTCGAGGAACTCGCGCGCACTCTCAAGCCAAAGCTGATCGTCGGCGGTGCCTCGGCCTATTCGCTGCGCATCGACTTCGAACGCATGGCGCGCATCGCCCACGACAACGGCGCCCTGTTCATGGTGGACATCGCCCACTATGCGGGCCTGGTGGCCGGCGGCGTCTACCCGAACCCCGTGCCGCATGCCGATTTCGTCACCTCGACCACGCACAAATCCCTGCGCGGTCCGCGCGGCGGCGTGATCATGATGAAGGCCGAATTCGAAAAGGCCATCAATTCCGCCATCTTCCCGGGCATCCAGGGCGGTCCGCTGATGCACGTCATCGCCGCCAAGGCCGTGGCCTTCGGCGAAGCCCTGCAGCCCGAATTCAAGGCCTATGCCGCCCAGGTGGCGGCCAATGCCCGCGTGCTGGCCGACACCCTGGTCAAGCGCGGCCTGCGCATCGTGTCGGGCCGCACCGAAAGCCACGTGATGCTGGTCGACCTGCGTGCCAAGGGCATCACCGGCAAGGCCGCCGAGGCGGTCCTGGGCCAGGCCCACATCACGGTCAACAAGAACGCCATCCCGAACGACCCGGAAAAGCCCTTCGTCACCAGCGGCATCCGCCTGGGCACGCCGGCCATGACCACGCGCGGCTTCAAGGAAGCCGAAGCCGAACTCACCGGCAACCTGATCGCGGATGTGCTCGACAATCCGAACGATGCCGACAACATCGCCCGGGTGCGCGCACGGGTCAACGAGCTGACCGCGCGCTTGCCGGTCTATCGTTAAACCAACCGGAACGGGCGCCTGCGGGCGCCCGCAGCGCAGATGAAGTGTCCGTTCTGCAGTTGTGCCGATACGCAGGTCGTGGATTCCCGGGTCTCCGAGGAAGGTGACACGATCCGGCGCCGCCGACGCTGTACGGCATGCGATCGCCGTTTCACCACCTACGAGCGGGTCGACCTGATGATGCCCGCCATCGTCAAGCGCAACGGCACCCGGGTCGATTTCGATCCGGCCAAGTTGCGCGACAGCATGGCCCTGGCGCTGCGCAAGCGCCCGGTCAGCGCCTCGGCGGTGGATGCGGCCGCCGCGCGCGTCCAGGAACGCCTTCTCACCAGCGGCCGTCGCGAGGTTCCATCGGATTACATCGGCGAGCTGGTCATGTCCGAATTGCGCCAGCTCGATCCGGTGGCGTATGTGCGCTTCGCCTCGGTCTACCGCAGTTTCGAGAACATCCGTGAATTCGTCCATGCGATCGACGAATTCCGCCGCGCGGACGATGCCGATGACAAGGACTGATTCTTCCCTTGATTTGCCGGGCCGCCCCGACGCAGCGGGCGGCGTGCCGCAAGCGCATCGCGGGGGGGCTTTCCCGTCCACCGAGGATCATCGCTGGATGCGGCGCGCCCTTCGGGTGGCCGAGCAGGCGCAGTTCGTCAGCAGCCCCAACCCGCGCGTCGGCTGCGTGCTGGTGCGCGACGGCCGCTGGCTGGCCGAAGGCAGCACCCAGCGGGCGGGCGGCCGCCACGCCGAGGCCCAGGCCCTGCACGAGGCCGCACTCCTGGGGGTGGACGTGCGTGGCGCCACGGCCTACGTCACCCTGGAACCCTGCAGCTATACGGGCCGCACGCCGCCGTGCGCCGATGCGCTGGTCGCGGCGGGCGTTGCCCGGGTCGTGGTCGGGCTCCAGGATCCCAATCCCAAGGTGGCTGGCCGCGGAATCGAACGTCTGCGCGCCGCCGGCATCCAGGTCGACGTGGGCCTGTTCGCCGAAGACGTCCTGGCCCAGAATCCCGGCTTTTGCGCCAGGATGACGCGCGGCACGCCCTGGCTTTGGCTGAAGTCGGCGTCGTCCTTCGACGGGCGCATGGCCTTGCCCGACGGGCGCTCGCAGTGGATCACGGGGGATGCCGCCCGCGACGACGGGCACCGCTGGCGTGCCAGGGCCTGCATGGTGCTGACCGGCATCGGCACGGTGCTGGCCGACGACCCCATGCTGGATGTGCGTGCGGTCGAGACGCCGCGCCAGCCGGTCCGCGCCGTGCTGGACACTCAATTCGTGCTGGGCGAGCAGGCCCGGATCATCAACGGCGATCCGGTGTGGGTCTTCACCACGCGCCCCGATGCGGGCAAGGCAGCCCGCCTGGCGGCCCGCAACGTGCGCGTCATCGTGCTGCCCGCCGACGAATACGGCGGCCTGTCCCTGCAGGCCCTGGTGCGCTGGCTGGGAGACCACGAGATCAACGAGGTCCACGTCGAGGCCGGCGCCCGCTTGCAGGGGGCGCTGGTCCAGGCCCGGCTGGTCGACGAATGGGTGAGCTATCTGGCGCCCAGCGTCCTGGGCGACGGCCAGAGCCTGGCGGCACTGCCCACGCCCGTGGCCAGCCTGGACCAGGCCTACCGGTACGAATTCCTCGACGTCCTGCAGCTGGGCCGGGACATGCGCCTGCGGCTGCGGGATCCGGCACGCTGGCAGGCGTTGGTCGAAGCCTGCGGTTTGAAAATAGGATAGCCCCATGTTCACTGGTATCGTCGCGGCCGTGGGCCGCATCACCGAAGTCCGCCCCCTCGGGAATAGCGAAGACGCGGGCGTGCGCCTGTCCATCCAGGCCGGCGGCCTGCCGCTGGCGGCGACACGCCTGGGCGATTCGATCGCCATCCAGGGGGCCTGCATGACGGTCGTCGCCCTGCATGGGGATGTGTTCGAAGTCGATGTCTCGCGCGAAAGCCTGGATCGCACCTGCGGCCTGGACCGTCCCGGCGAGGTCAACCTGGAGCATGCCCTGCGGCTGGGCGACAGCCTGGACGGGCACCTGGTTTCCGGCCACGTCGACGGTGTGGGCCGCGTGACCTGCTTCGATGCGGTCGAGGAATCGACGGAACTGCGCATCATCGTCCCGGCCCACCTGTCGAAGTATCTGGCCTACAAGGGCTCGATCACGGTCAACGGCGTCAGCCTGACGGTCAACCGCGTGGACGACCAGGAAGAAGGCACGGAAATCTCCATCAACCTGATCCCCCATACCGTGCAGGTCACGACGCTGCGCAACCTGGAAGTCGGCTCGCCCGTCAACCTGGAGATCGATCTGATCGCCCGCTATGTCGAGCGCATGGTGGGCGGCATGGGGGTGGCCGTTCCCGTGGGCCTGGGCGCCGCCTGATCCGTCGGGCGGGACACGGTTTACCGGCGCATGCCGGCCCGTGCGGGCGCGCTGTCGAATCTTGCATTCTTCTGTTAGAATAGCGGACTTCGCCTGCCGCCATGGCGTGCAGGCATGCAGGACAGGTGGCCGAGTGGTTGAAGGCGCACGCCTGGAAAGCGTGTATACGTGAATAGCGTATCGGGGGTTCGAATCCCCCCTTGTCCGCCAAGATTCAAGCCCCTGGTTCCGTCCGGAACCAGGGGCTTTTTCAATGGCGACGTCTCTGGGCCGGGCCCGGGCGCCGACGGCGGCATCCGGGCCGGGGCCGCGCGGGCGGATCTCAGTCCATGCCCGGCACGGTGTTGGAAAAGCCGCAGTCCACGTGCAGGATCTCACCGGTGATGCCGCTGGCCAGGTCCGACAGCAGGAAGGCGGCGGCGTTGCCGACGTCTTCGATGGTGACGTTGCGTCCCAGGGGAGATTGGGATTCGACGTACTTCAGCATGTTGGAGAAGTCGCGGATGCCGCTGGCCGCCAGGGTCTTGATCGGGCCGGCGGAAATGCCATTGGCGCGCAGGCCCTTGCGGCCCATGGAACGGGCCAGGTAGCGCACGCTGGCTTCCAGGGATGCCTTGGCCAGGCCCATCATGTTGTAGTTGGGGATGGCCTTTTCCGCGCCCAGGTAGGTCAGGGTGAGGACTGAGCCGTTGCGGCCTTCCAGCATCGGCAGCGCGGCCTTGGCCAGCGCGGGGAAGCTGTAGGCGGAAATGTCGTGGGCGATGCGGAAGTTCTCGCGCGTCATGCCGTCCAGGAAGTCGCCTTCCAGGGCTTCGCGCGGGGCAAAGCCGATCGAGTGGACCAGTCCGTCCAGGCCGTCCCAGTGCTCGCGCAGGGCGGTGAATGTCGCCTCGATCTGGGCGTCGTCGGAAACGTCGCAGGGAATGACGATGTTGCTGCCGAGTTCTTCGGCGAAGCCGCGCACGCGGCCTTCAAAGCGTTCGCCGACATAGGTGAATGCCAGTTCGGCGCCCTGGGCGCGGCAGGCATGCGCGATGCCGTAGGCGATGGATCGGTTCGAAAGTACGCCGGTGATCAGGAGGCGTTTGCCGTTCAGAAAGCCCATGTTGTGTCCTGTTGATGAAATTTTTACCCTTGCACCTCGGTCCCCGGCACGCGCAGTCGCTGGCCGGTGGATAGCGAGGAATTCTTCAGGTTGTTGAGCTTGCGCAGGGCGTCCACCGAGGTGTTGTAGCGCCGCGCCAGCGAATAAAGGGTGTCGCCCTTCTTGATGGTATGGGTGCGGATGCTGGGCTTGGGCCGCAGATCGGTTGCGTTCAGCCGCGAAGAAACGCGCGCCGGGGTGCCCGCCTGGCTGGTTTCGGGACGGGCGTAGGGCTCGCCGGCGGGCGCCTGGTAGGACGCCAGCATCAGGCCGCCCGACGGGGCCTCGCGGGCGGGAAGCAGCAGGGCGGCCGTGGTTGCGCGGGTCTGCTTCGATCCCAGCTTGTTGGCCTGGCGCAATTGGTCCAGCGTGATGCCGTGCGCCTTCGCGATGCTGGCCAGGGACTGGCCCTTCTTCGGGTGGTAGATCTGCCAGGATGACAGGCGGCCCGTATAGGATTCCAGGTTTTCGTTGAAGACCCCGACCTTGTCCAGCGGCAGGTGCAGGGCCGGGTTGTGGGCGGCCAGGATGATGGGCCGGTTGTACGAAGGATTCAGCGCCTGGAAATCTTCGAGCGGCATTTCCGCCAGGGCCGCGGCCACGGCGATGTCCATGTCGCGCGATTTGTGCACCGTGGTGAAGTAGGGTGTGTTGCTGACGTTGGGCAGGGTGATGCCGTATTTTTCCGGCCGGGCGATGATGTTCTTGATCGCCTGCAGCTTGGGAACGTAGTTGCGAGTCTCGTCGGGCATGTCCAGGGCCGTGTAGCCGGTCGGCTTGCCGGCCTCGGCGGCCTTGTCCATGGCGCGCTTCACGGCGCCTTCGCCCCAGTTGTACGAAGCCAGCGCCAGGTACCAGTCGCCCTGGAAATCGTACAGATAGCTCAGGTAGTCAAGCGCTGCCTGGGTGGAAGCCACGGGGTCGCGCCGCTGGTCGCGCCACCAGTTCTGCTCCAGCTTGTAGTGCAGGCCGGTGCTGGGGATGAACTGCCACAGGCCGGATGCCTGGGACCGCGACAGGGCGTTGGGGTTGTAGGCGGATTCCACGAAAGGCAGCAGCGCCAGTTCGGTGGGCAGGCCGCGGCGGTTGAGTTCGTCGACGATGTAGTACAGGTACTTGCCTGCCCGCTGGCTCATGAGCAGCACCGACTGCGGGTGCGAGGCGTAGTAGTCCGTCCAGTAGTCGACCCGCTCGTTGCGCAGATTGGGAATGGCGAAGCCGCGCCGGATGCGGTCCCACATGTCGCGGGGCGGGTGAGTCAGGTCGACTGTGCGCGAGGTGTCTTCCGCCACATAGGCCTGGCGCTGATCGGCCGCTTGGTGACGGGTGGCACAGCCAGCCAGCACCACCAGGATCAGCGGCAGGAGAAGTCGCAGGATTTTCATGGGTGGATCATTGGGGGGTAGGGGGGCGCGAATTGCCCGATTTTACCCAATGAATCACACGTTTGTGCGAAGCACTTGAGAAAACGCCCGAATCGCCGTCACGGTCCGGCGTCGGGCGGCAGTCCTGTACCCCGATCGGGCGGGCGTTCTAGCGGAAGTCGTTCTTCCATTGCCGCAGGGCGGCGAAGACCTGCTGGGGCGTGTCCAGCGGGGCCTGGGCATGCCGGCCGGCCGCCGCGCGGATGCCGGCCAGGCCGGTGCGCAGGAACGGGTTGGTTTCCCGTTCCAGGCTGATGGTGGAAGGCAGGGTGGGCAGGCCCTGGGCCCGCAGCCGGGCCGCGTCGTGGGCACGTGCCTGCAGGGCGGCATTGCCGGGCTCGACCTGCAGGGCCCAGCGGATGTTGGATTCGGTGTATTCGTGCGCGCAGCACACCAGGGTGTCCGGCGGCAGCCTGGCGAGCTTGTCCAGGGAATCGAGCATCTGGGCCGGTGTGCCTTCAAACAGGCGGCCGCAACCCGCGGCGAACAGGGTGTCGCCGCAGAAGACGGCCGACCGGCCCAGGCCGAGCAGGCCGGCATAGGCGATGTGCCCCGCCGTATGGCCTGGGATGTCCAGCACATGGAACCGCAGCCCGGTCCCGGGCAGGTCCACGGTATCGCCTTCGGACAGGGCCACGTCCAGGGCCGGGATGTTTTCATGGCGCGGCCCGTAGACGCGCGCCCCGGTTCGCTGTTGTAATGCACGCACCCCGCCGACGTGGTCGCCGTGATGGTGCGTGATCAGGATGGCTTCCAGGGTCGGCCCGTTGCGCAGCAGATCTTCGACGGGGCCGGATTCCCCGGGGTCCACGACGAGCGCGTGGCCGTTTTTCTGTACCATCCAGATGTAGTTGTCCGACAGGGCCGGGATGGGCGTCAGGATGGCCTGCGCGGCTTGGGAAGGGACGGACGGGTTCATGGCAAGGGAGTCAGGGTGGCACCGCAGCGCGAAATGCCGATCGAATTGGCCGAATGGCTGGAAACCCCGGCGGGGCGGTACGTGCGCGCCTGGGAACAGCGCCAGGTCGATGCCATGGTCAGCAATGCGTTCGGTTATCATGCCATACAAATCGGGCTGCCGCACTGGAACCTGCTGCAGGCCAACCGCATTCCCTACAAGGCCTGGGCACATAGCCCCAGCGCACCTTTCGGGACGCGGGCCGGACGCCTGGTCTGCGAACCCGAGCAATTGCCTTTCGACACGCAGAGCATCGACCTGATCGTCATGCCGCACACCCTGGAATGGTGCGCGGATCCGCACCAGGTGCTGCGCGAGGTCGAGCGGGTGCTGATGCCCGAGGGCCGCGTGGTGCTCACGGGCTTCAATCCATACAGCCTGTGGGGCCTGCGCGAATCCCTGCCGGGACTGGACTTGCGCCTGCCGGTGTCGGTGCCGTCCCAGGTCTCGCCGGCACGCCTGAAGGACTGGTTCAGGCTGCTGTCCTTCGAATTAGACCGGGGCCGTTTCGGCTGCTATGCCCCCCTGTGCTCCACCCAGGCCTGGCTGCATCGCTGGCGCTTCATGGAGCATGCGGGCGACCGCTGGTGGCCCGCCGGCGGCGCCGTGTACGCGATTGCGGCGGTCAAGCGGGTGGCGGGCATGCGCCTGGTGGGGCCGGCCTGGCGCCAGTCGCGCCGCCGCCGCGTGCGCCGTGGCGCAGTGGCCCCCGTTGCCAACCGCATCAATGAGGATACACATGTCTGACCCCTCGGACGGTCTGAAGAACAATGGCGCCGGCCCCCGGGTGGATGCCTGGACCGACGGCGCCTGCAAGGGCAATCCCGGCCCCGGCGGTTGGGGGGTGCTGCTGCGCCAGGGACCGCACGAAAAATCCCTGCACGGCGGCGAGCCGGACACGACCAACAACCGCATGGAGCTGATGGCCGTGATCCAGGCCCTGCGGGCGCTCAAGCGCCGCTGCGTGGTGACGGTGCATACCGATTCCTCCTACGTCCAGAAAGGCATGACCGAATGGCTGCCCAACTGGAAGCGGCGCGGCTGGCGTACGGCCGACAAGAAGCCGGTGAAGAACGCCGACCTGTGGCGGATCCTGGACGAGCTGGCGGCCGGGCATGAATTACACTGGCGGTGGGTCAAGGGCCATGCCGGCGACCCGGGCAACGAGCGGGCGGATGCCCTGGCCAATCTCGGCGTCGAAGACCCGCAGGGCACACGCACTCTCTGAATTTCGCCATATGGCCGGCCCCTGAAGGCCGGCAAGGAACCCCATGCGCCAAATCATTCTGGATACCGAAACCACGGGCCTGGAGCCCGAGCAGGGCCACCGTGTGGTGGAACTGGCCTGCGTCGAGATCCTCAACCGGCGGGTCACCGACCGCCACCTGCACCTGTACCTGAACCCGGACCGCGACAGCGATCCCGAGGCGCTGCAGGTGCACGGCCTGACGACCGAGTTCCTGTCCGGCCATCCGCGTTTCCCGGAAGTCGCCCAGCAGCTGGTGGATTTCGTGCGAGACGCCGAGGTGATCATCCACAACGCGGCCTTCGACGTGAAGTTTCTCAACGCCGAACTGCGCCGCGCCAACCTGCCGCCTTTCACCGAGCTGTGCGCCAAGATCACCGATTCGCTGATGGTGGCCCGCGAGATGTTCCCGGGCAAGCGCAACAACCTGGACGCACTGTGCGAGCGGTTCGGCATTTCCAACGCGCACCGGACGCTGCATGGCGCCTTGCTCGACTCGGAATTGCTGGGCGAGGTGTGGCTGGCCATGACGCGCGGCCAGGATTCCCTGCTGGACGAAGCCGCCGACGATGCGTCGGGCGGGGCCGGCGCCAGCGCGGCCGGCGCACTGGGCCGGTTCGATGCGTCCCGCCTGCCGGTCATCCAGATCGACGAACAGGCCCTGCAGGCCCACGAGGCCTACCTCGACGGGCTCGACAAGGCTGCGGGCAAGCCTTGCCTGTGGCGGCAGATCGAGCATCCCGAGGCGGCCCAGCTGGATGAGGCGGCGGGTTGATGCGGCAGGCAGGCCCCGCGTCTGCCGCATCCGTAAAAAACATGTATAATTGCCGTCTTTCCAGTCGGCTGTTCCCGCGCGTCACGCGCAATTCCTGAACGGCCCGATTGGGCGGTTAGCTCAGTGGTAGAGCACTGCCTTCACACGGCAGGGGTCACTGGTTCGAACCCAGTACCGCCCACCATCCGCATCCTCTCGCGGTTCACCCCATCTGGCTCTTCCCCATAATCGGGGGAAGGGCACTCATCAAGTACGGTGCATCACACCATCCCAACCGCACAGGGCCAAGACCCTAAGCCGGTAATTTTCAAAGTTCCTAAACCCATACGCCCGGCGCGAGATCATTTCCATCTTGGTATGGAAGCCCTCTGTGATGCCGTTGGACTTGGTGAAGCGCCACATCCTGACGATGGGTTCTAGCCAGGATTTTAATGTGGCCGCCAGCGCTCTGGCCGGGCTTTGCTCGAACTGTGCGATCAGTGCAAGGAACTGTGGCAACATCCGCCGGGCTCGCTTTCGCTTCAAGCTCTTCATCCCTAGAAACCCATTCAATTGCTGCTTGGCGAAGTACAACGCCTGAAGGGTCGGTGACTGGGCCAGATACTGATGCAGGCGCTCTTTCTGCACCGCAGAGAGCTTCCAGTGATGCCGGCGCATCAAGCTCAGTAAACCTCGGTTCTTTCGCCCTTCGGGATCATGTTGCTGCCACAGTTTCAAAAAGTGCTGATTCACCAGACGCACCACATGGAATCGATCAGCCACGATCATGGCGTTAGGGAAGTACTGCTGGGCAATGCGGCGATAGGTCTCCGATAAGTCCATCACGATAACGCGCACGTTCTCCTTGCCTGGCAAACGCTTCAGATAGCTGCGTAGACTCGGCTCAGAACGCCCTAACACCACGTCGAACACCTTGTGGTTCTTCAGATCGACCAGCGTGGTCGCGTAGCCTCGCTTGCGCGTAAAGAAGTGCTCATCGATACCCAGCACCTGAGGGCAGCTCGTGCCCGAGAGCTCGGAGACGCGACGGCGCACATACGACTGATACCAGCGCTCAACCGTCGCGCTGCCGATCCTGTGAGTCCTGGTCAGGCGCTTTTGACTGACACCGCCCTCATGCGCCTCAAAGACCTCCAGCCGATACGACTCGGTGGCTCGATAACGCGGGCGAATGCCAGGGAATCGATGACGGAAGAACCGATTGCACTGTTTGCAGTGATACTTAGGCACCCTCAAGTGCAGCACCATTAAACGGTCGCCCACACGGGTGTGCTTGACTGTGCGCAGGTACGTGGCCTTGATCCGTACTGCGGTCTCGTTGCAGTACACACATGCCGGACGGTGCTTAGGCTTGGCCCACACGTGAATGTCCTCTCGACGCTGAACGCGTTCAATCGCCAAGCCGCCAAAGCCTAAGATAGAATCAACTGGGGACATCGGTATTTCCTCTCATTATTCCTGTTCGTCGCAACAACAAGTTTAATGATGAGTACCGCTTGTCCCCCTTTTATGATGAAGAGCCC
>Ga0207868_1001772_pt1 | contig 14293 bp, 22 predicted proteins | sample Passage237B_FD_187370 | JGI IMG/M metagenome (GOLD analysis project Ga0207868, IMG submission 187370) | Cellulose adapted compost microbial communities from Newby Island Compost Facility, Milpitas, CA, USA - Passage2 37B (SPAdes) (version 3) ... | reverse complement strand
ATTTCCTCGTCGCTGGGCACCTTCACCGGCTCGTCATCCACCTGATCGCACATGGGGATAACGCCGTACTCACCCAGAGCCGTGCCTTGCGCGTATCGGCGTTTGCGCTTCACCGGCTCGGCGGGTTGTGGCTTTGCAAACCTGCTAAGGGCACACCTTTGGGCGACCGTCAGTCCGGGCCATGTTGCGGGATCAACGGATTCCATGACGGCTTCCATCGCTAGGCGTTCTTCGTCCGGCTCGGCGGGTTGTGGAGCTGCGCATCTGTGGAAGAGCATTCCGAGCGCGACGACAAGCGAAGCTCCCCCGTTTTTAATATCCGGGCATCCCGTAATCTCTCGAATCACGTCACTAATCTCGGCCGCTGTCGGCTCCACCCTTCGCTGGCGGTCGGCTTCGATGGCGGCACGGCGCAGATCATCCACCTCAAGTGCCGTAAACCACGCCTGCGGCTTGGATTTACCCATCACATCAATGGTTGGCAGCGGCGGCAGCTTGATATCGTCGTTCATGACTCCTCCTGCACTTGGCGCTCTTGCTCTTGTCGGGCGCGGGCGGCGTCAAGGGCGGCTCTTACGCTACGCCCATGGAAGCATTCGACGTGCGCATCGGCACCAACTCTGACGATCCATTCCCGTGTTGCATCATCCTGACAAATCTTCACCACGGCGTCGGTGCCATTCTCGACGTGACCGCATAATTCAATCAAGACGTCCAGGCGCTCCGCATCCTCCCGGCCCTGGGCGGGTTGTGGAGCCTCATAAACAGGCTTGATTTTCCCGCCTTCAGACTTCGCAAGCGCGTATAAATCTAAGTTCGGCACAGTTTCATAAGCGGCTGAAATATCCCCAGATGGCCCAATGTACAACCACGCCACAGGCTCTCCGCGTTGCTGGCGGTCGGCTTCGATGGCGTCTCGCAAAATTTCTTCCATGCGCTCCCGTTTGATCGTCGCCTGCGTAACGGGAATGTCATTGCCGCTGCGAAACTCGGCGGGTAGCTCAATGTCAGGAGTGTTCATTGCAATTCTTCCTCGCAAAGTTTGCGTAGTGAGCTCAGGGTTTCTTCACATGAGCGCCCTCGCGATAGTTCGAGCAACTCGATGGGCTCCCCATCGTCGTCCGTCTGCCCAATATCAGCGTAGACAGCAAACATGCCGCCCACGTCTTCCATGCTGATAGCAATACGGTTTCGCGTGAAGTATGCTTCGTCGTCAGGCAGGACATTCTTAATGTCGATTTCCTGCGTCCTGCCGTCTGGCTGTTTGTAGAGCGTGATTATCATTCTCCATCCGCCGCATTGAGGCGGGCGTGGTCGATGGCGACACAAGCAGCGCTGTAGCTCATCACCGCCATTCGATCTAGGATTTCACGGCAACGAGTGCGCGTCTCTGCGTCGGTATGATCTTCTGTCAACCAGCGGAACCGCGCAGCATCCGCCCGATCCTGCGATTGCAGGGCGGCTCGGCAAGTCGATTCAATTATCTTCATCTCCCTGCGCCAATCATTCCCCGGAATCTGTGCTTGTTGGACACTATGTAGAATTTGTTCAAAAGCTCGCTCTTGTTCGATGTTCATCAGTCATCCCCCTCGACCATTTCGTCCTCTGCGTCTTCGATGAACGCATCAATCGCTTCATGAGGGTCACGACCTTCCTCTATTGCGCGAAGCCCTATTGAGACAAGTTGGGGCGGATGACCGTATAAGCCGTTGCGCTTCTCGATTGCGATGCAGGTGTCGGCATGGCCCGAAATCATGGCCGCCGTGTAAAGATCTGTGTCAGTCTCGGTTGTCATCGCTGCCTCCCTGTTCCTGTGCGAGTGCGGCGCGCCCGGCCCGTGCCGCTGCGTCTATGGCTTCGTTCATGGACGGCCAGTTGCAAAGCAGCCGCGCGGATTCGAGTACCCTGACCGCCTCATTCAGCGCCGCCCTCATCTGCGCTATTTCCGCCCCCTGCATCTGGTTGCCTTCGCCCTGACAAGAGGCCAGGTCGTCGAAGAAAGGCTCAGAATCTAACCAGTCCTGCGCCCCCATAGCTAACGAGCAGTAGAAACGAAGTCGCTCGATTGGATCGACTTCATGTTCCCCGTCCATAGCAGCGCGGTACCGAGCAAGTGCGTACCCAGGGGTGGGGGATTGGTCTTCCCTTATGTTACTCAGCATTTGATTAACCGAGGTAACCAGCAGCCGTACCCCAGCCTTTACGTACTCCCATTGAGAGTCAGATAGGTTTTCCGGACGAGTAACTTCGTTTACTGCTTGCTGGATTAATTGAGTAACACTGACCTTCCGGTCAGCGGCGAGCATACGACCCCACTCCTCTGGCGACAGCAATTGCTTGCCAGGACGATACCCTATCGCGTCCGTAAGGCGGATGTACAGTTCGGCTGCTTCGTTCTCGGTCATTTGCGTATTCCTTATACGATGCCCTGTCCGGACTTGCTTAAAAACTGGTAGGCCCCCTGGGAGTCGAACCCAGCACCAACAGCTTATGAGGCTGCTGCTCTAACCAAGCATGAGCTAGAGGCCCATTAGATCATTTAACCCAGGGCAGGCCGTGTCCTTCCTGGCCCTGGCAAAGACAATCCGGAGAGACGCAATTACCGGATGGGTCAACCTGAATAACTCCGCACCCTTCGCAGATTACAGTAGCGGCTAAGCCTTGTTGCCACTTATCCTCTTCCGTTATGCCAGCAAGTTCCCGGAAATCCTGATTGAACATGTCTATCGAACACTGCCTGCAAAAATCTGCCACGGTGGCTCTCCTAAATGGACTTTATGCTAATCACCCAATCTAAGGTGCGAAGGAGTTTTGTTATTGGTGGGAGTCAGGGGACTCGAACCCCTACGCCTTTCGGCACCAGAACCTAAATCTGGAATGTCTACCAATTCCAACAGACTCCCGAATTCGTTACTTGCTGTAGCTGTCTATCAGACTGCCAACAAAATCCATAGGATCGCTAATATCTTCGTGACGCGCCCGGCTGAACAAGATACGCTTCCACTCCGACCCGCATTTCGTCTGGATCTCGAAATAAAAGAATCGGCGGTCTTGTGACGTCACGATACGATGGTTTCCGACGGTCAACGCCTTGGATGTATCCTCCGGGATGTCCTTTACCGGGATGACCGGAAGCCGCTGCCGTTTTTTGAAATCTACAACCAGCTTGAGGCTGGACCCTTCGTTCTCGGTAAACGTGAACTCGGAATCAATACCCCAGCGCTCAAAAAACGAACGCAATTTCCGCTCGAGCAGCTCTACGCTTTTCTTCTTAGCTTTCGCGTAGGCGGTCTTGTTCGCCCGGAACACCCAGCGGGATTTGTTCATTACGACCTGGCGATGTTTCTTCTCCCAGAACGCTTCGATTGATTCTTGAAAGGCCGACATCACGGACTGGAATTTCCGTCCGCGCAACTCGATCCCTCTCTTTTCACACATCAAGCGGATGACACCAAGTGTGTCTTCGTGCAGTTGAGTAGAACACATTCCCAATGTCCGCGTCAACTTGTAGTCTGCGGTGGTTGCGGGAATGTACCATTGGTGATACTTAACCAATGTTAATACGGTGACATCAGCCATTGCCTATCCTATAAGTTCGTACAGCAGATGCAGAAACGCGGGGCTTTCTTTGGAAAGGGATTCCAGAATTTCCGCCTCCCTGACTGGGTTCTTCGCTGCGCGGGCTTCCTTAATCAACCTAGCTGCTCTACGTACCTTCCCTGTCGGGACGATCCGTACTTCCGCTGCTGGGCAGTCTGCGTTACCGGCAGTGTAATGGCAATCATTGTACTTGTGCTTCGCGCCCTCAACGAAGTAGGCACAGCTCAAGCATCGAATGCTGTACACCTCTAAGTATTCTTTGCTCATAGCTGTGCCTTCTCCTGTTACTGACGGTTATGCCGATTGATGATTAGTCGAGGTCGTCCTCGTCGTCATCGTCCTCGTCATCCTCGTCCTCGTCGTCCTCGTCCTCGTCGTCCGAGTCATCATCGTCTTCGTCATCGTCGTCATCGTCGAGGTCCAGACGATCGTCATCATCGTCCTCGTCATCGTCTTCGTCGTCGATGACATCATCCTCGTCCTCGTCGTCCTCGTCCTCGTCTTCGTCCTCCTCGGACTTGGACTTCTTCGAGGACTTCTTCGACTTCGAGGTCTTGGCCGGAGCTTCTTCCGCCTCAGCGTCGCCCAGTTCGATGATAGCGAACTGGGACTCGTCACGAATGACGACGTTCTCGCCATTGACGATCATGCACACCGTGCCCTTGACCTCCTTGATTTCTTCGATGTAGCCGACAGGCACCCATCCGTTGTACTGCAGGGTGTTGCCGATGGCGCCCGCCGTCAGCGACTTCGGGTACACCGTGCCGTCAACTTCGTAAGTGGCTTCGTTGCTCTTGACCTTCTTGCCTTGGACGGCGATCAGTTGCCGCATCACCAGCAGGCGAGTGGGTTGAGCAGCTTGTTTGGACTTCTTTGCCATGAGATTTCCTCAAAAAATGACAGTTGAACATTGCAATGTTGAAGGGCGTTTTTTTGGAAACGGCACGCCCCACCCCCACCGTATACTGATTATATTTACGATTCTGCGATTTCGTCAAACCGACCAGCAGGGCAGAGAGCACTGCCGAGTTTACCGGCAGCAATGCTCTCCCGCAGTACCGTTTCCAGAGAAACATCGTCCGGCACAGGCGGGCTGACACGAATGAGGAGGCGAAGATGCCCCTCGATTTCCGAAGTGAGCCAAATACCATGACTTTCGCAGAAATCAGGATCGCAGAAAACGTCATTCACTGCCGAGTCAAGCATACGAAGTGCGATACTGGTGCCGCGCACCGTTTTGTGCAGTTCACGAAAATCCACAACGATCTTGTCGAGGGTATTATCGGTCTTGTAAGGGTCGAGAGTAGCACCCAGAACTTTGTACAGCTTTTCGTAGTCAGAACGGTTCATAATAAACTCCATATAACGCCTACATGATAAACACCATGACCAGAACGGGCGTCTACGTCCCTCACGATGCCACCGTCTTTCCGGTGTGTCATACTGATTTACGATTCTGCGAAACCTGGTCTGGAGACAGGATTTTTCCGTCTCGCTAGGTTCCACCAGAACATTAGAGCGTGGACCCTTTTTGCTGGAATCCACGCTCAATTGAGACCACTTCTTAGGGATGCCCCTTACGAGGTCTTACTCGTCGTCATCCTCGTCCTTGGCCCGACGACTCTTCTTCGCGGGAAGATCCGCCAGCCGAAGGAACGCAGCGGGCAGGTGCTTGTTGATCTTCTTGATCCGACGAGCATCCGGGTCCTTTTTGTCAAGCTCGATGGCCTGGACTTTGCCCTTTTTGTCCTTCTCGATGATCCACACAGTGGCCACCCGGCAGTAGATCGTGTCGTCCTTCTTGCGTCGGCTGCAACGAATGAGGGCTCGGTACTGCGTTTTCGGCTTCAGGCGCGGGCTGACTCCCTTGCTACTCAGCCGCCCAGTGGGGTGGAACAGTGTGAGGGACATGCGGGACACCAGGGCGGTAAACGTCTCCGGGTCGATAACCGAAAGATCGAACATTTTGTTCTCGTCTTCCGTGGGATAACGGCCCTTGATGCGGATGATACGCCACTTCCCGCCGGGCATCCCATCCTTTTCTGTACGGAAAGAGACCTCGACAGGAAATGAGCTGCCCAGGGTTTCAGGAGCAGCCCACGTAATGGCTTTGGGCTTCTTGGACTTGCTGTCCGATTTCTTGGTCTTTCCGGATGTGCGGGCCGCGCGAGCCTTTGCCAGGGCGTCAGATCCTTTAGACTTCTTGGCCTCCGGAGCTCCGCTCTTTTTGGACTTCTTGACCTTGACTTCTTCGTCTTTGGTCTTCTTGGACTTGCTGTCCGATTTCTTGGTCTTCAAATTCAGCTTCATACCGATTTCCTCGTTGTGATTTGTAGCAGTTCACGCTGGCGCTCTGCTATCCGGGATTGCAGAAATGCGGCCAGGCTATTAACGGCTTGGGATTTTTTCCCCTGCTGGTACAAACGTACTGCCTCAGTCAGGGGACTGCTGCGTACTTTGGACATTCGGGACTCGTACACAGAAGCGATCTGCTTCATATGCCCTTCCCCCTCCGTACACTTCCATGTCAAATTGTGGCCGGTGCGTCCGAGTAGCTGAAGTAGAACTACGTCTCCACGGCGAACGGCATCTAAGATCATTGAAAACTTCCCAGCATCCCCTCCTTTGTCCGGGTGGTTGCAATGTAGCAACGGCCTTCCTAGCCTCTTTGCCAGCATGCGCTGCGCTAACGATTCTGAACCGGCTCGGGTATCCTCATGCCGGAGTACGCCATCTTTATCAACGACCCCCCGCTGAGCAACAAGGTACTCGTTGTTCAGGCGGGTAAGCTTTTCGGAGAGCTTACTACACTCGGGTTCTCGGCAGATGATGTCAATAACCTTATTTACGTTATCGACTGCTGACTTGTATAGTCGATACTTCCGTAGAGCCTGAGACTCCGCAATCCGATAGGCGTGTAGTCTACCGAGATCTATTCTAATTCCACACGGAAGCATGAACGAATTTCCCAGTATTCCCGATGGACTTGATACGAAGGAAGCGAGTCCCTTCGTCAATCGCTTGGTCAACGAACAGAACTACTGAGTTTGACGTCCCTTGCTCCACCATAGTCCACTCGTCGGACTCGGTATCGTAGGCTATCCGCGCAGTTACCGTGGGGCTGCCTCGGCGGCGGTCAGGAGTAAGCCAGACCTTGGTAGCGTCAAAGGGAACAAGGTACCCGACTACGGGAACGTGTAAAGCTGATTTATTCATATTCTGTTCTCGCTGAACTTGCGGACAAGGCGCTGCAGGGATTCGGGCGATGCCGGGACAGGGCCACCGTACCCCATCAACTGGCGGAGCAATTGGTTGCGGTCTTCGTTGAACCGCTTTTCCCATTCTGTGAGCTTGCGAATGGCGAAAAGGATCCGATCCAGCCAGTTCAATCCGCTGTAATTGACAACTCGATACCAACCGTACCCTTGCTTCACAAGGTAGGTTCCTCTCGCAATGTGGACCACATCGCTGTCCAGGAGCTCTTCGTCGGCCCTGAACCGTTTACGAATCCGCTGATACTCCACCGCGCTCATGCGGACATTGGCGTAAGCTGTGGATTCTTGACGAGCGCGCAGATAGATTTTCATCAGACTGTCCTTGAACTCAAAGGATTAAACATACGGCCTTACTCAACCACCCCATCATAGATGCGCGTGATCGAAACTTTCGTAGTGCGGTGAGGAAGTCGCTCCCCCAGCATCTTGCGAACCTTTTCCATGTCCACATACTGCCGGTCAACCTGCGAGAACTGCACGATTTTCGCTTTGCCTCGGGGCAGCTCCAAAGCTACACCTTCCGGGTGAAAGGTTTTCAGCAGCATTGCTGCCGAGTCTGCTTCCGTTTTGAGGGCGGCGATCTTTGCTTCGAGCTTGGCAATCTTCGCCCGAGCGGCAAGCAGGGTTTTCAGGGCAGCGATATCGCGCTTGCGAGTAGCAATAGTGGTCATGATTTGCCTCAATACGTTAGGAGAGGTTAGTACTAACTTCTACGCCGGGTCTTCCCCGACCGAAGGTCTTCTAAATCGGAGTCCGTCAGAAACTGATAGCCTCCCTTATTATACACAGGACCAACTCTGCTCTGCAGTTCCTGTGTACGGATTGCCGCCTGCTTATTTCGTACGTCCAGGTTTTCCAAAACAGCAGGGGCTAGCTGCGGCCTTCCTGGCCGGACTGGTGGTCCGTCAAACTTTGCGGGAAGGAAGGGAGTGACTCGGGGGTTGTCCTTTAAAAGCGGAACTTTTATAGGTTCTCGCTTCGACCTGGAAAACCCTCCGGTCATGGACTTCAAACGCTCCGCGTTCTTTTCCAACTCTTGCGCTTCACGGGCCTTCGCTCGTGCGTCCAACTCCCTGATCCGCCGCTTCCGTTCCTTATTCATGAACATGGGCCTCATGCGTTATCCACAATTCATTATAACACAAAATTCAAGGCCCAATGTTGCGTGAATACAACAGTGTTGTTTTTACACAACACCGAGGGGGTTAACGCTGAAGGGACCGGTCGAGGAGGTTCTTGGCGCGCATGTGCTTGACCGGATCGAGGGCGCGAAATACCTGCTTCGCCTGTTTGCGGGTTGTGGACGGGCGGGTACGCAGTTCCGCAATAACCTGGGCATCGGACTTGGAAGCCAGTGAACGAACCCAGTCATCAAACTGGGCAGTAGCCGGATTTTCATTCTCCGTATCATCATCGTCTGCTCCGGTAACCGGAATACTGTTAGCAGACAAAGCGGACGCCCCAGTAGCGGATCGAATGTACTCGCGCTCCGTAGCAAGGCGGCGCTGCTCTTCATCCGCCCCGTCCTGGCGAAGCAGACGCTGCGCATCCTCGTTACTGATGATGAGCAGGATACGCTCAGCCACAGCCTTGCGAAATTCCGTACTTTGAAGCAGCTGCGAGCGCGGCACCTGCGTAGTGGCGTCAATGGGCAGCCAGGTGCGCTCCAGACGGAGAACGTCCAGCTGAGCTCCGTTCAGGCGGGGGATGCAGATGATCAGGTTGCCTGTAGCACCGACAAAGGACTTTGCTGCATTGTTGATGAGCCAAATAGGCTCGAACTCTTGCTGTTGCGCAACGTCGGACAGACTGAGGGTTTGATATTTCATGTTAACTCCTTGGTTATAGCCGCCCTTAAGGCAGCACGAAGATTCTCTATTTCTGAATCGTAGGGTGTACGGACGCCTACTATCGGGGCCACTACGTGAGGAGGAGCTCCCTGTAGTTCACTACTATATTTACATTCCTTCGTAACGCGGTGCCTCCACATACAGTTCGCCTCGGGTACGGGGCAAATATTGGTGACGAGTTCCTTTTCTATTATTATGCAATAGCTCATTTTCGACCCCCGACAATGTCCTTCCATACCCGCAAAGCGTCTTTACGCATACTGTGATCTACGTTCTGCAGAGAAAGGTACTTGAGTAGAAAGTCTTTGGTCTTTATCTTGATGTCCACCCCTTCGGCCAGGTCCTCCGTTACCACTTGCTGTAGGTCCTCTTTGGAGGAGAACCCACGAACTTTTACAACATTGGGGTACTTGCTGAGCTGGGCTTTACTTATGTCCAGGCCGTCTGCAATAATCAATCGGATCAGGATGTTCGGATCACTAGGGAGTTCCCGAAGGTCGCTTTTCTTATTTACGACAATAGTACGCAGGACAATACTTGGTTTGTGCCGCACGTACTGTATGTCGAACTCGTTTCCATCAGATGTGATGTGGGCGTAGTACCGTTTTTCCTGCTCCCCGAAAGTGGTTTGCAGCAGGGAACCTGGATAGTAAGCTCGCCGCACAGTTTGCTGAGTATGGAGGTGTCCGATAACGCAATAGCAGTTGTCGTCCGGCATCTCCTTACCCTTGAAGCGTACTCCACTGTCCGACATCGACCCTTTACGTTCTATGTGGGCTACATTCAGCATACCCTTCCGAAACTTCTGGGCTGGCCACGGCATGAAGTTAACTAGCGCCCCGTCAATCTTTTTCTTTGTGGGTTTTGTGTAGACATGAACGTGACGCAGGTTCATCATTTCCAGCAACTGGAGGGAATGGCCGGCCTCAGGTTGCGTACTGAACATATCATGGTTACCGAGGATGCAGTGTACTGTAAAGTCATGCGATAACGACTGTAGCCACCCCAGAAATGCCAGGTTAGACTCGTAGCTCATGCGGGGGGTATGGCATATATCCCCAAGAAGGAATAGATTCTGAACACCCTTGCGGCGGGCGGCCTCCGCTACTTTGTTCAATTCGTTGACTATTACTAGCTCATGGTTAGGGATCAGGCGGGATAAAGGCCCGTCAAAGTGCAGATCCCCTATTGCAAATGCTTCCATTACGTTACCGCCTTGGGACAAATATACCTATCGGAGACGCCCCGCCAGACGAGGCTTTTGGCATGTACGGCCGGGCATCCAACAAGATTTTCCGTACAGCCTGGTCTTGCATGAGAAACGCCCCTAGGAACCATGCTCGTGCTAGATCGTCAGTCCAGCCTAGGCCCTTTTCAGGGCAGGCCTGCGCACCTACTTCTCGGATGGTCACGAATTGATGGGCCAGATGGGATACTGGCTTACCGTAAAAGAATGTTCTATAGTTATTTACGGAGTCCGGGCGCTCCAATATATCCGCGATATCCATTTCTGGCGCGGGAAGAACAAACGCTTGGTCATTTATCTGCTGCCGTACAGAGTCAAAATGTTTGCGAGCCAGCGAGAATTTCTTATACTTAGTTTTCGAGTAAGGGCCGTCAGATACGTAGCGAGACAGGGTATCCAAGGATTGCCACTGGTCAGCAGATATGGCACATGAAAAATTATCCCGACCAATAGGGAGGATCGCGTTTAGATACAGCTGATTAAAGTTGATACGCCTTCCTTCCGGCATCAGTTCGCACACGGTCTCCGTCTTAACCGTTCCGTTTGCCCCTAGAGAAAAGCAAATAATGGCAAACGAGTTATTAGTGTACCCCGCGTCCAATACAAGAAGAGTAGGGGATTCTACGGGGCGAAGTTGTTTCGCCACTGCCCAGATTTCCCCGCCAGCCCCCTTCACCGGTATCAACTTATGCGTGGACCGGTACTTCATGAACATCGAGGCTACGTACGGCCCATGTAAGTAGGCGTTTGCCCCGGCAACAGGATTGGCCCCAAAGTCCCGTTCTGCCTTAGCAGGATTCTTTGCGTAGGCGCTGACGATAGCACGAGAGGTTCTAGAAATTGACGGGTTAACCTCCCACGTAGGCAGCTGCGACCCCAGCATATGAGATCCTCCTACGTCGGTCTTCGACTCCGCCAGGAGGCGCATAACCTTGTCCCGCATGGACGTAGGGCTAGATACGCCCATGAGCACACCCGTCGGGACAGCGTCCATCCCCTTCTCTAGAAGCAGGTACTCTGCAGCGGTGCGTACGGTCAACAGGCTGTTATCCAACGACTTATGTGCCTCGTCGGCGTTTGCTCGCTTAGAACTATCCTCCGCGTCTTCGTCCCCTTCGTCCTCATCGGGCAAGCGGAATAGGCCCAACTCGTCAATGATGCCCTCGTAGCGTGTATCGCCACGCAGTACATCCCACGCCGGACTAGTAGGGGCAACAGCCAGATTCTTATGTACGAATTGGAGGAACTCCTTTCGACGGAAGTATAGTTCTTCCCCGTACTGGTTGCCGTAGAAATCCAGAATCTTAAACAATTCCCTGTACCAGGGGGTGCTGGCTATCAGACTACGGAATGGCTGCCAGAGGACCTTGAACGCCTTACCAAAAGTTAGGCTAACAAACGCAGACGTCAAGGGGGTTGCTGTACTCATTGTTGGGATGAGTGTACCGAACATAGGAAACTTCAAGTACCGATGCAGTTGGTACGCGGACGCCCCAACTGCGGTAGTACTCTTACCACTTCTCTGGCCCCAAGTAAGAATTAGTTCGTCATACAAGTTCATTTCCTTGGAGCGGACCAGCTCGCTCTTCCTAGCACCGCAGCCAGGACATACCCCGTACTCCAGAATAGTTAAACGGTCTCCTAGCTCCTCTCCGGGCATCGACTTATCAATAGCCATGATGTCCCCGAACATATCCGGGCGGTTACAGCGGGGGCAAAGTTCGTTGTGCAGTTTGAGGATTATCCACAACTGGCGCGCCCACGGATACTCCGTTCGTCCGCTGACCCGAAAGCACCAATCGTAGTAGTTCTTTGCCACCTCAAGGTCGCGATCATCAATCCTCAGGTCGCGCAGTGTACCCGTAAGTGGATCCTTTGCGTCCCTCATAAGTTTGCGTACGTCGAAGGTCTCCCCGTACTCCGCGTCAATCGAATCTGCCCCTTCTGCTACGTCGTCTGACTCGACACGAGAAGATCTACCGCCGAGTAGCTCAGGGAAGATCAACTTCTTCCTGGATTCTAGGTCTAAGGCTACCCCCTCGTCCACGAATTCCACCTCCTGGCGCTTTTTGGCTTTGGAGGTTTTCGCTGTTTTGTGGACCTTTACTGTCTTGGGGGTCGTGGCGGGTTTTTGAGGGACGATTGTTTTTATGCGGGGGAGCTTCATTTGGCCCTCTATTTAAGGGTAGGACTATATTCGCGGGATTCGCAGGGCGTATAGAGTCGTACAATAACTGGGCTTGCTGGTCGGTGAGGCCCATGTAGTCCTTTACGAACGCGAGGAGTTTCAAGTCCGTAGCTTTAACAAGCATGGTCCGGAATTTGGCCTCCGTAGTGGAATCAACTTCCGTCTCCAGCGCATCTGACAGGACAGTACGGGCTTGCTGGGCCCCCGTAACCCCTGCTAGAGTTAAGGGGGCGAGCTCTCTAAGGAAAAAATCCCGCACCTTGTCTACTAACGGGACTAGCGATTTCGGCAGTGAGTCCTTTGTAGAGTTTATAGCTAGTACAACCGCCTCGTTAACAGGTTGCTGCTCGTCAGGTACCTCTACCGGTGGCGGCTCGTCCAAGGTAAAAAAGAACCGACTACGCCTAGCAGCCGGCTCCTCCTTACGTCGAGTGGTGCTGGCTACGTTGGCAATAGCGTCGGCAATACTTAGATTACTCGTCGTCCTCGTCCGACGCTTTGCTTTTTTGCTGTTGCTTTGCGACATACATAGCCTCCCCGTCGCCTGACGCCATCTGTTTAAAGCAGAACTTCTTGAGATCCATCGGAGGATAGCCCAACTTCTTCGACACCGCTATCTTGTCGTCCTTCTTGCCAAGGATCCAGCGCTTGAGTTCCACCCAGGTAATGGTTTTTCTGCCTTCGCCCAGGCCAGCGAGGTTGAACTTAAGAACTTTCTTGTTTTTCCCAGATGCCTGCCCAGTAGTTACGAGGTACTGCCATACGTCAAACACGGGGTCTAGTCCTCGGGCCTTTCCGGAACCATCTTCCTGCCATATGCGAATCCAGGCTTTACGCTTCGGAGTCCACAGCTTGTTCTTGTCGCCTTTGATCTGGACGTAGCGGTAAATGTCTGAACCGCCTTCAAATTCTACCGAAGGCTCGCGCTCGGTACCGCTATCCTCTTTGTCCGGCTTAGGCTTAGGCGAGATGTTAACGCCGGAAATGGCCCTGGGGGTATGTCGAACGCGGACGTCACTGTTAAATCGCAGAGCTTGGCCACCCGGCTCGTAGTCTGGAGGACCGTAGCGAACCATAGGGGCTTGCCGAAGCTGATTGACCCCTATAACTGCCACCATCTTAGGCGCAAGTCGACCCTTGACTCGAGGGAATTGCTTACTGAACATGCGAGCCTGGAGGGCCAGGGAGTTGTTGTCGTCCTCCTCGTCGTTTGCCTCGGGGTTCATGGCAGGGTAGCTATCAACCACGAAAATAGCCTGCAGCTTACCGTCCTCAGCCTCGATGTAGATTCCCCTGCCATACTTCTTAGCCATGCCTTCAACAGCACGGTCCTTTAAGTAGGCATGTTTCTTGTCATCCGGGAAAATCAGGTACCATTTGTCCCCGAATTTTTTCTTGTCGGGAAGTTCCTTGAGCACGTTGTGAAGACGGTCGAAGAAGCGCTCTGCTACGGTCTCTGCATGATACCGCACACGAGGGGGAGTAGTCCATTTCCCGTCTTTGCCGCGCCTGCCAAAGATTTCTTCCATGGAAAGCTTCAGGCCTGAACCTTGGAAGATAGAGCTGACGTAGCCTCGAGCGTTAGCCGTCGAGCCTTCATAGTCTGACAGGTTGATAACCGGGACGCCTTGCCGGATTGCGTGGGCCACTATGGTAAGTGCGCCAGTGGTCTTTGCCGATTGCTCTGGACCGAACGTAGTGTACCAAGCGGGGCGGATACCCATGCCCATGACCGTGTCGTAAGCAAGCATGCCCGACGAGATTTCGGGCATCGCGTCATCTAGCCCAGAGGAACCTCCCTGCCGAGCTTCGATCTCATCCATGACGCCCGCGTAGAAGTCTGTAAAGTCCGCCTTTTGTTTTTTGGCCATTGCGCGCCTTTGCTAAGTAACAAAATGAAAAGTGGGCCCGCCGCTTACGCAGAGAGCCCACTCGGTGACGGAAAGGCTACTGCTTACTTCTTGCCCTTCTTCTTAGCAGCCTTCTTCGGGGCTGCCTTTTCTTTCTTCGCGGATTTCTTGGCCGGAGCCTTCTTCGCGGATTTCTTGGCCGGAGCTTTCTTCGACGCCTTGGACTTCACAGAAGACTTAGACTTGGACTTCTTGGACTTGGGGGCATCCTCCTCATCATCGTC
>Ga0207868_1001771_pt1 | contig 14305 bp, 11 predicted proteins | sample Passage237B_FD_187370 | JGI IMG/M metagenome (GOLD analysis project Ga0207868, IMG submission 187370) | Cellulose adapted compost microbial communities from Newby Island Compost Facility, Milpitas, CA, USA - Passage2 37B (SPAdes) (version 3) ... | reverse complement strand
TGCACATCAATCAGCGGCTTATCCTTGTTGGCGTGGATGAGCACTTCTTCGCGATAGGCCCGCAGATGTCGGCCGGGCAGGACGGGCGGTATCGGCCCGGGCTCGGCGCGATAGGTGGGCAGGTCATACGTCACCGGCGGATACTGCGGCCGGACGGTGGACATCTCACGTTTTTCCGCTACCCACTTCTTGCGTCCGCCATTCATCAGCAGGCAGTTCTCGTGGCCATGGAGTTTGAAGACCCACAGGGCATAGGCCGCCCACCAGTTGTCCTTGTCGCCATAGAAGACGACGGTGGTGTCCTGATGAATGCCATGTCGGCCGCAGAGGTCCGCGAATTCCCGGGGGCTGATGTAGTCGCGGATGACCGGGTTGTTCAGATCATTTACCCAGTCGATCTTGATGGCTTCAGGAATGTGGCCGGTGTCGTAGAGCAGCAGGTCTTCGTTGGATTCAACAATGCGGATGGCCGAGGTGTCGCTGCGATGCATGTCGACCCACTCGGTGGAAACCAGCAGCTCAGGATGGGCATATTGCTTGGTCATGAGGTGCTCTCCATGGAAGATTGAATCGTTGTCAGAATGCGTGCGAGCTGTTCCTGCAGACGTGTGCGCACCGGAATCAGGGACATGCGGTCCAGGCTCTCGAGCGCGAAGGCCTGGATGAGCATCTGCCTGGCCTGTGCTTCATCAATGCCACGCGACTGCAGATAGAACAGCGCTTCAGGATCAATCTGGCCGGTGGTGGCGCCGTGGGTGCATTTCACATCATCCGCGTAGATTTCAAGCTGCGGATCGGCATGAATGCGGGCCTTGTCCGACAGCAGCAGGTTGCGGCTGGTCTGCTTGGCGTCGGTCTTCTGGGCATCGGGTTCCACCACAATTCGGCCGGTGAAGATGCCATGCGATTCATCCGCCAGGATACCCTTGTAGAACTGCCTGCTGTCGCAGTTCGGGCAGCCATGGATGACACGCATGTGGTTGTCGAGCGTCTGCTTGTCGGTTCCGATGAACAGACCATTGACCAGCGCATCGGCATGCTGGCCGCGCAGTTCCACATGGATGTTGTTGCGCACCAGCAGCCCACCTGTCAGCGCGGTGTGGGACGCCAGATGGCTGCGGGTATCGAGCCTGGCCACGAGGGTGCTGATGTTGCGACCCTGTGAGCCTTCGTCCACGAGCATGTAATGCTCAGCGCGGGCGTCAGCGTCCAGGACGATCTGCGTGTGGGCGTTGTTCCAGTAGATGCCCGTTTCAGGCAGCGCGGCGTAATGCTCAATGATGCGCGCCTGACTGCCGCCACCCAGGTGAATGAGATTGCGGCTGTGCGACATCCACGGGCCTAATGCAGGCGCGGCGACGTAGATCAGGTGAATCGGTCTGGCCACGCCCGTGTCAGGAGCGACGACGATGGCTGCTCCGCCTTCGTGGAGGGCGAAGTTCAGATCACTGAATGCATCCTGATGCAGCGTGGAAACGCCAAGCAGTTCCTGCAGCAGTCGCGGATTCTGCGCAGGCAGTTGAGGCAGGGGATAAACCTCCAGCCCCTGTTCGATAGGTAGATGCGACAGCGCCGGGGCGTAATGCCCGTTGACAAAGACCAGTCTGAAATCGGTGTCGCCATAGAGCAGGTGCTCAATGTCACTGATCCCCGGCCAGGGCATCGGTTCCGAGGCAGGCTCATAGTTCACCTGTGTGATGGCCGACAGCGGAGTGAACCGCCATTCTTCGCTGCGACTGGTGGGATAGCCTGCGACCTGAAAACGAGCCATCGCCGCCTGACGCATTTCTGCCAGCCACGCGGGCTCCCTGGCCAGCATGGATGGCCTGATTCGCGGCTGAGGCGGGGGCATCGCAGACGATTGAACTTCAGGCGTGACACGTGACATGATGATCCTCATGTTCAGGTTGACGCTGCACTGCTGGCCGGCTGCTGAACGGCCCATCCGTAGCCCTGGGCTTCGAGTTCCAGCGCCAGCTCTCTGCCGCCAGATTTGACGATCTGGCCCTGGACCAGCACATGGACGTAATCAGGCACGATGTACTCCAGCAGCCGCTGGTAGTGGGTGATCACCAGGAATCCTCGGTCGTGAGAACGCATGGTGTTGACTCCGTCGGCTACGATGCGAAGGGCATCGATATCCAGCCCGGAGTCCGTTTCATCCAGCACTGCCAGCCGGGGCTGAAGCATGGCCATCTGGAACACTTCATTGCGTTTCTTTTCACCACCCGAGAATGATTCATTCACCGCCCGCTTGAGCAGAGAATCATCAAGCTTCACCAGCTGTGCTTTTTCACGCAGAAGCTTGAGCGACGCCATGGCGTCGAGGGGTGGTTCGTTGCGGGCTTTACGCTGAGCATCCAGCGCGGCTCGCAGAAACTGCATGCCTGTGACGCCGGGAATTTCCACGGGGTACTGAAACGCCAGAAACACGCCGGCCAGCGCGCGTTCTTCCGGCGACATCTCCAGCAGATCCTGTCCGAGGAAGGTGATGGAGCCCTGAGTCACTTCAAAGGTTTCACGACCGGCCAGGACCTGGGCGAGGGTGCTCTTGCCTGAGCCGTTGGGCCCCATGATCGAATGGACCTCACCGGGGCGGATTGTCAGGTTCACGCCACGCAGGATCTCCCGGCCGGCCACCCGGGCGTGAAGGTCCTTGATTTCCAGCAGCGGTGTCGACATGACTCACTCCTTGAATTCAATCTGCATCACCGGCGTTGCGATCGGGCTTATCCCACCGAGCCTTCCAGACTGATGGCCAGCAGCTTGTTGGCCTCGACGGCGAATTCCATGGGCAGCTCTTTGAAAACGTCCCGACAGAAGCCATTGACGATCAGCGACACGGCGTTTTCCATCGAAAGCCCGCGCTGCTGACAGTAGAAGAGCTGGTCCTCTGCGATCTTCGACGTCGAGGCTTCATGCTCGGCCGAGCTGCTTGAGTTGCGAACGTCAATATAGGGGAAGGTGTGCGCACCACACTTGTCGCCGATGAGCAGTGAATCGCATTGCGTGTAATTGCGGCTGTTGGTCGCACCCGGACCGATACGCACCAGCCCGCGATAGGTGTTCTGGCCCTGCTGGGCGCTGATACCCTTGGAGACGATGGTGCTGCGGGTGTTCTTCCCCAGGTGAATCATCTTCGTCCCCGTGTCGGCCTGCTGGCGGTTGCGCGTGACGGCCACGGAGTAGAACTCACCGACCGATTCATCGCCCATCAGGATGCACGAGGGATACTTCCACGTGATGGCCGATCCGGTTTCCACCTGTGTCCAGCTGATGTGGGATCGCACACCTGCGCACTTGCCACGCTTGGTGACGAAGTTGTAGATGCCGCCTTTGCCCTCGGCGTCGCCGGGGTACCAGTTCTGGATGGTGGAATATTTGATCGTCGCGTTATCATGGGCGATGAGCTCGACGACCGCCGCGTGCAGCTGGTTTTCATCACGCATGGGAGCCGTGCAGCCTTCAAGGTAGCTCACATAGCTGCCTGCGTCGGCGATGATGAGCGTGCGTTCAAACTGCCCGGTGTTCTGCGCGTTGATGCGGAAATAGGTGGACAACTCCATCGGGCAGCGCACGCCAGGGGGCACGTAGACGAAGGAGCCATCAGTGAATACCGCACTGTTAAGCGTGGCGTAGAAGTTGTCCGAGTAGGGGACTACCGAGCCCAGGTATTTGCGTACCAGTTCGGGATGCTCACGCACTGCTTCACTGATAGGGCAGAAGATGATCCCGTGCTTGGCCAGTTCGGCTTTGAAGGTGGTGGCGACTGAGACGCTGTCGAACACCGCATCCACGGCCACGTTGGGCGAGCCGGCCGACTTCACGTTGGCCAGGATCTTCTGTTCTTCCAGCGGAATGCCCAGCTTGTCGTAGGTGCGCTTGATCTCCGGATCAAGCTCATCAAGGCTCTCAAGCTGAGGCAGATTCTTCGGTGCTGAGTAATAGCTGATGGCCTGGTAGTCGATTTCGGGATAGTTCAGATGCGCCCACCTGGGGTAGGGCATCGACTTCCAGTGCTCGTAGGCTTTGAGCCGCCATTCAAGGAGCCACTGGGGTTCCTTCTTACGGGCAGAGATAGCCCGGATGACGTTCTCATCCAGCCCTGGCGGCAGGGTGTCCTGCTCAATCGGGGTCACAAACCCGTACTGATATTCACGGGAAAGCGTGTCGAGATGCGTGGGCGTGCTGGACATGGCCTACCCCTTGCATGTCCCCAGCTGTCAGGCCTGCGAGGCCCGGCGGAGGACTGAATTTCATCATCTGACGTCTTTAACTATCCCCATATTAGGACTGATATGGTGCGATTTCCATGAAAATCGCGCGAAGCATGACCGGTTCATGCATGGCCTGTGTGGGAGAACAGAGGATGCTTGATGGTCGACTCAGGGCTCGTAGCGGAAGCAAAGCTGCCTGCTCAGGTCCAGCACGCAGGATTTAGCTTTATGGATGAGTTTGAAGCCTTCTTTCTGAAAGCAGTCGCGGACCAGACTGGGGGCGGCGCCTTCGTGGCCGGCGTCAACCAGGGCCAGACCGCCTGGCTTGATCACCCTGACGCACTGGCGGGCGAGCGTGGCGGTGGACTGCTCATCAAAGTGCACGGCCACCGCACCGCTGACGTTGATCAGGTCGATGCTGTCGTCCTCAATGAGCCTGCCCTGACCGTCCATGAAAGGCTGGAGCACGTCCTGCACGCTGAAATCCACCTGCTGGGGCTGATGGTCGAAGGTGATGAACTTCTTCTGGCGGGCGACTTCGACGAATCGGCCGTCGATTTCAATGCCCGTAATGTGCGAACCTGCGGGCAGATAGCAGGCCAGAACGAGGGTGGAATCGCCGGCGCCCGAGCACAGGTCCAGCGCCCGCAGGGGCTGGCTGCCCACTCGGCCGCTGAGGTTACGGGGGATCGTCCGCCAGTTGGCCCACTGCTGAACAGCGTTGATGATGACGAATTCTTCGGGCTTGAGCAGGGCGTAACCCTGGACGGCTTTGGTGTTTTCGCGTGATCGGAAGCCTCGCCTGCCTCGCCAGCGGAGCTTGGCTTCGAGGATGCCCTGTCGCAGGTAGGCGGTCACCACCTGCCCCTGCGGCCCATGTTCCCGGGCGATGCGGCGGATGGTGGCATCGCTGAAAAGACGCAGATCACCCCAGGCTGCAGCCCGCGGGGGGGAGTGGGGTTGGGAAGTGGCGACAGAATTCACGATCCACGGCCTCCTTGCGGGATAGAGGGCTTCATCATATCCTGTATGAAAATTCATCACCCGTCGGGAAAGTCTGACCTGGAGCCCCTGGGAGCCGGACTTTCACGAAACCGTCGGTGGATTCTGGTTTTAGAAGCAATTTGACGCAAATTGCGTGCTTTCTTTTTTTAACCAGAGTTGACGATGGTGGGGGGATAGCGACAATGATCCGGCTCAACGTGAGCTGCATGAATTTTTGATTGAACACTCTGTCTGGAGTTCTGGTTCATGGCCAACTACACCGGCCCCAAGGTCAAGCTTTCTCGTCGTCTGGGCGTGCCGATTGCCGACATTCCCAAGCACACCACCAAGCGTCAGCTCAATCCGCCGGGCGTGCACGGCTTCCGCAGCCGCCGCCTGAAGGACTACGGCATCCGCCACAACGAAAAGCAGAAGCTGCGCTACCACTACAACGTGCTCGAGCGTCAGTTCCGTCGCTACCTCGAGAACGCCAGCAGCGCCAAGGGTAACACCGGCGAAGTGCTGCTCCGCCTGCTCGAACAGCGTCTGGACAACGTGATCCGTCGTCTGGGCTGGGCCCGCACCATCTGGGCTGCCCGTCAGATCGTGTCCCACGGCCACGTGCTGGTCAACGGCCGCAAGGTCGACCGCCCCAGCTTCCAGGTCAAGGTGGGCGACGTGGTCACCCTCAAGACCGACATCCAGAAGCTGGTCCGTGAAAACATGGAATCGCTGGCTGGCCATCAGGTCCCGGCCTGGCTGAGCTTCGATCCTTCGAACCTCACCGCCACCATCAACGCCATCCCGACCTCTGACCAGGTTCCGTTCGACGTCAACGTCAACCTGATCATCGAATTCTACCGCTGATCCTTTTCAGGCTGGCCTCTGGCCTGGCCTGTGGTACGAATCACAAAAACCCACGGTTTCGCCGTGGGTTTTTGTCTTTTTTTATCAGGGCTTCTCCGTAATTTCGGACATTGTTTCGTAACCACAAATGTCTGTCGGGCGGTTTTCGCTACAATGCCCGCCTTAAGCAGGGGGAATCGGCCGGCCCCGATGACGACCTGCGTTCCCACGAATTGAAGATTCTTTCAGATTGGAGCCCATCTATGGCGCTTGCGCTGTTTCCTGAAGTCACCTTGTCCAACTCCGCCATGGCAGTGTTGACCCAGTGCAAGAAAGCCACCTTCGCCGGTTCGGTTGAACAGCTGCTGCAACTGGCTGTTCCCGATACACATGACGTCAAGGACAATGGCGGCTTCTACCACGTGGATTACGAAGTCCCGGGTAAGGGGCTGGTGACCGAAGCCAAGGTCTGTCGCGTGCGCAACGGCGTGGCGGCCAACTATGTTGATCCCTACATGCGCCGCCGCGATCCGGACTGCATGGTCATCGGCGACGCCGGCGCTACCGACAAGCCCAAGTTCATCGACCGCTTCATGCGTCCCTTCGATGAAGTGCGTCAGGAAACCTTCGAGTGGCTCAAGACGCAGGAGCTGATCTACTTCTTCTTCGAAACTGGCCTTAAGGGGCATGCGACTACCGGCCTGGCGATCTGCCCGGCCAACGCGGGCTTCTTCGCGCTGGGCCTGGCGATGCTTCAGGGCATCCTCTCGGAAGAACAGGTGCGCCAGCAGGGCAGCAAGCTCTATCACGGGGCGGTGGTGTATGTTGCACCCCCTTTCCGTCATACCCACTTCAAGGGCAGGCAGCTGGTGGTTCACAACCGCCGTTATGACGAAGCCGGCCTGCATGAGCTTTTCAGCTACAACCTCTACCCCGGCCCGTCTGCGAAGAAGGGCGTCTATGGCATGCTCCTGACGCTGGGCGAAAAAGCCGACGACCGCTGGACCACCGCGCACTGCTCGACGGTTCAGGTCATCACGCCTTACGACAACACCGTCACCATCATGCACGAAGGTGCTTCGGGTGGTGGCAAGAGCGAAATGCTCGAGCAGATGCACCGCGAGCCCGACGGCCGACTCAAGTTCGCCCGCAACATCCTCTCAGGCGATGTGCGCTACGTCTCGATTCCCCGCGGCTGTCAGCTTCACCCGGTGACCGACGACATGGCGCTGTGTCACCCCCAGCTGCAGCAGACCAATGGCAAGACCCGCAAGCTCACGCTGACCGACGCCGAGCAGGCCTGGTTCATCCGTGTGAACCACATCGAGCACTATGGCATCGACCCGCATCTGGAAAAGATGACCATCGCGCCGCAGGGCCCGCTGCTGTTCCTGAATATCGATGCGGTTCCTGGCAGCACGGCCCTGATCTGGGAGCACATCGAAGACGAGCCCGGCAAGCCCTGTCCGAACCCGCGTGTAATCCTGCCTCGCCAGTACATTCCGGACATTATCAACCACCCGGTGACGGTGGACATCCGCTCCTTCGGCGTGCGATGCCCTCCATGCACGAAGGAACATCCGACCTATGGCATTCTGGGACTCTTCCACGTGCTGCCTCCCGCACTGGCCTGGCTGTGGCGTCTGGTGGCTCCGCGTGGCCATGGCAACCCCTCGATCGTCGACGAAGGCGGCATGCAGTCGGAAGGCGTGGGTTCCTACTGGCCCTTCGCCACGGGGCGTCGCGTCGACCAGGCCAACATCCTGCTCAAGCAGATTCTCGATACCACCGACACGCTCTTTGTGCTGATCCCCAACCAGCACATCGGCAGCTGGAACGTGGGCTTCGCGCCCCAGTGGGTCGCCCGTGAATACCTGGCGCGTCGCGGCTCGGCGTCGTTCAAGCCCGGCGACCTGCGTCCGGCCCGCTGCCCGCTGCTGGGCTACCATCGCGACACCATGCTCGTTGAAGGCCAGGCCATCGGCTCATGGTTCTTCGACGTGGCCAAGCAGCCTGAAGTGGGCGAAGAAGGCTACGATCAGGGGGCGGCGATCCTCACCCGCTTCTTCCATGAACAGCTGCGCAAGTTCGATCACGCCGATCTGCTGCCTGAAGGCAGGATGATCATCGAAGCCTGCCTGGCGGGCGCCTCGGCGGACGAATACGCTGCTTTGACACGTTGAGGTCCGCATAGCATCATCATTCACAGGCGGGGTCGGCTGAGAGGTCGATCCCGCCATTTTTTTGCCCACACAGATGATGCCCACGCTCACGAAAGGAGCAGCGGCCCCTCGGGGGTTCCGCTGTCCAAGGTGATGAACGCACAATCCATACCGCCGACCCAGTTACCCGCCACACCAGAGCAGACGAAGCGGGGGATGTTTCATTCGGTCCTCTGCCAGATTGTCTCCGCACCGGGAACCCTGGTGTTCGACACAGGGCTGATGCTCCTGTACTTCACCAAGCTGGGGCTGTCCGACAAGCTGATTCTGCTGCTGCTCTCCAGTCGTATGACTGCCACGATGCTCTCCATCAGCGGCGCGGCGTATCTCTCCGACCGCATTGGCATCAAGCCGGTAGGCATTGCTTCCTGCGTGCTGGGCATCATTGGTTATTCACTCATCACGGCCGGCCCGTTCTTTGACGATTCCATCGCCCGGGTAATTGTGGTCACCGGTGTCATCGGGTTCAGCTTCGGTCTGGCGTGGTTCAACAGCGGATGGTTTGTATTGCTCAAGGGGTTTGTCCCTGCAAGCATGACCGGCCGATACTTCGGATTGATGCGCATGTCCTGGCAGCTGGCGGTGACGCTGGTGGTCTTTGCCTACTCCGCAGTGCTTGGCAATGACTCGCCGCTGTGGGTGTTTCAGATCGTGCTGGGCATGCTGACGCTGGGCCTCGTTGTGAAACTCTGGTCCTACGCGCGAATCCCCGAAGTGGGGCAGATGCCTTTCAGCGGCCAGTCATTCATCGGCGCACTGAAGGATGTGCTTCCCGCGCCGCAGTTCCTGCCTTTCTGTGCCTACAGCTTCCTGCTGGCGTTGTTTACTGCTGCGGGACCGTCACTGTTCAACCTGACGGAAAAACATCATCTGGAAATGGGCGACAACACCATCGCCATGCTCGGCGGCGCAGCCATGGTCGGAGCGCTGGTGGGCTATCCGCTGGGCGGATTCATCGTCGACCGTATCGGAACCAAAATTGTGTTCCTGTGCGTACACATGGGCTTCATGGTGCTGGCCATTAGCTTCCCGCTGCGTGGGAAGATTCCGCTGGATCCCGTTCTTTACCTGGGGGCGATCCACACGATCTGGGGCATCTTCATGGCGATGTCTTCCATTGCGATGTCGACGGAACTCTTCGCGGTCATGCCCACGCAGAACCGCAGCCTGGCGACGGCGGTCTGGTGGTCGCTGGCCAACGGCGGAAGCTCAATGTCAGGCGTGCTGGCCGCAGGGGCGATCAGCCTGGGCTTCCTCAAGCCTCAGTGGGAACTGCTGGGGAACTCCGCCAGCCAGTATGACGCGCTGATTCTGGTCTTTGGTCTGCTCACCGGCCTGATGGCCATCACGCTGGGGCTGGTTCCCTCGGTGATTGGCAAGCACAAGTGGCTGCCTCGCGCCTCGTGATTCAGACATGCGATGCGTGACGCTGCCGATAGACGCTGGGCGTGACGCCTACGTACTTTTTGAACGAAGCAAAAAACTTGGTGGGATAGGTGAAGCCCGAGTCGACGGCGATCTGCGTCACCGTGCGCCGGCTTTCCATCAGCTGGCGTTTGACGTGATTGATGCGGGCCAGGGTGATCTCTTCCAGCAGGCTCCTGCCTCGATGTTTGAGAAATCGCATTTCCAGCGTGCGACGCGAGCAGGTCATGTGGCCAACCACATCCGCCACGCGCACAGGCTGGTGCGCCAGCCGGGTGATGATCTGCAGCGCCTGGGCGACCAGTGGATCATCATGGATGAACACATCGGACGACTGGCGCAGGGTGACGCTGCGCGGCGGGATAAGGACCAGATGATCCGGGGGCAGCCGCCGGCCTTGAAGCTGCATCGCCATCGTGCGGGCTGCTTCAAAGCCAAGGTGTTCGAAGTCGGTATTGATGCTTGATAACGAGGGCTGCAGCAGGCCGGTGAGCATGGGCAGGTTGTCGGATCCGATGACACAGACATCGTCAGGAATCCGCAGTTGTAAAGCCGAACAGCAATCGTAAAACAGCGTCGCCAGGTAATCGTTGGCCAGCATCACCCCCATCGGCCGGGGCTGTTTACTCAGCCATGATTTCAGGCCCCTGCGGGGTTGTGAGGTTTTGAGCGTCTGCTTGTTGGCGTGAAGGTTGTAGCACGCGGCGTGAATGCCCGCCTGTTTCGCCCGGGCCTCGAAGCCCAGCCATCGCTGCTGTGAGTAGTACACGTGGCTGTAGCCGATGAAATGCAGTTCCCTGAAGCCTCGTTCCAGCAGATGCTCGCAGCCCATCTGTCCGATGCGGAAATTGTCGACGATGACCGAGCAGACCGTCGGGCAGCGGGTGGAGGACACATTCACCACCGGCATGTCCCGGGGAATATCGAAGGCCTGAACGCGTGGAGCCATCAATTCGCCGATCAGGCCGTCGCCTCGCCATGCACTGAGCGTCCTGCGATCCCAGGTGGGGATCCAGTCGATGGTGAACTGCTGATGGGGAGGAGCCGCACGCACAAACTCAACCACACCGCGGGCGATGCCCAGTACGAAATCGCTCTGTTGCATCGAAATGCCTACGCGTGGCAGGGATCGGCTGGCGACATCAACGTGTGCGTCTGTGATGGGATTGCCCTTTCAGAAGCCTGATTCTGACACCTCCATTTTGCGCAAAATGCATACAAATTGATAGGCAATATTGCGCAATATGAGGATTGTTGATTCTGCGCCCGCAGGTACCCTGAAAACTGGCTCCTCACTTCATGGGCTGGAGATCACTGCATGGATAAGTTCCAGTCGAGTCAGGCGAAACACAGGGACGGGTTCAGCCTCATCGAGCTGATGGTGGTCATTGCCATTGTGTCGATGCTCGTGGCACTGCTGCTGCCTGCGTTGAAGCAGGCCCGCGTGCGGACATGGGTGACGGCCTGCGCCAGCAACCTCAGGCAGCAGGGCATCGCGATGATGTCCTACACCTCGAATAACAGGGGGTATTACGTCAACCCCTTCACGGCTGAACTGCCGGACACCGAATCGCCCTATGGTCGACAGCGATCCGGGCCTTTCGCCATGCTCCTGCATGACTACCTGCCCGCGCCGGTGGGGAATCGCACGGTCGCCGGTTTCACGGTCCGGGGGCTGCCGACCTCGCATCTGAACAATGCCTGGACCTGTCGGGATTCCCGGCCGGGCTGGGGATTTCTCCCCGGGCTGACAGGCTCGCCCTGGAACACAGTGGGTGGGGGGAATTACACGATCAACCCGTATCTGTACCAGTTCCTGCCTCCGGTGCTGCCCGGGTTCCCCACGGGGGACAGTGTGCTGGAAAACCGCTACCCCATGCAGTGGAGCAATTCGCCTTCAACGCTGGGCATTCGCAAGGTGGACTGGACGAAGCGTCCTTCCACCACCATCAGCATCAGCGAGGGGCGGATCAATCAGAACGGGAACAATAACGAGAATGGCACCACGCTGAGCCAGGCCGCGCCGGTGGCTCCCAGCGCGTGGAACAACAGCATTCCCTATCGCAGCCATCTGTCCACCAAGTGGAAGTGGCATGCCATGACGGGCAATTTCCTGTTCGTGGACGGGCATGTCCGCAGCTGGGATATCCAGCCTCTGCTTAAGCTCCCTCAGGACGCCACCAACAATTACCTTCAGGACCTGCGGCGGATGAGCCATGGCCAGGAGGCTCCGAAGGGGTTTCTGACGCCTTAAGTGGGGCAGGTGGTATGGAAAATGATGGGACGATTTTCATCCCCCGGGTGCGAACCGGGGGATTTTTTTCTACAATCTGGGGCTTGAAACAATGACTTGCAGGATCTGCGGGTCAATTCGCAATCAATGGTAAGGAAACACACATGGGCCTGATGGATGGCAAACGTGGTCTGATTTTCGGCATCGCTAACGATCGCAGCTATGCGACCTTCATCACCAAGCAGCTGATCGAGAACGGCGCTGAGTGTCTCTTTACGCACCTGCCCGACCCCGCAGGCAAGATGGAACGTCGCTGCCGCGGCGCTGTGGAAGAGCTGGGCGTGAAGAACCCCTGGCTGGCTCCCTGTGACGCTTCGAAGGATGAAGACCTCGACGCCGTGTTCGACAAGGTCGCCAAGGACTTTGGCAGCATCGACTTCATCGTGCACTCCATCGCCTTCGCCGATCGTCAGTTCCTGCAGATTGGCAACTTCCACACCACGACCCGCGCGGCCTGGGCTCAGGCGCTGGACATCTCCGCCTACACGCTGCTGGCCATGGGCCAGCGCGCCATCAAGGTGATGCCCAACGGCGGTTCGATGCTCGCCATGACCTACTACGGCGGCGAGAAGGTCATCCCCGGCTACAACATCATGGGCGTGGCCAAGGCTGCCCTGGAGCACACCGCTCGTTATCTGGCCAACGACCTTGGCCCCCACAAGATTCGCGTGAACACCATCTCCGGTGGTCCGCTGCGTACCCTGGCTGCTTCGGCGGTTGGTGGCATCAGCGAAATGTTCGATCACCAGGAACGCAAGGCTCCGCTGCGTCGCAACATCGTTGGTGAAGAAGTGGGCAACACCGCTGTGTTCCTGCTCTCCGAAATGGCCAGCGGCGTGACCGGCGAAACCATCCACGTCGACGCTGGCTTCAGCATCGTCGGCCTGTGATGCTTTCACGGCTCAGCCCTGCCTGACTCAGGCAGCAATCAGAAATAGAACAACACCCGGCGCGATGAGCGACCGGGTGTTTTCTTTTTATCGCCATAACGCGTTACCAGATGGAGGCCAGCCCCAGCCCGCGACGAATCAGCCCGATCTGCCCGGCGTGGATCATCTCGTGACGGCTGGCCCAGAAGAGGGCATCAAGGCGCGATCGCACGATGCGGTGGTTCTCCACCTGTGGCGGGCCGTAGGGATCCAACTGCTCCAGCATCGGCCAGGTGGCCAGCACGTGCTCATGCACGCGGTGGAAGCGATCGAGAATGTCGGCTGCGGAAAAGCCTTCAGTATCAGCGGCCTGCGTTCCCTTGCGGAAGGCATTAAGGAATGTATCGGGCATGACGGCCTGGTCTTCCGCCGTGACCGGGCGCGTAAAGACAATCGTCAGCCTGTACTGCGCCATGGCCAGGTGGCCAAGCTGCCAGGCGATATGCGAAGGCATGCCCGTCGGGATGCGCTGCCAGAGTTCCTGCGGCGTCTGATCAATCAGTTCCTGCACGTAAGCTCGCGAGGCGATGATCTGCTGTCTGGCCAGTTCGCGGACGATATGCCACTGTTCCATCTGTCTGGCTCGCTTTCGATTGAGCGCTCGTTGAACGATGAGGGGTCCGAACATCGGCCAGGGCACGCTGCCGATGGGGTCTTCCTTTTCTCGATTGTTCTGCATGATTCTGTTCCTTGCCTGCCTCCGTTGGAGGTGTCACCAGCATGGCAGACGGGGGCTGAATGGAACAGATTCAGTTACATTGAAAAGCAGCTGGTACAGTTGACAGGCCTGCTATACCGGAGTGAGACATTCATGACTGGAGGAGCAGCGATATGCCCAGAACCATCACCATGACCCAGGCCCGGCCGCGCTACATGGCCATCGCCGATCAACTGGCCGATCAGATTCAGCGAGGCATCTACCGCGTGGGCGATCCTGTGCCCTCGATCCGCGCGGGCAGGCAGGTGTTTCGTGTGAGCGCGGGAACGCTGCTTGAGGCGTATCGTCAGCTGGAGGATCGCGGCTATATCCGCGCCCGGCCACAGTCGGGGTACTACGTGCGACCACTGCCCGGCTCCTCCCACGCCGCGCCACGGGCGACCACCACCTGCAGCAGTCCCAAGGATATTGAAGTGAGCATGTCGGTGGCGCTGCTGCGGCAGATGTCGGACCGCAAGGTGCTCCAGCTTGGCGCTGCTGTGCCTGATGCCATCTTCCAGCCGACGCATGCCCTCAACCAGCGACTGGCCAGGGCGGTGCGCTTTCATGAAGCGCTGGTCCATCGCTACAACTCGCCGGTGGGCCTGCCTGAACTGCGCAGGCAGATCGCCAGACTGATGACCCAGTACAGCCGGGCTGTCAGCGCCGATGAACTGATTGTGACCAACGGC
>Ga0207868_1001768_pt1 | contig 14308 bp, 13 predicted proteins | sample Passage237B_FD_187370 | JGI IMG/M metagenome (GOLD analysis project Ga0207868, IMG submission 187370) | Cellulose adapted compost microbial communities from Newby Island Compost Facility, Milpitas, CA, USA - Passage2 37B (SPAdes) (version 3) ... | reverse complement strand
CGCTCATGGCGAATCCTGATCGCGCCGTGCGCGCCGCCGCCTTCAAGCAGGGTAATCTCATTTGGGCGCAGCATGGCGAAACCTTCGCCGCCGCGCTCAACGCCATCGCCGGCACGCGACACACGCTTTACGGCCGCCGCGGTTTTAAGGATTTTCTCGCCAAGCCCTACTTCGATGCGGCGGTTTCGGCGGAAACCATTGATGCGATGTTCCGCGCCATCGCGGCCAACTACGAACTGCCGCGCCAAGCACTGCGCAGCGGCGCCAAACTGGAAGGCACTTCTGCGCTGGCGTTTTACGATCTCGAAGCTCCGCGACCGCTCGATCCGGTGCCGCCGCTTGCGTGGAGCGAAGCGGTCAACCTCGTTGATCGCGCCTTCCAATCCGGTTATCCCGCGCTCGGCGCGTATTTTCGCGACTGCTTCGCCAAGCGCTGGATTGAATCCGAAAAACGCGCGAACAAACGCTCCGGCGCGTATTGCACGGGCTCCGCCGTCACCGGCGAGCAACGCGTGTTCATGACCTACGCCGACACGATGCACGACGCCAACACGCTCGCGCACGAAATCGGCCACGCCTGGCACAGCCACGTGCTCAAGGGCCTGCGGCCCTTCGCGCAGGACTATCCGATGACGCTGGCGGAAACCGCGTCCACGTTTGCGGAAAAACTTTTCATGCACGGCATGCTGCAGGATCCGAATCTTACCGAGTCGCAGCGCGCGTTTCTCCTCGACCAGGATTGCAGCAACGCCGGTTCCTACCTGCTCAACATCGCGATGCGCTACGAATTCGAAAAGGAATTCTACACGCGCCGCCGCGACGGCGAACTCTCCGCCAAGGAACTTTGCGATCTGATGGTGCAAACGCAGCGCAAGATCTACGGCGACACCATCGCCAAAGGCGACGAAGACCCGTGGTTCTGGGCTTCAAAACTGCACTTCTTCATCACCGAGGTTTCGTTCTACAACTTCCCTTACACCTTCGGCTATCTGCTCAGCCAAGCACTGTTCGCGGAATTCAAACGCAGCGGCGCAGCCTTCCTGCCGCGCTACGAAGCGTTTCTCCGCGCGACCGGCACGGCCACTTGCGAAGATGCCGTCAAATCGACGCTCGGCTGGGATCTCACCGACGAAAAGTTCTGGGCTGTCGCCGTCAGCGCTGCCGCGCCTGCCATCGAGGAATTTTCCAAGATCGTAGCCGCTCGCTGAGACGCCGCTGTGCTGCGCCGTGCGATATGGCGGGGTTCGGAAACCCCGCCCTACAGCTCACCACACGCGTGAGGCGCGCGAGGCTTCGAGCGCGTTCTCCGCGTCGTCCGGCAACTTGGCAAAAAAGTCCAAGCCGGTGCGCTGCTCGATTTCGTCGATCGTGACCAAGTAATCGTCCAAGCGATCGCTGGTTGGCACCTGCGGGAAAATAAACGCCGTCGCGCGCACGCGGCCTTCGCTTTCATCCACCAAAATCATGAAGCACGCCTCCGGCACGGCCACGCGACGCTGCAACCAATCGTGATTCTCGCCAAACACCGGACCCGCGATCACCCACACTTCGCCGAAGCGGCCGGGATAATTGCCCGCGATTTTTTGCTCCAATGATTTCCACAGCCCGGCGTTCAAGCCGTGCTTTTGGGGAATGATGTTGGACATCAAAAACGTTTCTTCCTGCGCCTGCTTGCCGTGATGCAGCGCGATGGCGTGGTTTGGCGCGAGATGTCCGCGATCGTAACCGCTGTTGGTGTAAACCGCCGGCGTGATGCGCGCGACGGTGCGTGTATCCACGACAAATTCATCAGGCCGCGGCGGTGTTTCCGTCACACTAGAATCCTGCACGCGATACGCCGCCCAAAGCGGATTGCCCAGCGCGTCGCTGTAACCGACCACGTAACCGGTGTTGGCCAAAATTTTTATTTTTTGACGACTGACCTCGGGCGCACCGGCAAAAAAATACCGCTGATCGCCACCGACTTCTACCGCAACGTAATCCTTGCTGTAGTAGAGCTGCCACAAATCCCACGCGACTTCGAAGGCCGTGATGCCCTTGTCGCCTCGAATCGCATTTTCCACGAGTCGCGATACCTCGCGCTGACGCTCCGCGGGCTGCACCAAAAACCAACCGCCGATCGTGCTCCACACCACGAGATTGAGCACGATAAACAGTTTCGTGCGCCGCCACCGCCCCGGAACCTTGGCTTTTCGTTTACGTGCCATGCGCAGCCGACCTCAGCCCGCGCTACTTAATGCGTCAAGTTTCGTTCCAATAACCTCCTGCATTACCATATTGATCGCCACAACTTACCCCATTGGCTATTTTTACATCCGAGCTTTCGCAATACCCCAACGAAACCCCTGGCGTTTCTCAGCTTTTTTCATGCTTCGTGCCAAGCTGAGAACCAGAGCCTCTTCATGACCAATTAAAAACCGAGAAGCATCACTCGCTACGCCTAGATTGAATTGGCGCACTGTCTCTGGAGCTGCATCTGCGTGCTTAATGCGATCGCCAAAGTCTCCCATTACGAGCCCGACGCTCGAGGAAAGAGGAACTAACTTTTGCGTCCCCTTAGTTCCATATCCGTAACCCATCCACTTCGGTAACTCATGGATGTAAGATGGAGGAATGATATGAAATGGATTATCTGTTGTAACAAAAGCACAGCCAGGCGGCACGTGTAGAAACATCCACTCCATAGCCATAAACCTCATGGCTGTTTTCTCGACGAGATTTGTCATCAATCGGAGGCTCTCATTTCTGCCTGTTTTTATCCGATACTTATCCCGTGCTACAAAATCCATCATCTCCTCTGCGCTGACACCGAGTGGTGCTCCTGTATCTTTTTCGAATTCGTCCAACAATTGCTTAGCACGCTCTTTCGATTCGAAGGCAACGCCTAGAGTTTGCTTCAATAGCTTTTCCATCACCTGACCGACTTCTGACTCAAACTCGGGAACGCGTAATTTTTGACACGCGATAAATGTGCTTAAAGTGCTGCGCTCTCTCGTAGTAAGTGCCTCCCGCGCATCGATTTTTTGGATTATAGGAGCTGCTCGCCCTTCGACTTTAGCAAGCGCTTCTTCAATCTCAAACGAACGGCTACCGTCCACAAGCTCCACAGCGTTGTAATAGCCTTGGACACACGTATCTTTGGGCAATTGAGGTCGAACCTCTTGCTTTTCGATATCAAAAACGAACAAGGCACACTTAGACGTCCGAGCCTTCGTAAAGCCAATCAGATAGGACTCTGGGACATAGTGATGTCGTTTAGGATTACCCATTGATAGCTCTCACAAAAAGGCGCCTCCCTTTCGGGGAGGCGCCTCGAAGTTTTAAGTGAGACTAGAGAGTCTCGTTTGCATCGAACTTAGTAGTCCATGCCGCCGCCCGGGGGCATCGCCGGAGCGTCCTTCTTTTCAGGAAGCTCGGTGATCATGCACTCGGTGGTGAGGAGCAGACCGGAGATCGAAGCCGCGTTTTGCAGCGCGGTGCGGGTGACCTTGGTCGGGTCAACCACGCCGGCCTTGACGAGGTCTTCGAAGGTGTCGGTCGCGACGTTGTAGCCGATGTTGCCCTTGGAGGAGAGGACTTCCTTGACGACCACACCGCCGTCCACACCAGCGTTGGAGCAGAGCTGCTTGAGCGGGTGCTCGATGGCGCGGCGAACGATCTGAGCGCCGATGGCTTCGTCGCCCGAGAGTTCGAGGGCTTCGATGGCCTTGGCGGTGCGGAGAAGAGCGACGCCGCCGCCGGCGACGATGCCTTCTTCAACCGCAGCGCGGGTGGCGTGAAGAGCGTCTTCAACGCGGGCCTTCTTCTCCTTCATTTCAGCTTCGGTCGCGGCGCCGACATTGATGACGGCAACGCCACCAGCGAGCTTGGCGAGGCGCTCTTGCAGCTTTTCGCGGTCGTAGTCGGAGGTGGTTTCTTCGATCTGGCGGCGGATCTGCTTCACGCGGCCTTGGATGTCGGAGCTCTTGCCCGAACCTTCGACGATCGTGGTGTTTTCCTTGTCCACGACGATGCGCTTGGCGCGGCCGAGGTCGGAGATGGAGAGGTTCTCAAGCTTGAGGCCGAGGTCTTCGGTGATGCACTTGCCGCCGGTGAGGACCGCGATGTCTTCGAGCATGGCCTTGCGACGGTCGCCGAAGCCAGGAGCCTTGACGGCGCAAACGTTGATGGTGCCGCGAATCTTGTTCACGACGAGCGCGGCGAGGGCTTCGCCTTCCACGTCTTCAGCGATGACGAGGAGGGGCTTGCCGCTCTTGGCGACGGTCTGGAGCAGCGGGAGGAACTCCTGGAGGTTGGAGATCTTCTTCTCGTGGATGAGCACGTAGGCGTCTTCGAGCACGGCTTCCTGCGCTTCGGCGTTGGTCGCGAAGTAAGGCGAGAGGTAGCCTTTGTCGAACTGCATGCCTTCGACGACGTCGAGGGTGGTTTCGATCGACTTGGCTTCTTCAACGGTAATGGTGCCATCCTTGCCGACCTTGTCCATGGCGTCGGCGATGATTTCGCCGATGGTGGTGTCCCAGTTGGCGGAGACGGTGGCGACCTGGCGGATTTCTTCGCGGTCGTTGACCTTCTTGGAGGCCTTGGCGAGCGCGGCGACGGCGGCCTCAACGGCCTTGTCGATACCGCGCTTCAGGTAAACCGGGTTGGAGCCGGCGGTGACGTTCTTGAGGCCTTCACGGTAGATGCCTTCGGCGAGAACGGTCGCGGTCGTGGTGCCGTCACCGGCGTTGTCCGAGGTCTTGGAAGCAACTTCCTTAACCATCTGGGCGCCCATGTTCTCGTAAGGATCCGGAAGCTCGACTTCCTTGGCGACGGTCACGCCGTCCTTGGTGACGGTCGGGGAACCGAATTTCTTGTCGATGACGACATTGCGGCCCTTGGGACCGAGGGTGACTTTGACGGCGCGGGAGAGAGTCTCCACACCGCGCAGAACCTTCTGGCGGGCGGCTTCGTCGAAGAGGAGTTGTTTAGCTGCCATGTGAGTAAATTTTTGTGTTTAGATTTAGGGATTAAAATTCCGGAAGACAGCCTCAGGCGATGATGCCGAGGATGTCGTCTTCGCGGACGAGGGTGTATTTCTGGTCGTCGATCTTCACTTCGGTGCCGCCATATTTGGAGATGAGCACCTTGTCGCCGACTTTGACTTCGAAGGTCGAGACCTTGCCGTTCTCATCCTTCTTGCCAGTGCCGAGGGCAATGACCTTGGCCTCCTGGGGCTTTTCCTTGGCGCTGTCGGGAATGATGATTCCGCCGCGCACTTGTTCCTTTTCCTCGATGTGCTGCACGAGCACGCGATCACCGATGGGTTTGATTTTGACGTTAGCCATATAGGTTGGGTTTTCGGGTTAGATTATTGGTTTTGTGATTTAGACAAAGCGCGCCACGGACAACTGCCGCGGCGCGCAAAGGGATTTACTTCTTGTCTTCGTCGACGACTTCGAAGTCGGCGTCCACGACGTCGGCTTTCTTTTCGGTCTTCTTCTTGCCTTCCTCGGCCTTCGGCTCGTCGGCGCCAGCCGCACCAGCGGCTTGAGCAGCTTGTTGAGCTTGGGCGTAGAGCTCGGCACCGACCTTGGAAAGATTGTCGAGGGCGGACTTCATTTGCGCCTGATCGTTGGACTCGAGTGCCTTCTTGGCGTCGGCGAGCGCGGTCTCGATCGGAGCCTTCTTGTCGGCGGGGAGCTTGTCACCCGCTTCGTTGAGGGTCTTTTCGAGTTGGTAGATGGTGCTGTCGAGCTGGTTCTTGGTCTCGACGGCTTCCTTGCGCTTCTTGTCCTCTTCGGCGTGAAGCTCAGCTTCCTTGGTCATCTTTTCGACCTCTTCCTTGGAGAGGCCGGACGAACCTTGGATGGTGATCTTCTGGTCCTTGCCAGTGCCGAGATCCTTGGCGGAAACGTGGAGAATGCCGTTGGCGTCGATGTCGAAGGTGACCTCGATCTGCGGCGTGCCGCGCGGCGCCGGCGGAATGCCGTCGAGCTTGAACGTGCCGAGGGTCTTGTTGTCGCGCGCCATGGGACGCTCGCCCTGCAGAACGACGATTTCCACGGAGGGTTGATTGTCGCTGTAGGTTGAGAAGACCTGAGTCTTCTTCGAAGGAATCGTGGTGTTGCGCGGGATCATCGGCGTGGCGACGTCACCAGCGGTCATGATACCGAGGGTGAGCGGAGTCACGTCGAGGAGCAGCACGTCGCGGACGTCGCCCTTGAGCACGCCACCTTGAACGGCCGCGCCAATGGCGACGACTTCGTCCGGGTTAACGCCTTGGTGCGGCGGCTTACCGCCGAGCTGCTTGGCGATATCAACAACCTTCGGCATGCGGGTCATGCCGCCGACGAGCACGAGTTCATCCACCTGCGAGGAGGAGAGCTCGGCGTCCTTAAGACAGTTGAGGAACGGCGGGCGGCAACGCTCGAAGAGCTTGTCGCAAATCTGCTCCATCTTGGCACGCGTCAACTGGATGTTGAGGTGCTTCGGGCCCGACGCATCGGCCGTGATGAACGGCAGATTAATGTCGTAGGTGGTCGCAGAAGAGAGCGCGATCTTCGCCTTCTCGCCTTCTTCCTTCAGGCGCTGGAGCGCCATCGGGTCCTTGCGGAGGTCGATGCCGTTTTCCTTCTTAAATTCGTCAACGAGCCACGAGATGATGGCTTCGTCCCAATTGTCGCCGCCGAGGTGTGTGTCACCGTTGGTGGCTTTGACTTCGAAAACGCCGTCGCCGATTTCGAGCACGGACACGTCGAACGTGCCGCCGCCCAAGTCGAACACCGCGATCTTCTCGTCCTTCTTCTTGTCGAGACCGTAGGCCAGCGAAGCGGCGGTGGGCTCGTTGATGATGCGCGAGACTTCCAGACCGGCGATTTTGCCGGCGTCCTTGGTGGCCTGACGCTGCGAGTCATTGAAGTAAGCGGGCACGGTGATCACGGCCTGCGTGATCTTTTCACCGAGGTAGGCCTCGGCGTCGGCCTTCAACTTGGCGAGGACGAACGCGGAGATTTGCTGCGGCGCAAAGGTCTCGGTCTTGTCGCCGACCTGCACTTCGATGTAAGCGTCGCCGTTTTTGCCTTCGACGACCTTGAAGGGCATGTTCTTGGCCTCTTCGGAGACTTCCGAGAACTTACGGCCAATCAGACGCTTGGCGGAGAAAATGGTGTTGCGGGGATTGGTGACGGCCTGGCGCTTGGCGGCCTGTCCAACGAGGCGCTCGCCCGTTTTGGTGAAGGCCACGACGGAAGGAGTCGTGCGGGCGCCCTCGGCATTGGGGATAACGACCGGCTCGCCGCCTTCCATGACGGCCATACACGAGTTCGTTGTTCCTAAATCGATACCTAAAATTCGGCTCATGCCAGATACTTAGCAATGCGCGTGCCTCACTGAGGCATTAATCTTTAGTTTCTATTTATCAGTAACTTAAAAATATAAAGCCGCGAGCCTTCGCAGCAAAGATACGCCATTTCAGGCCATAATGTCACACCTGTGTCACACCCGCCGCCGAGGGCTGCGCAGTGTGTCACATTCCTTGGGCGAACGTTTGAAAAACCGTCCAACTCCCCTAACCTGCCCGCATGGAGATGGAAATTCTGGTGCCGGACGAAGTGCCGGTCATGACCTTGCCGCGCGTGGTGTTCTTTCCGCAGACCCTGATGCCGCTGCATATTTTTGAGCCACGCTACCGCCAGATGCTCAGCCATGTCCTGGCCAAGGACCGGCTGATGGCCGTGGCCGGATTGGATTCGCGCCAACAGGATGACACCGGCGCGTTTGAACCGCCGCATCGCGTGGCCACCGTCGGCATCATCCGCGCCTGCCAAAAAAGTTCCGACGGCACTTCGAATCTCCTACTGCAAGGACTCTGCCGGGCGCAGATTTTGGACATCCTCCAAGAGGAGCCCTACCGCCTCATCCGCATCAAGGCCCTCCAGAGCAACTCCACCGCCAGCCCGGAAACCAACGCCGCGCTCCGTCACGAACTCAATCGCCTCATCTCGCTGAAGCAGCAATGCGCCGGCGAGAGCACGAAGGAGCTGAGCGACTTCATGCGCACGGTGGAAGACCCGGACATCTTTGCTGATTTGGCGGCGTTTAATTTTTGCGAAAGCCCCGCGATCAAGCAGCAGCTTCTCGAAACCCTCGACGTGAGCGCGCGGCTGCAAGTGCTGAGCCGCCATCTGCAGGGCGAGATCGACAAGATTCGCCTGCGGCAAGACCTGCAAGGCGACCTGCCGGACGACAACATCGCCCTGAACTAAATACGGGACATCTCCCGCTTTGAAAATGGAGCCGAGCATCGGACTCGAACCGACGACCCATGCTTTACGAAAGCATTGCTCTACCAACTGAGCTAGCTCGGCAAAATGTTACTGCAACGAGGAGTTACAGAAGTTTTCTGAACCTTGGATTTCGGATTTGTCACCCGAAGTTGTCACCGTATGCTTCAGAGCATGGAAACCGAAGCTCTTGGACAAGCTAAGGAAACTCGGAAGTTGGTGTTTCATCGGGTGGCGGAAAACCTCTATCGTTTAGAACAGAGTGGCGGGTATTACGCGTTGCTCAAGCGAGGTGACAAGCAATTTCGCCGCTCTCTTAAAACGAAGGATCGCAAGCTGGCCGAGCGACGACTGGCCGAGCTTCGGTCACAGGTCGCAAACCTCAAGGTCACCGAGGACGCCAACCTGTCGTTTGAGGAGGTGGCAAAGCGTTGGATGACGGTCACAGCCCACGCGCTCAAGCCGAGTTCCGCCCTACGTCGCGAGCAGTGCATTGCCGCCCTAGCCCCCTACTTTGCCGGGGTGACAATTCGTAACATTCAACGCCATCACTGCGAACGTTGGTTGACCGAGCGAGGCCAAGGATTGGCCCCAATGACCATGAACCGTGAGCTCGAGCTCATGCGGGCGGTGTTTGATTACGCGATCAAGCTAGGGCTCATCCTCAATAATCCCGCCGCAGACATTGAGCGCCGCCGTGTTGTGCAGGCACAGATTCAGATTCCGACGCGTGAGCAGTTCCGAAAGCTGGTTGCTGCAATTCGAGAATCGGACGGACGCGCAGATAGTATGAAAAAGGCCAAGTCGGGAGCCGATCTCGTGGAGCTCCTCGCCTATTCGGGTTGCCGTCTCTCCGAAGCCACCTCGCTGCGCTGGCAGGATATCGATTTCAAGAAAGGGGTGTTCACGATCACTGGAGGAGAAGGCGGCACAAAGAATCACGAGCATCGGACGGTGCCAATGACAGCGGCTTTAAGAGCACTGCTGGAACGACTCCACAAAGAGCGGAAACCACAGCCTACAGATTTTGTTAGCCAGATCGACAGCGCGAAAAAATGCCTCGCAACAGCATGCCGCCGATTGGGCTACCCCCAATTCACCCACCACGATTTCAGGCATCTTTTTGCCACTACCTGCATTGAAGCCGGAGTCGATATTCCAACCGTCAGTAGATGGCTAGGCCATAAAGATGGCGGCGCGCTTGCCATGAAAGTGTACGGACATCTCCGCGAGGAGCATAGCAAAAGCGCAGCCAGACGCGTGGATTTCGCTTGAGCGAAGTCAAATGGGCACAAGAAGCCCCTAAATAGTGCCATAAAGACACTATTCCCTGCAGGTACAAAAACTGTGCCAATTTAGGCTTATTTTATAAGCCTATAACCAGCAACGCATTAGGTTGTTTAATAGGAAATTCCCCCATGTTGGCATAAGGTAGGCTACCTAATTTCCGTTTTTGGCCGTAAGAAGCCAAGATCAAACATCCGCAAGGAGAATAAAAAATGCAACTAAAAATGACCCTCAATCATTCCTCTGCCCGAGTGGGTAACAGGATCCTGTCCAGCGGTGGCTCGTACGCCCGCCTCGAAAAACTGTTGGACAAACTCAAACCAGACAAAGGCGGCACACCTCAAACCAATGAACCAGAAAGTCCAAGTCACCCAGAATAAACTGGCCAAGTTCATCACGGCCAAAAGTCCCGAAAGCAAAGAGAGGATCGTACGCGAATGCATACGAGCCTCAAAGTCAGTCAAAGGCTATTCGCCTTTTTATATGTCCCTACAAACGCCTGCGAAGAGCTTCGTTGTAGGTGGAGCACAAGATACGGCCCCACTTCACGCAGTGATAGAGAAAATGAAGCTTCGTAAAGGCACATCTTGGAAAGACACAGATTCGCGCGTAACTACTTCGGCCACGAAGGCTCTAATAGATTTCGCACCGGAATTTCAGCGTCTTCCAGTTACGTTCACACTGCCACCCAAAAGGCAAAAAGCTGTTCTGCATTACCCTGACACGACTGTCATAGTAGCGCCTGACCTCTTGGTGCACGGGAAACGTAATAATAAGCCTATCAGTGGCGCCTTCCGCTTCTATTATGCCAAGGAGTCCTCTTCTCAGCTTGGCAAACGAGGTGCTGAATTAGTGGCCGCTATGGAATACCTATGGCTCCTCAGGACAACCAAAGGTGAATCCATTCCAGATGTGTCGCTCTGTATGGTGTATGAATGCTTACAACATCGCATAACCATACCCGAAAAGGATATCGAAGCACTCACTGCTCAGATTGAACGCGGAGCAGCAGAGTTCGCGGCAACGTGGCACAGGCTCGAAACTCGAGATGCCGCGTAAATGGACAGTTATTAACCATAGTAACAAGGAAAAGGCCGGCGGGCCACTGCCGGCGCGGCCTAGCGGCCGCATCCGCCAGTAGCACCGGCGGCCAATACCTGTTCTAGCCTGTTAAAGAACAGTGCCACGAAATGTCTTCCCGCCATTACACCGTTTGATCGGTTTCATTTTGGTCAGACCCTTCGTGGCACTTTTGAACCTACGCCTCTCATCCTATGGCTGAGAGACGCCAAGTCTTGTCCCGCCTAGCCCGGGACGCTTTCTGAGGGCACTTCCTCCGCAGCTACGATAACGAAGCGGTCCTGCGTTGTGCGGTGCCGCAACACCTTCAAGGTGACGGTCTGGAACTGTGGGATTTGCGGGTAAGCAACCACCTTGTCACCTTCAACTTTGACCGTGGGGTCATCCTTGGGGCTGATGTATTGCTCATAGAGCACAACGCCAGGTTGAGTGGCAATTTCGTGCTGCACTTTGACAACGACGCCTGAGCCGTCTTTGCGTTGAAACGCATTGGCTGAACTCGAGACGACTATGCCGCGGACATACAGGCCCCCGGCGGCTGGTTTGTTTGGTTTTCTATCCATGGGATTAGTTCTCCCGCGCTATTGATTTGGATATGTCCCTTGCCGAGGTAGCGCCCGGCCTTGGCAACAGACAGGATCAACTCGCCCAGCAGGTCGTTGAATGCTGCAGCGAGTGAAATGGTTTGGTAGTGCTCTCCGTGTTGGAGTAGCGCGGTCTTGCGCCAACGTTCGAGGCGTTCACCGATGAAGCTGATCCGGCGTTTGCGTCCGGTTTTTACCGACGGTGCTTTGGGCTCAGATGCGGTGCGATAGAATCCGCGTGACGACTGGAAAACGCGCAGACGTGAGCGATTTTTGACCCATTCCGGCAGTTCTCCGCCTTTGGTCACGTATTTGAGCAGGTAGTGAAAAGTCTGATTGCGAATGCGCCGGACATTCGGGCGACCATAACCCCAGAGTTCTGTCAGTAGTTCACCGGGCAGAAAGCGCCGGGTTAGAAATATGATGTGGAAATGTGCCCAGCCGTTTTGATGGAACTCCACTTTGACGCAGTAGGGCGCATCGATGAGGTAGTGTTTCCCTTCCCATTGTATGCCACGCCGGAGCTTGTAGAAGATACGGCGAAGACGATCGCGGCCCGTTTCGAACGCCAGCGAAGGGTTGTCGAACAGCGCCGGGTTGAATGTCAGGGTAATGAACAGACAACCGCCGACATCGGGCAGCTTTGGTTTCAAACGGGCTAACACCTTGTGAATGCCCACAGGATGAAACCATGAGACAGGGTAAAAGGGCCGCAGGATGTGCGGCTCGCGCTTCCGGTCCCCGAGGAACTCCGCGAGATCGGAGTATTTTTCCAATCCGCTCATAACTCAATGGCGGTTGAGGTTTCGCGCAGGAACCGCTCCAGCTCCCAAACGGGATAGAGCGGGCGGCGAGTAGCCCGGGAAGGCCGCAAAAGACCGCGCTTGGTCAGCCGGTCAATGGTGATTGCACTGACGCCTAAGCACTTTCCGGCTTCCTCGCGAGTAAGGGAAAGTTTCGGCGGTATTTGTTGGGGATGATCTGGTGTCGTCATGGTGACACCAGAATATCAGCGAACTAGCTCGCTGAAAACCGACATGGCCGGGTGCCCATGTCGTATTTATTTCGGCCCGTGCCGCGTAGATCAGGCGGGGACCAAATCGATCTTCACCTTACGACCCAACGCCTGAGCCGCTCGATTGAGCGTTCCCAGGGTAACCGATGTATTGGATTCATCCAGCAAGCGATTAACCGCCGCCCGACTTGTGGACATGCGCGATGCCATTTCCGCCTTGGTCAGCTTTTGCTGCTTCATGACATCCTGCACCATCAGGGCAATCGCCCGCTTGAGCGCATGCGCCTCCACCTCTTCAAAAATCCCCTCTTCTTTGAGGAAATCATCAAAGTCCGAACCGGCATGAGGATTTTTCTTATTTGAGACCATTGAGATATTCGCGCTTCCGATTTTTGGCCAAGGCAAGCTCAGCAACAGGTGTCTTTTGTGTCTTCTTGATAAAGCCGTGGAGCAAAACCACCACGTTATCATGCACAAAAAAGAGGGTGCGGGCTATGTTTCGCGGGAGGTTGGTTCGAACTTCGTAAATGCGATCTTCCAAGTGCCGGACCAACGGCATGCCGAGTGGCCAGCGAAATTGCACTGTCTTGATGTCCTCACCGACGATTTTGCGTTCCTCCTTGGTTAATTCTTTGAGCCATTCCCGAACGGGTTCTTTGCCGCCTGCCGTGCGAAAGAAGATGACGCGTAGCGGGCGGTCAGATGATGGATTCATGATGTATCAATTTTGATACGTTCGTCAAGGAGCGAACTTTGATTTGCGGCGTTTTGGCTTTCTCCGCGGCGGAAACGGCCATGCCGACTGCTTAGGGCGACCACGATTTCTCGTTTTTAGGCCGATGCGCTGGCAGGTCTTTTGAAAGCTCTTGAGATCACCGGCACGATTCTTGCCCAAAAGGGGCACTATGCAATTTTGATGAATCCGAGCAACCGGCGGTGATAGTTCTTCAATAACAGGCCACAACAGCATCAGCAGTAAACGAACCGGTGCCCCATTGCCCTCATCTAGCATACCATCTTCTCGCCCACTCGGTCCGAGCATGCCCTGCGTTTTGGCATTCTGATATTTGATCTTTTCAGCATACGGTAGTGCCTCGGTCCTTCTCTCGATCTTGGACCAAAATTTTCGGAAATCAGTTGAGCCGAGCAGTTCCAATTCCTTTTCGACCTCCAGTGGGAAAATATCGTTACGCGCTTTGATAATCGCCACCCGGTCTCTCCATGAAAGCCCCACCTTGGGCACAATCACACGGGCTAAAATTCGCTCACAGACCGTCTCTGTGCGTTCAAGCCAATGCCTAAACCACTGCGCATTGCCCTGAAAGTAGCCCAAGTCACCAGCCGTCACCCTATCAGCACTGCCGACATCAAGAGGGACGGTCCCAAAAGTTGATCGCCAGTAAGAATCAAAACAGGCCTCAAACCACGCAGGAACAGCAGGAGCCGCTACATCAATGATACCCATCTTTCTGATTCCTAGACGCAGCATGGCACCAGCAACACGGCACATGCCGATGTTAGCAGATACAATCTGCTTCTTGGTCATGCCCCGATACAGGACGAATTTTTGTGCTGCAACTCCCTCTGCCGCCATGCACGAAAACTGACCTCTGACCAATCATCGTTCAAGTCCCTTGTAGAACTTGATCACTCTGGATAACTCAGGATTAGAAGATTTTTGCCGGACACCTTCACCTGCCCTCCTAACGCTGCAAGAACCGCTCTGAGAGCCGTATCTATTTTACGGATATAGGCATTTTTTTAACCTCCTAGTCGAATTCTCCGACCAAAATGTTGTCACCCTTGTTGTCACCCTATTTCCAAATTTTGGATTTCTTGGGATTAAGTGAGATCAACCGAATATTTCGTAAGTATCTTAAAAATCAGTGTATTATGATTCTGGATAACTCAGGCCAAAATCAGCAAAAACGCCCGGTTAAAATTACGAAAGCATTGCTCTACCAACTGAGCTAGCTCGGCGCTAAAGAAAGCACGGAACAAACTCGCACCCGCGGCAAGCGCAAGCCTTCATTTTTCCCTGTGCCGCCACTCTCCACCGATCTTTTTGATTACCAGCT
>Ga0207868_1001767_pt1 | contig 14312 bp, 13 predicted proteins | sample Passage237B_FD_187370 | JGI IMG/M metagenome (GOLD analysis project Ga0207868, IMG submission 187370) | Cellulose adapted compost microbial communities from Newby Island Compost Facility, Milpitas, CA, USA - Passage2 37B (SPAdes) (version 3) ... | reverse complement strand
GTAGCTGAATAGGCAAAACGGTCGGGCAGCCCTACGGTTGCTGCAATGGAAGCAATGTTAAGAATCACACCTCCTCCGGCATTTATCATGTGGGGGATGGTGGCATACAGGCAGTTATATACCCCTTTTACGTTGACACTCAGCAGCCTGTCGAAATCCTGCTCGCTGGTGGTGTGAGCCTTACCGATATGAGCTATACCGGCGTTGTTAACGAGGATGTCGATCTTCCCCGATTCCGCAATTTTATTGATAACCGCCACGACATCATTCTGAACCGAAACATCTACCACATGGGATGTAACGCTTAATCCTTCACTCTCCAGTTCTGCGACGGCGTTCTGCCCACTCTCGGCATTCAGTTCAAGAATATGTACATGAGCTCCCTGACGGGCAAAAGTTCTGGATATGGCTAATCCAATCCCACTGGCACCGCCAGTGATCAACGCAGTTTTATTATCTAATCGAAACATAGGGGTCAATGGTATAGGAAATTCTTAAGTACCAGATAAACCGGCTGTAAATATATCCAAAGGGCACGCAAATCCCCTGAAATCGGTTTATTTTATCGGAACTATTTTATGCACAACTATTTTTTCCTATAATATGTTGCTCTTCTTTATGGGAATTGATACCTTTGCATTCTTTTTGAAGGGAATTGAATATATTAATATAGCAAAGACGAAATAATGAAAAAGGATATCCATCCCAATTACAGACCAGTAGTATTCTGGGATCTTTCGAGCGACTACAAATTTCTCACCCGTTCTACTGTCCAAACCAGCGAAACAATCGTTTGGGAAGATGGTAATGAGTACCCTGTATTCAAAGTAGAGGTTTCCTCAAAATCACATCCATTCTTCACCGGTAAGAATACCGTTATGGATACCACCGGACGTGTTGATAAATTCAACAAACGTTACAACAGAGGATAAGATATTGCAAGAAATAATTAATGGCGGGCTGCCGGTTTTTCCGACGGCCCGCTTTTATTTTGTACCCGTATCCATTCCATCACACATATACCCATGCTCAACCTGATCCTTTTCGACGAACCGAAACTTAAATCCCAACTACTGCCTTTTACCTATACCGTTCCTGTGGCCGAATTGCGCTGCGGCATTCTCAGTATCGCTGAAAAATGGCAGTATTCCCTTCCGGGAAATGTCAGTTACCAGACGGAAGACTATCTGCAGGAGAAGTATCCCCATTCGCTGTCCGATGACAACCTGTTTATCAACGGATCGGTTTTCCCCGACGACAGCCTGATCTCCGCCATCCGCAGCCTGCAGCTCAACGAAGCCCTGCTTGCTGGCGACGGCCAGGTGCTGGCGTTACGAAGTGCAAAGTCCTGGACCCCGGAAGAAGGCCCGGAAGGTTATAAAGAAGTAGCCTATGCGAAAGAATTCCGGCAAATCACCCAGTTCTGGCACATCAACCGGCTTACCGGACCCGAAATTTCAGCCGATCTGGAACGGATTAAGCCACATCGGAAGTTCATTTCCGTTCCCGACCCGCACACCATCTGTTATGACCCGGGGAACATTTTTATCGAAGAAGGTGCAAAGATCAAAGCAGCTATATTGAACGCGGAGACGGGTCCCATATACATCGGGAAAAATGCGCAGATCCAGGAAGGGAGCACCATCCAGGGACCATTTGCCATCGGCGAGGGCTCCATTCTCGCACAGGGGTCGAAAATACGGCCGAACTGCAGCATAGGCCACTACTGTAAAGTGGGCGGGGAAGTGAATCAGTCGGTTTTTTTCTCCTATTCCAACAAGGGGCACGACGGCTACCTGGGTAGCTCGATCATCGGAAACTGGTGCAACCTGGGTGCCAATACCAACAATTCGAATCTTAAGAATGACTATAAATCCGTGAAACTGTTCAGTCACGCAACCGCAGCGCTGGAAGACACGGGGCTGCCACAGTGCGGTCTGTACATGGGCGACTACAGTAAATCGGGTATCAATACCATGTTCAATACCGGAACCGTGGTGGGTGTACATGTAAATGTATTTGGAGCCGGTTTTCAGGAAAAATTTGTACCCTCTTTCACGTGGGGAGGCAAGGCGGAAGGCTATGCCACCTACCGGCTGGACAAAGCGCTCGCGGTGGCGGAGCTGACTGCTAAAAGTAAAAATCATATCTTTACCGAAACCGACCGGCGGATTCTCGAGGAAGTTTTCCGTCGGACGGAAGTCTATCGCTGACCTTCGGCTTTCCTTTACGGAATCTGTTTATGTTGTTTAAAGAAATACCCGGGCTGCAAAGCATCAAAAACCTGCTGATTCAGTCGGTTGCACGCAATAAGGTAGCCCATGGACTGTTATTGGACGGCTATCCGGGCGCCGGTAACCTCGCGCTGGCCTGGGCTTTTGCCACCTATCTGTTTTGCGAGAACCGCCAGGCGGACGACGCCTGTGGCCAATGTCCTTCCTGCAGGAAAATGGCCAACCTCGCCCACCCCGACTTCCATCTGGTCTTTCCCTTCGCCAAGACACACGACAAGGACGACCGCAAGCTGGCTGAACAATACCTGCCCGAATGGCGGAAATTCATGGAAATCAGCCCCTATCAGACCCTCACCCAGTGGCTGCAGTTTCTGAAGGCGGACAACCGGCAGGCGCTGATTTCGGTCGAAGAAGCTCGCAATATCATCCGGAAACTGGTGCTCAAATCCTATGAAGGTGGCTATAAGATCCTGCTTATCTGGAAACCCGAGCTGATGAACCCTTCTTCAGCCAATGCCCTGCTCAAGGTGCTCGAAGAACCGACCGCCAAGACCATTTTCATTCTGGTATCGGACCAGTCCCAGAAACTCCTGCCTACCATCATTTCCCGGGTGCAGCAAATCTGGGTACCCCGTTTTACGGATGAAGAAGTACGGGCCTACCTCACCGAAACGCTCCAGATGACCGATGAGAAACGGATTTCGGAAATCATTTACCTCAGCGACGGCAACCTTGCCGAAGCCCTGACACTCAGCAGGGTCAGTTCCGATGATCGCCAGCACTGGTTTCAGCAGTGGATGCGCGACGCCTACAAAAAAGACCTGACCAGCCTGGTCGACCAGTCGAATGAGTTTGACAAACTCCCCAAGGAAAAACAGAAAGACCTGCTGGAGTATTCCTTAAGGGTTTTTCGGGACATTGCCCTGCTCAAGACCAACGCAACGGCACTGGTCCGGGCAGGTGAAGGTCAGCGGAATTTCCTGAACAATTTTGCCAACACCATCAACGTGCGCTATATCCCACCGATTGTCAACGAGATTTCCACTGCCTGTTACCATATTGAAAGTAATGTGAAGGCAAAGATCGTTTTCCTGGATCTGTCCCTAACTTTGTGTCAGCTGCTGAAGAAAGATTAGGCTCTCCGGCAGAAAAATGGCTATATTGAACCCTAATTGGGGGGATTGGCCCGATTGATCAACAGAATATGCATATTAAAATAGGTACCAGAGGCAGCCGTCTGGCATTATGGCAGGCTGACCATATCAGAGACCTCCTGGCCGCAGGTGGAATTACTTCTGAAAACGTCATCATTGAAACCAAAGGGGATAAAATACTCGATCGCTCCCTTTCCAGCGTAGGCGGAAAGGGCTTGTTCACCGAAGAACTCGAAGAAAAGCTGCGTTCAGGTGAAATCGATATAGCCGTCCACAGCGCAAAGGACGTTCAGTCAACGCTGGATGCCGATCTGGAACTGATCGGATTTACGGAACGGGAGGTCGTCAATGACGTCCTCCTGAGTTTCGACCCTACGAAAAAGCTGGAATCGGCTGAAGGATTTGTCATTGGTACTTCTTCGGTAAGGCGGGTAGCATTTCTCAGACATTATTTCCCTCAGCATACGATTGTGAATATGCGGGGAAATCTCCAGACCCGGTTGAAAAAGATGGAGGAGGGTCAATGCGATGCCCTGCTCCTGGCCTATGCCGGTGTGCACCGGATGGAATACGATTCGATGATCGCCGAACGCATATCGGAGGCTTTATTTATACCCGCCGTAGGCCAGGGTACCATTGCTGTGGAATGTGCGGTAGCTTTGGACCCGGAGAAAAAATCAGTGATCCGGAAGCTGGTCAATCATCCCGAAACTGAAATCTGTCTGCTGGCTGAACGGGAATTCCTCAAAACCATGCAGGGAGGATGCAGTGTCCCCGTATTTGCTCTGGGCACCCTGGAAGCGGAAGGTGTAAAGCTGAAAGGCGGGGTAATCAGTCTCGACGGTCAGGAAGTCCTGACGGATTCGGTTTGGTCGAAAAATGTACCGGAAGACGCCAGAAATGCCGGTCGGCAGCTGGCTGAAAGACTACTGAATAGCGGCGGTGACCGAATTCTGGCCGCCATTAAAGCTGAGAGGGGAGCGTAAGTCCCTCTCAGTCCTATCCAAAGAGATTACTCGACAGATACCGGTCTCCCCTGTCACAGACAATAAAGACGATGGTGCCGTGGTCGATTCGCCCGGCAACCTGGAGGGCGGCCCAGGCAGCCCCACCGCTACTCATGCCGGCCAGTACACCTTCGGTTTTGGCAAGCATGCGGGTGGTAAGGGTTGCATCCTCTTCCGAAACCTCGATCACTTCGTCCACTCTGTCCCTTTCAAATATTTTGGGGAGATATTCCACCGGCCATTTTCGAATACCCGGAATGCTCGAGCCATCGGTTGGCTGACAACCCACGATCCGAATTTCACTGTTCTGTTCCTTCAGATAACGGGAAACGCCCATAATGGTACCGGTGGTACCCATCGAAGACACGAAATGCGTGATCTGCTGTTGGGTATCCCGCCAGATCTCAGGCCCGGTTGTTTCATAATGTGCCCTCCAGTTATCCGGATTGGCAAACTGATTCAGGATCAGATATTTCCCCGTCGCTGCCTTTTCAAGCGCCATATCCCTGGCTTCCTCCATGGAAGCAGTGAGGACTACTTTGGCGCCAAAGGCCTCCATGGTAAGTATCCGCTCCCGGGTAGAGGACTCAGGCATTAACAGTTCGATTTCAATATCAAAAAGCCGGGCGATCATGGCCAGGGCTATCCCCGTATTTCCGCTGGTTGCTTCTACCAGTTTCATTCCCGGTTTCAGCTCTCCCCGTTCCAATGCGCCTTTGACCAGGTAATAGGCCGGGCGGTCTTTCACGCTCCCACCGGGGTTATTGCCCTCCAGTTTGGCGAAAATCTTAACGTTGGGATTAGGGGAAAACCTGGTCAGTTCGACCAGTGGGGTATTTCCTATCAGTTCAATCAATCGAGGCATCAGCTCAGTATTTTACCGGTTCAAAGATAAGGACTATTTCAGGGATTGACGCTAAAAAACGCGTAGCTTCCCAACAGATAATCCATCACCGCGGTAAAATGATCCTTCCCTTCCAACCGTTTCAGTTCCACATTGGTGGCCCCCAGCGCCCGCATCGACTGATAGGTAGTTTCGGTATTGAAATAGAACACCAGCTGGTCATCGGTACCGTGGTACAACTGGGTGGGGGTAACCGGCTTCCAGTTGGTAAGGTCATTGTCGGCAAGAGCCGCAATAATATCAGCCTGGGTGCCTTCTTTCAATCCGCGAACGAAGTCATCCTGTAAAAGCGTATTAAAACTGCCAGACAGATTGGCCTGCTGAAGGTTTGTCTGAATGGCTGCGGCATAAGGTTCACGAAAGAAATAGTTGACGGGGTAATCCAGTCCGTAAATCCAATTGTAGCTTAACAACACCCAGGAATACAGGCGGTTGTAATTGGATATACCATGACTCTCACCTTCGACCAGATACCGCATAAATTGGGATTTATTGTAAGCCCCTGCTCCACAGGTCGAAGCCTTTAAATTGAACTCCTTTGTTTCCTCGAGCTTTTTCTGCAAGGCGAGGGTGGCGTAACCTCCTTCGGAAAAACCGGAAATGTACAGCCGGTTGTCCCATTTTACGGATTCTTCCTGCGCAATCAGCTCTCGCGTAGCCCTGAGCATGTCCAGACAGGCACTTCCCAGACTCTCCCGGTGTTCATAGGGATGCGGGAACTGATTGGACGCACCATATCCGATATAGTCGGGGAAAACGGAAATATAACCAAGGCCAGCAAAAACGCTGCCATATTCCATGAATTCACTTCCCGGCCTCAGATTGGAGGGTGCTTCGCTGTCACTGGTTATTGTACCGTGCTGCACGCTCAGCATGGGAAAGGTCTGATCCCCCAGGGGAACCGCTACAGCTCCCGAAGCGATAATTTCATTCCCATCGACAAAAGGAGTTTTGTAGCTGACCTTGTAAATACGAACCCCGTACCTGACCAACCCCGTGAGGAGGGGCGAAATGGACCTGGCTATGTCCGTAATCTGAGCCTGACTGAGTTCAGCAACGGGCGTAACCTCAACCAGGTACTTGTTTTCGGGTGGGGGAATTTCCTGCCGATCTTTACATCCCGTAACGATCAGGGTTAGGAGCAGGAACCAAAGAGTAAGTTGTTTGAGAGAGAATTTAGAAATAGTCGACATTTTGGATAATTGGCTTTCAGGTGGAATAACAGGAATTTCTTCCTGTTAATTCACCCACCATTATAAATTTTATCCAGATACCAACGGAGTATCTTGACCGTTGTGTCTGTTCGCTCTACCATTCCCATATGGCCTGAATCCGACAGAATGAAAGGATAAGCGACTTTCGGGATAGTAGCCATCTCGATAACACGTTCAAAAGGCATCAGGACATCTTCCATTCCGATGATCAATAATAAAGGGACCTTGAGTTTCGCCAAAACCTGAGTACGGTCCGGCCGGTCACGGATAGCCTCTACCCCTGCGATGAGCGCCTCAGCGGGGAGTTCCGAGAAATGAGCCACATGCTGCCTAACCCGGTCACCCTTGTATTTCCGGAACCGCTTGCCGAACATATTGGCGCCGGTGAGCCTTATGAAATCGGAGGAGCCCTTTTCCCGCAAAATCGTAATCATCTTGTTTCGCTGCTCCTTTCTGGCCTCATCATCCGCATAAGCCAGTGAGTGAAACAGACCGAAACCTTCGATCATCTCAGGATATTTTTCCAGAAAGGCCAGACCGATATACCCGCCCATGGAATGTCCGATAAGGGTACATTTCGATACACCGGCATTGGTCAGTATCTGATGCAGTTCGTCGGCATACGCTTCGATCGTCCTGCAATTGGTTAATATGGAAAGGTTAGGCCTTATAACCGTGTAGGATTCACTCAGCAGAGGTGCTATGGGATCCCAGATCGAATCGTCCACACCATGCCCGTGAACCAGTACGATGTTTTTCCTAAACGTTGTCATAAGCTGTTCATTTTTAATAATTTAATAAAACATGTAACGCCACTGTGCCAAAACACGGTCCTCGCGGAAGGTCAGGGAATGAACCTGCAGATTTACAGAAATGAACCTACAATATACAAAAAATCCGCTCCGGCGGTTAAACCGGAGCGGATTTATGTGAGCATCGGCCTGGGTCAGGCACCCCTCTTTTTCATCTCCTCATCGCGCAAAACCTTTCGAAGAATCTTGCCTACATTGCTCTTTGGCAGCTCGTCCCGGAACTCAATTTCCTTCGGACATTTATAGGGGGTCAGGTGCTGACGGCAATAGGCCTTGACCTTGTCTTCGCTCAGCGACGGGTCTTTTTTCACGATGAAAAGCTTCACTGCCTCGGTTGTTTTGTCGTTCGGTATGCCGATACAGGCGACCTCCAGGACGCCGTCAAGTCTTGAAACCACTTCTTCCACTTCATTCGGATACACATTGAAGCCCGAAACCAGGATCATATCCTTTTTACGGTCTACTATACGGAAATACCCCCCCTCTTCCTGAATACCGATATCCCCCGTCCGGAACCAGCGTCCATCTTCATCCTCGAAGATGACTTTAGCCGTTTCATCCGGCCGATTATAGTAGCCCAGCATAATCTGCGGCCCCTTCGCACAGATTTCTCCCCGTTCCCCCAGACTGGCCCAGCGCTCATCATCGGTCCGTATTCTCAGTTCCGTACTGGGGAAAGGAACCCCTATCGATCCCTGGCGATGGTTACCGTCGAGCGGGTTAACCGACAGTACAGGGGACGTCTCCGACAAACCATAGCCCTCGACCAGCGGACAACCCGTCAGTTTCTCCCAGCGTTCGGTAACGACTTTTTGCAGCGCCATACCCCCACCGATACAGATCTGAAGTTGGCTGAAGTCCACTTTGGTAAAATCGGGATGGTTCATCATTCCGTTAAACAGCGTGTTCAAGCCAGGGAAAATGACTGGTTTGTGCTTACGCAGCTCTTTCAGGAACCCGGCCATATCCCTCGGATTGGTGATCAGCAGGTTATGTGCTCCCCATTTCAGAATGGAAAGCGCATTGACGGTCAAGGCAAAGACGTGGTACAGGGGCAGGGCTCCCACCAGTATCATCGGAGAATTTCCGCTCCAATGCTTCATTTTGGACTGGAACCAGACGTCTACTCCTTCTACATTGGAGACCATGTTCCGGTGCGTCAGCATGGCGCCTTTGGATACCCCGGTCGTGCCACCCGTATACTGGATAAATGCCAGATCGTCGCCCGACATCTTCGGTTTCTTGTACTCTGAGCCTGCACCTATTTTTAGCACATCCCTGAAATTCACAGCCCCGGGTATATGATATTCCGGGACCATTTTTTTGACGTTCTTGACCACAAAATTGACGATCATCCCCTTAACGGTACCGAGAAGGTCCCCCATTTTGGAAATGATCACATGCTCAATTTGGGTCTCGCCAAGAATAGTCTCCAGGTTTTTGGCAAAATTGGCCAGGATAAAAATGGCTTTGGCTCCCGAATCCCTGAACTGATGCAGCATCTCCCGGGGCGTATACAGGGGGTTGGTATTGACCACCACCAGGCCGGCTCTCAGCGAACCGAACAACACCACGGGAAACTGAAGGACATTGGGAGATTGTATGGCAATCCTATCCCCTTTTTTCAACCCCGATGTCTGCAGATAGGCCGCAAAATCCCTCGACAGGCGGTCCAGTTCTCCATACGTAAGGGCTTTATCCATATTGGAAAATGCTACCTTATCAGCATATTTCTCAACTGATTCCTCAAACAATTCCAATAAAGAAGGGTAAGCATCCGGATTTATCTCATATGGTACTCCCTCAGCATAATTTTTATACCAGGGAAACTCTTTGGTGGTATTAGACATAAATGGATTTTTTGCAATTTGTTCTATATTAAATTATACTGCAATTTAGCTGTATTTATCGAACTATAAAACTAGGGTGTGGCCTAATTTTACTTTACTGGGCAGGATTATACTCCCATTTCCAGACCAATCCCTCTGCTTCGTCCTGTACTTCGCTCACCATTCGGTAGCCGGCGCTTTTAAGAACAGAGGTGGATGGGTTTTCAAAAGGGAGTGTATGGGCGATGACCCGGGTCACCACGCCGCTTTCAAGGGCATTTTGTGTCAGTAGCCGGGCGACCTCCTTGCCATAGCCCCTGTTACGGTAATTACTTTTGATTTCGTAACCGATTTCCACCGTACCATTTTCGTCAGGCCCTCCCTTATAGCCACAGGAACCTATCAGCAGGTTATCCTGGTTATGGATGATGAGATAAGTCCACCAGTCGCGGAGAGAAGGATTCTCTTTCCACGAACGATAGGCTGGAGCGAAGGCCTCCCGGAACTCTGTCCAGTGTTTGGGCACATTGGCGCCTATGACCTGAGATAATACTCCATCCCCCATTTTCACGGCTTCAAATATGGTATCATCGCAGGGAATCAGTCTTACATTCTCACCTACAAGCATATGAATTACATGGGTTAAAATAGAATAACCACGCACGAGCACCTCACCCCGAAAACGGATTCAAGCGCTCGCAATTACGATCCGACTGCCCTCCTCAGACTCCAAACATCTGCTTCAGGGCAGCCCAGAGCTCACGCTTTTTGGGAACGTCGAGCTCCATTCGTTTGAGACTGTTGGCCAGCAGCACCCAGACTCCATCCTGCTTATACGGCTGATAGACTTCGAGGGGTATATTCAGTCTCAGGTTTTCGGGCTTTACGCCCAGCAGGAGGAAATAGTCCACGAGATGATGGCTAAATACAACCGATATATCCTCCGAAACCAGTTCATCTACCTCAAACAGATCTACCCGGTCGAGATCGTAATTTACTGCATTGAGTACCTTCTTCAGGAACTCCCGTTCATTGGGCTGAAGTCCCTGACCATAGGAATTGACAACGATTAAAAAACGGCTTTTCAGTTGTGTGAACGGGGACGAAACGGCGGGAATCGCCGTCTCCCGGTCGTTGCTTTCTTCTTTCAGCGGGTCCACATTTTCAGGTACGGTTATCTTCTCGTGGGGCAGCGAGAATAACAGATCACCTGCAAAAAGGTATTCGTAAAGCGCTTTTTGCGACATATTTCGGATCGACAATTATACACGAAGATAACCAACCAATCGGGAATTCCCCGAAAATATCAGGCAATTCCCGTTGTGTCATCGCGGGATCTTCTCCCAGACTTCATGTATCGGATCCCCCTTGCTGCTTTTGCCTGAATGATCCCAGCGGCCGTTACTGAGTTTCCAGTTGAATTCGAGTGATGCGCCTACCCGACTGTTGTCGCGGGAGAAGAACTCGATTTTCTCGATATACTTTCCGTTTTCCGCCTTATAGGTTCCGCCTCCGGTACCATAGAACCCCTTTGCACCCGGATCTATGGCAATCCATTGAAAACGGGTACCGGACAATACCTTGAGGGTTTTACGGGTTCCGGTCTGATGAATTTTTACCAGAGCGCCTACTCCGTCCTGGGCTCTTTCGGTAATATGCCAGGTGCCGGCCATGGCATGGTCCGATGCCCGGTCTACGCGCTGGAACTCAAAGGTACCCCTGTTACCCACCAGCGTGAGCCGGTTTCCGCTAATGGAAAACTCCCAATTGGTTTTAGTGCCCACCTGGGAGGCATCATCTGAATTGAACTCGCAGTCGTAAACCAGTGATTTCCCGTTAAGCCGGATCACCCCGCCTTCGGTATAACCGAAAACCTTGCCGGGCAGGTTATACTGAGCAACGACCAGATAACCTTCGTTTATTATCATGGTGACGGTCTCCCCTTCCGGAGTTTCCATTTTCCAGGCCCCGTAAAGGTCTTTGTTGGCATGAGCAAAGCCTGAAATTAAAAAGGTTGCTAACAGGAATATCCACTTCATAACTTGACAGGTTAATATTTTGGTACACGTTTACGAACAAATATAACAATACTAACCCCAGTCTTCCAATTTTACTAGCGCAGAACCGTCTTGAGGACGTCAAGTGACCGGAATTCACCGAAGTTGTCCATATGGCACCGGAAATAGAACAGCAGCTCAGTCAGGAGGGCGTTGCGGCTCGATCTCCCGGCAGCTTTCATTCCATCAAAATCGCCGGCAACAACAGAGGCAAGGGCTGCCTGGCTCTGATTACTCTCCGGAAAGGAATAGCGAAACTCTCTCAGTACATCCCCAAATTGCTGGGCTGATTCAATACCGAAGCCGAGGTACGCCGCCAGATGGAACATGAAGACCAGATGAAAACTCTCCAGCCCCTGTTCAGTCTGATCGAGCAGCATGACCGACTCTTCCAGGAACCGGAACAGGGGTTCATTCGGCTCTTCCTCTTTCAGGCATTTTCCGAGCAATTCGGCCATAAATAAAGCTACCGATGTCCTGACCATATCGAATGGCAGCCGGGTAAAAGGGTAGGAATTACGGATTTCTGAGATTCGCTGCAGCAGGTCATGGCCAGGCTTGTGATAAACCACCATATCGACCAGGGTCAGTGGCTGAAAGAGGGCGATCCGGTTCAGTTTGGCTTTACTGCTCCGGACTCCATTTACCAGGTAGGACTGCACCCCAAAGGCGTCGGTATAAATCCTGCCAATAATGGAGGTTTCCCTGTACTTCAGGTAATTCAATACGATGCCCCTGGTCTTGTGCAGCATTTCCCAAATTCGCTATGAGTAATGTAAAAATAAGGGTCCGGATTGAATACGTCGTTATTTTTCGCTAAAATCGCTAGTATCGGTCGCCTTTAACGAACCTTTTAATGGTAAACCATTTTTTCCGACTTTCCATACTAAACAAATAAACCGTCATATGGCAAACAAATCCAGTTCAAGACGTTATTTTCTGAAAGGTGCAGCTTTGGCAGCTGCCGGTATAACCATATTACCCCGGCATGTACTGGGAGGCAGAGGCTATGTAGCCCCCAGTGATAAAGTGAACGTGGGCATCATCGGCGCCGGAGGAAGAGGACGTCAGAATGCCGCTTCCCTCTTTCCACTCGAAGACGTACAAATCACCGCAATAGCAGATCCGTCCGATTATTGGGACCTCAAGGATTTCTATTACAAATCGAAAGCTGGCCGGGGCCCGGTAAAGGAAATGATCGAAGAACATTACCGTACCAAAACCCCTAACTACAAGGTTACCGAATACACTGATTTCAGGGAAATGCTGGCCAAGGAACACGGCATGGACGCAGTACTTTGTTCCACGCCCGACAACACCCATGCCTACGTCAGCATTCTGGCGATGAAAGCCGGCAAACACACCTACTGCGAAAAACCGCTCACCCACAACATCTGGGAAGCCCGTAAAGTTGCTCAGGTAGCAAAGGAAACAGGTCTGGCTACCCAGATGGGAAATGGATTGCACAGTGGTGACGGGATCCGGGAAACGGTGGAAATGCTGAGGGACGGTGCCATCGGTAAGGTTACGGAAGCGCATACCTTCGTGCCCGCTACACGCTGGCTCCCGGCGCTCAAGGGCCTTCCCCAGGGCACTTCCCCCGGTGAAGAAAAAATTGGCTGGGACCTCTGGCTGGGGCCTACCCAGTATATGCCCTACCATAAGGACTATACACCGGTTGCCTGGCGGGACTTCTGGGCCCTGGGATGTGGCGCCCTGGGAGATTTCGGCTGCCACGACCTCGATCCTTCGGTCTGGGCTTTCAACCTGCATACGCCATCAACCGTGGAAGTACATCCTGCCGGATACAGTGACAAAGACATCGCTCCTTACGGAGAAATCGGGTACTTCGAATTCAAAAAAGACGACCGGCAGCCGAATTTCAAACAGTACTGGTACTCCGGAGGTCTCATGCCGCCACGGCCCGATGCCCTGCCCAGAGAGGTAAATATGCCGAGACGGGGCACCATGTTCATCGGGAAAAAGGGTGTTCTCATTACCGAATCGGGGGGCGGAAAACCTAAAATCTATCCTACCAAAAGAGCGGAAAGCTATACCCCGCCCAAACCATCCCTTCCCCGGTCGAAAGGACATTACCGGGATTGGATCGACGCCATCAAGGGAGGTGCTCCGGCCAGCTCCAATTTCGAATATGGGGCCGTGCTGACCGAAATCACCCTCCTCGGCGTGCTCTCACTCCGCCTGGGCGGCAAGAAAATTTACTGGGACGGACCCAATATGAAAGCGATAGGCCTGCCCGAGGCAGACCCATTGATACAGGAGCCCGTAAGGAAGGGCTGGGAAATGGCTTAAACAGCAGTCGTCCAGCATCTCGGTTGTTACCCCCGCTTACTGAATAGGTGGGGGTAACAGTTTATAGAGCACCGGCGTCACGATCCGGGACAGCAAGGTAGAACTGATCAGCCCGCCAATCAGCACCCAGGCTAGCGGGGAATAAAGCGGATTGCCCTCGATGGCAAGCGGGATCAGACCGCCTATAGCCGTCAGTGTGGTCAGTACAATGGGCACAAACCGAATCTCCCCGGCACGCTCAATAGCTTCCAGCAAAGGCACCCCCTCACGTCGCAGCTGATCGGTAAAATCGACGAGCAGGATCGAATTTTTTACCTCAATCCCGACAAGCGCGATCAATCCTACAATAGCTACAAAGGAAAGCGGAAAACCTACTATCCAGAGCATGGTAAAGGCTCCGATGATTCCAAGGGGTATGACCGACAATACAATCAGCGAACTCTTAAAACTTCCGAATTCCAGGATCAGGACACCGAGGAAGCCAAACAAGGTGATCAGTATTACCGTATCCAGTCCGCCGAACGACTTTTCCCGGGCTTCGATTTCGCCGGCAGCCATATACCTGAAACCGTCCGGCATAGGGTATTCATCGAGTTGGTCCAGCACTTTTTGATAGACATCGTCTACCAGAAAACCGCTTTGCACATAGGCACTGACGGTAACGTACCTTTCCTGGTCATAGTGCCGGATCTGGTTGGCCTGGCTCTCAAATTTCAATTCAGCCACCTGATTCAGGGGAATGGGAGCACCTGTAATGGTCGGGATATAGATAGAATTGAACACCCGCT
>Ga0207868_1001765_pt1 | contig 14313 bp, 12 predicted proteins | sample Passage237B_FD_187370 | JGI IMG/M metagenome (GOLD analysis project Ga0207868, IMG submission 187370) | Cellulose adapted compost microbial communities from Newby Island Compost Facility, Milpitas, CA, USA - Passage2 37B (SPAdes) (version 3) ... | reverse complement strand
GCCCATTCTCGGAAGCCTCCGCTGGCTTTGCTCTCATCCGTTCTTAACATCGGGTTGAACATACAAGTCGCGGAGAGCTCTGAAGTTGTAGGGCGGGATCGCCGAATCCCGCCTTAAACGCGCTCCATTGTCTATCGCCTATTCGCCAATAGTTATGCGCCGGCGCAGAGCTTGGTTTCTGCCGATAACAAATGCTCACTAATTAATAGCCAATCTTCTCTCTGCGCCTCTGTGTCTCTGCGTGAGATCTTCGGTCAAATTCATACCTCTGTAGCCTTGGCGAAGATGGATGCGTGAGAATAGAACTCATCTCAAAACTCCGCTGGATAAAACCATCTCGCGTGCCGTATGACACCGGACAGACTCCGCCTTTTTCATGATTACTTTCGTCACCCGCATGTTGAGCGAGATTCGCGCGTTGCCGCGCGAAGTTCATGTGTTGGTGGGCGGGCAATTCATCAATCGCTTCGGCGGGTTCGTGATGCCGTTTCTCGCGCTCTATTTGACCGGACGGGGCATCGGCATGGGCGAAGTCGCGATCGTGCTCGGCTCCATGGCCACGGGCGGATTGTTCGGCCCCATCGTCAGCGGATATCTCGCGGACGCGATCGGACGGCGCAACACCATCGTCTTCGCGCTCATCTCTGGCGCGGTGAGTATCGTCGGACTCTATTACTGCCAAACACTGCCGCAGTTTATCGTCGTCGCGATGGTGCACGGGTTTTGTTCGTATCTCTATCATCCGGCAGCGAGTGCTTTGCTGACCGACTTGGTGCGACCGGATCAACGCGTGCTCGCCTTCGCGTTGATGCGTCTGGCGGTCAACGCCGGGTTTGCCGCCGGCCCCGCCGTCGCCGGTGTTTTGTTCAGCCGCGCGCCCGCGCTGATTTTTTACTGCGATGCGATTTCCAGTTTTATCTTCGCCGGTCTCGCCATCATCTGGCTGCCGCACGGCCTGCGCACCGTCACGGGCTCGGTGACGTCACCGACGGTTATTTGGAAAAGCTGGAGCGATGCCCTGCGCGACATGGCGCGCAATCGTCCGTTCGTCATTCTCATCGTCTCGAGCCTCCTGATGGAGATCGCATTCGTGCAGGCTTTTAACGTGCTCGCGCTTACTGCCACGGGGCGCGGACTTACGCCGCAGCAATACGGCGTGGTCATGGCGCTCAACGGCGCGCTCATCATGTTTTTCGAATTGCCGCTCAATCAATGGGCGCGGCGTTTTGATCTAAGGCGCGTGCTCGTGTTCGGATTCGCGCTCGTTGGCGCAGGTTGCGCGTCGTTTGGGTTCATGCGCACGCAAATCGGATTTTTTGTCGCGATGGTGATTTTCACCATTGGCGAAATGCTCGCGCTGCCCATCAGCCAAAGCTACACCAGCACGCTCGCGCCCGAGGCCTATCGCGGCCGCTATTTCGGCATCCGCGGCATCGTGTGGGCGATGGCCGCCAGCATCGGCAGCGTCGGCGTTTGGTTTTACGGCCAAATGGGCGACGCGTGGTGGTATGTGGCCGGCGGCATCGGCGTGCTCGGCGCGTTGGTCATGCTCGGCACGTTGCACGAGCCCGCACCGAAGGATGAGTGAAGCAATTTGATTGTAGGGCGGGGATTTCGATCCCTGCCAAAAAGGCGGGATTTGGAAATCCCGCCCTCCAGTCTTTGTTCGCCTGGCCCGATTGAAATTGTGGGGCGGGGTCGCCGCACCCCGCCTGATTTTTTGGCGGGATCAGCGATCCCGCCCTACAATTAAGGCATCACGGGCGGGCGGGCGGACAGGACTGCCGCAACAAGCGGCGTGCGGTGCCGGTAGTAAAGCGCGAGGCCCCCTTGGTAAATGAGCGTCGCCAAAATCAGCACGCCGTAGGTCGCCGTATGGATGATTCTAATCATCCGCTGGAGCGTGTCGGAATCGAGACCCGCTTCTTCAACCATTGCGAAAATCTCCTCCGGCAGAGCCGCGACCAGTGAGGCCGCGTCAAAGGTCAGCAGTTGCGTGACCGCGTAGGTCCAAATCATCGCAAGCACGATCAGTTGGGCGAGAATGAGCTTTCGCATTCCGGTGGCATCGCCGCGCAGCAGCGCTTTGCGACCGCGCAATTCGGTGATGCCGCCCACCGCGACCATTGCGCCAGTAAGGCCCGCTATCGGATCCATCATGGCCAGCGAAACCAGTGCGCCCAAGCCCGCCGCCACGGTCACACACCAGCCGTTGATCACGGAGATCCGCAGAATGCGCTGCACAATTTGCTCGGGAGTGGTCGTCGATGCCATGTGGCGAAATTGGATATGCGCGCCGGCGCGATGCAAACGCATACCAGCGCCCCAAAGAATTAGCGACGGCTCGAAAACCGCCCCGTGGACCGATGTTCGCTCGGGAGGGACGACCTCCGTGTCGTCCGCAACGCGCAGAGTGACCTGCGCGTCCACCGTAGACCTGCGCGTCCACCCTAGTGGCCTACTCGTCACCGCCCGGATCATAGCGCCAAAAATAACCGTGCAACTTTTGGCGTCGTGGTGAGTCTTTTAACCATGCCTATTTTGCGCCTGCTCACCGTCGCCGCCATGGCCATCTTCGCCTTGGTGGCAGGATTCTTTGCCGCCGTGATCGTGGCCATTTCCGCATTGCTCGGCTTGGTTTCGCTGCGCATTACCCGCCGGCGCACGGCTCAACCGTCATCCGCTACGCCGCCGCCGCGCCGCAACACGTCGCGTCACGACGCCATCGACATCGAGGCCGAGGAAGTAGGGCGCTCCGAAAATCAGGCGCGGCTGTCATAATTCCGCTCCGCCACTCACTCGGTCAGCGGCCGACGGCCAAATCCCCACGAAAACGGCGCGTTAAACTTTTCCGTGCCGCCCAGTCGCACGCCACGAAACATGGCCTCCGCCATTTCGGTCGAGCCGAGGATTCGCGCGACATCGATCATAAACTCCGCGTCTGCCACCAGCCGCTCCACGTCTTCGCCGGGATAACCGGCCCAATATTTCAAATCGTGCAGAAATCCCGCGGGGTAGAGGTTCTTGCCGCGCCACTCATCGAACCAGCCGGTCAAGCCATCGCTCTTGAACGGCTGCACTGGAGGATCGCGTTCGATCTTCGTCCAGAGCGCATGCAGCCCGTAGTGCTCGCAAATAACTTTAATGCGCGGCAACAACACTTCCTCGCCGATGCCCGGCAGCTCGAATTCATCGACCGCGATTTCTCGCGGTGTGTCGGTCGTCGCCTCAGTCGCGCGCAACGGCACCGCGCAGAAAACCAGAAGAAACAGGAGTAGGGAAGCAGCCGACAGTTTCATCGCGTGGAGCATGAGTGGCGCGCATACCAAGCGTCCACCGGATATTCATCTGTTGTAGGGCGGGATTTCCACATCCCGCCAACGCCCCGCGTCAGTTCATTCGTGTTCATTCGCATTCTTTCGCAGTTAAGCCCACGCGCATCCCGGCTTTTCCTTGCGCCGCCCGGAGACGCCACACACAAACACCGCCCCGATTTTCATGAGCACGGACAAACGCATCCAATCCCTTTCCCTCGACCTGATCGACATCTCCGGTGGCACGCAGACGCGCGTCTCCACCAACGACGATGCCATCGCCAGCTACGCCGACGAAATGGCGCGCGGCGCGGAGTTTCCGCCCATCACGGTGTTTTACGACGGCTCGACCTACTGGCTGGCCGACGGTTTTCACCGCTATCTCGCGGTCAAGCGCAACGAAGGTAAGGAAATCGCCGCTGAAGTTCACGCCGGCAGCCGCACCGACGCGCTGCGCCATGCGCTCGGCGCCAACGCGACCAACGGCCTTTATCGCACCAATGCCGACAAGCGCCACGTCGCCGAGATCGCCCTGCGCGAGTGGCCCGATCTCTCCAACGCGTTTCTCGCCGAGCTCTGCAAAGTCTCCGGCGAACTGATTCGCAACATCCGCGCCGAACTCACCAACACCGGCATCATTCAAAAAACCGAGACCGTCACCGGTCGCGACGGCAAAGAATATCCCGCCGCCATCGAACGCCAGCCGCGCGGCAAAACCGAGGCCTCGTCATCCGATTCCGAAAGTGGCGGCGGTGGTGGTTTCACCAAGGGCAAGGGCGAAGCCGGCGCGACCGGTGGCTCGATGAACGAACTCGAAGCCGAGGCGCGCTCGATGATCCGCAAGGGCGAAACGAATCCCTTCGAGCTGCCCAAGCTCATGAGCGCCACGGGCCACGATTACGCCGCGACGGTCGTCACGCTGCTGGGCACGATGAAACCCGACCTGAAAGACCGCACCGACGGCCTGCTCCGCATCAAACGCTGGGTGGACGAGGAATTGGCGAAGCAGTGATCCAGTGATTGGCTATTGGTTGTCGCTTATGGGTTATTGAGGCAGAGAGATGCTCGCGCATCCATCCTTCGCCAAGACTACGGAGATATGGATTAAACCGAAGCGCTCACGCAGAGACACAGAGTCGCAGAGAGAAGATTGGCTATTAATTAGCGAGCATTTGTTATCGGCAGAAACCAAGCTCGGCGCCGGCACATAACTATTAGCCCAAAGGCGATAGGCAATGGAGCGCGTTTGAGGCGGGATTCGGCGATCCCGCCCTACATTTCAAACCTCAACACGGCTCCCTTTGTAAGATTTTAACCACAGATCAACACAGATGGGCACAGATATACCCCAAACTCATTTCGTGTGATTCGTGTGTTTAGTGGGCAATACTCTGCGCCTCAGCGTTTCAGCGTGAGTCCTACTCAAAATCCCACCAACACCGCGAGGCGTTTGCCGATCTGCCAGTGCAGCAGCCAGTCGAGCGCCACGTATTCGTGCGCGGCGATGATGATCCAGAACATCACTTGAAACGAGCGTTTCGCGTTCTTGTGTCGGAGCAATTGCTGCGCGAGCAACGCGCCCGGCCAGCCGCCCAAGAGTTCGAGCAAATGCAGCGTGCTTTCCGGGGTGCGTCCGCCGGCTTGCTTCGCGCGTTGCTTGTCCCACGCGTAAATCGCAAACGTCACGACCGACACGCCGCCGAGCCAGCCCGCAACCCACGGCCGCCACGCCGGCGTCACCCGCAGCCACAACGCCAGCGCCGGCAATAACAACGCCACGGCAAACAACAGCAGGGCTTGGGTGGTGTTACGTGAAGACGGCATGGGTTTAACCAGAGATGGCACAGATGCTCCCAGATTGGAATGCAAGTTCAGTGGGATTGCTGTCGCTCTTTGATTAACCACGAAGAGCACCAAGGAAGAAGAAGGACCTGTCCTCCGTAGCCTTGGCGAAGGAGGAGGGATTTTAACCACGAATGGGCACGAATATCGGTTCACTTCACTATAGCATCCACCGCGCGAATCTTACACCGATCCTTGCCCTCGGTCGGCGCAACCCAGACGGTAGATCTCGGAAACAATGGCTACGCTACAGAATCAAGTAGAAGCCGAGCAAAGCACCTATACTCCCGTAATCCCAGTTTTCAGTTTTCCACCGGAGAACTTGCTACAGCAGGTTCATAAAATGAAACCGTGGGAAGCATAACTGGACTGTGTGGTCCACGTCCGGTTATCGCTCGCACAATTTCCCTAGCCATCCCGTAGAGAACTGAAGCTCCTTGTATTTTTACAAAGCGCTCGTCTTGTTCTGGAGAGCTTGGTCTCGCGACTTCGAAAAAACCAACCAAGACAAGTCGGAATGAGTAAGGGAAATTTGTTTCAGGAGCCGTTTGTTGACCAATCTCCAGCGTAACTTGCCAACGCGCGGGACCTGACTCTGATGGAGCCGCATCCACACGGACGTCCACGTTATACTCGGCATCCTTTAACTCCAGTCCTTTACTACTGTCATACAACGGATTGGCCGACAACGCCATGTCGGTGGCAAAATACTCTAGCAACGAAATAGGGGCCGGCTTCATGCAGCTGCTGGAAGTTCAGCCCGTGATGGCGCGGTTGAAGACACTGCAACATCAGAATCACGGCGAATTATACGCCAACTGCTGTCCATGGTAATGACCATCGGGCGTGATTCACGTAGTCTTTCCCGCATAGCCGCACTCCAATCAATTCGCGGCTGATTCAGCCAATTAAGATCTTGGGCCGATACCATACCGACCTGCAGGGCGCGCAGCCAGAGGTTCATGCTTTGCGAAACCCGCTGACGGCCCGACTCCCAGCGACACCAAGTTTTTTCCCCGATTTTCAACAGATTGCCGATCTGTGATTGGGTTGTGCCTAGCCGCTTGCGCAATGCTACTAATTCTTCGGGCGTCATCAGTCCCATGTGGCGAGCTTTCGTGGCCTCCACCATATCTTCCGCGTCTTTGGTTAGCAGCCATTCTTGCAGCACCGGATCCCATTCCATGGGCACTTTAACCGGAATTCTTTCGGCAATAGCAGTGCCGTCACTGGTCGGGATGGTTACTTCAAAGTCACGCTCCTCAATGCGTGGTTTGTGTTTTGCGTTGGGGGTCATGGTATGGAGGAATTAATCGCAACTTAAATGGGTTCGTTCGGGGAAGTGAGCAGAGTGTATAATGACGCCACTACCATCGTCACGTAGCAGGATTTTCCCGTAGGTCTTAATGTTATCCAAAAGGAAGAAAAATTCCCAAGTATCGCCAGGCGGGTGCGCCATAGTCACATGGCAGCCGGTAAGAGTCCCGGAGGACAAAGCTGTGATAAATGCCGTTTCCAAGTCATATTTATATAGACTCGGGAAGTCCTGCTGAAAGCGCTGAAAGGCTGTTGCAGTATAGCGATGCCGTTGGGCTTTTAGTGCGGCGGCCACTGCATCGCACCATTCCCGGGGTATTCGCTTTTGACTCATGGAAACAGAGGAATTCCATAGGATGACTCAATTGGTATCAATTGATACCAATTGTCAAATCATCAAATATGAAATACCGTTAATTATTGATTCTTAGATAATAATAAATAAATGTGTGAAACTCATTAAGAGGTTACGACTTTACTGCGGCACTGTAAGGTGCAGCGTCTTCGGCGGCGAGGGGGAGGGACTCGGGCTCGCGGGCGGGCGGGGTAGCGGTGATTTCGGCGACGAGGGCGGAGAGGAGTTTTTCGGCGGTGGCGCGACTGGCGGCGAGTTGCCGCTCCAAGGCGTCCACCAAAGCCATCAGTTGCTCCACTTTGGCCACGATCCGGCGTTGTTCGGCGAGGGGCGGGAGGGGGACTGCGAATCCCTTGATGTCTCCCATCGATATGTTGTCGTTCGTGGAGTTCTTGGCTTTCCGGATGACCTCTTGAGTCATTTCGGATCGGATCACGATGTCGATGTAGGGTGGCAGTGCCGAATCCGTGATCTTGATGGTCGCAACCCGCTGGTTCACAATCATCGGCTCGGGCGTCATGCGAACCAGATAGCTTTTGCCGACGGTTCCGCCGGTCATCGCCATAAGGATATTTTGCTCCTCAAGGGCGAATTTTTGCAGATCAGGCGAGAATGGATGTCGGACAATTTTGTGGTCCTTGAAACCAAACTCGTCGAAGTCGGAAATTCGAACGACTCGCATACCGTCTTCCGTGTAAGCAGTGCTCTTGAATGCGAAACCACCATTGATCTCGGCGAGTTTCGCTAGCCGAGTCCAAATCCACCCGAGCGGGACCTCGAATGTATGTGCTTCCGCCAGCTCATCATCAGGATCACACAGTTCTTCCGCTGGTTCGTCGTTGGGGTCTTGGGGGACGAGTTTGCCTTGGACGGCGAGGGTGAGGATGGCTTTGCGGAGGTCGGCGGGCGGAATCGTGTAGGACGGGTGGAAGATCCATTCGAGGTTGGCCGGGGTGGGCGCTTCGGCAAAGCGGGCCAGCGACGCGCGGGCGAGCGCGGCGTGCCGCGTCTCCCGTTCCTGCTGCTGTGCCTCCAACCGATCACACAAGGCCATCAACTCATCCACCTTCGCCACGATCCGCTTCTGCTCGGCGAGGGGCGGGAGGAGGATCGTTTGTTTCTTGAGCGTGTCGGTGTTGATCGCCGCTTGGTTGATCCAGCGAGTGCAAAGTCGAGCAAAGTGACCGCTGTTACGAAGCAGCGTGAGGTAGAATACAACGAAGCCGGGAAGCACGCCGTCCCTTAGCCGGATTCGAGTGATGTGATTGCTAAAGCCGTAATCGTAGTCGCGGTCTACGAGACTGGTTTTTCCGACGAGCTCCTGGCTATTGGTGTTGTTGAAGAGGATGTCGCCCGCGCGAATCGAAGCTTTCTGGGGATCGACCATCTTCGGGTCGATTCTCACCAAGAGGTCGAAGTTTAGCGTTCCAAGTGTGGAAATATTGTGGGTGCGAAGATGGACATGGCCGTTCGCGACTTGATGACTCTTTGAGCAAGCGAAGCCTGATGAGATCGACGCCGAAATGGATTCGATGGTGCGGCGCTCCCATCCATCGGGCACTCCATCATCGTTCGATCGATGACCCGAGAGTCCTCCGGAAAACGCCAACTGCAGCACGAGTTTCCGCATCTTCACGACGGCGTCGGGCGCGTCGGCGAACAGGTCGAACTTTTGGAAGAAGGTTTCGAGGCGCATCAGGCTAGTGGATGATTCCGAGATAACGTTCGGCGCAGCTTTGGCAGGTGGTTCGGTCGTGCATGTGTCCCGCGTTGTGGAGTTCTCCGCAGCGTTCACAGGTGCGGAAGAAGCGGGGGCTTTTAAGGGCCGAGGCGCGTGCACGGGCCAAGCGGGTGGCGTCGGGTCGGGTGGTCCAGCTTTTGAAGGTTTTCCATTCGGTCGAGGGCGTGTGCGGTTCGGGCCAGGTCACGATGCCGACTTGGAATTCCCAGCGGCCGGCGTTCTCCACGCATTGAAAGAAGTGATCGAGGTTTTCCGGCATGACGTAGTGGACGTGGCGGCGAAGGGGGCGTCGGCGAAAACGTCGAACTTTTGGAAGAAGGTGGAGAGATCCATGCGTAGGCGGAGGAATCTTAAATGTCAGAATTTGAGATTTAAGAATTACCGCGTCAGCGCGGCGTGGAGTTCTTGTTTCAGCTTCGCGCGGGTGGCGGCGATTTCGGCGAGGAGTTTTTCGTATTCGGGCAGGAGGTGGTCCACGTCGCCGGGGCCGTCGTCGGTGCGGTGCGGGTTCTTGAGGTCGAGGTTGAAGCCGCCGGCGCGTATCTGGTCGATGGATACGCGCCAGGCGCGTTCGTTTTCCACGCGGGTTTTAAAACCGTCGGACTCGTCGCCCCACCAGGCTTTGATGGGATCGAACTCCTCGATGCGGATGGGCTTGCCCTTGTTGTAGCTTTTGACGCCGGGCGGGTAGGGGTGTTCGTAATACCAGACTTCCTTCGTGGGCATGCCTTTGGTGAAGAAGAGGAGGTTGGTGCGGATGCCGGTGTAGGGGTTGAAGACGCCGTTGGGCAGGCGGACGATGGTGTGCAGATTGCACTCGGTGAGGAGGGCTTCCTTGATGCGCGTCTTCACGCCTTCGCCGAAGAGGGTGCCGTCGGGGAGGACGATGCCGGCGCGGCCGCCGGGCTTGAGCAGCTTCATGATAAGGACGAGGAAGAGGTCGGCGGTCTCGCGGGTGCGGAATTCGGCGGGGAAGTTGGCCTCGATGCCGTCCTCCTCCATGCCGCCGAAGGGCGGGTTGGTGACGATGACGTCCACGCGCTCCTTGGGGCTCCAGTCGCGGAGGGGGCGGGCGAGGGTGTTGTCGTGGCGGACGTTGGAGGGGACGTCGATGCCGTGCAGGAGCAGGTTGGTCATGCACAGGACGTGGGGGAGGTGTTTTTTCTCGATGCCGGCGAAGCAGGTCTGGAGGGCGCGGGCGTCGGCCTCGGTCCTGGCCTGTTTGCGAAGGTGCTCGATGGCGCAAACGAGGAAGCCGCCGGTGCCGCAGGCGGGGTCGAGGACGGTTTCGCGGCGGTCGAGGCGGGGGTTGACCTGTTCGACGATGAACTGGGTGACGGCGCGCGGGGTGTAGAATTCACCGGCGTTGCCGGCGGACTGGAGGTCTTTGAGGAGCTTTTCGTAGATGTCGCCGAAGAGGTGGCGGTCGTCGGTCGAGTTGAAGTCGATGCCGTTGATCTTGTTGATGACCTGGCGCATCAACGTGCCGTTCTTCATGTAGTTGTTGGCACCGTCGAAGGCGGCGCGGATGAGTGTGCCGATCTCGCCGCCGCCGGAGAGCGTCTTGAGCTTGGGGAGGAGGGTGTTGTTGACGAAGTCGAGGAGGCGGTCGCCGGTGATGCCCTCGGCGTCGGCGGCCCAGTTGCGCCAGCGGAGGTGGGCGGCGAGCGGGGAGCGGTAGGCGTCGTCGAAGAGTTCGAGCTGGGTCTCGCGGTCGTCGAAAATTTTTAGGAAAAACATCCAACCGAGCTGCGCGAGGCGCTGGGCGTCGCCATCGACACCGGCGTCTTTGCGCATGATGTCCTGGATGGTTTTGATGAGGTTGGAGACGTTGGGCATGGGGGGCGTAAAAAGGTCGGGCCGAACGGAGCGCTTGGAAAGGCGAAAGCCAGTATAAAGCGCTGTTTCAGAAAGCCTGCTCGGAACAGGTTTTCTCAAGCAAACTAAGGGTATTGGTAATGATCTGGATCACCTCTTGCGTCCTTGAATCCAAATACGACTGCTCAAACCAAGTGTAGATACGCTGTGACATTTCGTCGGGGTCGAAGTTTTGGTCCTCACCAAGCTCAACGGGTTTACGAGTTGTAAGGTGCAACGTGACCCATTTCTGAGGGCGGGTCTCGCGTTTGGGTTTAGAAAAGGGCGTTGCCGCCGCGCGTTCCCACATCGGCTCGATCCACGCAGTGGGAGCATTGCCAGAGATAATGTAGAGGTAGGGACGCTTACCGGTGAAATTCAGCTCGAACATCACAGTGCGCCGCGAGCCTGCCCAGGCATCGCCGTGAGTGTTGCCCGGATGGTTCCATGCACGCGGAATAAAGCGCACATAGTTTTGGGTGCACGGTTCCATTTCGATACCGAGCTTATCGGCGTTATCGCGGATGAGCTTCACAACGCGGTCGCTGAGCATGCGGATGTTGTCGGGGCGATGCTCAAACAACACCTCAAGCGCCCGACGATGGCGCTGGTAGATTTTGTGAGCGAGACGTGCGATTTCAGAATCCTCCATAAATATTTCCTCCAGCACGCGCAGATAGTTTTCCGAAAGCACCTTGGGCTCGATGCCGATCGCATGCGCACGACTATCGATGGATTCCCGCAGGGCCTGATGAATCTGTGAGTGCGAGGCGCAGATGTAGCTAACATCCTCGGGCAGTTCAGCCGACTTGGTTAGAAAAATATAGAGCCGGTGGCGAGCGCCAGGGAATTCAGTTTCAACAATCTCCCGATAGCGATGAAGTTGGGAGGAGTGTTGGCGCGAGTTGATCTTATTTTCGATCATAACGACCCACGATTCACCGGACGCAAACTGAAGGATTAGCAACAAATCAATATTGCGCCATTCACGGCGAACCTCGACCGAGAGCAGCTGCCAAGTGTCGATGTCCACGGCAGACAGTGTAACGTCAGCTGGCAAGTCGGCCTCATGAAGCACGCGCATCAGCCACTTCTTGAGGAAGAGGTCGTCGAGGCCGTGTGACTCGTCGGGATTGCAGATCCACGCCAAAACGTTGGAGTGACGAATCTCTCCAGTCTCGAACTTAAAGACCTGAAAAATATTGAATCCACCGAGCTTGGCCTCGAGTTGCTCAAACTCAGGGCAGTTGACCAGCAGATCGTTGAGCGCGTCGTAATCCGCGCGGTTCTTGTCGGGAGTAGACATCAGGCGGCTTCGTAAAGTGCGGCTTCCAGTTCTGCTACGGCATCGAGATAGCCTGACTTTCCGCCGAAGAGGTTCACGATCTCAATCGGAGTGCCGAAGCCGGAGAGCGGATCGACCTTGAGGATGTCGAGCGACTCGACGCTCTTCAGGCCGGAGTCGGCGTATTTTTGCAGGAGTGCGTCGAGGACCGCGCGCGCTTTGTCGCCGTATTTGGCGAAGACGTGGCGCTTCTTGACGCGCTCGGCGCGTTCGCGACGGGTGAGCGGCGGTTGATCGTAGGCGACGTGGCAGATGAGATCGAAGGCGTCGAAGTCGCCGCCCACCTGTTCGGCGAGTTCATCAAGGAAAACGCCTTTAGCAGCGAGCTCCTCGATGACGGCTTGTTTGCGTGTGGCGTCGTTCCAGGCCGTGAGGAAATCGTCGAGAGACGCGAAGTTCTTGAGGACCGTCTTCCGACTAAAGTCTTTGAGCGATTCGGTGATGAGTTTGCCGTCTGCGTCTAGATATTGGACTCGTTCCGTGGCGACCGTGACAGGCACGTCGTCGACGACGTAGCGGCGTGGTTTGCCGTGGGCGAAATCGGCAAAGGCGTCGCCGTGGGTGATTTCGTAGTCGGCAGGATCCTCGCTCACACCGAAGCCGATAGACGACGAGTCATCAGGCGGAACAACAGTTTCGTTATCCTTGGGCTCATAGATCTGGACCGGATCACCGTCGAAGTCGGGATCGGCGAACAGCGCGGTGGCACGCTTGAAGTCCATAATGGTGAAGAAGAGCTTCCCGTAGTCCTCGTTAATGCGGGTGCCGCGACCGATGATCTGCTTGAACTCGGTCATCGAGGCGATGCGGCGATCGAGGACGATCAATCGACAGGTCTGTGCATCGACACCCGTGGTCATGAGCTTCGATGTGGTGGCGATAACCGGGTAGACGGACTCAGGATCAATGAAGTTGTCCAACTGCGCCTTGCCCTCGTCATTATCACCAGTGATCCGCATGACGTATTTGGGGTTGGCAGCAGCAAGATCGGCGTTGGCGTTCACAAGCGCCTGACGCATGCGCTCGGCGTGATCGATGTTCTCGCAGAAGACGATGGTCTTGGCGAAGCGATCGGTGGCCTTGAGGAATTCTGTGATCTTCGCGGCGACGAGCGTGGTGCGTTTCTCAAGAATGAGACTGCGGTCGAAATCGAGGTCGTTGTATTCGCGGTCTTCGATCTCGTTGCCGTATTTGTCGAGCTTGCCCTTTTCGGGGCGCCAGCCGTCGAGATCCTTGTCGAGGCCGATGCGCACGACCTTGTAGGGCGCGAGAAAGCCGTCGGAGATGCCCTGTTTGAGCGAGTAGGTGAAGAGCGGTTCGCCGAAATATTCGATGTTGGATACGTCCTTGGTTTCTTTGGGCGTGGCAGTGAGGCCGATTTGCGTGGCAGAAGAAAAGTATTCGAGCACTTGTCGCCAGCGAGCGTCGTCAGCCGCGCTGCCGCGGTGACACTCGTCCACGATGACGAGATCGAAGAAGTCGCGGGAAAACTGCTTGTAGATGTTCTGCTCCTCCTCGGTGCCAGTGACTGCTTGGTAGAGGCACAGGTAAATCTCGAAGGACTTATCTACCGTGCGATTCGTTATCTTTGTCATCGCCTGACCGAACGGCTTAAAATCGTTGGTCTTGGTCTGGTCGGCGAGGATGTTGCGATCGACGAGGAAAAGAATGCGTTTCTTGGCGCCGGATTTCCAAAGCCGCCAGATGATCTGGAAAGCGGTGTAGGTTTTTCCGGTGCCGGTGGCCATCACGAGCAGGATGCGATTCTCGCCGCGGGCAATGGCGTCGACGGTGCGATTGATCGCGGTGAGTTGATAGTAACGCGGCATCTTGCCGGAGCCGTCGGCGTAATAGTCCTGCGTAGCGACCGACTCTTGGGCGGGCGAGTATCCTTTGGCTTTGCAGTAGCGGGCCCACAGCTCGGCAGGAGACGGGAATTGATTGAGCGGGATTTCTCGTTCGCCGACACCGCCAGTTCCGGTGCGATCATGTTCGAGGAAAGCGTCGCCGTTGGAACTGTAGGCAAACGGCACATCGAGCGTCTCGGCGTAATCAAGCGCCTGCTGCATACCGGCGCCGACTGTGTGGTTGTTGTCCTTGGCCTCAACGACGGCGAGTGGGAGATTGGGTTTATAGAGAAGAAGGTAATCGGCCTTCTTTGATTCGCCGCGATTCACCGTTTTGCCGCGGACAATAACGCGACCTTTGGTGAAATGGTATTCCTCCAAAACCTGGGTCATGACATCCCATTTGGGAGTTACATCCCCAATGATAGCCGGCGTGATAAATTTGGTCCGAATATCTGTTTCGGTCAGTGCCTTCTTGTTCATCGTGGTAATGAGCTAGACGCTGACCCAAAACGAGAGATGCACTCGATCTGGAGCATGGCGGTAACTTGAAGCTGGATTGACGCGAACCGCCCGTGGCTGGTGGGGACCGGAGAAGTTCGGACGAAAGCTTCTTAATTCGCGGGATGCGGGCAAGCGAAAGATGAGGGAAACACCCGGTCTTATTGCTACTCGTTTGTCATTGCATGCATGCC
>Ga0207868_1001764_pt1 | contig 14313 bp, 10 predicted proteins | sample Passage237B_FD_187370 | JGI IMG/M metagenome (GOLD analysis project Ga0207868, IMG submission 187370) | Cellulose adapted compost microbial communities from Newby Island Compost Facility, Milpitas, CA, USA - Passage2 37B (SPAdes) (version 3) ... | reverse complement strand
TCTTTCAGGTACAGAATGTCGGGCGCTGAAATCACGATAACCCCGTTATTCCAGAATTCGAAGCCGGTAGGATTGTTCACGTAGGCGAAGGTGGTGGCTTTGTCGGCTTTACCGTCACCGTCCTCGTCTGTCAGGTAAACGAGCCTGTCGTTGACCTTTTTCCCAGGCTCCCATTTCGGATAATCGCCCCACGCGGCTACCCATAGCCGCCCCTGGCTGTCGAACTGCAGTGCCACGGAATTGGTAATCTCTGGGAATTGTTTCTCGGAGGCAAATACACTTACTTCCAGATCTTTGGGAAATGACATCCGGCTAATGGCTTCCTCGGCGTCGAGATAGGTCACTTCGCGGGTAATATGGGTACCCACAATCACGGGTTCGGGCATATTGCTGTCATTGATTTCCAGATCCCTGCCCCTGGCCCGTGCCCAGATCCGTTTGTCGCGGTTGGCCGTGAGCGTATCGAGCATTTCCAGCTCCCGGCTCAGGGTTTTCCGGTTCCCGTCCTGAATCGAACGGGTCCCCCAGACATCGTTTCCGCTGGTAGCCCGGTACCTTTTGAACCAGTGCCAGTCTTTGTCGACCACGGCACTCCGCAGCGAATCCATATCCGTATCACTGAGAGACCCTTTCTTCCCGAACAGCTGCTCGGCAATGTACTGGGAAATCTGCCTGTTCCCGTGGGCATTGAGATGAACTCCATTGATCGTCAAAGGAGCATCTGCTTTCTCATACAGCTGCGCGCTGGCGGTAAAAAGGTCCACAAAGGCTACCCCTTTTTCCTGTGCAACCTGTTTCATCACTTCGGTATAGGCCTTCAGCCGGCGGTTATTTTCTGCACCATCGGGAAGATTCCTCGATTTCAGGTTCTCATGGGCAATGGGGGAGAACATGACGATGCGGGGAGGCTTTACCGAATCATATTTCTGACTCAGGGTATGATCGATCCAGGCCTTCAGCTGCTCCCTGAACTCCTCCGGCTTGTCTTCAAACGACTCATTATAGCCGAAAAAGGAGAAAATCACACTCGTTTTCAGGCGGGTCAGATGACTGTCAGCCGATCCGAAACCCTCATGAGACCGGGGACGGTAATGCACCTGATCCCCCGAATACCCCAGATTTCTGACCGTAAGTTGCAGGTCCGGCTGAGCAGCTTGCAGGTAGGCTTCGAGCCAGCCGTCATGCTGAAATCGTTCGGCAAGTGAATTACCGATGATAGAGATTCTGTCTCCTTTTTCCAATTTGATTTTCTGTTGTCCTGAACAGCCCAGCAGCAAGGCGGAAACCACTGCGATCAACGAGGCACAACGTAAAGCAACCCTGATATTCATACGTATGTTTCGGTAAAGATTTAGCTTACACTAATGCATTTCAATGGAACATGAACCCAGCCCCACTCTCAGAAAATTGAACTGTACATTGGGGTGATCGGCCAAAACCGACATGGGCACGGAAGTATCCGGTATCTTATGGGAAATCATGAAAGTTGTCAGACGTTGACCGAAAGGATTATCGTGCATGCCGGCATGCCAGATCGACACTTTTTCCGACTGCCAGGTTTCCTTCGGTCCTACCGTAACCGCCTGGGTTGGGATCAGCGGCACATTGCCCCCGCAATGTAGCCTGGAATTTTGTTGCACCGTGATCGGATGCAAATCCAGAACCCTTGTTTCGAGCTGCTTATACGCTTCGACTGACATAATTTCGTCCTTGTAGGCGCCTTCTCTTTTGGGCGGTTCGTTAAAAGCCCAGTGTTTTACGTCACCCTGCCCGCCCTGCATGATCAGGCATCGGGCATGATTCCAGCTTTCCCTGAAGGCCGTCGGGTCGGTATCGGGAAAATGCAGGTTTTCTTCCGGCATGGCCAGGTCCCTGCGGATCCGGTTATAGCACAATTCCTTGAAAGTCTTTTTGAAGGAAAGGGAATGCGTTTCCGGAACGGCTTTGCCATCCACGACCCATTCATCCATGCCCCAGTAATGTCCGTGCCGGACGGAAATATTGAGCTCATTGATGATACGGGCAACAATGGGCAGCTGTTCGGTGGGACCGATAGGGCCGCAGAGGCCGACCGGGTCTTCCCTGGAAGCCTGCTGCCAGACGCTGACATACTCCAGCGCTTCTGCGGCATAAAATTCCTCCACCGTGTCGTAAAAAACCACCTTGAACCCCGGTCTGGAAAGTTTGATCATGTCTTCAGGAGTCATGGCGGCAATCTTGTCCGTCGTCTTCTGATCCAGCTCCAGCGTGGTATAATCCCACCATCCGGCGGCTATTGAACTCGTTTTTCTCATGATAATTGTAGGTAAAAGGTTTAGTTGATCGATTTTTCCCTGTGTTGTCTCACAGAAATCATATAATTATCGCCCAGCTCATGTAAAGGATCATAGCCTTCATCCGAAAAGCCGAGGTGATAATGCTTGCGCCAGCCTTCCGCATACCGGAATTTTCCGGACATTCGTCCCAGCTGTTCGGAGAAGCTGTCCATGGCCAGAAGATAGGAATTCATACGCTGACTGCTCTCCAGCCATTCCTGTTGGCTCTGGTGTGCCCGAAGTGCATCCATTTTCTGGTCGTGGACCTGGGTCGTGTTGATGAAAATGTCGGGCGTAACCCTTTCACCGAGCGGGCCACACAGACCGTGTGGCATGGCATGATAGATCGCGCAGTTGTAGTTCCCACCCGGGGGATTTTCAGTCGCATAGTTGGCGATTCCCCGGATAAAACAGGCGGTTACGGCCAGGCGGCTGGTGTTCATGTGATCCTCCATGTAATCGACGGGCGAATGGGTGAGAACGACCGACGGCCTGACTTTCCGGACCACCTCGGCTACTTCCTTAAGCAACTCTTTGGAATATAAAATTTCGAAGTCATTGCATATGGGCGGGTGAAACTCGGCCCCCAGTATACGAGCCGAGTTCTGAGCTTCGCCCAGACGAATCGCCGCCGTCTGCCGGGAGTCGTAAACCGTACTTCCGCAATTACCGGTGGACAGATTCATATAGTGAAGCTCGTACCCCGCCTTACCTAGCAGTAATAGGGTCCCTGCCATCACGAACTCTATATCGTCCGGATGGGCGGCGATTGCCATCGCTACTTTTTTCATTTTTCCTATAATCTTACACTTTGGCCGGTAGCAGCAGATTTATCGGCAGCAAATATGATTTCGTGGGTCTTGATGGCTTCTTTCAGGCCGGTTAAAGGCATGTCTTCGTTGTTCAGTATCCCCTCAAAGAAAGTTTCAAACTGGGTCTGATAGGGATGGTCGGCTACGTCGCCCGAGTCGAGCATCTTCATCGACATCTCGCTCCAGTGGTGTTTGTCCGACTTAAGTTTATCGGAATGAATCCTGTTGTCGAGGATACTTCCCTCGCTTCCGAACAGGTGCGTGTGGAAGTAGTAGGGCTGTATACAGTCGACCACGGCCGCGCATTTGCCGATTTTCCCACTCCTGAATTTCAGGATGGTGACGCTGGTCGTATTGTATTCGTAGGGATCGAAAATCCTGCTCCGGGTTTTGGTGTCGTAACTGGTTACCTCCTCGACATCCGACCCCATAAAAAGCAGGAGTGCATCCATGGCATGGCATCCGGCTGTGAGCAGGGCGCTGCCGCCACCTGATTTTTTTGCGTTCCACTCAAACTGTCCGTACCAGGGCCCGATACCGTGCAGGTAGTCGACCTCGGCATAGTGCAGCTCGCCGATCAACCCCTGGTCGAGGATCGATTTGGTCGAAAGAAACTGATTGGACCAGCGGCATTCAAAACAGATGCAAAATTTCACCCCCGCTTTTTTCACGGCAGCCTCAATTTCCAGGCAATCCTCCCACGACAGGGCCATGGGTTTTTCGAGAATGATATGTTTGCCTGCATTGGCCGCAGCCACGGCATGCTCCTTGTGCTGGTAAGTATAGCTGCAGATGGAAACCACGTCGATGGACTTGTCTGACAACATCTGGTTCAGATCGGTATACGAGGTAATCGGGCTTCCCCATTTCCGGCTTAGTTCCTCGTCATTCTGCGGACGGGAAGAATAGATGGCCGTTACCTCGGCCAGTTTTCCTGTGTTGATAGCCGTAATGTGCGCAGTGGCTACCCACCCGTATCCAATGATACCTACATTCAATTTTCTCATAATCGGTTAGTGGTTTGGTTTAACTTTTTGCTTCTTTGAAAATTTCTGCGATTGTTACTTTAGTCCCGCCATTCTTACGGCTCTTCATAGCCGCTTCCATGAAGGCATAAATCTCCAGCGTTTCATTGACCGGAACCGGCGGAGTTTTGGTTTTGAAGAATTTGACGATTTCGACGACCAGTGCCCGGTAGCCCGTAAAAGTGTCGAGGGTGATGATATTGTCCTGCGTAAATACGGTACCTCCGAACCCTCTTTTCCCATTTCGGATTCCCCGTACGGTTCCTACCCGGCCGTCATTCCATATGCCCACCACCAGGTCTCCGTCGTCGTTATGCTGCACCTGTACGACCTCTTTGCAGCCCGGCCCCATGACGGTAAAGAGCGGCTCCACGGCGTGAATCCCATACCAGAAGAGGTCGGTATGACTCTTCTCCAGGGAAGCCGGGCTGAAAGTGTCGGCGCTGATGACCTTTTTTCGGTCGATGGTGTGCATATTGTCTACGTAACGAAGCCCGGAGGAGGTAAAAACAGGTACTTTCATTTCTTCAGCAATCCGATAGATACGGAGAACTTCCGCCAGATTATGAGCAACAGGCTTGTCGATAAATACCGGCTTTCCTGCCTTGAAGGCCGGCATGGCTTCTTTCAGATGGGGACGTCCGTCGTTCGTTTCGATCATGACCACATCGGCCAGGGCCAGCATTTCGTCCATCGTAGGCACCATTTTCACCCCCATCGACACGACGTCCTTTTCGAAGCCGGCCAACTGTTCCTGGGTAAAATCCACATCCGGATTGCCGGGCGGGTGATATAGGGCTGTTACCCGGCAGCCCTGCAGGTCATCCTTTTTCTGCGGATCGTTCAGGATTTTCGAAAACGCGGCACTGTGTACCGACAATCCTACTATGCCTACCCGGATATCCTGTGTTTGCGCGGGGACATAGGTTCCTGCCAACCCTACTCCGGCTGCGCCGAGGGCAGCCTGACGGAGGAAATTTCTGCGTTTGATTCTGTTGCTCATACCTGTTATAAATCTGTGTCTGTTAAAAAGTCAGCGCTATTTGGGCTGTCCGAGGCAAATTCTGAAACCATCACGGGAATCAGAATAGGAGGTCCCCTGCAGTCCGAGCCGGACCGCACAACGGGCGTTGCCGGGAACATCGAAGTAGTTGCCTCCTTTGCATACCGGCCGATAGTGACCGTCCGTCAGGTATAACTCCTCGTGTCCGCCCTTGGGATCAAAATGATCTAGGACGATTTCCCACACGCCACCGAGCATGTCAGCCAGTCCGAAGGCGTTCCTTCCTCTTTCCCCGTAATGGTCCGCCGGAGAAACGAAGGCAAAGCCATCGCTCCAGGGCGCCTTAGCCCGGGGCCAGGTCTTGTTGCGGCCGGGGAGGAAGTCAATTGCCGATATGTTCAGCCGGCCTTCTCCGTCAGCCAGGTCGTCGCCCCACCAGAAATAGTGGCTCTTGTCTCCGGCTCGACAGGCATATTCCCATTCGGCCTCGGTCGGCAGACGGTACACCATGCCGGCAGGCAGCCGGCCGGCCTCCCTTTCACTTTTGGTCAACCATTCACAAAAAGCACGGGCATCGTTCCAGCTAACGCATACGACCGGATAAACATCCCGTAGAGGGAATCCAAAACCCGGGTCTTTCCAGCTTTTGCCGCTCACCGAAATCCAGGGATGCGGGGGCGCCTTAACCGTTATTTTCCAGTTGGGATCGAAAACCTGCGTCTTTCCACCCGGTTTTTCTGCGTCTGATACATAACCGGTTTCTTCCACAAAACGGCGGAACTGGCCTACGGTAACTTCAGTTCTTCCCATCCAGAATTCCTGTTTGACCTGCATAGGCCGTGGAAATTCCCCTTCGTACGACTCCCTGTCCGTCCCGGGTGTAGCCCCTCCCTCTACGCCTGTTGCCCAGGCTTTTTCTTCCGGGGTGCTGCCCATGAAGAACCGGCCCGGTGGAATCCGCACTACCTCCAGCCGGATATCCTGTCCGAGGTCAATAACTTTCGACTCCTGCGAAGTTGAACCGGCCGCTTCCCTGACCACTGCCTGACCAGGCCCCAGCCCCATAAGAGCCAGGAGTATCGTGCAGATGAAAGTATATTTCATTGCTGTAATAAGTTTTGGTTTGGAACAACTATGACTCATTAATTGTAGCCCGGATTCTGCTGAAGCGAAGGATTGATATTGATTTCGTAGAGTGGAATAGGTATCAGGGCGTTTTCGGGCTTGATGGTACCGGTTTTGTCGATGGCAATGTAGTGACCCCGGTATTTCCCCACGGTTTCCACTTTTTTCTCGGTGTAGTTGTCTGGATCATCGGTCAGTTTCATGCCATAGAACTTCGTGTTCATCACTTCCATGAAAATACCCCACCGGCGGATATCCATGTAGCGGATCAGTCGCTCCAGACAGAATTCAACCCGGCGCTCGTTGCGGACAAGTTCCCGCAGCTTATCAGGGTTTGTTTCGGTAATGGGAGGCATTTTAACGGCTTCACGACCTCTCACCTGGTTGATGGTCTCATCCAGCAATGCCTGCGTAACAGGCTGACCAGCTTCGAGAACCGATTCCAGGTAACTGAGCAGTACCTCTGCGTAACGGATATGGATAATATCGTCTCCCGATGAATTCTGTGCCCCGGTATAGTCTTCGGTCACATACTTTTTCCAGCCGTAACCAGTTGTTCCTATCAGGTTGGAATTAAGCGGAGTACCCTCCCATAACCTTCCACGGAACACGGTGTATCCAGGCAGAAATATGCTAGCATACAAACGGGGATCCCGGTTTTCATAAGGCTTGGCGGGGTTGTACAGCGGTGATTCATCGATCGATTTGCCGTCGGTCATCTGGAAAGCGTCCACCAGGCCCTGGAAAACGTTGTCTTCCTGATACCCCCCGTAAAACTCAGGATGATAGTTAAGCTGGTTCTGGGGATTACCATACAAACCGGCGATGCAATTGGTCGAAAGGATGATTTCCTTACTGGTTTCGCCCTTCTCCTCAAAAAGCTCCTTGTAACGGGGATCGATGATATGCTCGTTCAGATCGATGACTTCCCTGAAGGTACTGGCAGCCTCCGCCCAGCGCTTGTGGATCATCAGCAGCCTTCCCTTCACCGTCAGAGCAGCGGCCTTAAGGATTCTTCCCCTTTCATTCTCAGGACGGGATACCGGAAGAACCCGCGCGGCCTCGGTCAGCTCGGAGATGGCAAAATTGACTACCTCCTCAAGTGAATTGCGGGTCTGGCTGTTGGTCTCTTCGATCGTCAGTACTTTGGTAATCAGCGGCACACCCCCATAGAGAACCGACATGTAGAAGTACTCATAGGCTCTCAGAAAGCGTACCTCGGCTATCATTTGTGCCTTCACTGCCTCGTCCATCTGCACGCGGTCGATATTTTCGAGGAAGTAATTGGCTTTGAAAATCGTCGCATAGGCCCGCTGCCAGATCGCCTGCACGACCTGTCCGTCTCCCGGGTTCAGGTAACCGCTGTAAATTACGCCCACAGCACCATTTTTATAGCCTGAATCATCGGTATGACTGGCCATGATCAGCAGTTCATTGGTATAGGTGTTGTGCCCCACGTTGCCACCCCGGTAAACCCCTGTCAGGGCGAGCATGGCATCGCTCTCCGACGCCCAGAACGAAGATTCGGACAATTGGGCGAGCGGCTGCTCATCGAGCCACTCATCGCTGCATCCCGAAACAACGAGCATGCAGACGGTCAGCATGATCAGTTCTATATATTTAAACTTCTTCATGATCTTCATGGGTTAAAGGTTAAAATCTCACGTTCAGGCCGACAACCGTGAGTCGTGTCAGCGGATAAAACCAGGCCGATCCGCCGGTCTGCATTTCCGGATCCCATCCCTTGTAATAGCCGGTCAGAGTAAAAAGGTTTTCCCCACTGACATAGACCCTGACATGGTCGAGGAACGACTTATCAAGCAGGGATTTGGGAAGGGTATAGCCCAGCTGTGCGTTTTTCAGACGGATGAAGGTGGCATTCCGGTACCAGAAGTCAACCTTGTTGGTCACGTAAAAACCGGAAGTCAGGAAGGTGATTTTGGGATAAGAAGCCCGGGGATCAGGATTGTCGGGCGTCCAGCGGTTTTCATAGGCCTCCCGCTGCACATTGCCGTTATTCTCGAGCGGGAAGAAGAACTGACCCAGGTTAATCATATCCTTTCGTCCTCCTTCACCCTGGAAGAACAGGCTTATATCGAAGCCTTTATAGGCGCCATTCAGCGACAGTCCGTAAGTGGTGATGGGCAGCGGCATACCGATTACCCGGCGGTCGTAGGTATTGTCGACCACTCCGTCGGGTGTTCCGTTGGGTCCCCCCAGGTCCACGAACCTGATACCGCCCGGACTTGCCAGGAATGCGAACGGCTGCGTGGCATAATTGTCGACTTCTTCCTGGGTAGCAAACAGTCCGTCGCTGACAAATCCATAAGCCGACCCGATAGGATGACCGATAAAGAGCCCGCGATTGATGTCCCGGTCGAGATTGGCCAGCTTGGTTACCTTGTTCTTGACATAGGAGAATACACCCGAAACGCCGTAGGTAAAATCACCCGCATTCCCCCGATACTTGAGATTCAGGTCGAATCCCCTGTTTTCCACGGCACCGGCATTGGTCGCTGAAGGCGACGCACCGAGCATATTGGAGACGGATACGTTGTAAAGGATATCGGAGGTCTCTTTCACAAAATAATCTGCCGTGAAGCTGAGTCTGTTGGCAAATAAGCCCATATCCAGACCGATATCGGTAACTTTGGTGGTCTCCCAGGTGATTGACTTGTTGGCGATGGTCGTAACCGCTCCACCTGCCTGCAGGGTGTTGCCGAAGGGATAGTTCTGTCCGAGGGAAATCAGATCCTGATAGGGATAATTACCGATCGACTGGTTACCCAGCTTACCCCAGGAGGCTCTTATTTTCAGGTCCGACAGCCAGTTGCTGGTGCTTTCCATGAACGATTCCTGCGAAATACGCCAGCCGACAGAAAAGGAGGGAAACAGGCCCCAGCGACGGGTGGGTGGGAACCGGGAGGAGCCATCGTAGCGGAAATTGGCTTCCAGCAGATATCTTTCCTTGAAATTATAATTCAGACGTCCGAAATACGAGGCCAGCGTGTTTCTGGACGCGCTTCCGTTCTGGGTACCTCGGGCTGTCGCGCCCGCATCAATTTCATAAATGCTGTTATTGGGAAATTCATCCCGGAAGGCGCCGATACTTTTCGATTCAAAAGACTGCCCCAATACACCCACCAGCACCGTGAGCTGATGATCTCCGAAAAACTTATTGTATTCTGCGGTCGACTGCAGTGTCAACGCCGTACTTTGCCCCCACGAGGTAGAAAGGCTGTTCCAGGTGATGGCATAGGTTGGGGTAATAGGATAAGTAGCAATAAATGCTTTGTAATCGGAATTGGTTTGGGTATATCCGATCTGGCCTACGAGTTTGAGGTCTCTGAACGGGTTCCACGTAAGGCTTCCGTTGGCATAGATATTGGTAGATTTGTTCTGCACAAACGATTTACTGGCCATATCTGCCTCGGGGTGCAGGGTTTCATTCCGACTGAAGAAACCATCGGGAGTGGGTCCGTGCAGGGCATTGGAATTCCGCATGGCTCCCCCGACAATTCCGCCCAGACCGGGTGAATAGGCGCCTGAAGGCTCCTTGCTTGCATTCTTGATACCGGCCAGACGCACACTCAGTTTCAGATTGCTGTAGAGCTTGGTATCCAGATTAAGCCGTACATTATACCGGTCGGCAAAGTTTCGGGCGATAATCCCGTTCTGGCTGTAATACCCGGTGGAAAACATGTATTGCGTCTGCTCAGTACCGCCCCGCATGGAGAGATCATGTTTGGTTTCAATACCGCTCCCTGACTCGAACAGGTAACCGATATGGTCAAAATTGGGGAAGTTGATCGGATCGGTACCGCTTTTGAATTTCTGAATATCATCGGCCGAATAGCGAGCAGGCTGTCCTTGATACTGGTAGGCCTGGTTTACGACTTCAGCATATTCCCAGGAATTGATCATCTCGGGCAGCATGGTCGCTTTCGACTTCCCGACATACATGTTGTAGTTGATCACGGGTTTCCCGCTCAGGCCTTTCTTCGTTTCAATCAGAATGACCCCGTTGGCTGCTTTTGAACCGAAAATGGATGCGGAAGCAGCGTCTTTCAGTACCGAAACGCTTTCGATATCGGCCGGGTCAACCGCGTCAATGGAAGATTCGATACCATCGACCAGTACCAGCGGACTGTTTCCCGCAGCACTAAAGGTTCCCTGTCCGCGTATGATAATGGAAGCAGAGTTGCCACCGGGGTTACCCGAAGTCTGACGGACCGAAATACCGCTCATCTGTCCCTGCAAAGCCTGTGAGGCCTTGGTTACCGTCCGCCTTTCGAGATCCTCGCTGCTGACGGTGGCTACTGCCCCGGTCAGATTGACTTTCTTCTGGGCACCGAAACCCACGACGACCACCTCTTCAAGCCCCTTTTCGTCGACTTCGAGCGACACATTCAGTTCCACCTGGTTTCCCACCCGAACTTCCAGACTTTTGTAACCCACAAAGGAGAATACGAGGATGGCATCATTGCCGGGCAGATTCAGACTGTAATTTCCAGCTCCATCGGTCGTAGTACCCTGTTGAGTGCCCTTGATCAGAATGTTGACCCCGGGTAAAGGATCTCCCTTGTCGTCGGTCACCTTACCCCTGACCGTTTGCGCAAGCAGCTCCGTGGTCCGGAGTATGGGGGTCATAGGCCCGATCTTGAGCTTGGGACCTGAATCGGCGGCTGAGTTACGGATTTCCCGGGTATTGTCGTTTAGCAGATTTTTATCGCTGTTACGTTGCCAGAAGGACTTTTTCTTTACCACAATCGTTTTTTCGATAATGGAATACGTTACCGGCTGATCACGGAATACTTCATCGAGAATTTCCACCAGGGTAGCGCCGTTCATGTTCAGTGTGACCGGCACTGTTCCTTTCAGCAGCCGGCTGTTGTAAAGGAAGTCGTAACCAGTCTGCACACGGATCTCCAGAAATATTTTTTCTAAAGCCGTATTTTTCACATTTAACCTAACGGTCTGTGAATATACGGCCGCATTAACCTGAATTAGGGCTACCAGTATCAGGAGCAGGGTAAGCTTCATTATCAGGAATGATTTCAGAATCCAGGTTAAGGATAAGCAGGATTTTAGCCGGGCGCCGCGGCCGGGCAATAGTTGATTAAGTGAAAAGTAATGCATACTTTTACTCAGTTTAAGTGAAGGTTAAGTTTCAATCATGCAGCAACGTGATTTAGATCAGCCTGGTCACAGAAACATTATGCTGCTTCGGGGCCGAACCGAAGCAGTTTTTTTTATTCCCTATGAACCAGTGGATCCACCGTGGCTTCTCAGCCGGCTCGTTTGGTATCAGGTTTGTTCATGTCAGTAACTCTGGATAATTAAGGGTTAGGAATAGTTCGTCGTTATCATTGACGGGTATCGTCCGAAGCAGCATACACCCTGACCTTGGCACCCTCCAACAGTTCAAATTTTACGTCGCTCCCCTGTTCCAGCATCGATAGCACGTTCGACAGGGATACATTTCTGGACACATAGCCGCTGAATTTCTCACCAGCAGGATTTCCCACATACTCTACTTCAATATCATACCAGCGAATCAGCTGTTGCATTACCTCTTTAAGCCCGGTTTCCCTGAAGTGGAAATAGCCACTGGTCCAGGCGATGTCTCCCTCTATGTCCGCTTTCCGCACCGATATGACCTCCTTGCCATCGGCTTTGTTTTTAACCAGGGACTGTTCCCCCGGTTTCAGCTCAACCGATTTCCCGTTCAGTTCTGCCACCACGTTGACGCCCCCCTCAAGTAGCGTGGTTTTGATGTAGGAGTCGTCGGAATAGGTGTTCACGTTAAAACGGGTCCCTGTGACTTCGATCACCTGTCCGTTGCTTTTCACCCTGAACGGTATCCGTCTTCCCGACAAGGTTGCCTTGGCAACCTCAAAGTAGGCTTCTCCCGACAGCTCCACACTGCGCTCTACCGGATCAAAGGTAACCGGAAACCGAAGGGTCGTCATTGAATTCATCCATACCTTGGTACCATCGGGCAGTAAAACCTTGTATTGTCCCGATCGCGGCGTTTGAATGGTGTTGTACTCCTTTTTCAGGTTTTCCGTTGAAAACCGGTAATGCTCTGTGGGAGAATAAATGAGCTCCCCCTGTTCGTCCTTTTCAATTCTTACTAAGGCTTGTTTGGCTATCTCTCCCGGGTTCACCTCCGACAAAACGATCGATGACCCGTCTGACAAAGTCAGCAAAGCCCTGTTCTGACCGGGTGCCACGTCGGGGACGTTTATCGCCATATCCTGTTGCCCTGACGCCAACCCGTTTTGGAAACGGTCAATTCCCCAGTAAACCGCCAGGAGCACGGCGATAGTGGCTGCTACTTTCGACCACCATGGCAACCGGAAAACTTTGCCGGCTGCCTGCTCGCTTCGGTCCAGCTGATCGAGACGCTCCTCGATCTTCGCCATCAGTCGCGGATCCGGCGGCAGTTCCTCCTCCAATCCCGACTCCATCAACAGCTTCTCATACTCATCTATGACTACTCTCGCATTATCCATATCCAGCGAGCGGAACCACACCAAAAAAGTTCGGTATTCTTCCTCAGAATGCTCCTGATGAAGATATTTTCGTAAAAACTCCCGATATTCTTCCTTTCTCATACACCCTAAAGACGTACAGCCCTGAAGAAAGGACCCCTCCCCCTGAAAAAAATTTTGCCTACTTTAACTCCTGCAAAAATCAGCAAGTCCATTCATGGAAAAATAAAACTGACCCGCCTGGGGGGCTCTGCGACCGGCTCCGTGTTTCTGGAAGAGCACCTTTGGCCGGAAACCGTTTACCCAACAGGGCAGCAACGAATGTCACGGCCTGAAAAAGTGAATCCGATAAAGCCCAGTAGAGGGGCCTGATCGGCGCGAACATGACCCGGCGACAGCTCGCCAAATCGATTCCGATACCCAATGCTTCCGTATACCAGGGATTGGCTTCGGTGCTTTTACAGGCCCAAGGGGAGAAAACCTATATGGGATTCGTCAACGAAGAATCAGCCGACAGGGTCGTTTTTGACGGACATTACCGGACAGATACAGGTGATCCCGGCGAAATGTATTATTTCCCGTCAGGAGCTCGAACACCCCATGTTGCCGGAAAGACTGGCCCATGCGCGGTCCTACGAAGAATTCGATTCACTGGTGTGTTTCCTGGTCGAACAGAATTATGGGATTAGAGAATAGTCCAGCAAAACAGGAGGCTGATCGTCATTTCTCCGCGGGTCCGAAGATATTCCTTTATGGAGGCGGAGGCAGCGTAAAACTGCTTTTTGACGACAGATTTGGAAATATTGAGTTTCTCGGCGATCTCGTCGAGCGACAGGCCGTCGCGGGTTCTGAGTTCGAAAATGTACCGCCGTTTTTCGGTAAGTCGCTCAAGGGCCTTACCGGCTACATGCTGGTAGTCCTCGTAACATAGCTCGTCATCGAGCCGCAGGCCGCTGTCTTCCGATTCCGGAGCTACCAGCTGCATGACCTTTCTCTCCACCCTCACCCGGCGTAAGCGATCCAGCAGGAGATTGCGGGAAATGGTAAACAGATATGCTTTGAAAGAGTCGACCTGATTCAAAAAATCTTTCTTCTCCCAGATTTTCAGAAATACATCCTGGATGATTTCCTCGTTGTCTTCAGGAACTGGATTAAACAGATACAGATAGCGTGTCAACCCTGCCAGGTGAGTTGTGTATAGCACCGAAAATGCTTCCCGGTCACCCCGGGCGCTTTTCCTGAGCAACTCTTTCTCTGATACTTCCATACCGGCAAGTGATTAGGTTTTACCCCGGATTCCCGCACTTAATTGATTAAGGATCTAAACTCAAATGTAATAAATTAAAAAGCGAAAAATACAAACTTTAGTCAGGTAATTATCTAATCCTGAATGCGCAGGGGGGATACTCTATCAAAAAGAAATCCCCCGGTATCAGTCGTGTACCGGGGGACTTCGCCTTTTTAAGGCCAGTATCGTTTTACCGGGCGGTAGCCATTACCATTTTGATATTTTCCTTGGCTCCGACTTCCAGAACA
>Ga0207868_1001763_pt1 | contig 14332 bp, 14 predicted proteins | sample Passage237B_FD_187370 | JGI IMG/M metagenome (GOLD analysis project Ga0207868, IMG submission 187370) | Cellulose adapted compost microbial communities from Newby Island Compost Facility, Milpitas, CA, USA - Passage2 37B (SPAdes) (version 3) ... | reverse complement strand
GGCTTATACTCCAGATAAGGCTGGATGTTCAGGCTATTCCGTTCGTCGTCTTGTCGGCCGGTTTCGGCCAACAGGCGTGCGGGAAGGATTGATTGCCCCGTGTATAAATTATAGACCCCCCAGTCGCCATTGGAATACCTTTCGGGTGTGATGGGATAAGACCTTAACAGGTTTCTCATGACCGCTACGACACCGCCGGCATTCTCTTGGTTACGCTGGAAGTAACCTGATACATTCAAACCGGCTTCCAGTTTGGCCGAGATGGCCGCCTTCGTATTCGCCCGGAAATTGTATCGCTCACTTTGCGTACTCGCCATCACTCCCTGTTGGTTCAAATAACCCAGCGAACCCTGGAACGCGATATCCTTAGTTCCACCGGCTATCGTAATCGTGTGGCTTGTTTGCGGGGCTCGCCTGAACAAGCTTTCTACCGCATTATAATTTGCGAACGTATCCGTGTAGATTCCGTTTCTTACTGCTTCGATAGCCTTTTCAGGGAATATAGGCTCATTGTTTCTGGTTGCTTCGTTTTGCAAAATCATCCACTGCCAAGATTCCACAAAGCGGGGTACATAAGTGGCTTCCTGCAGTCCGAAGTAGCTGTCTAATTGAACACGGAGTTTGCTGCGCTGCGGCGACCTCGTTGTGACAAGTATAACACCATTAGCTCCTCTTGCTCCGTATATTGCAGCAGACGAAGCATCTTTTAGCACGCTGACGCTTTCTATTTCAGATGGGGACAACATGGCGAAATCTTTTGCCCAGCTTTCCACTCCGTCAATGATGACTAACGGACTTGACCATCCCGTGCCGGTGGAACTGACTCCCCGTATCACAAGTTCCGTATCGTCGTTTCCCGGGTGAGCCTCGGCTTGGATAGCCGAAAGACCCGGAATCCGCCCTGCAAGGATGTTCACGGTGTTGGCTTGGGGTGTATTCCGTAACTCCTCAAAATCAATCGTAGCAACGGCATTGGTCACATCTGATTTCTTTTGGATGCCATATCCAACGACCACCACTTCATCCAATTCCCCAACGGCCCGTTGGAGCACTACATTGACCGCCATACGTTCACCAACGGCGACTTCTCGTCGCTGATAGCCAACCGCCGAGAACACCAGTACGTCACCTTGCATGGCCTCGATGGCAAATTCACCTTTTCCATCGGTTACGGCGACGGTAGGCTTGCCCTTTACCCTCACGCTGACGCCCTGCAAGGGCGAACCGTCCGCCGAAACCAAACCGGTGGCTTGCTGCTGGGGCGCAAACAAGTAGCTGTCGTTTGGTGCCATAGGTGCATACGATGCCGCAGCGGCTATATGTGCCAGCAGCACACCACTTGCGACGCAAAATGTATTTACCCGTAAAGTCTTCAAAAATAGGATAGTCTGATACATATCATACAAATTAGTTTATGAATTGATGGCTTATAATCGTTATCTTTTGAAGATAAGCGATGTTGCAAAATAATGCGATTAAACGCAAAATAATGTCTCAACTATGGGGATAATCATCTCAAATTGCCGTACCCGTTCCTCGTATAGCCAAGGAAATCGGACGGTCTGATGCTCACGGGAAATTTCCGAAGGGTAAAAATGTTAGGTAGGGGTCAGTGGTCGGGGGTCAGTCGCCACCCACCACTGGTCACTCGCCACTAATCAATCCCCATCACTTCTTTCTTTTTCTTCGACTTGAACTTCTTCGGCACCGCGGCGATGATTTCCTGCTCCAACGCATCGATGGCCTGCTTTTTCAGGAAGTTATGTGTAGTCACCAGACTGATTTCACGTACGGGCTCCGGTGACTTGAAATAGCGTACACGCGCCAGCTGATCCTCATCGAAATCCGAGATGCTCAACTCGGGCAGGATCGTGCTGCCGGAATTGCTGTCGACCATCCGTTTGAGTGTCTCTACACTGCCTGTGTGGTATTCAAATGTACCATTTGGATCCATGTTGCGTTTCCGCTGGCAGATGTTCAGTACCTGGCCGCGCATGCAATGCCCTTCGGTGAGCAACCACAGCTTATCTTCCAGCACATCCTCCGGAGTAACTACCTTTTTTTCAGTCAAGGCGCTTTTAGGGGATATGTAGGCCACAAACGGTTCGTAAAACAGCGCTCGTTCGACCAGCGCCGGGTCATACACCGGCGTGGACAGTACCCCGCAGTCGAGCAGCCCCAGCTTTAATTCGCCGATGACTTTCTCGGTGGTATGCTCCCATATCTGCAACTGCAGTTTGGGGAACTGCTGCATGAACCTGCCCAAAACCCGCGGCAGGAGGTAGGGCGCGATGGTGGGTATGACCCCGATTCGCAATTCCCCTTCCAATTCGCCCTTTTTTAGTTGGACCAGCTCGTTGATTTTCCGGCTTTCGGTGAGCACAATCCTGGCTTGCTTGATAATCTCCACACCCACTTCCGTGGGCACGATGGGCTGCCTGCTGCGATCGAAGATCCGCGCGCCGATGGATTCTTCCAGTTTCTGAATCTGCATGCTCAGCGTCGGCTGGGTCACAAAACATTTTTCGGCAGCGGCTACAAAACTCCGGTAAGTATCCACCGCGATAACGTATTCCAATTGTACGAGTGTCATGGTATCGATGAAATCGATACAAAGATAGCAAAAACCGCTCGTCTACGTCTACCGAAACGTTCCCTTGCGGGGGGATGCCCATTCCTAGACTTCTATAAAATGCGGTCTTTAATAGGATATTAAAACTAATATACTACTATTAGTTATCGTATTATTATCGTAAAGTAATCGTATTTTTATCGTACTAATACGATAAAAATACATCATATTTATATTATAATAAACTAACTAAATAATATTAAGATTTGTTTATTATCGATTTCTTTACCTTTTCTTTTGGAACTAAGCTCAGGATTGATTACTTTGCGAAGTATAAGTTGGCACAAATGGGAATCATCGAGCAAGGCATAAACGGACCATTCAAGGGCAAGGCGGGCAGCGTCATCGGAAGCAGCTGGAAAAAAATCAACTACATCAAGGGGTTGCGGCGCGACAAAGGGCGCAAGCGCCCCCCCACGTCGGAGCAGGCAATCCAACGTCAGAAGTTCATCCTACTAAACGGCTTTCTTACCCCGATAAAACGGGTACTCAACGTCGGGTTCGGGCAGTTCACCGCGAAGGCAACAAGCATCAATGCCGCTTTCCAATATAATTACGACCGTGCATTCCTGGAGGCAGATGAGGGACTCGCACTCGATTACCCGGCGCTGAAAATCAGCCGCGGCTCGCTCGTCACAGCGGGAGCGGAACAGGCTTCGTGGGAAGGCAACGAAGCCATACAGGTGACGTGGAACCCGAAGACATATGGGATGGGTGGCGAGCCGGATGACGTGGCCTATGCCATCGCTTACGCCGTCGAATCAGGCCTATTCGCTGCAAACGAACGGCACGAAGTCCGCCAACAGGGTTCAGCTGTCATCGATTTCCGGGAACCCATCGACCACGAGACCGTGCACGTATGGTTGTTCTTTATCGACAACGACCAGAAGCGTGCATCGAACACCGTTTACATCCCCTTGGAACGCAACACTCCCTAACCGAAGGCAGCATGGAATTCTTCTACGACATCAACAGACCGAAGCCGAAAGAAAAGTCATACGGAAAGCTTGCCGTGCAGCAGCGGATGCGCCTGGCGATGGCCTTCCTCAACCCGCTGCGCCCGGTCATCGCGGAAAGCTGGCTATCCCAAGGCAAGGGAAGCAAGAAAAAAGCGTTCGGCCAGGCCCTGAAAAAACTGATGGAGGACGCGCTGGAGGGTGAATACCCCGATCAACGGGTGGTCCCGGAGCGGGTTACCATCAGCACGGGCATGCTTCCGGCGTTACGGATCGACGACGTGGTGCACAGCCAACAGGCGATTGAAGTATACTTTTCCAGCGTGGATAACCCGATGGCCCGTTCAAATGATGAAGTGGTACTGATCGTTTACAGCCCGGAGGGCGGCGTGGCCGGGCGCAATACGCATAGCTGCTCCAGATCGGAAGGGTACATCAAGGTGGAGCTGCCACCGCAACTGTGGGCGGCACCGTTCCATGGCTACCTGTTCGTGCGGAACGCTACCAAAAAGCAATACAGCAAGAGCCTATATATCGGCTATTTTACACCCGTTGGCTGACCAACGCCGCCAATTCCCTCGCCAGCAGTGCACCCAACCTGGCATTGTTGTACACCAATTGGATATTGGCTTCCAAGCTGTCGTTACCCGTGAGATCCGTCAGTTTACGCAGCAGGTAGGGTGTGGCATCCTTGCCCTTAATGCCATCCGCTTCCATAGCTCCGAGCGCCTCCGCAATCGCGGTGTTTATCCGGTCGCGGGCCATCGCATAGGCCTCGGGGATGGGGTTGGCCACCACGACACCTCCCGACAAACCGAGGTCCCATTTTGCTTTTAGCGCCTTGGCCAATTCGGATGGGGAGTCTACCCGATAGTCCACGCCGAACCCGCTTTGCCGCGTGTAGAAGGCGGGCAGTTCATCGGTCTGGTACCCGATGACCGGTACCCCTTTCGTTTCCAGGTATTCCAGCGTAAGCCCGATGTCAAGTATCGATTTGGGGCCTGCGCAAACCACGGCTACATCGGTCCTTGCCATTTCTTCCAAATCGGCCGAAATATCGAAGGTCTCCTGGGCTCCCCGGTGTACCCCGCCGATTCCGCCGGTCGCAAAGACCCGGATTCCGGCCATGGCGGCCACAATCATCGTTGCAGCCACCGTTGTAGCGCCGTCCAGCCCCTTGGCCACCACAAACGGGATATCGCGCCTGCTGGCCTTGACGACGCTCCTAGCACTGCCCAAATAATCGATTTCACCTGCCGTAAGGCCCACTTTCAACCGGCCGCCAAGGAGGGCAATGGTTGCAGGGACGCCGCCTTCCTCACGGATGATTCCCTCGACCCGCAACGCCGTTTCGACATTCCTGGGATAAGGCATCCCGTGCGCAACAATCGTCGACTCCAAGGCCACGACAGGACTACCCTTCCGAAGCGCTTCCTTCACGGCCGGCTGGATATCCAGGTATTCGTGCATTGTACTCATCCGCGGCCTCCTTTATTTCATGCTTCCTGTCTCCCTGAACCGCGTGTGCCAGCTGAACGCCTCTTCGAGGATATGCGGGGTATGCCCACTCCGAAGCTCGCAGGCACGGTCGAAATAGGATTGCAAGGCGTCGCGATAATCGGGATGCACGCAGTTGTTGATGATGGTCTGTGCGCGCTCACGGGGGGCCAGCCCCCGTAAGTCAGCCAAACCGATGTCGGTGACCAGGATATCCACGTCGTGCTCGGTGTGGTCGACATGCGACACCATGGGCAGCACATGCGAGATGCGGTTGTCCTTGGAAGCCGCTTGCGTCACAAAGATGCTCAAGTAGGCATTCCGGGCAAAGTCCCCCGATCCGCCGATGCCGTTCATGATGTTCGTGCCGCCGATATGCGTAGAATTGACGTTCCCGTAGATGTCGAACTCGATGGCGGTGTTGATGGCAATCACCCCGAGCCGGCGAATCAAGCCCGGTGTATTGCTGATGTTCTGCGGCCGCAGGACCACCCGGCTCTTGTATTGCTCCAGATTGCCGAAAACCCGGTCGTAGCACGCGGGGGAAACGGTAATCGAAGAGGCCGAGGCGAAACTCATTTTCCCGGCATCCAGCAAATCAAACGTGCTGTCCTGCAGCACCTCCGAAAACATCCGCAGGTCGTAGAAATTGCTGTCCTTAAAACCTGAAAGCACCGCATTGGCCACTTTGCCGATACCGGCCTGCAACGGGAGCAGGCGATCGGTGAGGTGCCCCTTCTTGACCTCCGCCTCGAAGAAGCGAAGCAGGTGCTGCGCAATGGCAATCGTCTTCGCATCGGGCGGTGAAATATCTGCCGGGCTATCCTGAATGTCCGTAAACACGATAGCGGCAATCTTATTGGTGTCCACCGGGATGGAACGCCTACCTATACGGTTTTCTGGGGCCAAAATAGGTATGACGTTGCGGTGCGGGTAGTTTTCCGGCTGAAAGATGTCGTGCAGTCCATAGACGGACTCGGGGACCTTGGTATTGATCTCGATAATCAGTTTCTTCGCCAGCGTAGCAAACGTCACGGAATTGCCCACGGAGGTAGTCGGCACGATGCTGCCGTCACGATCGATGAAGGCGGCCTCAATCACCGCGATATCCACGGGGGGTAAGCACCTATTGTGGAGCAACTCGGCGCTTTCGCTGAGGTGCTGGTCGATGAACAGCACCTCCCCCTTGTTGATGGCTTCGCGGAGCACACGGTCTACTTGGAAAGGCATCCGCTTGGCGAGTGCACCGGCGCGTGTCAGCTTGGCATCGGTATCATGCCCCAAGGACGCTCCGGTCATCAGCGTAATCTTGATCTCCTCCCGTTCGGCCCGCCGGGCCAGGGCGTCGAGCACCACCTTGCTGTCCCCGGCCTTGGTAAACCCACTTGAACCCACCACCATGCCATGTTCGAACAGCAGTGCTGCCTGTTCCGCGGTGGTCACCTTGTCAAACAATTCTTCCGCTTTTATCCTTCCGTATGACATCCTTTTTCGAATTTTATACCGTCGATCGTGCATCGATCGCTAAACCGCAATATTACGCGTTGTGGCGCAGCAAGACTTATCGCTTTGCGTCATAAATTTATTCGTTTTAGACAAAGAATCATATTTTCTCTTTATTTTAGCCGCCGATAAATCGTTGCAGCGGCATACCGCATGGAAAATTACGTAAACAGGTATTACATTACGGAAGTGGACCGGTATCCCGATACCATCTACTGCCACCATGCGGTCATGGGTGAAAAATTCATTCCCGAGCATGTCCACGAAAAGGGCCAGTTCCTGTACACAGAGGGGGGCGTGGTTTACCTGAACACACCTCACCAATCTTATTTCCTGCCCGCTCGGCATTACATCTGGATTCCAGCCGGTATACGGCACAGTATCCATCCGAGCACCCCGGAAGTTATCATGCGCAACCTTTACTTTCCCGTATACGATTGCGATGATCCGTTCTTCCACCGGACGGCTATCTATCCCGTGGACGATCTGTTGATGGAACTGATGATGTTTACCAACAGGTGGAATGGCAACATCCACCCGACGGAAGAGCGCCGGTACAGTATCGCGAAAGCGTTCAAGATGCTGTTGCCCGAGCTTAGCGGAGGGGCATTGCCGCTGGCCCTGCCCTATCCGGACGATGGGCGGCTCGTGAAGATTGTCGACTACCTCGACAAAAATATCGCCGAGAACATCGGTTTCAAGCACGTGGCCGACCAATTCGGAATCAGTGAACGTTCGCTGGCCCGGCTGTTCCAAAAGGAACTGAACATGTCCTTCATCCAGTATTTCACCATCCTGCGGATGCTGAAGGGCTTGAAATTGCTGCTGGATGATAAACTCAGCATCAATGAAGTCGCGACAAAAGTGGGCTACAGCAGCCTGCCGACGTTCAGCAATACCTTCACCAAGGTCGTCGGGGTAAGGCCCAGCGAATACGTCAAGCACCGCGGACTGTGGGACCGACAACACGGAAAGATAACGCAAACATAATGTCAATGAAAACAACCCTGATGATCGCAGCGGCGATGGCCGCAACGGTATGTGCATGCACAAACGCTGCCAAAGAGACGGACGACAATCCGAAATGGATCCAACTTTTCAACGGAAAGGACCTCGATGACTGGACGGTCAAAATAGCCAAACACGAAGTGGGAGAAAACTATGCGAACACCTTCCGCGTAGAAGATGGCCTGCTAAAGGTGCGTTACGACGGGTATACCGATTTCGATTTCCAATACGGTCATATCCACTACAATACGCCGTTTTCGGCTTATCTGCTGCGCGTGGAATACCGCTTCACGGGGGAACAGGCGCCTGGGGGCGAGGGCTGGGCTTGGCGCAACAGCGGGGCCATGTTGCACGGACAGAATCCCAGGACCATGCTGAAAGACCAGGATTTCCCCATTTCAATCGAGGGCCAACTGCTCGGCGGCGACGGTACCAATGACCGGACGACAAGCAACCTTTGCACGCCAGGCACCAACGTGCTGATGGAAGTCGACGGTGAGTTGTTCACTCCCCACTGCATCAATTCAAGCTCGAAAACCTACCACGGCGACCAATGGGTCACGGCGGAGTTCCTGGTATTGGCGGATTCCGTGGTGCACCATATCCTGGATGGCGACACGGTGCTGACGTACTACAAGCCCCAGATCGGGGGCGGAAGCGTTTCCAATTACGATCCGGCCGTGAAAGAAGACGGAAAGCTACTGAAAAGCGGCTACATTTCGCTGCAAAGCGAAAGCCATCCCATCGACTTCCGCAAGGTGGAACTGCTTGACTTGGAGCCTTATATGGGCGACCCAGTGGAACTTCAACGGGTATTGGCCAGGCTGCGGGAGGGTGGACGGTGAACAGTGATGGGTGGACGGTGAATAAGCAAAAAGGCCGCTCCGGATATCCGGAGCGGCCTTTTTGCTTATTGTATCTGTAGTATTTATTATGACAACTTGTTCACGAGCTTTGTCAGCTTCGACTTGTTATTGGAAGCCTTATTTTTGTGGATGACATTTTTCTTGGCCAACCGGTCAAGCATGGAAACCACTTTCGGCAACAAAGCCTTGGCTTCTTCGGGATTGGTGGTACTCCTCAATTTTTTCACCGCATTGCGGGTAGTCTTCGCTTGGTAGCGGTTCCTCAGACGCTTCGCAGCGTTGGAACGGATTCTTTTAAGTGCTGATTTATGATTTGCCATTTACTTAGCTAATTTTCTTTCCTGTTTTTTTCAGACCGCAAATTTACGACGTTCATTTCAATATTCAAAATGAATTGTGTCTTTTTGCTTTTCTGCTTTTTTGTTTACCACTTCCGGACTCTCGGACTTCCAGAATTATAATAAAAATCCGTGGTCATCCGCCAAATCCGTGTCATCCCTGCCTACCGGCAGGCAGGCGTGTTCAATCCCCGACTTTCACTATCTTTGCCTCATGCAAAAGCTATCCATGGATCAGTTACAACGGCCCTCGGTCGAGGCATTCCGGGCACAGGCGAAGCTTCCGGTCACCTTGGTGCTCGACAATGTCCGCAGCATGCACAACGTGGGATCGGCATTCCGTACATCGGATGCCTTTGCTGTTGAACGAATCATATTGTGCGGCATCACCGGCACCCCGCCCCACCGGGAAATCGAAAAAACCGCGTTGGGCGCCACACAATCCGTGGCGTGGGAGCACACAGCGGATACGGCAGCAGCCGTCGGGCAGCTCCGCGAAGACGGATACCGCATCCTGGCTGTCGAACAAGCCAAGGGAAGCATCCCACTCCAGGAATTCACGCCGGAAGTTGGAGGAAAATATGCCCTGGTATTCGGCAACGAGGTGCATGGCGTAGCCGATGAGGTGATGGCGCTGGCCGACATGAGTCTCGAAATCCCACAGTCCGGCACCAAACACTCGTTGAATATCGCCGTATCCGTGGGTATCGTGTTATGGGAGTTTTACCGAAACCATTCCCATGGTCCGAAAAAACAATAGATTCAACCTATTGCTTGTCTTTCACGCAATATCTTCCATATTACGCATTTAGTATTACCTGCCAAAAAAACCACATAACTATAACGGCAAGTCTCTTAAAAACAACTGATTGCGGATAGCAACCGAAAAATATTGACCTTGCATACAGCAGATTATTGCGTATATTTGAGCATTACAGCAAAAGTCATAGGTGGACTGTCCACTACTCGACTTCGAGCAGACTTTGACCTGATTATTAAGTACGGTGTTTCTTTCAGCTTTTTGCCGGTGGGCAGTCCTTCACTGACTTTTAGAAAAAATCATAAGGGACAGACAACATTAAATCACACGATATGAAAACAACTCCCGAGCACGATGCGCGAATTGCAAAAATGACATTCGCATCGGTGTATCCGCACTACATCACCAAGGTTGAGCGCAAAGGCAGGACAAAAGAGGAATTACATCAAGTAATCGAATGGCTGACAGGATTTGATGACAAAAAACTGCAAGGACTCATTGACGAGAAAGTAACTTTTGAAACATTTTTCAAGCAAGCGGAATTGAATCCCAATGCGCAACGGATAACAGGGGTAATCTGTGGCTATCGGATAGAAGAAATTGAAAATCCATTAACAAGGCAGGCAAGGTATCTAGACAAGTTGGTGGACGAATTGGCGAAAGGCAGAAAGATGGAAAAAATCTTAAGGCAGTAATCAAAATCGGAATGATGGCAAAAACAAAGACAGCCTACACAGGGAAAGACGTAATGGATTTTATAAATTCATACGTCGACAACGAACAGAAAAAAGCCGACAGTTTTCGTTTGATAGCACTCATGCAGGAATGGTCCGGCTTTGAACCCCAAATGTGGGGACCGACCATTATCGGATTCGGCAACTATCACTACAAGTATGCAAGCGGACACGAAGGCGATGCACCAATTATTGGCTTTTCACCAAGGAAGGCAGCGTTTTCGCTTTACGTTTTTTCTGCGACAGAAAGAAGCGAAAAACTTTTAGCCGACCTTGGTAAATTCAAAATGAGCAAGGCCTGCATCTATGTAAAAAAACTGGCGGACATCAACATTTCAACTTTACACGAACTCTGCAAAGAATCAATAAACTACATTAACGAACACTACGAATGTGCTTGCAGAATAAAATGACGGACTGACATAAGCATCATTAAAGTTTCCACAATTCACCGCAAAACGTTAGCTTTGCGGTGCAAAAAAACAGAACAATGAGCGTACTAGTCAATAAGGATTCGAAAGTAATCGTACAGGGCTTCACGGGCAACGAAGGTACCTACCATGCTTCGCAGATGATTGAATACGGCACCAATGTGGTGGGCGGCGTCACGCCGGGGAAAGGCGGCCAGACCCACTTGGACCGCCCGGTATTCAACACGGTGCAGGAAGCAGTAGACCAGACAGGGGCCAATGTCTCCATCATCTTCGTGCCGCCCGCATTCGCCGCTGATGCCATCATGGAAGCCGCGGCTGCCGGCATCGGTGTCATCGTGTGCATTACCGAAGGAATCCCTACCAAGGATATGATCCAGGTGAAATCTTACCTAAGCGACAAAAAGTCAAGGCTCATCGGTCCGAACTGCCCGGGCATCATCACCGCGGATGAAGCGAAAATCGGCATCATGCCTGGGTTCATCTTTAAAAAGGGTACCGTAGGCGTAGTCTCCAAATCAGGGACACTTACCTACGAGGCCGTAGACCAGACAGTGAAAGCGGGATTGGGCATCACGACGGCCATCGGCATTGGCGGTGATCCCATCATCGGTACGACCACTAAGGAAGCCGTGGAATTGTTGATGAATGACCCCGAAACCGAAGGCATCATCGTCATCGGTGAAATCGGTGGCGGCATGGAGGCCGAGGCGGCACGCTGGATCAAGGAACATGGCACCAAGCCCGTCGTGGGCTTCATCGCCGGGCAAACCGCGCCTCCGGGACGCCGTATGGGCCATGCCGGCGCCATTGTAGGCGGTGCAGACGACACCGCAGCCGCGAAGATGAAAATCATGCGGGAGTGCGGCATCCGCGTCGTCGAGTCACCCGCTGAAATCGGCAAGGCCATCGCGGAGGAACTGGGTGTGAACGCCTAGCGGTTCTCCTTGGCAGGAAACTACAGAACGGAGGGGTACCACAAAGGGCTCAAAGTTTTCCACGAAGTTCACCAAGCATTTACAAGTCAGTAGCGTTTATTCTTTGCGTGCTTGGCGTCTCCTTGGCGTCCTTTGTGGTTATAAGAGACATCCTCTTTTCTATTTGAATTTACCTACCTTTGTGGTTATGCTATCCGATACCGAGGAAAATTACCTGAAGGCATTGCTCCGCATCACCGGTGAGCAAGGTGGTGCCGGTGAAGCGGGCACCAACCAGTTGGCTGGCAAGCTCAACGTGCGTCCGGCTACAGCCACCGACATGCTGAAGAAATTGCGGGAAAAACAACTCGTCAACTACGAAAAATACGGGAAAATCACCCTTACCGATACCGGGCGCGACCTTGCCGTCGCCATTGTACGCAAACACCGCCTTTGGGAGACGTTCCTGTTCGACAAGCTGGGATTCAGCTGGGACGAAGTGCACGATATCGCTGAGCAATTGGAGCACATCAAATCGGAGAAACTGGTAGAACGGCTGGACAAATTCCTAGGATTTCCGCAGTTTGATCCACATGGCGACGCCATACCCACGGCCAACGGCGACTATACCCATGAAGCACGCCTCACACTGGCCGAGGCCAGCGAAGGCAACTCGTATACCATCGTCGCCGTGAAGGACAACAGCCCTTCCTTTTTGCAATACGTCAGCCAAATCGGCATCGGCATCCATAGCCACGTGACTGTGGTGCAGCACTATGAATTTGACCATTCCATGGCATTGGATATCGGGGGGAAGACGATCAACATCTCGGACAAGGTCGCGCAGAACATTTATTGCAGACCGGGTGAGTGAGTGAGTAAGTGAGTAAGTGAGTGAGTGAGTGAGTAAGTGAGTGAGTGAGTAAGTGAGTGAGTGAGTAAGTGAGTGAGTGAGTGAGTAAGTGAGTGAACAATTCCTCACGCACCAATACACAATACGGATTATGGCATTATCTTCAGACATCAACACCAAAAATAAAAAGGCTTATTTCGAATACCACTTATTGGACACCTATGTGGCCGGCATCCGCCTCCTCGGCACGGAAATCAAGTCCATACGGGAAGGAAAAGCCAACATCAACGATTCCTTCTGTACGTTTTTTGACGATGGCCTGTATATCCGCAACATGCACATCGCCGAATATTCCCACGGGTCGTTCTACAACCACGAGGCCAAGCGCGACCGCCAGCTGCTGCTCAACAAAAAAGAGCTCAAGAAATTGCAGACAAAGAGCGAGGAAAAGGGGTTCACCATTATCCCACTGCGCATCTTCATCAGCAAGCGTGGATTCGCGAAGGTGGAAATCGCGTTGGCGCAGGGCAAAAAAGACTTCGATAAGCGAGAAACCATCAAGGAACGCGACACCAAGCGTGAACTCGCAAGGGTGCTGAAACGCTGATCCGGCTATTCGGTCGCGTGGATACCGATGCTTTCGAGTAACAGCGATGCATTGAAAACCGTGCATTCCCCTGGCTTGAGCTTGTAGTCGAAGCGCATTTCACCGTCCACTACCTGGATATCGAAATGGTAGTTGGCGAGCACGCCGGGATACTCCCCTGCCAACTTGGCCAATTGCAAGTCGTGTGTGGCCACCATGCCCACGCCACCGTCCGCGATCAATTGCTTGATGATGGCTTTGGATCCGAGGTATTTGTCCATCGAATTGGTCCCGCGCAGCATTTCATCGATGAGGAAGAACGCATCCGGTCGGGTTTTCACTGTCTGCAAAACCAGCTGTATCCGATTGAGCTCTGCCTTGAAGGTAGAGGTGCTCTCGCTCAACGAATCCGCGATGCGCATGTAGGTGACCAGGTGGAAGACCGGCAGTCGCATACGCTTGCCGCATATGGATGCGCCGCAAAAGGCCAAGACAGCATTGCTTCCCACGGTACGCAGGAATGTACTTTTGCCGGCCATATTCGAACCTGTAATCAGTGCCACGCTGTGGTCTTGCATGCGGTAGTCATTGGGCACGGCGGCATCGGCAGGAATCAGCGGGTGGGAAAGCCCTTCGGCACTTACGGACGGCTTCGCATCAGCCACCACTTCCGGAAATGCCCAACCGGGATGGTTGCGGCTCAACGTCGCCAAACTCATCATTACCTCTGATTCGGCCACGACATCGAAAGCCTTCAACATATCCGCTCCATGGCGCTTGCGCCAGTCCACTATCGCAAATACTTGCTTGAAATCCCAGAGCGCCACCATATTGAGCACCGCTCCCACCAGCATGTTCAGCCGGTAATCCAAGCGATCGATGAGCACTGCCAGTTCCCGGAGTGCAGCGGAGACCGGTTTGGCGTCTTCGCCGGCGCGCAATGCGGCGTGCAGCAATCTGCCGCCAGCACTCTCCCACCGACGGTTTTCGATCAGCTCAAACGAGGCGGCAAACGCACCAAGCACCCTACCGGCCCTGTCAACCTCCTCCGAGATGCGGTTTACCCGGCGTCCAAAGCCGATGGCAGCGAGTAAGTGCGCCAATGCAAAGAACAATGCCATGCTCGAAAAAACCGGCACGACAAAAGCCAACCCCACTAACAGCCCCATCAGCCAAGGTACGGCCATGACGTAAAGGCGAAGGTACCTCGAGCCGAACGCCGTATCGGCGCTGCGCAGAAAGCGATCGAAC
>Ga0207868_1001759_pt1 | contig 14354 bp, 13 predicted proteins | sample Passage237B_FD_187370 | JGI IMG/M metagenome (GOLD analysis project Ga0207868, IMG submission 187370) | Cellulose adapted compost microbial communities from Newby Island Compost Facility, Milpitas, CA, USA - Passage2 37B (SPAdes) (version 3) ... | reverse complement strand
GCCCCGGCGGCGGAGGCTCCCGCTCCCGCCCCGGCCCCGGCGAAGCCTGCCGTGCCGACTCCGGCCGACATGCCGCGTCCGCGTCCGCGCCCGGGCGGCAACAACCCGTTCCAGACCCGCCCCGACGCGCCGCGTCCGCGTCCGCGCCCGGGCGGCAACAACCCGTTCCAGGCCCCGCGCCCCGACGGCCGTCCCGGCCGCCCGGCCCCGGCCGGCGGCGCACCGCGTCCCGGTGCTCCGCGTCCCGGCCCCGGCGTCGGCGGTCGCCCTGCCCCCGGCGTCGCCGGCCGTCCGGGCGGTCCCGGTCGCCCCGGCGGCGGCTTCGGCGGCCCCGGCGGTCGTCCGGCCCCCGGCGGTCGCGGTCGCGGCGGAGGCACGGCCGGCGCCTTCGGTCGCGCCGGCGGCAAGCCCGCGCGCTCGCGCAAGTCGAAGCGCGCCAAGCGGATGGAGTACGAGGAGCAGCAGGCTCCCGCCATCGGCGGCGTCAAGATCCCTCGCGGTGACGGCAGCACCGTCATCCGCCTGCGCCGCGGTGCCACGCTGACCGACTTCGCCGAGAAGATCGACGTCAATCCCGCGTCGCTCGTCACCGTGCTCTTCCACCTGGGAGAGATGGCCACCGCGACGCAGTCGCTCGACGAGGAGACATTCGAGGCCCTGGGCGTCGAGCTGGGCTACATCGTCCAGATCGTCTCGCCCGAGGACGAGGACCGCGAGCTCCTCGCCGACTTCGGCGTGGACCTCGAGTCGGAGCTGCTCGAGGAGACCGACGAGGACCTCGAGCCGCGCCCGCCTGTCGTCACGGTCATGGGTCACGTCGACCACGGAAAGACGCGCCTCCTGGATGCCATCCGCAAGTCCGACGTCGTGTCGGGCGAGGCCGGCGGCATCACCCAGCACATCGGCGCGTACCAGGTGTGGCACGACCACGAGGGCGAGCGTCGTCCGATCACCTTCATCGACACCCCGGGTCACGAGGCGTTCACCGCCATGCGCGCGCGCGGCGCGAAGGTCACGGACGTCGCGATCCTCGTGGTCGCGGCCGACGACGGCGTCATGCCGCAGACGGTCGAGGCCCTCAACCACGCCCAGGCGGCCAACGTGCCGATCGTCGTGGCGGTGAACAAGATCGACAAGCCCGACGCCAACCCGGCGAAGATCCGCCAGCAGCTGACCGAGTACAACCTCGTGGCGGAGGAGTACGGCGGCGACACGATGTTCGTCGACGTCTCCGCGCGCGAGGGCATCAACATCGACAAGCTGCTCGAGGCGGTCCTTCTCACGGCGGACGCCGGGCTCGACCTGCGCGCGAACCCGAACAAGGACGCGCGCGGCGTGGCCGTCGAGGCGCACCTCGACAAGGGCCGAGGCCCGGTCGCCACGGTGCTCGTCCAGTCCGGAACGCTGCGCGTGGGCGACGCGATCGTCGCGGGCACGGCCCACGGCCGCGTGCGCGCCATGTTCGACGAGCACGACCAGCCCGTCGAGGAAGCGCTGCCCGCGCGTCCGGTGCTCGTCATCGGCCTCACGTCCGTCCCGCGAGCGGGCGACACCTTCCTCGTGGCCGAGGACGACCGCACCGCCCGCCAGATCGCCGAGAAGCGCGAGGCCGCCGAGCGTGCCGCCCAGCTCGCCAAGCGCCGCAAGCGCATCAGCCTCGAGGACTTCACCAAGGCTCTCGAGGCCGGCAAGGTCGAGACCCTCAACCTCATCATCAAGGGCGACGTGTCCGGTGCCGTCGAGGCGCTCGAGGACGCGCTGCTCGCGATCGACGTGGGCGAGGGCGTGGAGCTGCGCGTCATCCACCGCGGTGTGGGCGCCGTGACGCAGAACGACGTCAACCTCGCCACGGTCGACAACGCGATCATCATCGGCTTCAACGTGCGGCCTGCGGAGCGCGTGCAGGAGCTCGCGGACCGCGAGGGCGTCGACATGCGCTTCTACTCGGTCATCTACCGGGCGATCGAGGACGTCGAGGCGAGCCTCAAGGGCCTCCTCAAGCCCGAATACGAGGAGCAGATGGTCGGCTCTGCGGAGATCCGCGAGATCTTCCGCTCGAGCAAGTTCGGCAACATCGCCGGCTCGCTCGTTCGCGACGGCGTCATCAAGCGCAACGCCAAGGCGCGCATCACGCGCGACGGCGTCGTCGTCGGCGAGGCCACCATCGAGACGCTGCGCCGCTTCAAGGACGACGTCACCGAGGTGCGCGACGGCTTTGAGTGCGGCATCGGCCTGGGCAAGTTCAACGACATCCAGGTGGGCGACATCATCGAGACCTTCGAGATGGTCGAGATTCCGAGGGACTGATGGCCGACAACGCACGCGCCCTGCGCCTTGCAGGGACGATCAAGAAGATCGTCGCGGAGGCGCTCGAGAAGGAGATCAAGGATCCCCGACTCGGCTTCGTCACCGTGACCGACGTGCGCGTCACCGGCGACCTGCAGCAGGCCTCGGTGTTCTACACCGTCCTTGGCGGGGAGGAGGAGCGCGCGTCCACCGCGGCCGCGCTCGCCTCCGCCAAGGGCCGCCTGCGCTCGATGGTGGGCGCCGAGCTGGGCATCCGCCTGACGCCCACGCTCGAGTTCCACCTCGACGCGGTGCCGGAGACGGCCGCCTCGCTCGACCGCGCGCTCCACGAGGCGCACCTGCGCGATCAGGAGCTCGCCAGGCTGCGCGAGAACGCGCAGTACGCGGGCGACCCGGACCCGTACAAGCACGACGACGAGGAGTAGCCCTCGTGGCGCGTGCCTCGGCGGATGGACCCGACGGCATCGTCCTGGTCGACAAGCCGGCCGGGTGGACCTCGCATGACGTCGTGTCCCGCATGCGTCGCGTGCTCGGCACGCGCAAGGTGGGCCACGGCGGCACGCTCGATCCCATGGCCACGGGCCTGCTCGTCATCGCCGCCGGCCGTGCGACGCGCCTGCTGACGTACTACTCGGGCGCGGACAAGGACTACACGGCGACCATCCGCCTGGGCCAGTCGACCGTCACGGACGATGCCGAGGGCGAGGTCACGGCATCGGCCGACGCCTCGGGCGTGACGGACGAGGCCATCGCCGCCGCCGTCGCGGGGCTCACAGGAGAGATCCTCCAGCGGCCCAGCGCGGTGAGCGCCATCAAGGTCGGAGGCGAGCGCTCCTACGCGCGCGTGCGCGCCGGCGAGGACGTGGAGCTTCCCGCGCGGCCCGTCACCGTGTCGCGCTTCGCGGTGCTCGCGACCCGACGCGAAGGCGCGCTCGTGGACCTGGACGTCGAGGTCTCCGTGTCCTCCGGCACCTACGTGCGAGCCCTCGCGCGCGACCTCGGGCAGGCGCTCGGCGTGGGCGGGCACCTCACGGCGCTGCGGCGCACGCGCGTGGGCGATCTCTCGGCGGCCGATGCCGCGACCCTCGACGCGCTGGCGGCCGCCGCCGATGCGGGGGAGGAGGTGCCGCTCGTGGGGCTGACCCCGGCCGCGCTCGCCGTCCTGCCGCCGCTGGCCGTCACGGCGGCCGATGCCAGGGCGCTCGGCCACGGACAGGGCCTGCCGCTGCCGGCGGGGACGGACATCAGCGCGCCTGCGCACAAGGACGATCCGACACACGACGTCGTCGCCCTCGGCCCCGATCGCGAGGCTGTGGCGATCCTGCGCCGACGCGGCGATCGGCTCATGCCCGTCATCGTCTTCGCGCCCGCTGCGGCACAATGACGGACGTGACCATCGTGTGGCGCTCGATCGCCGACGTGCCCGCAGACCTGGGCCCGACCGTCGTGACCATCGGCAACTTCGACGGCGTCCATCTCGGCCACCAGGCCGTGCTGGAGCGGACGGCCGCCCTCGCGCGCGAGCGCGGCGCGACGTCGGTGGCCGTCACCTTCGACCCGCACCCCAAGGCCGTCCACACGCCCGAGCACCAGCCGGAGCTCATCACCTCGCTCGAGGACCGCATCGAGCGCATGGCCGCGACCGGCGTCGACGCGATCCTCGTCCAGCACTACACGCTCGAGTTCTCCCTCCAGACGCCCCAGGAGTTCGCGCGCGCGTACTTCGTGGACGGGCTCAAGGCGCTTGCCGTGGTCGTGGGGCACGACACTCGCTTCGGCCGCGGCAACGCGGGCGACGTGGACACGCTGAGCACCCTGGGACTGAGCCTGGGCTTCGAGGTGGAGATCGTGGGCGACGTCGCGGGCCGAGGGGAGGGCCGACGCTGGTCCTCGACGTGGGTGCGCGAGCTGCTGGAGGCGGGCGACATGCGCGCCGCGGCCCAGATCCTGGGACGCCCGCATCGCCTGCGGGGCGTCATCGTCCACGGCGACGAGATCGGGCGCCAGATCGGCTTTCCCACGGCGAACCTCCAGGTCAGCGGCGGGTACATCCCACGCCACGGCGTCTACGCCGGCTGGCTGACCGTGGTCGACGCACGCGGCGGGGGAGCAGGGCCCGTGGTGGGAGAGCCGCTGCCGAGCGCCGTGAGCCTGGGCATCAACTACACCGTGGGCGGCCAGGAGCTGCGGGTCGAGTCGCACGTCATCGGCCGCACGGGATTGGACCTGTACGACGCCGAGGCGACGCTCGACCTCATCGAGTGGCGTCGCCCGATGCTCGACTTCGGCTCGATCGAGGCGCTCACCGACGCGCTCGCCGCCGATGAGGTGTGGGTGCGCGAGGTGCTGGGGCTGACCGCGGGCTGACCCCAGGCTCGCCGGCAGCCGCATCGTCCTGTATGCTGGGCCGTCGCCGTGAAACGGCCGCGGATTCCAGAGCACCGGAGAACAGGCCCGGTTGCGCCGCGCAGCGAGACATGAGGAGCAGAAGTGCCGCTCGATGCAGCAACGAAGCAGAAGATCATCGCCGAGTACGCCACGTCTGAGGGCGACACCGGCTCCCCTGAGGTGCAGATCGCTCTCCTGAGCCGTCGCATCGCGGACCTCACCGAGCACCTGAAGCAGCACAAGCACGACCACCACTCGCGTCGTGGCCTGCTTCTCCTCGTCGGCCAGCGCCGCCGCCTGCTCAACTACCTGCAGAAGATCGACATCGAGCGTTACCGCTCGATCATTGAGCGCCTCGGGCTGCGTCGCTAGGACGCGCCTGGCGCTCGGCGGCCCGGCCCGTTCGCCCCTCACGGGAGCTGAACGGCCGGGCCGTCTTCCCTTTCCCGGCCATGTGCCTGACCATGAGCGAGGAAGCAACGTGACCATCGCGAAGTACGACAGCCTCGGCCGCCGGCTGATGCCCGCGCCGATGATGTGGCTCGGCGTGATCGCGCTGGCTGGGCTCGGCATCCTGTGCATCGCGGGCGGCGTCGAGACGTGGTTCGATCCCGACGCAGGCCTCGCGTGGCGCGTGATGCCCATCTTGGGTGGGCTGTCGTTCCTGTCGCTTGCTGCGATGCACCTCGTCATGAACGTCTACCGCCGATACAAGAGCCTCGAGGTGCTTATTGCGGAATCGCAAGGTCGGCCAGGCATCTACATCCACGGGAGCCGCCTCGCGACCGTGGTGGTTGCGGCCACCGGCGCCGTGCTGGGCGTGTCGCTTGCGCTCGGGGCCGTCTTCGCATCGGGCGGCTGGCGCGTGGTGCTCGCCCTCGGCGCTGGCATCTTCCTCCTCGCGGCGCTCGCCGGTCGGACGGCCGCGCGTCGGACGCGCTTCCTGTGGCTGCGCGCCGACGGCATCGAGTCGAGCACCGCGCGCACCCACGTCATCGCCAGGTGGGACGACGTGGCCGCGGCCGGACTGCCCATCGGCGCCGGGGGAGAGACCGTGCTGCGGCTCGAGCTCAAGCCGGGATGTCAGGCGCAGGAGCTGTGGCGCAATCCGTGGATGCCGTTCCAGAAGGGCTTCGACGTCGACCTCTCGAGCCTGGGCGTCAATCCCGACCTGCTCGTGGAGCTGGTGAGCGACCTCGTGAGCAACGGCCGTCGCAGGCCGCTGCTCGAATCCGCCCCCGAACGCGTGCTGCGCAAGCTCGTGGACCCCACCGCCGACTGGCCGGGCGAGGCGCGGCCGGATCGCGGCGCGGTGACCTGAGACCGCCGCTGCGAGGGCTCCGGGCGCACCTTCCGGGCCTTTTCAGGTGCGTCCTGGTACGATGGATCCGTTCCTCGCCCCGGTGAGGGATGAACATCCGAACACCAGCAGGCCGGCTGAACGCTGATCCTCGGTGGAGATGAGCAGAGCCCCTCACGCGAGGCGCGGCTCTGAGCGTGTCGACTGACGATCAGCCCCAGGCCACTTGCCTTCCCCGGTACAGAGCCGAGTTCTGCCTGCCTGCTCCTTCACAGACAAGGAGCGACCATCCGCATGGAAGGTCCCGAAATCCAGTTCGCCGAAGCCGTCATCGACAACGGCACGTTCGGCAAGCGCACCGTCCGCTTCGAGACGGGCCGCCTCGCCAAGCAGGCCGCCGGCACCGCCGTCGCCTACCTCGACGACGAGACGATGCTGCTGTCCGCCACCACCGCCTCCAAGGCCCCGCGCGACGGCTTCGACTTCTTCCCCCTGACGGTGGACGTCGAGGAGCGCTCGTACGCCGCAGGCAAGATCCCCGGCTCGTTCTTCCGCCGCGAGGGCCGTCCCACCACGGACGCGATCCTCACGTGCCGCCTCATCGACCGCCCGCTGCGCCCGTCGTTCGTCGACGGCCTCCGCAACGAGGTCCAGGTCGTCGTGACGGTCATGGCGATCCACCCGGACGACCAGTACGACGTCGTGGCGATCAACGCCGCGTCCATGTCGACCCAGCTCGCGGGCCTGCCGTTCTCCGGCCCCATCGGCGGCGTGCGCATCGCGCTCATCGACGACCAGTGGGTCGCGTTCCCGCGTCACTCCGACATGGACCGCGCCGTGTTCGACATGGTCGTGGCCGGTCGCGTCGTCGGTGACGACGTGGCGATCATGATGGTCGAGGCAGAGGCTACCGACGAGGCGTTCAACCTCATCTCGGAGGGCGCGACGCGCCCCACCGAGGAGGTCGTCGCCCAGGGCCTCGAGGCCGCCAAGCCGTTCATCCGCGTGCTGTGCGAGGCGCAGTCCGAGCTCGCCGCGAAGGCCGCCAAGCCGACCGCCGAGTTCCCGCTCTTCCTCGATTACGAGCAGGACGTGTACGACGCGGTCTTCGCCTCCGCCGCCGCCGACCTGGCCGCCGCGCTGCAGATCGCGGACAAGCAGGAGCGCGAGACGCGCCTGGACGAGATCAAGGCGGCGACGCTCGAGGCGCTCGCCGAGCAGTTCGAGGGCCGCGAGAAGGAGATCTCCGCCGCGGTGCGCGCCGTGACCAAGAAGACGGTGCGCCAGCGCATCCTCAAGGACGGCGTCCGCATCGACGGCCGCGGCCTGAGGGACATCCGTCCGCTGAGCGCCGAGGTCGCCGTGGTGCCTCGCGTCCACGGCTCGGCGCTGTTCGAGCGCGGTGAGACCCAGATCCTGGGCGTCACCACGCTGAACATGCTCAAGATGGAGCAGCAGATCGACTCGTACAGCCCCGAGACGCACAAGCGCTACATGCACCACTACAACTTCCCGCCGTACTCGACGGGCGAGACCGGCCGCGTGGGCAGCCCCAAGCGTCGCGAGATCGGCCACGGCGCGCTCGCCGAGCGCGCCCTCGTGCCGGTGCTGCCGTCGCGCGAGGAGTTCCCGTACGCGATCCGTCAGGTGTCCGAGGCTCTCGGCTCTAACGGCTCGACGTCGATGGGCTCCGTGTGCGCCTCGACCCTGTCGCTGCTCAACGCGGGCGTGCCGCTCAAGGCTCCCGTCGCGGGCATTGCGATGGGCCTCGTGTCCGACACGGTCGACGGCGAGACCCGCTATGCGGCGCTCACCGACATCCTCGGCGCCGAGGACGCCTTCGGCGACATGGACTTCAAGGTCGCCGGCACGCGTGAGTTCGTCACGGCCATCCAGCTGGACACCAAGCTCGACGGCATCCCGGCATCGGTACTCGCCGGCGCGCTGCAGCAGGCCCACGAGGCCCGTCTCCACATCCTGGGCGTGATGGAGCAGGCCATCAGCGAGCCCGACGAGATGAGCCCCTACGCTCCTCGCGTCATCTCGGTGAAGATCCCGGTCGACAAGATCGGCGAGGTCATCGGCCCCAAGGGCAAGATGATCAACCAGATCCAGGACGACACGGGCGCCGAGATCTCGATCGAGGACGACGGCACCGTCTACATCGGCGCGACCGACGGCCCGTCCGCCGAGGCCGCCCGCCAGGCGATCAACGCGATCGCCAACCCGCACATGCCGGAGGTCGGCGAGCGCTTCGTCGGCACCGTCGTCAAGACGGTGGCGTTCGGCGCGTTCGTGTCGCTCACGCCCGGCAAGGACGGGCTGTTGCACATCTCGCAGATCCGCAAGCTCGTGGGCGGCGCCCGTGTGGAGAACGTCGAGGACGTGCTGTCCGTCGGCCAGAAGATCCAGGTGGAGATCACCGAGATCGACGCCCGAGGCAAGCTGTCTCTCGGCGTGGTCGAGGACAAGTCGGAAGGTGCTGAGGCATCGGCCGATGCCGAGGAGACTGTCGAGGTCTAGCCTCACCGAGCTTGACGCGCAGGCGGTCCCGGGCTTAAGGCTCGGGGCCGCTTCTTGCGTTGGATCGTGTGTTTCCGGATGCACTCGGGTTCAGGGGGGTAACGTCCCCTCCATGGCACAGCAGATGTGATACGACTCAAAAAAAGGGGGAAGACATGACTCGACGGATGCGAGCGTTCGCGGTGGGGATTGCCACGCTGGGGATCGTCGCCTTGAGCGCATTCCCGGCCTCGGCCGCCAATCCTTACAACGCCGTCGGCTACATGAACTATGTTGGCGACTATGCGGGGGTCAAGGTTCAGAACGCGGGTGCCGGTGTGATTGCAGTGCGGGCGACGATCATTTATCAGCCGCCGTCATCCGGAGGTAGCACATATGAGACCTCGACCTTCAAGGACACCACAGTGGAAGCGAACATGCCTGTTACGCCTGGCACCCCAACATACGGAATTGCGTACTCTCAGGTCACCAAGTTCAAGGGATGTTCCGGCAGCGGAACCAGTTGCACACTTAGTTCAACGTGGGATGGCAACGGAGCGACCCACGTATTCACGTGATCCAATGATCCCCCGTTTGCGCTCACTTTTGGGTGCGGGGTTGTTGTCCTTCGCGGTAGCGGCAACCCTAGCGGCGTGCGGGCACGCTACTCCCGAAGATGATCCCCACTACAGCGCGATCATCGGTGAGATCCTCGCTGAAGCCGAAGACGTCGGGATCGACAGCGATGCTCGGGCGGTTCTCGTCGCCGCAATGGAAGCAAACCGTCCTATTTCGCTAGAGGAAGTGAAGCAAGCCCAGTACGCCACCATCGACTGCGTGCGGGCGGTCGGTTTCGACGTGCAGGTGTTTGAACACGCTGGCGCGCCGGGAGGCATCGCGTACATCTTCGGCATTCCAGGGCGAACCGGCGACCTTCCTGAGGAAATGGCAACGCAGGCATACGCCTGTGAAGAGCGCTCTGTTTGGTGGATTGATGCTGCATACCAGCGAACCAATGTCAAGGATATTGAGTCGCTGGAAGAACGATTCGAACCGTTCCGCTCCGCCTTCATCACATGCCTTCTGGAACGCGGCGCTCCCGCAACACAGGACATGACACCAGATGAACTCCTCGAACTCGATGGTGACCGCGCGTACTACGAGGGCCACAGCCTCCCGTGCGTTGCGGTGGTTGGATTCGATGTGGCCCCGTAAAGCGCACGCGTGACGTGAGAGGCGCCATGCGGCTCGGCTCACCCTCGAACCCCACGCCTTGTCCGGGCCTGGCGAAGCTTGGGATAGCACATGGCCTGTAGTCCCGGCAGCGCCGATTCGTTGTGCTAAGACTCCGCGCGCGCCACCGTTTCACAGCATTCGTCGCTGCCCTTCGGACGCGACTTCGCCCGCGGACATTCCCGCTGCACCTGAACCGGGCGCCTCCCACTTTCTTCACGTATCTTCCCGACTGCTTCGGCGCGTACCTCCACCAAGACTTCGACCTCTACGCATCCACGCCCGCAGGCGTCGCGGCACACCTTGCCAACACGGCTTCACACGACGACGTGCGAGGCACGGTCGGGGACTTGGTTGTCCTTGCCCATGTGGTGGGCGGCGACGATGCAATCGGAGTCGCCGTCGAGATGTTTGGCGCGAATGTCACCATTGCGTCGGCGAGCTCCGAATCCGACGCAGCCAGATCGCTTGCCGACGCTATGGCCGCTGCGGCCGCAGCGAGGATCGAACGCGAGCAACGTCGCTGATTGCTCGCCCCGCGCCACGGGCGCGCACGGCGAGCGTCGCCGCAGAAGGCGAGGTCGCAACGCACCGCCCGCCTCGGGCTAGGCTCGCTCTCGTGCCCCACGTCCTCCCGCTTGTCCCAGCATCGGCGCCTGGAAGCACGCTCACCGTTGAGCAAGACCACGGCGCCGTGATCCGTCGCAGCATCCTCCCGGGCGGCGTCCGCGTGTTCACCGAGCAGATCCCCGGCATGCGCTCCGCGACGCTCGGCGCGTGGGTCGGCGTGGGCTCGCGCGACGAGACCCCGGAGCACGCTGGCTCCACCCACTTCCTGGAGCACCTGCTCTTCAAGGGCACCCGCAACCGCAGCGCGCTCGACATCGCGGAGGAGTTCGACCGCGTGGGCGGGGAGTCCAACGCCATGACGGGCAAGGAGTACACCTGCTACTACGCCCGCGTCATCGACCAGGACCTGCCCATGGCGATCGACGTCATCCTGGACATGGTGACCTCCGCGACCTTCGATCCTGAGGACTTCGACACCGAGCGCGGCGTCATCCTCGAAGAGCTCGCCATGAACGACGACGACCCGGCGGACGTCGCGCACGAGCGCTTCGCCGAATCCGTCCTGGGCGGGCACCCGCTGGGCCGTCCCATCGGCGGCACCCCGGAGATCATCCGCGCAGTGACGCGCGACTCCATGCTCGCCCACTACCGCGAGCACTACGTCCCGGCCGGGCTCATCATCACCGCCGCCGGGGGAGTGGACCACGAGCGCGTGTGCCAGCTCGTCACCGAGGCGCTTGTCGCTGGGGGGTGGGACCTCACGCGCGACGCCGCCCCGCTCGACCGCCGCGACACCCTCGCCCCCGTCGCCGCCACCCTCACGCCCCGCGTCGACATCGAGCGCGACATCGAGCAGACGCACGTGATCATCGGCTGCGAAGGGCTCAAGGCCACCGACGAGCGCCGCAGCGCGCTGGGCGTCTTCTCCGCGATCCTCGGCGGCGGGATGTCCTCGCGGCTGTTCCAGGAGATCCGCGAGAAGCGCGGCCTCGCGTACACCGTGTACTCGTTCGGCTCGCCCAGCGCGGAGACCGGCGTCTTTGGTCTCTACGCCGGCGCCACGGCCTCCAAGGCCGACGAGGTGGCCGCGCTCATGTCCGGCGAGTTCGAGCGCATGGCGGACGGCGTCACCGAGAGCGAGCTCGAGCGCGCCAAGGGCCAGATCGCGGGCTCCACGGTGCTGCGTCTCGAGGACTCGTACTCGCGCATGTCGCGCCTGGGCAAAGCGGAGCTCGTGTTCGGCGAGCTGTGGAGCATCGGCGAGGTGCTGGAGCAGGTGCGCGCCGTCACGGCCGATGAGGTGGCAGCCATCGCCGCCGAACTCGCCTCGCGCCCGCGCGTGGAGGTGCGCGTGGGGCCGGGCTAGACCATGGCCAGTTTCGAGTTGCCCCCCCCGCCGAAGTCGCTAGATTCCATCTGGGCCTCGACGCATCACCGCGCGACCCAGAACCAAGGGGGAACCATCTTGATCAAGTCCAATCTCTACACGCCCGACAGTGCGTGCCGAACGGCGGTCGACTCGAGTGAGGTAACTGACACCGCGAGCACAGCGCGCGCGCCCATCAACGGTCTCTACGGAGCGTGTGCTGCCGTCAAGGTGCGGGTGTATTCCGGTGGTCAAGGTTGGGGCAATTGGACCTCGTGGGCCATCGGTACCTCCTACGCATCGAAGTACTCGTCCGGCTTGAACAACTCGGAGCACTATGCGGCGAGTTGAGTCGGTGTTGTCGTTGGCCGCGGCAATCCTGTTGGCGGCTACCGCCGGGTGCACTTCACAGCCCGCTGAAGCGGAGGCGGCTTCTCCTGAGGAAGTCGCCTTCGTCGAGTACGCTCGACGGAGCCTAGCCGACGCAGAGGCGCGGGGAGCCAGCAGGTCCCAGATCGCGGCCCTCGAGGCAGTTGTGGCTGTCGGATCTGTTTCCTTCGAGACCTACCGCACTTCGGTGGAGGCCACGTTGGCGTGTTTCGACGAGGTCGGGATTGCCTATACGTCGCGGGAAGCGGAGGACGGCTCTGGGGTACCGGTGATCGAGTACTCGTTCTCGGGCCCAGCGTCGGACTCGGCGGTCGCCGATGGATGCATTTCCGCAAACTCTGAGATCGTCGAGACGCTATACATGATCCAGCCCTCGACGCAACGCTTGCGAGACGCATCGTTTGAGAAGCGGATGGATGTCTTGATTCCATGCCTCGTGGAGGAAGGGTTCGTGGCCGAGACCGAGGCGTCGGATATCAGCGTGAGCGAGGCTCAGGAGGCGCTTCTCACGATGATCAACTCCGGTACGTCTGACCCGTACCGGTGCGCCACGCTCGCGGGGATTGAGAGCTTCTAGTCTTCGCGCCCCGGTAGGCTCGGCGCATGATCAACGTCGCCGTCCTGGGTGCCGCCGGGCGCATGGGCGCCACCGTCGTGCGCGCCGTCGAGCGCGCCGACGACCTCCAGCTTCACGCCGCCCTCGACGCCGGGTTCGACCCCGCGCAGCTCGCGGGTGCGCAGGTGGCCGTCGACTTCACCGTGCCCGAGGCGACCGAGGCCAACGTCCACACCCTCATCGATCAGGGCATTCACGCCGTGGTGGGGACCACCGGCTGGACGGACGATGCCCTGGCCCGGGTGCGCGAGCACCTCGCCCAGGCCCCCGGCATCGGCGTCCTCATCGCCCCGAACTTCGCGATCGGGGCCGTGCTCGCGATGCGCCTGAGCGCGCTCGCGGCCCGCTACTTCGAGTCCGTGGAGATCGTCGAGCTGCACCACCCCGACAAGGTCGACGCGCCCTCCGGCACGGCCAAGCACACCGCCGCGGGCATCGCCGCAGCGCGGGCCGCGGCCGGCATCGGCCCCTCGCCCGATGCCACGATGCACGATCCGGACGGCGCCCGCGGTGCGCTCGTGGACGGGGTGCGCGTGCATGCGGTGAGACTGCGCGGCCTCGTGGCGCACGAGGAGATCCTGCTGGGCAACCCCGGCGAGCAGCTCACCATCCGCCACGACTCCTTCGACCGCGAGAGCTTCATGCCCGGCGTTCTCCTCGGTGTGCGCGAGGTCGCGAAGCACCCCGGCCTGACCGTGGGACTCGACGGCTACCTGGACCTGTGATCATGGGGCTGTTGCGCCGCAAGGGATTCGTGGCGGCTGTCGCGACCGCCGTCATCCTCGCGCTCTACTTCGCACTCGTGGCGGGCCGCGCGCTGGTGTTCATCCGCACTGGCGATCCTGTGGCGATCGCGCTCGGAGCGGCGCTGCTCGTGCTTCCCGCGGTGGGCGCGTGGTGGCTCGTCTCGGAGTGGCGGCTCGGCACCACGGTGCAGCGGATGGCGGACATCCTCGAGCGGCAGGATCGCCTGCCGGTGGTGGAGGCGACGGCGCGCCCGTCCGGACGGCTCGACGATGAGGAGGCGATGCGCCTGTTCGAGGAGTGCCGCGCGGAGGTCGACGCCCGCCCCGACGACTGGGCGGCCTGGTTCAACCTCGCGTTCGCCTACGACGCGGGAGGCGACAGGCGCATGGCCCGCCGCTCGCTGCGTCACGCCGCGGACCTGTACCGCGCATCGGCCCGCTGAGTCAGCGCCGGTCGCCTCGCCCGGCTGGCCGCCGCGCTCGCGCCCCCGCGCCGCCGAGCCCCGCTGACCACGAACCCCCTGCGCGCATGTGTGCCGCATCGCACACATATCCCGGCTTCCGGCCCCAAGCAAGTGCCAGAAGTGACACATTTCGATGGGGTGGGCCGATGTCCGCTCGATGGGCAGCCCGCGGGGATCAGTCTTCGAGGGACGTGTGCCAGAGCTGCTCCGGGATCGTGATGCCCGGGCCGTCGAGCTCGCGGCGCATCCCCGCCTCGGCGAACCCGGCCTCGCGCAGGTAGCGCGCACGGATCGCGTCCTTCTCGAGCGCCCAGATGCGCATGGTCGTGCCGCCATGCTGACGCAGGTGGTCGGCGGCGGCGGCGAGCAGGCGCGAGCCGTGTCCACGACGACGACGGTCGGGCGACACCTCGAGCGCCACGAGGTCCTGCGGCGGGGAGACCGCCGCGAAGCCCACGACGACCCCGTCCTG
>Ga0207868_1001758_pt1 | contig 14362 bp, 14 predicted proteins | sample Passage237B_FD_187370 | JGI IMG/M metagenome (GOLD analysis project Ga0207868, IMG submission 187370) | Cellulose adapted compost microbial communities from Newby Island Compost Facility, Milpitas, CA, USA - Passage2 37B (SPAdes) (version 3) ... | reverse complement strand
CCTCCCGCTCCGGTACGCCAGCGCCGATCGCCTCGATCGCGGCCTGCGCGGCAGCGTCGGTCACCGCCGCCGCCCTGCGCAGCAGCGCCTGCTCGGCGGGCGACTTCACCAGGCGCATGTCGTCAATCGCGCCCGTGATGTCGATCCATTCGGCTCCGTCGACTGCCTCGCCCAACCGCAATGCAAAGCCGTGGCTGAGCCCTGCCGACCAGCTCTCGATTCCAATGCGCTTCGGCTTCAATTCCTTGAGGATACGGCCGGCGAGGTCCGCCCCCGTCTCAGTGTCCGGATGGCCGCGGAAGGCGGCGTTGCGCACCTGCTTCTCGACCGAGACCTTCTCCATCGCGCGGGTGACGAGCACCATCTCGCCCTCGGCCGGCACGATCAGAACGTGGGGGGCGAAATAGCCCCAATGGTCGAGGCCGGTGAGGTAGAAGATGTTCTCCGCGGACGAGACCAGAGCGAGGTCGAGCGCCTTCGCCGCGACGATCCGCCGGAAAGCGGCGACGCGCGCGGCGAGTTCCTCGTCGGTGAAGGGGTTATCGTGCATGGCAGATTGCCCCGTCGAGGCGCCGTTTCTTCGCGGGCATCAGGCCACCTTCCTCACGCAATGTCCCGGCACACATATTTCACGTCTGTATAAGCGTCCATGCCATGGCGCGAGCCCTCGCGGCCGAGCCCGGCCTGCTTGACGCCGCCGAACGGGATCGGCGCGCCGGTGATCTTCGTGCGGTTGACCGCGACCATTCCGAACTCCAGCGCCCCGCTCATGCGCGACATGCGGGCCGGATCGGAGGTGTGCAGATAGGCGACCAGCCCGGTCTCGGTGTCGTTGGCGCGCGCGAGCACCTCGTCTTCGCGGTCGAAGGGAGCGAAGGCGGCGACCGGCCCGAAGGTCTCCTCGCGGAAGACGGCGGCCGTCTCCGGCACGTCGGCAAGCACGGTCGGCTCGAAGAAGTTCTCGCCGGCGGGATGAACCTTGCCGCCGCAGACGAGCCGTGCGCCCTTGGCAAGCGCGTCGGCGACGTGCTGCTGCTGCTTGGCAACGGCGCGCGTGTTGATCAGCGGTCCGACGTCGGGCTCCTCCCGGCCCGGCCCGACGCTGAGCTGGCTCACCCTCTCGGCGAAAGCGGCGACGAAACGCTCGTAGATTGGCCGCTGGATATAGAAGCGATTGGCGGCGAGGCAATCCTGCCCCGAAGTGGCGAACTTGGCGGCAATCGCGCGCTCGATTGCACGGTCGAAGTCGCAATCGGCAAACGCGATGAAGGGCGCATGCCCGCCCAGTTCCATGACGAGCCGCTTCACCGTGTCGGCCGACTGCCGGTAGAGCAGGCGCCCGATCTCGGTCGAGCCGGTGAAGGAGAGCACGCGCACCAGCGGCGAGGCCGTCATCGCGCCGACCACCTCCGGTGCATGACCCGTGAGCACGTTGAAGACACTGGCGGGCAAGCCGGCGCGCTCGGCGAGTTCGGCGAGCGCAAGTGCCGAGAACGGCGTCTCAGACGAGGGATGGGCGACCACGGTACAGCCGGCGGCGAGCGCGGCGGCCGCCTTGCGCGTCAGCATGGCGGACGGGAAGTTCCAGGGTGTCACCAGCCCGGCCACGCCGCATGGCTGGCGCGTGACGGTCATCTCGGCGTCGGGCAAGTGTGAGGTGACGCTCTCGACGTTGAGCCGCTTCGCCTCCTCTGCGTAGAATTCGACGAAGGAGGCGGCGTAGTCGATTTCGCCAAGGGCTTCCGGGAGCGGCTTGCCCTGTTCCTCCACCATCAGCCGCGCGAGGTCGTCGCGCGCGGCCACGATCAGCTCGTACCAGCGCCGCAGAAGCGCGGCCCGCTTCTGGGGCAGTTCCGTCGACCAGGAGGCGAAGGCCCGGTGAGCCGTTCCGATCGCCTCGCGCACGTCGGCTGCGCTGAGCGCAGGCACCGAGCCCACGCGGCTGCCGTCGGCCGGATTGGAAACGTCAATGAAGCCCGTCGCGCTGCCGGCCGTCCAGGCGCCGCCGACATAGGCGAACTCGCGAAAGAGCCGTGGATCGCTCAGGACGGAAAGCGAAGTCTTCTGCAGCATGGCAACGGCGTTCATGGCTGGCTCCGCAATGGCGTCGATGGCCCCAGATTGCTCCCCTTCGCGCCTGATTTTCCTTCGAAAACCGGCGTCCGAACCAAAGCTTCTTTGGTTGGCCCGGCGGGCGGCGATCACTTCTTCGGCTTGCGGTCGAGCAGCGCGTCAATCGGGAGTCTTGCACCGGATTTGACCTGCTTGGTCACCACGTAGGTGAAGTAGCGCGCCAGCCCCACATGCTCCTCCAGCAGCTGGTCCACAAGCCGCTGGTAGCTGTCGATGTCGCGGGTGACGATCTGCAGGATGTAGTCGAAGCCCCCGCCCACCGCCCAGCAGGCAACGATCTCGTCGTGGCGGGCGACGGCGCGCTCGAAGGTCTGGAAGTCCTCGGCCCGGTGCTGGGCAAGCTCCGCGGCCATCAGCACGGTGACGTGGCTTGCGATCTTCTTCAGCGCCACCTCGGCACGGTATCCGGTGATGATGCCGGCCTGCTCGAGCCGCTTCAGCCGCTCCCAGCACGGCGCGGCCGACAGGTTGACCCGCTTCGCCAGCTCCGCCTTGGAGATGCGGCCTTCCTCTCGCAGGATGGCGAGCATCTTCAGGTCGCGATCGTCGAGCTTCAGCATGTGCTTGCGCAACAGGGTTCAGGTCGAAATGACGGACCCGGCGCCGGCGGCGCGCGCCCGCGCCAGCGCGAATGTGGCGATCGCCGTGTCCTGGGCGCCCGTGCCGGTGAGGTCGCATATCGTGATCTCGGCCTCGGAGGCGCGGCCCATCTTGATGCCGCTGACGATCTCGCCGAGCTCCGGCGGCGTGCCGCGCTTCCAAAGCCCCGCGGCGAGCGCGCTGCGCAATTCGCCCAGCTTCTCGCACTGGCTGACCCGGTCTGCCACGTAAAGCCCGGCCGAGACCAGCGCCTCCGGCTCGATCTCGTTCTTGCCGGCCTGGTCGGAGCCCATCGCAGTGATGTGCAGCCCGGGATGCAGCCACTCGGCCTTCAACACCGGATGCTCGGCCGGTGTTGTTGTCACAACGAGCTGACTTTGCGCAACCAGCCGTGCCGGATCGCGCTCGGCCCGCACCTCGATGCCGAGCTCGGCGGAGAGATCCACGGCGCAGGCCCTCGCCTTGTCATGGTCGCGCCCCCACACCAGCGCCTGCTCGAACGGGCGTACCAGGTGCGCGGCTTTCAGTTGAAGCCTGGCCTGCACGCCGGTGCCGATGACGCCCGCCGTCTCGACAGTGCTTGGCGCGAGATGACGTGCGGCGACGGCGCCGGCGGCTGCCGTGCGCACGTCGGTGAGGTAGCCGTTGTCGAGCAGCAGGGCGAGTACCTGGCCGGTCTTGGCTGAAAACAGGATCATCAGCCCGTTGAGGCTGGGAAGGCCGATCTTCGGATTGTCGAAGAAGCCGGGACTGACCTTGATCGCGAAGCCCTCGAAGCCCGGAATGTAGGCGGTCTTCACGTCGACTTCGCCATTGGCGTCGGGAATCGCCATCGAAAGGATCGGCGGCATGACGACCTTGCCACTGGCGAGCGCGATGAATGCCTGCTCGACGACATCGATCGCCTCCAGGTCGAGATGTACGACCCTGCGCAGTTCGGCTTCGGTAAGAATCGTCACGTCATGCGGCATAGGCGCGTCCCTTGATTGTCATGGTGCCCAGCCGCACGTCGCGTCCGCTGACGATGTCGGTGAAGGCGGCCATGTCTACGTTGCGGCCGGTGATGATCGTGGCGACCGGTCCTGGGGAAGGCGGAAGCTTGCCGGCGAACAGCGCGGCGATGCCGACCACGCTCGCGCCCTCGGCCACCATGCGCTCCTCATGGAAAAGAGCCTGCATCGCCAGATAGATGTCGTCCTCGGTGACCAGGACAATGTCGTCGAGAAGCTCCCGGCACATCGCGAACGTCAGGCGGTTCTGGACACCGATTCCGCCGCCCAGCGAGTCGGCGAGGCTTGGCACTTCCTCGACCTCGACCGGACGTCCGACCTTCAAGGATTCGTACATGGCCGCGCCGCGATCCATCGAAACGCCGATGACGCGGGTGTCCGGGCTGGCCGTCTTCACGGCAAGTGCGACGCCGGCAGCCAGTCCGCCGCCCGAAAGCGGCACCAGCACGGTCGCCAAGTCCGGCCGTTCCTCCATCAACTCCAGCCCGATCGTTCCCTGGCCGGCGATCACGTCCGGATGGTCGAAGGGCGGAATCTCGGCATAGCCCTCCTGCGCGGCCAGCCGGCTGGACTCGACCTGCGCATCGTCCTGGCTGCTGCCGACGATCCTGACTTCGGCGCCGAGTGCCCGGATCCCCTCCACCTTGGCCTGCGGCACCAGCGAGGACATGCAGATCACAGCCTTCATCCCGCGCTCGCGGGCCGCATAGGCCACCGCGCGGCCGTGGTTTCCGGTCGAGCAGCAGGTCACGCCACGCACGTCGGCCGGCAGCTGGGCGATGGCGTTCAGCGCGCCGCGCAGCTTGAACGCACCGGTCGCCTGCACCGTCTCCAGCTTGAGCAGGAAGTCCTGCCCGGCGCGCTGCGAAAGGAATGGCGAGGGCACCAGCGGCGTACGGTCGGCGATACCGGCGATGCGTTTACGCGCGGCGAAAATGTGGGCGAGGGTGGGCGTCATGGGCGCGAAGGAACGCGAGGCATCAGATACGGCTGCTCGGGTGACGCTACCCCGCCTCCAGCACGGCACTGAGGAACTGCCTGGTGCGTTCCTGCTGCGGGTTTCCGAACAGTTCCTCGGGCTTGCCCTGTTCGCAGATCTTGCCACCGTAGAAGAAGCAGACGCGGTCGGAGAACTCGCGCGCGAAGCCCATCTGGTGGGTGACCATCAGCATGGTGAGGTTGTGCTCGGTGCCGAGCTTGCGGATGACGTTGAGCACCTCGCCGACCAGTTCGGGGTCGAGCGCCGACGTCACCTCGTCGAACAGCATCACCTTGGGTCGCATGGCGAGTGCTCGCGCGATTGCCACGCGCTGCTGCTGGCCGCCCGAAAGCTGGCTCGGATAGTGCCCCTTCTTGTCGCCGAGGCCGACCATGTCGAGCAGTTCGGCAGCGCGTTCCTCCGCTTCCTTCTTGGCCAGGCCGAGCACGTTGACCGGCGCCTCCATGCAGTTCTTCAGCGCTGACATGTGCGGGAACAGGTTGAAGTGCTGGAACACCATGCCGATCTTGCCGCGCACGCGCCTCAGGTGCCGCTCGTCGGCGGGCACGAGCTCGCCGTTTTTCTGCATGTGCGTCAGCGGCTCGCCGTCGACGTGGATAACGCCGTCGTTGATGCGCTCCAGCGTCATCAGCATGCGCAGCACGGTGGTCTTGCCTGAGCCGGATGGGCCGATGATCGACACCTTCTCGTTGGCCGCGATCTCGAGGTCGAGCGAGTCGAGCACCGTGAGTGCGCCGTAGCGCTTGGTGACGTTCTCGAACTTGACCATCGGCCCGTTTGAACTGGCGGTCATGGGGTCATCTCCCGGGATTGCGGAGGCTGCGGTCGAGGAAGTTCTCGACCCGGCGGATCAGCCAGGCGGCGATGAGGCTCATGACGAGGAAGAACACGCCGACAAGCGTGATCGGCTCGATGTAGCGGAAGGTCTCCGAGCCGAGGATCTTCGCCGTCTGCATGAGCTCCAGCACGGCGATCGCGGACAGCAGAGGCGTTTCCTTGAACAGCGCCACGAAATAGTTGCCGAGCGCCGGCACGACTGGCGGGATCGCCTGCGGGATGATCACGTCGCGGAACGTGATGTAGGGGCTGAGATTGAGCGCGATCGACGCCTCCCACTGCCCCTTCGGAATGTTCTCGAGGCCCGAACGGTAGACCTCGGAGCAGTAGGTCGCGTAGTGCACGCCGATGGCGAGCACGCCCGCGACGAAGGCCGGAAGCACGATGCCGAACTCGGGAAAGACGAAGAAGACGAAGAAGATCTGGATCAGGATGGGCGTCGATCGGATGAATTCGATGAAGCCGGCCGTGGGTATGCTGATCCAGCGGTTTTCCGACATCCGCATGATCGCTAGTGCGAGGCCGAGGATCGCCGCGATGATGAAGCCGAGGATGGTCGCCTCGATCGTTACCACCGAGGCCTTGAGCAGCGCCGGCAGGATTTCCAGCGTGTAGTTCCAGTCCCAGAACTTCATCACCGCCCCCGTGCCAATCCGCGTGCCGCGTAGCTTTCCAGCGTGCGCATGCCGACGGTGATGAGGATCGAGATGGCGAGGTAGAAGACCAGCACGATGGTGAAAATCTCCAACGTCCGGAACGTGATCTGATTCATCTGCTGCGCCTTGAAGGCGAGGTCCGAGATGGTGATCAGGGACACCAGCGCCGTCGCCTTGAGCAGCTCGATGAAGAGGTTGCCCCACGGGGGGATCATCGCGACCAGCGCCTGCGGCAGGATGATGCGCCTGAGCGCCATCGTGCGCGGCATGTTGAGGGCAACGGTTGCCTCCCACTGCCCGCGGCCGACGGCGCTGACGGCGCCGCGCACCACCTCCGCACCGTAGGCGCCGACGTTGAGACCAAGCGCCAGGATCGCCACCGTCAGCGGCTCGAGCAGAATGCCGAAATGCGGCAGGACGAAGAACAGCCAGAAGAGCTGCACGAGCGCCGACGTGCCGCGGAAGACCTCGATGTAGGCGATCGCCAGCCAGCGCAGCGGCCACGGCGCGTACATCTTTGCAAGCGCGGCCGGTACCGCGACGACGACTGCCAGAATGCAGCCGCCGATGGTAATCTCAACGGTGATCAGTGCGCCTTCGAGCAGGCCGGGCAGGAACTCGCGGAAGCTCGCGAAGCTGGCAACCGACAACCCGGCAACGAAAAAGACAATGGCGCAGACCGCGAGCGAACGCAGGTTCATGGCGGTTCCCCCGTGGACTTACGGACGGACCGCCCGCCCCGCGGCCCGTCCGTCCCCCACCTAGGCCCGGGTTATTCGCCCGCGCAGAGCTCCGCGGTCGTCAAGTTGGGCAGATAGCCCTCGCCGAAGCCGAACGGCGTCACCAGGTCGACGTGCTCCTTGGTGCCGATGAACTCCTTCAGCGTCTTGTTGAACTCCTCATAGAGCGAGGTGTCGTCGTCGTCCTTGCGGAAGGCAAAGCCGCCATGGCCCTTGACCGACTTGCCGGCAACCTCGCCGAAGGGGGGCGTCGATTCCACACCCTCGTTCGCCGCGGCCATTCCAGCAATCGACAGCGCCGTCAGTGCTGCCGCGTCGGCGCGGCCAGACTTCACCGCCGACACCAGGCTGGCCTGATCGGGAAGCGTCACGAGCTGGTCAGCCGCGACGCCGGAATCCTTTGCGTAGCCGCCTTCAACGGCGCCCGCCATCACGGCCAGCTTGAGGTCCTTGTTGTCGGCGAACGAGGAGTAGTCCTTGATGCCCTTCGGGTTGCCGGCGGCAACCAGCATGGCCTGGCCGATGCCGTAGGACGGCTCGGAGAAACGCACCTGCTCGCAGCGCTTCGGATTGATGAACATGCCGGCGGCGATGATGTCGAAGCGGCCGGCCATCAGGCCCGGAATGAGCGAACCGAACTCGGTCAGCACGCCGTCCACCTGGTTGATGCCCATCTTCGCGAGAACGGCCTTGGCGACTTCCGGAGCCTCGCCGGTCAGCTTGCCGTCGGGCGTCGCAAAGCCGTACGGCGCCTCGTTGGCGAAGCCGACACGGATATAGCCGTTCTCCTTGGCCTCCGACAGCGTGTCGGCGGATGCTGCCGTGGCCGCCATTCCGAAGGAAAGCGCGGCAACTCCGCAAGCCAGCACTGCTTTAAGAAATGTACCTCTCATGATGACTCTTTCCCCTGCTCATATTCCCGGCGAGACGGCGCCGTTTTCCGTAGTTGTGCACATCATCACGCAGCGGAATGGGCTGTCAAATGTTTTTTGCGCCATATCGACCGTCGGTTGGCGACCACTTGCGCAAATTGCAAATAGATGTACACAAATCGATGCGGTCCCGCGGCGGCGGACCGAGGAGGGAAGAAATGCCAGCCACCCAATTGCCTTTCAGCCGGGCCGAGTATGCCCGGCGCCTTGCCAAGGTGCGCGGCGCCATGGCCGAGCGCGGCATTGAGGCGCTCTTCGTCGAGGATCCGTCCAACATGGCGTGGCTGACCGGCTATGACGGCTGGTCGTTCTACGTCCATCAGGGTGTGATCGTGCTGCACGATACCGACCCGATCTGGTGGGGTCGCAAGCAGGACGCCAACGGCGCCTACCGCACGGTGTGGATGAGCGAGGACCGTGTCCACGGCTATGACGACAGTTACATCCAGTCGCCCGTGCGCCATGCCATGCAGGACCTGGCTGAGCGGCTTCGCGATCTCGGTCACGGTGCTGGCCGCATCGGCGTCGAGCTGGAGAATTACTACTTCTCGGCCAAGGCCTATCTCACGCTGCGCGAGGCGCTGCCGGAAGCGACGTTCGTCGACGCCACCGCGCTGGTCAATTGGCAGCGCGCGGTCAAGTCCGACGAGGAGGTCGCCTTCATGCGCAAGGCCGCGCGCATCTCCGAGAGGATCATCGACGGCATTCTCGAGCGCGTCGAGCCGGGGCTGAACAAGAACGAGCTGGTCGGCGAGATCCTGCGCGACGCCGCGCGCGGCGAGGGCGATGCGTGGGGCGACTATGCGGCGATCGTGCCGCTGCTGCCGTCGGGCGCGGATGCGGCCGCGCCACATCTCACCTGGGACGGGCGTCCGTTCGCGAAGGGCGAAGCGACCTTCTTCGAGATCGCCGGTTGCTATCGCCGCTACCACGCTCCGTTCTGCCGCACCGTCTTCCTGGGCAAGCCGCCGCAGGACATGCTGGATGCGGAAAAGGCGCTGGTCGAGGGCCTGGAGGCAGGCCTGGAGGCGGCCCGCGCCGGCAATCGCGCGGGGCAGGTGGCTGACGCGTTGTTCTCCACGCTGGAGAAGGCCGGAATCCGCAAGGAGGGCCGCTGCGGATATCCGATCGGACTGTCTTATCCACCCGATTGGGGCGAGCGCACGATCTCGTTCCGCCGCGACGACGAAACCGTGCTGGAGCCGGGCATGACCTTCCATTTCATGCCCGGCCTGTGGATGGCCGATTGGGGGCTGGAGATCACCGAGTCGATCCTGATCCGGGAAAACGGCCCGGCCGAGCCGCTTTGCAACCGTCCGCGCAAGCTGATCGTGAAGGACTAGTGTCTTGGCCGTTGGCACATCTTCGCATCTCGATGTCCGCGAAGCCGGAGGCAGGAGCCAGACCGTCCTTACCCGCACGCGCGATATCCTCGCCGACCTGATCGCCTTTCCGACGGTCTCTTCTGCAAGCAATCTCGAACTGATCACCTGCGCTGCCGACCTGTTGAGCGCGGCCGGCGCGACGCTCTCGATGTGGCGCGACGAGACGGGTTCGAAGGCGAACCTGTTCGCAACGCTGGGGCCCGCTGGCGACGGGGGGATCGTGCTTTCCGGTCATACCGATGTCGTCCCCGTGGACGGGCAGGACTGGACAAGCGATCCATTCGTCATGGTCGAGCGCGACGGGCGCCTCTACGGGCGCGGCGCCTGCGACATGAAGGGCTTCATCGCGGCCTGCCTCGCCATGGCGCCCGACTTCGCACGCCTCGAACTCAGGCGTCCGCTCCACTTCGCCTTCACTTATGACGAAGAGATCGGCTGCTTCGGCGCTCGCGCGCTGGTGACCGAGCTGGCGCGGGCCGGCATCCGGCCCTCCGTGGCGATCATCGGCGAGCCGACCGAGATGCGCGTCATCGAGGGTCACAAGGGCTGCTACGAGTACACGACCGAATTCATCGGGCTGGAGGGCCATGGCTCGCAGCCCGACCGTGGCGTCAACGCGATCGAATACGCGGCGCGCTACATTGCGCGCCTGCTCGATCTCGGCGAGCAGCTCAAGAGCCGCGTGCCCGCCGCGAGCCGCTTCGATCCGCCTTGGTCCACGGTGCAGGTCGGCCATATCCACGGGGGCGCGGCGCGCAACGTCATCGCCGGTCAGTGCACGGTGGAATGGGAGATGCGCCCCGTCCAGAAGTCGGATGCGGACCTCGTGAAGGCCGACCTCGGCGCCTACGTCGATACGGTTCTGCGGCCGGCCATGCAGGCCGTCTCGCCGGCGGCGGATGTCGTCACCCGGACCATCGGCGAGGTGGAAGGCCTACAGGTGGTCTCCGAGTCGGAGGCGCGGCAGATCGTGTGCGAACTGACCGGTGCCGACGGCGCTGATGTCGTCGCGTTCGGCACCGAGGCCGGGCTGTTCCAGGAAGCCGGCATGTCGGCCGTTATCTGTGGTCCGGGTTCGATCGCCCAGGCCCACAAGCCCGATGAGTACATCTCGCTAGAGCAGCTCGCGGCCTGCCTTGACATGCTGGGCAAGCTCGGGGCGAAGCTGGCGGCATGAGCCTGGTCGACCCCGATATTTCCGCGGAAGGCGCTGAGCGCCTCGCAGCCGCGGACGAGGGTGCGCGTGGTCGTTTCGACCGCATCTATCATGTGCTGCGGACTCGCATCTGCCTGCTCGACTATCCGCCCGGCAGCCGGCTGCGGGAGGAAGACCTTGCCGAGGAGTTCGGGGTCTCCCGCACCCCGATCCGGCGCGTTCTGGTCAAGCTCGAGGCCGAGGGGCTGCTGCGCTCCGTGCATGGCGTCGGCACGATCGTCACCGACATCGATGTCGACGAGCTCGAGCAGGTCTATCAGTTGCGGGTGGAACTGGCCGAACTGATCGGCAAACTGTCGCCGATCCCGCCCGATGCCGGAAAGGTCGCGGCGTTCCGGGCGCTGCTGGCCCGCTGCGAGGGACTCAAGGCGAATCCCGACCCGCGCGAATTTGCGCGCATCAACATGGATTTCTTCCACCTGTTGAACTCGCTGACGGCCAACGAGCCTCTGCGCGACATTTCCGAGCGGCTCTACTACCAGACCACACGCATCTGGCTGAAGACGGCCTCCCGCCTCAGCCAGTACGAAGAGGTTCTGCTCAACGAGATCAATACCTTCCATCGCGAGGTGGCCGACATTGTCGCAGCGGTGGAGATCGGCGACCTCGTGGCCGTCGGGCATATCCGCCGATCGCATATCTCGATGAGCTTCCTGCGTCTGCGCAAGGAAGCCCGCCGCTAGCCGTGCCCCCGCCGCTGCACGGCTAGGGCAGCATCTCCGCGTCGTGCAAGCTCATATGGCCCAGATTCTCGTTGAGGTTGGCCATGATCCAGATCGAGCCCAGCACCACCAGCGCCACGATGAGGACGCCGAAGGCGAGCGCGAGCACGTTGTTGGTGTTGTCCGGGCCCGTGGTGATGTGCAGGAAGAAGACGAGGTGGACGCCCATCTGCGCTATCGCCAGCACCACCAATGCTGAGATCACCGCCGGCTGGTAGATGAGGTCGGTCTGCGCAGCCACGAACGAGGCCGCCGTGAGCAGGATGGCGAGGCCAAAGCCCAGAACGTAGCCCCACAGGCCGCCCGCCGGCTCGTGTTCCGCGATCAGCTCCTCGCCGGGCGCGAGATCGCGGTGATTGGGAGGTTCGTCTTCGAAGGTGTCGTTGTTGCTCATGAGGATGCTCCGAGCAGGTAGACGAGGCTGAAAATGGCGACCCAGATAATGTCCAGGGCGTGCCAGAACAGGCTGAAGCAGTGGAGCCGGCGGATGATGTCGGCGCGAAAGCCCTTGACCCACAGTTGCGCCATCATGGTGCCGAGCCACAGGAGCCCGAGCCCGACGTGGGTGCCGTGGCAGCCGACGAGCGCGAAGAAGGCCGACAGGAAGGCGCTGCGCGTCGGGCCCACGCCCTCGCCGATCATCGTCACGAACTCCTGGATTTCCAGCAGCAGGAAGGCGGCGCCGAGCACGCCGGTGACCAGCAGCCACAACTGGCAGGCGAGCATCGCGCGGCGATGGGCCGCCAGCATCGCCAGCCCCGCTGTGAACGTCGATGTGAGCAGCACGCCGGTCTGTGTCGCGACCGTGGTGAGATCGAACAGTTCCCGGCCCGTCGGGCCGCCGGCGGTCGCATTCACCAGCACCGCATAGGCGGCAAAGAATGCCGAGAACATGACGATGTCGGAAAGCAGGAATATCCAGAAGCCGTAGGCGACGGTGACGAAGGGCGATGCCGGACCGCCCTCGCCGTGGCCGGTCGCCACGCCATGCCCTCCGTCGCCACGTCCGAGCCGGTAGGGATCGCGGCCGGTGCTGCGGGCCGTGATGTCGCCGGCCGCCGCGCTCATGTCACCCGCTCCCGCTGACGCAGCCACGCCAGTTGCGTGGCCCGGCTGTCGCGGTCGATCCGCTCGACCTCCTCGGCAGGAATTTCGACCTCCGTGCGGTCGCGCCAGGCAAAGACGACGAAGGTGGCGTAGGCGCCGACGAAGCCGGCGACCGCCAGCCACCAGATGTGCCAGATCAGCGCGAAGCCGATCAGCGTTGCGAAGAAGGCGGTGATGAAGCCGGTCGGGCTGTTGCGCGGCATGTGGATGGGCTCGTACTCGACCTCTTGCGGATCCTGTTCCTCCATCGCCCGCTGCTTGATGCTCCAGTAAGGCTCCTCGTTCTCCACGTGCGGCAGGTGCGCATAATTGAAGGAGGGCGGCGGCGACGGCGTCGACCATTCGAGCGAGCGGCCGTCCCAGGGATCGCCGGTCTCGTCGCGCAGGCTTTCGCGGTCGCGAATGGATACCCACAGCTGAACGATCTGCAGCGCCGCGCCCGCGATCATCACGACGATGCCGACGGCGGCGATCTGGAGCCATGGCACCCAGGCGTCCACCTCGATGTGCTGCAGCCGGCGCGTCATGCCCTTCAGGCCGACGATGTAGAGCGGCGCGAACACCAGGATGTAGCCTGCGAGCGTCGCCCAGAAGGCCGCCTTGCCCCAGCCCTCGTGCAGGCGGAAGCCGAACGCCTTGGGGAACCAGTAGGTGTAGCCGGCAAACGCCCCGAACAGCACGCCCGAGATGATGACGTTGTGGAAGTGCGCGACCAGGAACAGCGAGTTGTGCAGCATGAAGTCAGCCGGCGGCACCGCGAGTAGAACGCCGGTCATGCCGCCGATGATGAAGGTGGTGACGAAGGCCATCGCCCACAGCATCGGCGTGTCGAAGCGGACGCGTCCGCCATACATGGTGAAGAGCCAGTTGTAGATCTTCACACCCGTTCCGACGGCGATGACCGACGTGGCGATGCCGAAGGCGGCGTTCACGTTGGCGCCTGCGCCCATGGTGAAGAAATGGTGCAGCCACACCATGAAGGAGACGATGCAGATGAACAGCGTCGCCGCCACCATCGAGCGGTAGCCGAACAGCGGCTTCGAGGAGAAGGTCGAGAAGATCTCGGAAAAGATGCCGAAGGCCGGCAGCACGAGAATGTAGACCTCGGGATGCCCCCAGGCCCAGATGAGGTTGACGAACATCATCTGGTTGCCGCCGGCTTCGTTGGTGAAGAAGTGGAAGCCGAGATAGCGGTCGAGGGTGAGCATCGCGAGCGTCGCGGTCAGCACCGGGAAGGCCGCAACGATCAGCAGGCTCGCGGCAAGCGACGTCCAGCAGAACATCGGCATGCGGAGATAGCCCATGCCGGGCGCTCGGATCTTGAGGATGGTCGTAACGAAATTGACCCCAGTGAGCAGCGTTCCCACCCCGGATATCTGGATCGCCCACAGGTAATAGTCCACGCCGACCCCGGGCGAGTATGTGGTCTCCGAAAGCGGCGCGTAGGGCAGCCACCCGGTGCGCGCGAACTCGCCCACCACCAGCGAGATGTTGACCAGAAGCGCGCCCGAAGCGGTCAGCCAGAAGCTGACCGAGTTGAGCGTCGGGAAGGCCACGTCGCGGATGCCGAGCTGCAGCGGCACGGCGAAGTTCATCAGGCCGATCACGAACGGCATGCCCGCGAAGAAGATCATGATCGTGCCGTGCGCGGAGAAGATCTGGTCGTAGTGCTCAGGCGGCAGGTATCCCGGCCCATGCACAGCCATGACCTGCTGGCTGCGCATCATGATGGCGTCGATGAATCCGCGCAGCAGCATGAGCGCGGCGAGCACGATGTACATGACGCCGATGCGCTTGTGGTCGACCGAGGTGATCCACTCGTTCCACAGATAGGACCAGTAACCCTTGACGGTGATCCATCCGAGCACCGCTACCGCGGCGAGAAACACGACGAGGGCCGCGCCGAGCGGGATCGGTTCATGGAATGGAATTGCGGACCAGTCGAGCTTTCCGAGCATCGTCAATGCGTTCCTTCGCCCTGTTGGTCGCCGTGGCCGGCCGTGTCGGGTTCGGCTCGTTCGGGC
>Ga0207868_1001749_pt1 | contig 14425 bp, 15 predicted proteins | sample Passage237B_FD_187370 | JGI IMG/M metagenome (GOLD analysis project Ga0207868, IMG submission 187370) | Cellulose adapted compost microbial communities from Newby Island Compost Facility, Milpitas, CA, USA - Passage2 37B (SPAdes) (version 3) ... | reverse complement strand
GCGCCTGCCGTGCGGTCCCGCCACGGGACGAATTCCCGGCGGACCTCCGGAGACGCCGGACGGGCGGCCGCAAGGTCGCACTGTTTGCTTAGATGAGCGTCCGAACGGCCGCCCGTCTTCCCACCTCGTGGTGGGTGTTCTTTGACAATGGCCAGACGGCTGAAATGCCGGGCGTGGCGATGAAGAACTGTGTCTGGATGCCCCTGGAAGCGGCGTTCCTGGCGCTGGGCCCGGCCATTGCTGGCGGGCGGTTACGCAGACAGGCCCTGCGCGAGTGGGAGCTTGCCTCGTAGCCACGCTCCATCACAATCGCGCTAGGCGCCTCGCCTTTGCCCAGTTCGGTGCTATCCTGCAAGAAATGCGTCAGGGTGCGGCGGTTTCGCCGTGGAACAAAGCCGGTTCCGGCGGATTGCACCTGCGGACGAGTCTCCCTGCCTGCACGCCGGCAGACTGCGGCTGAAAGGGCCATGAACTGCGCAACGAGGCTTTGCATAGCGGACCCTTCACCCGGCTGAAGCGCACCCGCGCCGCCACGCGGGTCGCGATGGTCGTCGAGCGGCTGTGGCCGCTGGCGCTGCCGGCCCTTCTGGTCGCCGGGCTTTTCCTCTGCGTCGCATGGTTTGGCCTGTTCCGCCTCATGCCCGACTGGCTGCGCATCGCGGTCGCGGCGGCGTTCGCGCTTTCCTTCCTTGCCGCACTCGTGCCGCTCCGCCGTTTCCGCGCGCCCGGCGCGGCCGAGATCGACCGGCGCATCGAGCGGGCCAATGCGCTCGAGCACGCTCCGGTCACCACCCAGACCGACAGGCTCTCGGGCGGCGACGGCTTCGCCGACGCACTGTGGCGCGAGCACCAGCGGCGCATGGCCGAGCGGCTGGACGGGCTCGCCGGCGATTTGCCCCGGCCCCGCATTCCCGAGCGCGACCCCTGGGGCGCACGTGCGGCCGTCGCGCTGCTGCTGGTCGTCGCCTTCGCCTTTTCGGGCGGTCCCTTCGGCGGCAGCGTCCTGGATGCGTTCCGCCCGGCCGCCGCGCGCGACGTGGTGCCGGCGCGCATTGACGCCTGGGTGACGCCGCCGCCCTACACGCGCCGCCCGCCGCTGTTCCTGACCTCGGAAGCCAACCGCCAGCAGCAGGTGTTCAATGTGCCGGCTGGCAGCGACTTTGCCGTGCGGGTCACCGGCGGCAGCGGCACCGAGGCATTGACGCTTATCGATGAGGCCGGCGAGAACCCGGTCGAGCCCGCCGGCGTGGCTGCCGAGGGAAAGGCTGCCGCGACCCGGCAGTTCGGCGGCAAGCTGACGCGCGACGGCATGTTGGCGCTGTCCGCGGGCGAGCGCCGGCTCCAGAGCTGGGCGTTCCAGGTGGTGCCTGACAATCCGCCGACGATCGAGCTCGCGGACGACCCCAGGCGCGCGGTCAATGGCACGCTCGAGCTGAACTACACGATCACCGACGATTACGGGGCGGCATCGGCCGAGGCACAGTTTGTGCATGAGGACGCCGCGGCTCCTGGCGCGCGTCCGCTGTTCGGCCCGCCGGAAATGCCGCTCGGGCTGCCGCGCCGCGGCGCGAAGGACGGTGCTGCCAGGACCTCGCGGGACCTCACCGAGCATCCATGGGCGGGCAGTCAGGTGACGATGACGCTTTCGGTCAAGGATGCCGCCGGACAGGAAGGCCGCTCCGCGCCGAAGGAATTCGTGCTGCCTGAGCGGCCGTTTTCCAACCCGCTCGCCCGTGCCGTCATCGAGCAGCGCCGCATCCTGGCGCTCGACGCCAACAAGAAGGGTCGCGTGCTGGCGCTGATGGATGCCACCACCCTGCGCGCGGACGAAACCTTCGACAATCCGAGCCACTATCTGGGCATCGTCACGGCGCGCACCCGGCTGGCGATGGCCAGGACCGACGACCAGCTGCGCGAGGTCGTCGACTATCTGTGGGAGATCGCTCTCGGCATCGAGGAAGGCGACCTCTCGGCGGCGGAGAAGCGGCTGCGCCAGGCGCAGGAGGCGCTGCGCAACGCGCTCAAGAACGGCGCCAGCGACGAAGAGATCGAGCGGCTGATGCAGGAGCTGCGCCAGGCCATGCAGCAGTTCCTGCGCGAGTTCGCCGAGCGCCAGATGCAGAACCCGAACTCTGCGATGCAGATGCCGGAGAACATGCAGGAGCTGCGCCCGAGCGATCTCGACCGGATGCTCGACCAGATCGAGGATCTCGCCAAGTCGGGCGCCAGGGATCAGGCCGAGCAACTTTTGTCGCAACTCCAGGACATGATGAACAACCTGCAGATGGGCCAGCGACAGCAGCAGAACGGCCAGGGCCAGCAGCAGAGCCAGATGCGCCAGCAGATGGATCAGCTGGGCGAGATGCTGCGGCGCCAGCAGGAACTGATGAACGAGACCTTTCAGCTCGACCAGCAGCGGCGCGGCCAGCAGCAGCGTGGCAGACAGGAACCGGGCCAGCAAGGTCAGCAAGGTCAGCAGGGTCAGCGCGGCCAGCAGGGCCAGCAGGGCCAGCCGATGACGCCGGAGGAGTTCGCCGAAGCCATGCGGCAGCTCCAGCAGGGCCAGGGGGAGTTGCAGCAGCAGCTGGAGGCCTTCATGGAGGCGCTGCGCGGCATGGGTCTCGAGCCCGGTGAGGGCTTCGGCGATGCGGGCGAGGCGATGGGGCAGGCCGAGCAGGCGCTGGGCGATTCCGATGGCGAGACGGCCGTCGGCGAGCAGGGTCGCGCACTTGAGGCGATGCGGCGGGGCGCCCAGGACATGATGGAGCAGATGCAGCAGGCCATGCAGGGCGACGAAGGCGGCTCCGGCGAAGGCCGGCAGCGCAGCCAGCACTCCGATCGCGACCCGCTCGGTCGGCCGCGCGCCACCACCGGGCCGGACTTCGGCGATTCGGTGAAGGTGCCCGACGAGATAGACGTGCAGCGGGCGCGCCGCATCCTCGAGGAGATTCGCCGGCGCCTCGGCAACGCGCTCAGCCCCGAGCTGGAGCGCAACTACCTCGAGCGCCTCCTCGACATGCAATGAGATTCTAGCGCAGCGCGCGCTCGACCTGCGTCCTGATCTCGGCCAGCGTGAACGGCTTGTTGACCACCCCGACGACCAGGCCCTCGAGTTCCGCCGCGCGTTCGCGCTGCTCGGCATAGCCGGTCATCAGGAGGATGCGCAGGCCCGGAAACGCGGCCGCCGCCTTGCGCGCCATCTCGATGCCGTCCATCACCGGCATGCGGATGTCCGACAGCACCAGGTCGTAGCCTCCGGATGCCTCGTCGATCATGGCAAGGCCAATGTCGCCGTCGCCGGCCGTTTCGACCGCATGCCCGGAGGCTGCCAGCGCGCGGGCCGTGAAGCTGCGCACCGAGTCGTCGTCCTCGACGATCAGGATGCGACCCATCGGCTTCGCCGGCCCTCAGGCGTCGCCTTTGACGACGCCCACGAACGGCAGCTCGCGGAAGGCGTGCGCCACGTCCATGCCGTAGCCGACGACGAAATAGTCGGGACATTCGAAGCCGACGAAGTCGGCCTCCAGCGTGGTCTGGCGGCGCATGCTTTTGTCGAGCAGCACCGCGATGGACACGCTCCTCGCCCCGCGCGACAGCATCAGGTCGCGGGTGAACTTCAGCGTCTTGCCCGACTCCAGAATGTCGTCGATCAGCAATACGTCGCGGCCCTTCACCTCGTTGTCGATGTCCCGCAGCACCCTGACCTCGCCGCTGGTCGTGCCGGTGCCGTAGGATGAGATGAAGATGAACTCGACCTCCGGCGAAAGGCCGGTGTCGTGCATCGCCCGGATCAGGTCCGCGGCGAAGATGAAGGAGCCCTTGAGGATCGAGATGACGAGCAGATCGTGGTAGTGGCGCTCGGCGATTTCCTTGGCGAGTTCGAGATTGCGCCGGGCAATCGCCGAGGCGGAGAACAGCACCTCGATTTCCTTGCCGCGCACCACGGGCATCAGTTGTCGCCTTCTTTCCTGAAATCGACGGTGACGGTTTCGACCCCGTCCTTAGGCGCTTCAAGCCGGCTGGAGAAGGCGAAGCGTCCACCCGGTTCGATCGCCCGACCGCTTGTCCCCAGGAAATAACGGGTGGTCAACCCGTCCTTCCCGGCCACCGTGATGTCGAGCCCGCTGAGCGGCGCTCGAGAAGCGCCGTCATTGACGACCGCGCCATCGATCAGCAGGAACATGCGGCTGCCCTGCGGCTCCAGTCGGCTCTCGACGTCGGTGATGCGCAAGGCGGCCGCGGGTGCCCGCTGCGCCTCGTGTGTAACCACCTGCGGGCGCATCAGCAGGGCATGCCCGCCCGAAACCCAGAAGGCCGCAGCCACCATGAACAGGCCGCCGATCCAGAACAGCGGTCCGCCCCGGTCAGGGCGATGCGAACGGTCGGCCCTGCCCTTCAGGATGTCCATTCCCGGTGCTGCTGACTGCTGGCCTGGCCGGCCCTCAGGCCGCGCGGCCTGCCCGGTTTGCCTGGCGCCCTCGGGCCCGATCGTGACAAACTCGGCGTCGATGACGTCCTCGCGCGGCGTGGGCCGCTGACCGGCATCGGACCGGTCGCCGGACATGATTTCGCCGGAAAAGGGGCGCGCCATGCGGTCGTCGGTCATCTCGGCCTTTCGGGAAACCCGTCATCCGGGTTAAAGGGAAATGGTTAATGCTTCGCGACAGGTCGGGTGCTTAACCGCAGGTTAATCCCCGCTCCCGCATGTCGGGGACCGGCCGCGAAAGATGCGCAACAGTCCCGGGCAACAGAGACGAGCCGTTGATCCGCTTCGAAAATGTCGGCCTGAGATACGGCATGGGGCCGGAAATCCTCCGCGACATTTCCTTCCACCTGCCGGAGCGCTCGTTCCAGTTCCTCAGCGGTCCTTCGGGCGCGGGCAAAACCTCGCTCCTGCGATTGCTGTTCCTGTCGCTGAAGCCGACCCGAGGTCTGATCACCATCTTCGGCAAGGACCGTTCACAGATCACGCGCCGTGACCTGCCGCTGATCCGGCGGCGCATCGGCATCGTCTTCCAGGACTTCCGCCTGCTCGACCACATGACGACCTACGAGAACGTGGCGCTGCCGCTCAGGGTGCGCGGGCGCGAGGAAAGCTCCTACAGGTCGGACGTGATCGAGCTCCTGAAATGGGTCGGGCTGGGCGACCGCATGCACGTGCTGCCGCCGGTGCTTTCGGGCGGCGAAAAGCAGCGCGCGGCGATCGCACGGGCGCTGATCGAGCAGCCGCGCATCCTGCTTGCCGATGAGCCGACCGGCAACGTCGACCCGACGCTGGCACGGAGGCTGCTGCGGCTGTTCATCGAGCTCAACCGGCTTGGTACCGCGGTACTGATCGCCACCCACGACCTGACGCTGATGGAGCAGGTCGAGGCGCGCCGCATGGTCCTGTCCGATGGCAGGCTGGAAATCTATGACTGAGGTCGTAGAAATGCCGGCCGACACAAAGGAGCGCCAGAAGGGCTGGGCGGCTCCGGTTCAGCGCCGGCAGCGCAAGAGTGCGCCGATCGTTCCGCCGCAGGCGGTCGCAGGGAACGCACTGGTGCTGGTGATCGCGATCATGACGTTCCTGTCGTGCCTCACGCTCGGCGCCGTCACCCTGGTGGGAGAGTCGGCCGAGACCTGGCAGACGCAAATCTCGCGCGAGGCGACGATCCAGATCAAGCCGGCCGAAGGGCTCGACATGGAAGCCGCGCTCGCTTCGGCCGCCAGGATCGCGAGCGGCTTTGCCGGCGTCGTCTCCACGACAATCATTGACCGTCAGGCAACGGCACGCCTGCTGGAGCCGTGGCTTGGTACCGGCCTCGACATCGACGAGTTGCCGGTGCCGCGCCTGGTGACGATCACCATAGATCCGGCCAGGCCACCGGACTTCACGGCGATGCGGCAGATGCTGGCAGCAGAGATTCCACAGGCCGCGCTCGACGACCACCGCAACTGGGTGGAGCGGCTGGTGGCGATGGCGAACACGACGGTGATGATCGGCGCCGGTGTGCTGGCGCTGATGCTCGGCGCGACGGTGCTGACGGTGGTGTTTGCCACCCGCGGCGCCATGTCGGGCAATGGTCACATCATCGAGGTGCTGCATTTCGTGGGGGCCGAAGCACGCTTCATCGCCTCGCAGTTTCGCCGCCACTTCCTGCTGACCGGCATGAAGGGCGCGGCCGCCGGCGGCATCCTGGCGGCGATTATCTTCCTCGGCTTTTCGTGGTGGTCGTCCCGCAACCTCGCGACACCTGAAGGCGATCAGGCGGCGGCCCTCTTCGGCCATTTCTCGATCGGGCTCGAAGGCTACGCAGGCGTTCTCGTGATCGTCATTGCCGTGGCAATCCTGACTGCGGCAACCTCGCACCTCACCGTGGTGTCCTACCTCAGCGATCTCGATGCGCGGCAGAGCGACGGATGACGACAGCTCCTCACGTCGTGAGACAGCATGTAACGATTTGTGCCGCTGCCGTGGCATTTTGCCCGGCCGACGTCGCAAAGCCGTGATAGGGCAGGCCGCATGAAGGGACGGACTGATGGAACCGGCCGCGAAGTGGAGCACGGCGGGCGCAGCGTGCGCTCGCTTTGGCTGCGGCTGGTGTTCTGGACCGCCGGCGCCCTGCTGCTTCTCTTCACCTTCGGCTTCGCGCTCTTCTCCAGCTATGTCGGACGGATGATACCGCCAAGGGCCCAGGCGGCCGCCGACGCGATCATCGTGCTTACGGGTGGGCAGTCGCGTATCGAGACGGCTATCGACCTGCTGAAATCCGGAAAGGGCAAGCGTCTGCTGATCAGCGGCGTCAATCCGGTGGCGCGGCCCGAAGATCTGCGACTGGCGACCGGCGCGGAGAAGTCGCTGTTCGCTTGCTGCGTCGACATCGACCACGCCGCGCTCGACACGATCGGCAACGCCGAGGAGAGTGCCAAGTGGGTGCAGGCCAACGCCTATTCCAGCGTCATTTTGGTGACCAACAACTACCACATGCCGCGCTCGCTGCTGGAGATGCGGCGCATGGGCGGTGATATTCACATCCTGCCATACCCTGTGGTGAACACGCGCATCGATCGCGGCGAGTGGCTGCTCAACTCCGATGCACTTCGCGTATTGTTCACGGAGTACGCGAAGTATCTGGCGGCCCTGGCCCGTGGGCTAGTGGAGGGCCCCGGCGAGTCCGCAACAGCCGGGCCGTTGCACACCGCCGCCAACTGAAACAGCCGCTGCTTGCCTTTCGCCGCCGGTGGTGTAACCAGCGACACCGCACCGATGCCGGCAGCAGTCATGCTCTACATCCGATCCGCCGCCTTCAACGTCGCCTTCTACCTGAACCTGGTCGTCCAGATGATCTTCTGGACGCCGTTCTACTTCCTCGCGCCGCGGCGACTCGCATGGTTCGTGCCGAAGTTCTGGTCGCGATCGAGCGTCTGGCTGATGGAGAAGCTGGCCGGCATCCGCATGGAAATCTCCGGGATCGAAAACCTGCCTGAAGGTTCGTACATCCTGGCCCCGAAGCATCAGTCGCTGATCGATACGATCGCCTTCCTCCCCTACATCCCCGATCCGCTCTACATCCTGAAGCGCGAGCTCAGGTGGATCCCGTTCTTCGGCTGGTACATCATGAAGATGCGGATGGTTCCGGTCGATCGCGGTCGCCGCACGAAGGCGCTGAAGGACGTGATCGCACGCACCCGCGAGGAGATGAGGGAGAACCGTCAGCTCATCATCTACCCCGAAGGCACGCGGCGGGCACCGGGGGCCGAGCCCTCGTACAAGTGGGGGATCGTCGAACTCTACGGTGAGCTGAACATCCCGGTGGTGCCGGTGGCGCACCAGGCCGGACTGTTCTGGCCGAGGCGCAAGTTCCTGCGCTATCCCGGCACGATCAAGGCGCGTTTCCTGCCACCTATCCCGGCCGGTCTCGACAAGGAAGAGATGCAGGCGCGGCTGGTCGCCGAGACCGAAAGCGCATGCGACCAGATCCTGCTGGAAGTGGCGAACGGCCCGAACCCGCCGCCGCTGCCGCCGACGGCGGTGAAGCGCGTCGCCGAACTCAGGGCCACCGAATTGACGTCGGCGGCCGGCACCAAGGCGTGAAATTCAGCCGGCCGCTGCCGGCATCACCTGCGCGGCGACGGCTTCCAGCCAGTGATCGCGGATGCCGAGCGCCTTGAGGTGCTCGACAGTATTGCCAACGTACTCCTCGTTGCGGCCGGCCTGTCCCACAGCGCCGCAAACGCGGGCGGCGGCTTCCGCGACATCGAGGCGTCCGGCATATTGCGCATGCTGGCGATCGACCACATAGGTCAACGCCCTGACCTCGGCACCGCCTTCGAGATGGACGGCCAGTTCGCGCTCCAGATAGACGTTGGTGACCAGCTCGCGCTCGCGCAGATAGGCCACAACCTCGTCGCGCAACTCGCCCGGCACGCGAAATGCCAGGCCGATGCAGGAGCCGCCCCGGTCGAGACCAAGCACGAGGCCGGGCCGCTCTGGCGTGCCGCGATGGACGTGCGACAGTACGCAGAGCGAACGGCGATAGCCGTGCAGCCGGGCGCGGCGCGTCTCCACATGCGCAAAGCCCGGGCGCCAGATCAGCGAGCCATAGCCAAACACCCAAGAATCGCTCATATGGCCTTGCCTGATGGAGGACGATTCGCCGCCGCGCCGAGATCGTGGCAATCATGGACGTAACCGGGTAGCGAGGCGAGCCGCATGGCGTCAAGTCGATCAGCAAGCGGACGCATGTCGCGGCGCCTTCTCTGGCTGACCGTCGCCCTCGTCGTTCTGACGCTTCTCTATACGGGCGGCTGGTTCTACGCGGCAAACCGGCTCGCCGAGGCGACCCGCGCCGCGCTCGGCGACCTGAGCCAGGGCGGCAACCGCGCCGTGTGCGAGTCGGCCACCGTGCGCGGCTTCCCGTTCCGCATCGGGGTCTACTGCGACGCCACCTATGTCGAGCGCGGCGCACTGGGTGCGGCCGTATCGACCGGGCCGCTACGCTCGGCCGCGCAGGTATTCTCGCCGACGCTCGTCGTTGCGGAAGCCGATTCACCGGCAAGGCTCAGCCTGCCGGGCCTCGTGCCGCTCGACGTGGAATGGCAGGGCCTGCACGCGAGCGCCCGGCTGGCACGTCCGCTTCCCGAGCGGGTGTCCATCGAGGCTGATGGCGTCAAGGCCGTTGCTGACATGCCGAACGTGGATGGCCCCACCGCGTTCAGCGCGCGCCGGCTCGAATTCCACCTGCGCCCGAGCGGCCCCGATCTCGACATCGCAACCCGCTTCGATGCGCTGCAGCCGGGCGCCCTGCTCATCAAGAATGCCGAGATGCCGCCAATCAGCGGCCTGCTCGACCTGACGGTGAAACAGGGGATCGAACGGTTGAGGACGCGCAAGGGCGAACTGCGTGGCACGGACGTCGCCGTGCACCAGCTCGAGATCAGATCGCCGGACGGGGCCGCCATCACCGCCACGGGCACGATCAGCATAGGCGAGGACGGGCTGATCGACGCCGAGCTGACGCTCGGCGCGTCGGAGCCGGCAGCCCTCGCGCAGACGCTGTCGCAGGCATTTCCCGCGCAGGCAGACCGCATCACCAGCGTCTTCGCCGGCCTGGCAGCGCTCGGCGAGAACCCGTCGCTGCCGGTGACCGTGAATGACGGCCAAGCCTATCTTGGCTTCGTTCGGATCGGCCAGATTCCGCCGCTATGACTTTTCGGAATAGGCCGCGATCTGGCGGCCGAAGTCGGGTGCATCGACTTCCTGGCCGGCGTCGATGATCGAGCGCCGCACGGCGCGCGTGCGGGTGAAAAGGTCGAACAGCTTGTCGCCCTCGCCCCAGCGTATCGCCCGCTGCAAGGAGGCAAGATCCTCGGAGAACCGCGCCAGCATCTCGAGGATGGCGTCGCGATTGTGCAGGCACACGTCGCGCCACATGGTCGGGTCGGAGGCGGCAAGCCGGGTGAAGTCGCGGAAACCCGACGCCGAATACTTGATGACCTCCGATTTCGTCACCGTCTCCAGATCGTCGGCGGTGCCGACGATGTTGTAGGCGATGATGTGCGGAAGGTGCGAGACGATGGCAAGCACCTTGTCGTGGTGCTCGGGCTCCATCGTGTCGATGTTCGAACCGCAGCGGCTCCAGAACTCCGCCAGCTTCGCGACCGCCGTCGCATCGGCGCCCGGCAGCGGCGTCAGGATGCACCAGCGGTTCTCGAACAGCTCGGCAAAGCCCGCATCGGGACCGGAATGCTCGGTGCCGGCAATCGGGTGCCCCGGAATGAAGTGCACGCCTTCGGGCACGTGCGGCTTCATCTGGGCGATGACGGAGGCCTTGGTCGAGCCGGCGTCGGTCAGGATGGCGCCCTTCTCGAGCGCCGGGGCGATCGCCTCGGCCACCGCGCCCGACGCGCCGACAGGCACGGAGACGATAATGAGGTCGGCGCCCCGAACCGCATCCTTGGGATCGTGGTGGTAGCTGTCGCCCAGCCCGAGTTCCTCGGCTCGCTTCAGCGTGTTCGCGCTGCGGGTCGAGATCGCGAGGTGGCCGGCGAGACCCTTGCGACGCGCGACGCGGGCGATCGACGAGCCGATCAGGCCGATGCCGACAAGGGCGACTCGTTGAAACAGGGGATCACTCACGGCCCAGCAGCTCTTTGAGAGCGGCAACGACGCCGCGGTTGGCCTCCTCGGTCCCGATCGTCATGCGCAGCGCGTTGGGGAACCCATAGCCGCCGACACGGCGCAGGATGAAGCCGCGCGCAATCAGGAATTCGTCGGCCTCCGCGGCCGACTTGCCGCTGCCGTCGAAGTGAATGAGCACGAAATTGCCGACCGAGGGGGTTACGCGCAGTCCGAGCCTCGTCAGCTCGTCGCTCACCCAGGCGAGCCAGCGATTGTTGTGCTCGGCCGCCTTCTCCACATGCGCCTTGTCGGCAACGGCCGCCGCACCGGCTGCAATCGCGACGGCATTGACGTTGAAGGGACCGCGCACGCGGTTCAGCGCATCGAGGATGTGCGCCGGGGCGTAGACCCAGCCGATGCGCAGGCCGGCGAGCCCGTGAATCTTCGAGAAGGTGCGCGTCATCACGACGTTTTCGCTGGCCGCGACCAGCTCGACGCCGGCTTCATAGTCGTTTCTGCGGACATACTCCGCATAGGCCGCATCGAGAACGAGCAGGACGTGCTTCGGCAGGCCGGCATGGAGCCGGCGCACCTCCTCGAACGGAATGTAGGTGCCCGTCGGATTGTTCGGATTGGCGAGGAAGACGATGCGGGTCTTCTCCGTCACCGCGGCGAGGATCGCATCGACGTCGGCGCGCTCATCCTTTTCCTTGACGACGACGGGAACGGCACCCGCCGCCTGGATGTAGATGCGGTAGACGAGAAAGCCGTGCTCGGTGAAGACACCTTCGTCGCCCGGCCCGAGATAGGTCTGGGCGAGCAGACCGAGCGCCTCGTCCGAGCCGTTGGTGCACAGGATGTTGGCGGCGTTGAGCCCGTGCGCGGCGGCGATCGCCTCGCGCAGCGCCGCCGACTGCCCGTCAGGGTAGGTTTCCGGATGCTCGAGCACGCGCCTGGCCGCCTCGACGGCGGCCGGCGAGGCGCCGAGCGGCGTCTCGTTGGACGACAGCTTGTAGACCTTGGACGCGCCCGGCGCGCTTTCGCGTCCAGGCACGTAGGCCATGATGTCCATGACGCCGGGATTCGGCTCAGGGCGGACGAGTGAGGTCATGGGGAAGGGCTTTCCGACACCAGAGGCCACTGCCTCTAGCAAAGCTTTACCGTTGACGCAAAGGCGCCGCACTCCTAAAAGCGTCGCAGGACCCGTGGTGATTTGGCCGGTCGGCTTGCAGCCACGTAAAACAAGTCGCTAAAGGACCGCTGTATGACAGTCCATAGACCGGTCGCGAAATCGCCGCCGGTCTTTTTGTTTTGGAGATCACGCATGCCCATCAAGATCCCCGACCAGCTTCCCGCTCGTGACGTGCTGGTGCAGGAGGGCGTGTCCGTGATGGACGAGAAGACCGCGCTGCGCCAGGACATCCGGCCGCTGCAGATCGGCCTGCTCAACCTCATGCCGAACAAGATCCGAACCGAGACGCAGTTCGCGCGCCTCATCGGTGCCAGCCCGCTGCAGGTCGAGCTGACGCTGGTGCGCATCGGCAACCACCGCTCGAAGAACACGCCGGAAGATCATCTGATTGCCTTCTACCAGACGTGGCAGCAGGTCCGGTCGCGGAAGTTCGACGGCTTCATCATCACCGGGGCGCCGATCGAACTCCTGCCGTTCGAGGACGTCACCTACTGGAGCGAGTTGACGCGTATCCTCGACTGGACGACGACCAACGTGCACTCCTCGTTCTTCATCTGCTGGGGCGCGATGGCGGCGGCCTGGCACTTCCACAAGATTCCCAAGTACACGCTGGAGAAGAAGGCGTTCGGCGTGTTCCGGCACCGCAACAATGCGCCGGCCTCGCCGCACCTTGCCGGCTTCTCCGACGACTTCGCAATTCCGGTCTCGCGCTGGACGGAGGTGCGGGCCGACGACATCCGCAAGAAGCCGCAACTCCAGCTACTGATCGAGTCTGAAGTCACCGGGCCCTGCCTGGTGACCGAGGCGACCGGCAACCGGCTCTATATGTTCAACCATATCGAGTACGACTCGACCTCGCTCAAGGAAGAGTATGACCGCGACGTTGCCGCCGGCACGCCGATCGAGGTGCCGCACGGCTACTACCCGGACGACGATCCGGGCCGGCCGCCGCTCAATCGCTGGCGCTCGCACGCCCATTTGCTCTTCGGCAACTGGATCAATCAGGTCTACCAGACGACGCCCTACAACCTGGACGAGATTGGCCTGACGTCGCAGCCGGCGCTGTCACGCAGCGCCTGACGGCGGGCCAGGCGAGCGGGAGCTGAATTGGTGTATCGATCGGCGCCGGGCATCTACCCTTCGGTCTCGCCCGCCGCTTCGCGCCTGCGCATGGCAGGCGAGGCCCCCTGCGGCGCCAGCACCGGCACGAAGACGCGGCGCGAGGCACGCTGGGCGACCGGAATGCCCTGGTAGAGCCGCTTCTGGGCTTCGACGATGATGACGCCGGAGAAGATCGGCCACACGCGCCGGCCGGCATTCTCGATTAGCTGATGAAGCCTCATGACCCAACGCCGCCGCGACGGCGGGAAGTGCAGTGCATCGGCCCAGGCGGAGGGCGTGAAATTGGTTTCGCGCAGGAGCTCGGTGAGTTGGCCGCGCGAGAACGGGCGACCGGTGCCGAACGGGGTGTGCTCGAAGCGTGCCCACACGCCGCGCCGGTTTGGCGCAACGATCACAAGCCGACCACCAGGTGCAAGCACCCGCCACATCTCCTTCAGCGTTTCGTGCGGGTTTTCCGCATGTTCGAGCGCGTGCACTAGCAGGACGCGATCGACCGAGGAGTCGAACAACGGCAGTTCCTCATCGAACACGAGCGCGGTGGCCGACGGCCCGCTCGCCGGCCAGTTTACCGCACCCTGCGCCGCCGGCATGAAGGCGAAGGCGCGCTCCGCATCGGCGGCGAAGCGGTCGAGCCAGGGAACGGCGTAGCCCAGCCCGACGAGGCGCTCGCTGGGCAGGCGCACCCAGATCGAGGCAAGCGCCATGGCGATCGAGCGTTCCGCCAACCGGCCGAGCAGCGAGCCGTAGAAATTCCTGAGATCGACGATGTCCTTCATCGTTTCGAAAGATTAGACGGGCCTCAAGCAAGAAGCCAATGCCACGGGCAGCCGCGTTTCGGCAACGGCCGCCAGCCGGCATCGGCGGGTGACATGGCGGCGACCCGTCATTATCGTTTCCGCAACAAGGAGGATGACATGGCGCTCGAGATCGAACAGTTCATGTGTCGCAGTGACAATTTCGGCATTCTGGCGCGCAACCCGGCGACCGGCGAGGCCTTTCTGGTCGATGCGCCGCAGGAAGCGCCCATCCTCGAGGCAATCGAGCGAACGGGCTGGCAGCCTTCGACGCTTCTCGTCACCCATCACCATTTCGACCATGTCGAGGCCAATCTCGCGCTCAAGCAGCGGTTCGGACTGACCATCATCGGGCCGGAGGCGGAGAAGGAGAAAATTCCGGGCCTCGACCGCACGGTGCGCGGCGACGACACGATTACGGTCGCAGGGCTGACTGTCCAGGTGATCGACACGCCCGGTCACACGCTCGGCCACGTCTCCTATCATTTCCCGACGGAGAAGGTCGTGTTCGCGGCAGACACCCTGTTCGCGCTGGGCTGCGGCCGGCTGCTCGAAGGCACGGCGGCGCAGATGGTCTCCTCGCTGTCGAAGCTCGCGGCGCTGCCGGCGCAGACGCAGGTCTATTGCGGCCACGAATACACGCAGTCGAATGCGCGCTTCGCGCTCACGGTGGATCCCGACAACGCCAAACTCAAGGCGCGAGCGAACGAAATC
>Ga0207868_1001748_pt1 | contig 14434 bp, 11 predicted proteins | sample Passage237B_FD_187370 | JGI IMG/M metagenome (GOLD analysis project Ga0207868, IMG submission 187370) | Cellulose adapted compost microbial communities from Newby Island Compost Facility, Milpitas, CA, USA - Passage2 37B (SPAdes) (version 3) ... | reverse complement strand
TGAGGGCGTCTCGCTCTCGAGCGAGCTGTTTCCCGATGGCGAAGCGCGCTATCGCATCACCCTCTCCAATCGGGGCACCACCACGCTGGGCGGCTTCCGCCTCGGCTTCTCCGGCCCCGGCCGCATCTCCGCCGGCTCTCCGGTGATCAATGGCAGCTTCGTCACCCAGCTCTCGAACTATACCGAGATCGCCCCGCCCCCCGGCTTCACCCTGCCGCCGGGGGCGGATTGGCATGTCGAGTTCGAAAGCCTCGATCACCCCATTCGGCACTGGACCGACGGCGCAACCACCGGCTTCCTGATCCTCGCCGACGGCACCACCCGCTCGCTGCCGACGACTCCGACCAGGCTCTACCAGCTCGACACGCCGCCCAAACGCGGCACGGCGCGCTACCCGGTTCCGGCCACGCCGCCGGTGCCGGTCTCGATCATCCCCTGGCCGCAATCGGTTGAAGTGCATGGCCGCCGCACCGCCCCCTTCGGCCTGGCGTTGAGCGCTAATGGTGCAGCGGAAGCGCAGGCGGCGATCGATGGCTTCGCATCCCTCACCGCGACGCTCTTCCCCGGCGAAGGTCTCTGCCGCGCTGCCCATGAGGGCGGCTACGCCGTCGAGCTGGTCTCAGGCCCGGGTGGCAGGGAAGGCTACGCCATCGACTTCAGGCCCGAGGGCGTGCGCGTCACCGCCGAAACCCGCACCGGCTTCCTCTATGGCCTTGTGACCTTGGGCCAGATGCTGCGCGGCGCCCGCGGCAAGCTCCTCGCATTCAACTTCCCCACCGCCGGCCGCATCGAGGACGCCCCGAAATACCGCTGGCGCGGATGCCACCTCGACGTGGCGCGCCGCTTCTATTCGAGTGACGACGTTCGCCGCTTCGTGGCGCTGCTCGCCTGGAACAAGCTCAACGTCCTCCACTGGCACCTCAGCGACGACGAGGCGTGGCGCGTCGAGATCGATGCCTATCCGGCGCTGGTCGAGAAGGCGGCGTGGAACGGCTACGGCCTTCCCATCCCGCCGCTGCTCGGCTCGGGCCCGGAGCGCACCGGCGGCTACTACTCCAAGGCGGATATCCGCGACATCGTCGCCTTCGCAGGCCAGGTCGGCGTCGATGTCGTGCCCGAAATCGACGTGCCGGGCCACTGCTACGCCCTGCTTCAGGCCATCCCGCAGCTGCGCGACCCGGGCGAGAACGGCCTCTATCACTCCATCCAGAGCTTCCCCAACAACTGCCTCAATCCCGGCGTCGAGGCCACCTACGGCGTCGTCGAGACCATTTTCAGCGAAATGGTCGATCTTTTCCCCTCGCGCTATTTCCATGTCGGCGCCGACGAGGTGCCGCACGATGCCTGGCAGACCTCGCCCGCGGCCCGCGCCCTCAGCGCCCGTCTCGGCATCGAGGGTACGTCGGCGCTGCAGGCCCATTTCCTCCAGCGCGTCCAGGCCTTCCTCTCCGCCAAGGGCAAGATCACCGGCGCCTGGGAGGAAGCCGCTCTCGGAGGCGGCATCGACAAGACCCACAGCTACCTTGTGGGCTGGAAGGACAAGGCCATCAGCCGGAGGCTCGCGTCCGAGGGCTACGACGTCGTCGTCGCCCCCGCGCAGGCCTATTACCTGGACATGGCCAATGGCGAGGCGTTTTACGAGCCGGGGGCCGCCTGGGCTGGCTGGTCTTCGCCGGAAACCACCTACGCCTTCGAACCCTCGGAGGGCTGGAGCGAGGCCGAGAAGGCCCACCTCATGGGCATCCAGGGCTGCATCTGGAGTGAGCCGATGACTGAGCGCGCCGTGTTCGACCGCCTCGTCTTCCCGCGCCTTTCTGCCATCGCCGAAACAGCGTGGAGCACCCATCGCGATTTCGCGCGTTTCACGGCGCTGGTGGGGCTCATGCCCAACATGTATGGCAACTACGAGGACGCATGATGGCCAAGACCGGAGACCTTCTCGTCCGCCTCTACGACCTGCCGGATTCGCCCGCCGAAGCCCGCGTCGCCGCGGCCGGCATCAGCATCCGTCGCGCCCTTCCGCCTGAGCGGTACATGGTGCGCGACTGGATCGTCGAGCGTTTCAGTCCCTACTGGGGCGGCGAGGCCGAAATGGCGCTCAGCAATCTGCCCACCACCATCTGGCTCGCCCTCAAGGAAGGGCAACTGGTCGGCTTTGCCTGCCACGATGCCAGCGCAAAGGGCTTCTTCGGCCCCACCGGCGTCGATGAATCGATGCGCGGGCAGGGCGTTGGCGAAGCGCTGCTGTTTGCCACCCTGCGCGGCATGCGCGAGGCCGGCTACGCTTACGCGATCATCGGCGACCCCGGGCCGGTCGAATTCTACCAGAAACGGCTCGACGCTATGCTGATCCCCAAGTCGACGCCGGGCATATACAGGGGCATGCTCAGGCCGCCGGCCAAGATCTGAGCAGACCCTTACGGTTAAACCGGTATTTACTGCAGCGCTTTACTTTAACTCGGGCAATTCCGCCCAGGACGGGCTTTTCGGGTAGACGCGACCTGCGCCCTGGCCGGAGAGCGTCGGCCTTCGAGTATGGACGCCTCGACTTGTCCACGCGCCGCAGCACATCTTCCGGGCAGAACGCTCCGTCGGACGGGCAGGGCCTCGAGCGCCAGCTCCGCCTCGCCAGGGCCCGCAACCATACGCTGCAGCTGCGCCTGCGCGCCGTCGCCGACAATCTCGGCCACGGCCTCTCGCTCTACGACAGGCATGGGCATCTCGTGGTCTGCAACCAGCAGTTCCTCGATATCTATCGCCTGCCGCCCGAGCTGGGTAAGGCCGGCACCAGCTTCCGCCGCATCCTCGAGGCGCGGGTGCGCAACAACACGCATGTCGGCACCGATGGCCCCGGCTATGTCGAGGGTCGCGTCGCCGCCGTGCGCGAACATCGTCCCATGGGCGGTATCCACCGGCTGAACTCGGGCCAGGTCATCTCGATGACGCACCAGCCCATGGCCGATGGCGGCTGGGTTTCGACCCACCGCGACGTCACCGAACTGTTCAACATGCAGGCCGAGCTCACCCACCTCGCCTACCACGATCCGCTCACTGGCCTGCCCAACCGCACCCTCTTCTATCAGCGCATCGCCCACGCCTTTGACAGCCTGGGCGAAACCGGCGGCTTTGCCGTGCTCTGCCTCGATCTCGACGGCTTCAAGCCGATCAACGACTTGCACGGCCACGCCACCGGCGATGCACTGCTGCGCCAGTTCGCGTCGCGCCTCACCCGGGCGTTGGGTGCCGGCGACACGGCGGCCCGCATGGGCGGGGACGAGTTCGCTATTCTCCATGGCGGCGACGAGGAGAGCGCGCTCGACCTCGCCCACAGGCTCGCCGAGATCTGCCAGCAGCCCTTCGATTTCGACGGCGAGGTGGTGAGCATCGCGGTCGGTATCGGCATCGCCCACGCGCCGGTGGACGGCGCCGACACCGATGCGCTTCTCCACAGCGCCGACCTCGCGCTCTATTCGGCCAAGCGCGGCGGACGCGGCGGAATCCGCGCCTACGCCCCCGACCTCGACAGCGAGGCGGCCGACCGGCGCCGGCTCGAGGCCGAGCTTCGTCGTGCCATCGAGAATGGGGAGTTCGAGCTGTACTACCAGCCCATCCTTGACCTGCGCGGCGGCAGCTTTGCCGGTTTCGAGGCCCTGATCCGCTGGGAGCATCCCGAGCGCGGTCGCGTCTCGCCCGCCGAGTTCATCCCGGTGGCCGAGGAGTCAGGCCTCATCGTCATGATCGGCGAGTGGGCCCTGCGCGAGGCCTTTGCCGAGGCCGCCCGCTGGCCGGCCGAGCTGCGCGTCGCCGTCAACGTCTCCACCATCCAGCTGCGCCGCGGCAACCTCGTGGCGACGGTGATGAACGCACTCGCCCAGTCCGGCCTTGCGCCCTGCCGCGCCGAAATCGAGATCACCGAAAGCGTGTTCCTCGAGCAATCCGAGCAGAGCCTCGAGGCGCTGCGGCAGCTGCGCGCCCTCGGCGTCCGCATCGCGCTCGACGATTTCGGCACCGGCTTTTCGGCGCTGAGCTACCTGCTCGCCTTCCCCTTCGACAAACTGAAGATCGACGGCAGTTTCGTGCGTGCTCTCGAAACGTCCGACGGAGCCGCCACCATCGTTTCCGCCGTCGCCGATATCGGCGCGCGCCTGGGCATGTCGACCACCGCGGAGGGCATCGAGACGCCCGAGCAGCTCCGCGCCGTCCACGCCGCAGGCTACGCCGAGGCTCAGGGCTATCTCATCTCGCGTCCGCTGACGCGCAAATCCATCCGCGCCATGCTCCACGCCCAGTACGACACCATGCCGGAGGCACCAGTCTCCGAGCGCGAGGCGAGCTGAGGGCAAGAGAAAAGGCGGGGATCGCTCCCCGCCTTCGTCATTCGCTTCAAGCCGAAGCTTACTTAAGCGCGTCGGTGATCACCGTGGTGTAGGCGCCTTCCGGAGCCTTCGAGATGATTTTCTGGTCGACCAGCGCCTTGATGGTGCGCTCGTAGGCGGCCATGTCGAGGGCCGGATCGTTGGGGTCGACGAGCTTGGTCACCTCACCCACCATGTAGCGCTGGTGCGCCAGCTCGGCGGCACCGGTATCGTCGGAATCGACAACGATCTGCGCGGCCTCATCGGGGTTCTCGAGCGCGTAGCCCCAGCCCTTCATCGAGGCCTTCACGAAGCGGGTATAGGCGTCGACCCTGGCGGGATCCTGCAGGGTCGGCTCCATCACGTAGAGGCCGTCCTCGAGCAGGTCGTTGCCCATCTCGGTATAGTTGAAGATGGTCAGGTTGTCGGGGCCGTAGCCGGCGTCGAGCGCCTGGCCGTACTCGTTGTAGGTCATCACCGAGATGCAGTCGGCCTGCTTCTGGATCATCGGCTGGATGTCGAAGCTCTGCTGCAGCACCTTCACGTCGCCGCCCTCGGCGGTGGAGAGGCCTTCCTTGTTCATCCAGGCGAAGAACGGATACTCATTGCCGAAGAACCAGACGCCCAGCGTCTTGCCCTTGAAGTCGGCGACGGAGTTGATGTTGTTCTCCTTGGGGCAGATAAGCATCAGGCCGGAGCGCTTGAACGGCTGCGCGATGTTTACCAGCGGCACGCCCTTGTCACGGGCGGCCGCGGCGCCCCCCATCCAGTCCACGATGATGTCGGCGCCGCCACCGGCGATCACCTGCTCCGGCGCCACGTTCGGGCCGCCCGGCAGGATGGTCACGTCGAGGTTCTCTTCGGTATAGAACCCCTTGGCCTTGGCGACGAGATAGCCGGCGAACTGCGCCTGGGTCACCCACTTGAGCTGCAGCGTGAGCTTGTCCTGCGCCATCGCAGCGGTCGCGGTAAGCGCCATCGCGCCCGCGGCCAGTGCCATCACAAACTTCTTCATTGTCGTTCCCTATCCCCTGTTTCGCCCGGCCACCGCGGCCAGGCGGACGTCATGTCCGGCTACCCTGCCGGGCGGACGCTAGGTCCGCCCACCTCGGATCGACGGATGCCAGAAGGTCACCGCGCGCTCGATGAGTGCGATGACCCCGTAGAAGGCAGATCCCGCAACCGCCGCCACGGCGATCTCTGCCCAGACCAGGTCGATGTTCAGTTTGCCGACCTCGGTCGATATCCGGAAACCCATTCCCACTATGGGCGTCCCGAAAAACTCAGCGACGATTGCGCCGATCAGCGCCAGAGTCGAGTTGATCTTCAGTGCGTTGAAGATGAAGGGCGCGGCCGCCGGCAGGCGTAGCTTGAACAGCGTCTCCCAGTAGCTGGCTGCATAGGTGCGCATCAGGTCGCGCTCGATGGACGAGCTGGCATTGAGCCCCGCCACCGTGTTCACCAGCATGGGGAAAAAGGTCATTGCCACGACGACGGCGGCCTTGGACGGCCAGTCGAAGCCGAACCACATCACCATGATCGGGGCAATGCCGATGATGGGCAGCGCCGAAACGAAGTTGCCGATCGGTAGCAGCCCCCGCTTCAGGAAGGGCGAGCGGTCGACGAGGATGGCGACGACGAAGCCAGCGCTGCAGCCGAGCGCGAAGCCGGCAAGCACAGCCTTGAACGTCTGGACGAAGTCCGCCGTCAGCGTCGGCACCGAGGCGGTGAGCCGCTCCCAGATCATGCTTGGCGCCGGCAGCAGCACCTGCGGCACGTTGGCCCCTCGGGTGACGACCTCCCATGCGAACAGCAGCGAAAGGCCGAACACCACCGGGATGACGATGCCGAGCGCATCCGGCATTGCCTTGGCCCGGATCGCCCGCGCCAGCCGTTCCACGAAAAGCCAGGCAAAGAGCCAGCAGGCAACGAGCGCCAGCCAGAACCACAGCGGTTCCACATCGAATAGCTCGAGCCCGTCGAGCAGCGCCCACGCGCCGAAAGCGGCCACCGCGCCGTCGATCCACAGCGACACCGGCGTGAAGAACCGCGCCACGGTGAGCAACCCGGCCACGCCGAAGATGACGAGCGGCACGGAAATGCCGCCCGCCAGCCCGAGCAGCAGCGTCAGCGCCGAAACGAGCGCCGCTGCGACGGCGAGGATCCTCTGTAGCCGGCTCATGCCCGCACCCCCATCCGCCGGTTGGCGAGCCTTTCGCCCCAGCCCACAAGCATGACGAGGATGGCGGCGAGCGCAGCGGCGATGAACAGGGCGGCCCAGATCTGGATCGTCTGCCCGTTGTAGGAGCCGGTGAGCAGCCGTACGCCAAGCCCGCCGCCGGCACTGTTGGAAAGCTCGCCCACCACCGCGCCGATCAGCGAGATGGCGATGCCTACCTTCATCGAGGCAAAGAGGATCGGCACCGAGGCCGGCCAGCGCAGCTTCATGAACACCTGCAGCGGCGAGGCATTGTAGGTGCGCATCAGGTCGAGCTGGATCGGTTCAGGCGTCCGCAGCCCCTTCACCATGCCGACCACCACCGGGAAGAAGCTCAGATACATCGAGATCAGCGCCTTGGGCAGCAGGCCAGTGACGCCGACGGCGCCCAGCCCCACCACCACCATCGGCGCGATGGCGAGGATCGGCACCGTCTGGCTCGCGATGATCCACGGCATCAGCGAGCGGTCCGAGGCGTTGTTGTGGACGATGATCACCGCCAGCAGCACGCCCAGTGCCGTGCCGAGCGCAAATCCCAGCAGCGTCGCCCCCAGCGTAATGCTCGCGTGGAAGGCCAGCGAGCGCGGCGCGGTAATGGCCGCCCCGAACAATCCGTTCCAGATGGCGCCGATCACCTGATGCGGCGCCGGCAGCACCGGCTTGTCCTGCGCATAGGTCTGCGCCACGAACTCGAACAACGGCACGTCGGTCAGTCCAGCGCGCGTGTTGAGCGTCGTCTGCCACGGCGCGTTCATCACGGCCGCCATCACGTACCAGAACAGCACGATGGCCAGCAGGACGATCAGCACCGGAACCGTCTTGCCCTCGAGGAGCCCCCGCATCAGCCTATTCCTCGTACGAGTGGCCGGCGCGCAGGCCGTCGCGGACGCGGGCAGCGAGCGCCAGGAACTCCGGCGTCTCGCGGATTTCGAGCGGGCGTTCGCCGCGGGGCAGGGGGCTGTCGATCACGTCGGTGACCCGGCCCGGCCGCGGGCTCATCACCACGATCTTGGTCGAGAGGTAGACCGCCTCGGGGATCGAGTGGGTGACGAAGGCGATGGTCTTCCCCGTCGCCGCCCAGAGCTTCAGCAGCTCCGAGTTGAGGTGGTCGCGCACGATCTCGTCGAGCGCCCCGAAGGGCTCGTCCATCAGCAGCAGGTCGGCATCGAAGGCCAGCGCGCGGGCAATCGAGGCGCGTTGCTGCATGCCGCCCGAAAGCTGCCAGGGGAATTTCTTCTCGAAGCCGGTGAGGTTCACCAGTTCCAGCGCCTTCTTCACCCGCGCCGCGCTGTCGCTGTAGCCCATGATTTCGAGCGGCAGCGCCACATTGCGGTCGATGGTGCGCCACGGCAGCAGCGCCGGCGCCTGGAACACATAGCCGTAGGAGCGGTTGACCCGCGCGTCCGCAGGCGAGGTGCCATTGACCGTGATGGTGCCTGAAGTCGGTTGCTCGAGGTCGGCGATCACCCGGAGGAATGTCGTCTTGCCGCAGCCCGAAGGGCCGATGAACGAGACGAACTCGCCCCTGTTGATGTCGAGATTGACATCGGACAGCGCCACGACATCGCCGTCGCCGGTCTTGAAAGTCAGCCCCAGGCCCTTGGCGGAAACCACCGACGTCAAATGCATACCCCCACAGTCATTGAACTTTTCTTGGCCTGGGCCGGAGCCGCCGCTCCGGCCCAGGCCCGAGTCTTACACGCCGCTCTGCGGAATGCCGGAACGCTCGATCTTGCGCGGCGCCACCACGTCCTTCCACGTCGAAAATGCGCGGTTCACAGGGTTGTTGGCTTCGCGCGCCACGAACTGGCCGTGGCCCTGCTCGGTCGTCACCTTGTCCTCGGTCACCGCCACCTTGCCGCGGGTCAGCACGAAGCGGGGCAGGCCCTCGACCTCGATGCCCTCGAACACGTTGTAGTCGATGGCCGACTGCTGGGTCGCCGCCGAGATCGTCTTCTTGCGCTTGGGGTCGAACACCACGAGGTCCGCATCGGCGCCCACCAGCACCGCGCCCTTCTTCGGGTAGAGCCCGAGAATCTTGGCGATGTTGGTCGAGGTCACGGCAACGAACTCGTTCGGCGTCAGCCGCCCGGTGTTCACGCCCTTGCTCCACAGCACCGGCAGCCGGTCCTCCAGCCCGCCCGTCCCGTTCGGGATCTTGGCGAAATTGCCGATACCGTTGCGCTTCTGCTCGGTAGTGAAGGCGCAGTGGTCGGTCGCCACTACCTGCAGCGAGCCCGCGGCGAGGCCGGCCCACAGCGAATCCTGGTGCTTCTTGTTGCGGAAGGGCGGGCTCATCACCCGGCGCGCCGCATAGTCCCAATCCTTGTTGAAATACTCGGTCTCGTCGAGCACCAGGTGCTGGATCAGCGGCTCGCCGTAGACGCGCATGCCCTTCTGCCGCGCCCGGCGGATCGCCTCATGGGCCTCCTCGCACGAGGTGTGCACCACGTAGAGCGGCACGCCCGCCATGTCGGCGATCATGATTGCGCGGTTGGTGGCCTCACCCTCCACTTCGGGCGGACGCGAATAGGCGTGCCCTTCGGGGCCGTCATTGCCCTCGGCCAGCAGCTTCTGCGTCAATGAGGCGACGATGTCGCCATTCTCGGCATGGACGAGTGGCAGGGCGCCCAACTCCGCGCAGCGCTGGAACGAGGCGAACATCTCGTCATCGTTCACCATCAGGCTGCCCTTGTAGGCCATGAAGTGCTTGAACGAGGTGATGCCGCGATCGACGACATCCTTCATCTCGTTGAAGACCTGCTCGCCCCACCAGGTGATGGACATGTGGAACGAGTAGTCGCAGTTCGCCTTGGACGTCTTGTTGTCCCACATGGACAGCGCTTCGAGCAGCGACTGGTTGGGGTTGGGCAGGCAGAAATCGACCACCATGGTGGTGCCGCCCGCCAGCGCCGCGCGGGTGCCGGACTCGAAGTCGTCGGTCGAGTACGTCCCCATGAACGGCATTTCGAGATGCGTATGAGGGTCGATGCCGCCCGGCATCACGTAACAGCCGGAGGCGTCCAGCGTCTCACCGCCCGAGAGGTCCTGCCCGATTTCGGTGATCTTCCCGTCCTCGACCCGTACATCCGCCTTGTAGGTCAGGTCTGCGGTAACGATCGTGCCGTTCTTGATGATCTTCGAAGTCATGGGTGTCCCCTCAAACGAACGAAAGCCGCCGCTGACGTGCAGCGACGGCCTGGAGATGAATGCGGTGAATGGTGGTGCTATGCCTCGATGAGGCCGAGGCGTCTTTCAACACGATCGAGCCGCTCGTCGATCCGATCCACCCGTCGCGAGATACTCGCATACTGGCCTTCGATAAGGCCGAGGCGGCCCTTGATCTCGAGAAGATCGTCGGTGTGACGGTCGAGCGTCGCGCGGATGGCGCGAAGGTGCTCCAGAACGAGATTGTCGGTCGACACGCTTCTGCCTCCGTAAATCCCCAACAATATAGGGCGGATCGGCTCAAGCGACAATCTCCGCCGTCTCGAGCACCGCGTGCAGCAGCACGTCGGCGCCGGCGCCAGCCCATTCCTTGGAGATGTTCTCGGCCTCATTGTGGCTCAGCCCATCGACGCAGGGGCACATGATCATCACCGAGGGCGCGATCCGGTTCATCCAGCAGGCGTCGTGGCCAGCGCCCGAAATGATGTCCATGTGCGAGTAGCCCAGCGTCTCCGCAGCCTTCCGAACGCGGGCAACCAGCGTCGGGTCGAACGCCACGGGGTCGAAGTGCCCCACCGCTTCCACCGCGCAGCCGACTCCCAGTTGCTCGCAGATTTTCGCCGCTTCCGCCTCGATCTTGGCGCGCATGCCGTCCAGCTTGCCCTGCTCGGGCGAGCGGATATCGACGGTGAACACCACCGTGCCGGGCAGCACGTTGCGCGAGTTGGGCGAGAACTTCACCTGGCCCACGCCGCCCACAGCACCCGGCTGGTTCTCCATCGCCACCGCCTGCACCATTTCCATGATGCGTGCCATGGCGAGCCCGGCATTCACCCGCATCCTCATGGGCGTCGAGCCGGTATGGGCTTCCTTGCCTGTGAGCGTGAACTCTAGCCACCACAGCCCCTGGCCGTGCGTCACCACGCCGATCTGCTTGCCCTCGGCCTCGAGGATCGGGCCCTGCTCGATGTGGTATTCGAGATAGGCGTGCATCTTGCGCGCGCCGGGCTCCTCGTCACCCACCCAGCCGATGCGCTTGAGCTCGTCGCCGAAGGTCTTGCCCTCCTGGTCCTTGCGGCCATAGGCGTATTCCATCGAGAACTGCCCGGCGAACACGCCCGAGGCCATCATCGCCGGCGCGAAGCGGGCGCCTTCCTCATTGGTCCAGTTGGTGACGATGATCGGGCGCCTGGTCTTGATGCCGAGGTCGTTCATCGTGCGCACCACCTCGAGCGCACCCAGTACCCCCAGCACGCCGTCATAGCGGCCGCCCGTCGGCTGCGTGTCGAGATGCGAGCCGACATAGACCGGCAGCGCGTCGGGGTCCTCGCCCGGCCGCGTCATGAACATGGTGCCCATCTTGTCGACGCCCATGGTGAGCCCCGCTTCCTCGCACCATTTCTGGAACAGCGCGCGGCCCCTGGCGTCCTCGTCGGTCAGCGTCTGCCGGTTCGATCCGCCCGCTACCCCCGGCCCGATCTCCGCCAGCTCATGGATGCTGTCCCACAGCCGATCAGCGTTGATACGCAGGTTCTCTCCGGGTGCTGGCATTGTCGTCCTGGTCCCTCAAACGAAGAGCCCCTCGTCACCATGCGGTGGGACGAGGGGCTCGCAAACTCTGTTACTTCTGGCTCGGAAAGCTGAACTCCGCCCCGCCCTTGATGCCGGCGGGCCAGCGGGCGGTTACGGTTTTGAGCCGGGTGTAGAAATGCACGCCCTCGGGCCCGTAGATCGAGTGGTCGCCGAACAGCGAGCGCTTCCAGCCGCCGAACGAGTGATAGGCGACCGGCACCGGGATCGGCACGTTGATGCCCACCATGCCCACTTCGATCTTGTCGGCGAACTCGCGTGCGGCGTCGCCGTCCCGGGTGAAGATCGCCGTGCCATTGGCATATTCGTGCCCGTGGATCAGGTCGACCGCGTCCTGGTAGGAGCCGGCCCGCACCACCGACAGCACCGGCCCGAAGATCTCCTCGCGATAGATCTTCATGTCGGGCTTCACCCGGTCGAACAGCGTGCCACCGACAAAGAAGCCGTTCTCATAGCCCTGCAGCTTGAAGCCGCGGCCATCGACCACCAGCTCCGCACCCTGCTCGACGCCGGAGTCGATGTAGCTCACGATCTTGTCGCGCTGCGCCTTGGAAACGATCGGCCCCATCTGCGCGTCCTTGTCGGTCGCCGGGCCGATCTTCAACGCCTCGACGCGCGGCTTGAGCTTGGCCACCAGCGCGTCGGCGGTCGCCTCGCCCACCGGCACCGCTACCGAAATCGCCATGCAGCGCTCCCCCGCCGAGCCATAGCCCGCGCCCATCAGGGCGTCGGCGGCCTGGTCCATGTCGGCGTCGGGCATGATGATCATGTGGTTCTTGGCGCCGCCGAGCGCCTGTACGCGCTTGCCCGCCTGCGTGCCGCGCCGATAGACATACTCGGCGATCGGCGTCGAACCGACGAAGCTCACGGCCTTGATGTCCGGGTGGTCGAGAATGGCGTCCACCGCCTCCTTGTCGCCGTGGACGACATTGAGCACGCCCTCGGGCAGGCCCGCATCCATCAGCAGCTGCCAGGCAAACATCGGCGCCGAGGGATCGCGTTCCGACGGCTTTAGAACGAACGTGTTCCCGCAGGCGATCGCCAGCGGATACATCCACATCGGCACCATGGCGGGGAAGTTGAACGGCGTGATGCCGGCCACCACGCCCAGCGGCTGCCGGTCCGAGTAGCTGTCGATCGACGGGCCGACATTGCGGCTGAACTCGCCCTTCAACAGGTGCGGGATGCCGCAGGCGAAATCGACGCAGTCGATGCCGCGCGCCAGCTCGCCCAGTGCATCGTCGTGTACCTTGCCGTGCTCGAGCGAAATCAGCCGTGCCAGCTCGTCGGAGTGCTTCTCGAGCAGCTCCTTGAACTTGAACATCACCCGCGCGCGCTTCATCGGCGTCAGGTTGGCCCAGCCCGGCAGCGCCTTTTTGGCGGCCTCGACCGCGGCGTTGATCTCGTCGATGGTCGAAAGCGGCAGCGTCGCGATCGCCTCGCCCGTCGCCGGGTTGAACACCGGCTGGGTACGCGTCGAAACGCTGGTTACGAGCTTGCCGCCAATGGCGTTCTGAATGGTGGGCATCAACGGCCTCCGCCGATCTGGGTTGGAACGTTCATTCTATTTCGTCGGCTATAGAACATACGTTCCGCTCTACTCAAGCGTCTTCAGGATGCTGCCCAGCTTGCCGATCAACTCGTCGATCTGCGCCTTGGAAATGATCAGCGGCGGACTCATGGCGATGATGTCGCCGGTCGTGCGGATCAGGATGCCTTCCTCGAAACCCTTCACGAAGGCCGAAAAAGCCCGCTTGGTCGGGGCACCGGCGATCGGCTCCAGCTCCACTGCGCCGATCAGGCCCAGGTTGCGGATATCGATGACATGCGGCAGGCCCTTGAGCGAATGGAGCGCATCGGCCCAGTAGTCGGCGAGTTCGGCGCCGCGGGTCAGCAGCCCTTCGTCCTTGTAGGTTTCGAGCGTCGCGAGGCCGGCGGCCGAGGCGACCGGGTTCCCCGAGTAGGTGTACCCGTGGAAGAACTCGATCATGTGCTCGGGGCCCTGCATGAAGGCGTCGTGAATCTCCGAGGTGACGAGCACCGCGCCCATCGGGATCACGCCGTTGGTGAGGCCCTTGGCGGTGACGAGGATATCCGGCGTCACGCCGAAGTAGTCGGCCGCGAACGGCGTGCCGACGCGTCCGAAGCCGGTGATCACTTCGTCGAAGATCAGCAGGATACCGTGCTTCTTGGTGATCTCGCGCAGCTTCTTGAGGTAGCCCTTGGGCGGAATGAGCACGCCGGTCGAGCCCGCCACCGGCTCCACGATCACCGCCGCGATGGTCGAGGCGTCATGCAGCGCGATGATGCGTTCGAGTTCGTTGGCGAGTTCCTCGCCGCCTGTCTCGCGCTCGCCGCGGGTGAACTGGTTTTGGCCCGGGGTGTGGGTATGCGGCATGTGATCGACGCCGGTCAGCAGCGTGCCGAACATCTTGCGGTTGCCGACAATGCCGCCCACCGAGACGCCGCCGAAGTTCACGCCGTGATAGCCCCGCTCGCGCCCGATCAGGCGAAAGCGGCTGCCGTCGCCCTTCACCCGGTGATAGGCAATGGCGGTCTTGAGCGCCGTCTCCACCGATTCCGAGCCGGAATTGGTGTACATCACGTGGTTCAGGCCTTCGGGTGCGATGCCGACCAGCGCGTTGGCCAGCTCGAACGCCTTTGGGTGGCCCATCTGGAAGGCCGGGGCGTAGTCCAGTTCCGCCGCCTGCTCGGCGATCGCCTGCACGATCTTGGGGCGCGCGTGGCCCGCGTTCACGCACCACAGGCCGGCCGTTCCGTCCAGTACCTGGCGGCCATCGGACGTGACATAGTGCATGTCCTTGGCGCCCACGAACATGCGTGGCGCCTTCTTGAACTGCCGGTTCGCCGTGAACGGCATCCAGAACGCGCTCAAATCGTTCGGCGTGACATTGCGACGGTCGGACACCTCGGATCTCCCTGGGCCTTATTGTTGATCTTCGGTCAAGTATTTTGGGCCTTGACCTTTGGATGTGATATCCAGAAATTTGACCAGTTGGAAAAAACGTTATCACTCCCATGCCGCCGATCAAGGTGAAAATGCTCGACTCCGGGGACGGCCCGGGGGGTGATGATGCCGCGT
>Ga0207868_1001747_pt1 | contig 14434 bp, 8 predicted proteins | sample Passage237B_FD_187370 | JGI IMG/M metagenome (GOLD analysis project Ga0207868, IMG submission 187370) | Cellulose adapted compost microbial communities from Newby Island Compost Facility, Milpitas, CA, USA - Passage2 37B (SPAdes) (version 3) ... | reverse complement strand
CTGCGCCACGTTGCTCATCACCAGGTGCTCGGCCACCAGGAACTCGATCAGCTTCGCGTCCTCGCGCTCGATGCCGTGGCGCCTGCAGAAGCGGGCGACGTCGCGTGCGCCCAGTTCGGAGTGATCGCCGCCGCGGCCCTTGGCGATGTCGTGGAAGAGGGCCGCGACGTAGAGGATCCAGGGCTTGTCCCAGCCGGCCGCCAGTTGCGAGCAGAAGGGGTACTCGTGCGCGTGCTCGGCGATGAAGAAGCGCCGCACGTTGCGCAGCACCATCAGGATGTGCTGGTCCACCGTGTAGACGTGGAACAGGTCGTGCTGCATCTGCCCGACGATGCGGCGGAACACGCGCAGATAGCGCCCCAGCACCGAGGTCTGGTTCATCAGCCGCATGGCGTGCGTGATGCCGCGCGGCTCCATCAGCATGCGCATGAAGGTCGCGTGGTTCACCGGATCGTTGCTGAAGCGGGTGTCCATCGCGTGCCGCGCGTTGTACAGCGCGCGCAGCGTGCGCGCCGACAGGCCGGTGACGCCCACGGTCTTCTGGAACAGCAGGAAGGTCTCCAGGATCGCGTGCGGCTCGCGCAAGTACAGGTCGTCGCTGGCGACCTCGATCTTGCCGGCCTTCTCGAAGAAGCGGTCGTTCAGGCGGGTGAGCGCGGCCGGCTGCGGGTTCAGGCGCTCGGCGATGTTCAGCAGCAGGATCTCGGTGAGCTGCGACACCGCCTTGGCGGCCCAGTAGTAGCGGCGCATCAGCGCCTCGCTGGCCTTGCGCCTGGACTCGCCCTCATAGCCGAAGGTGGCGGCCACGGCGGTCTGCAGGTCGAACACCAGCCGGTCCTCGCGCCGGCCCGCCACCACGTGCAGCCGCGCGCGGATGAGGGAGAGCAGCGACTCGTTGCGCTTGAGCTGCTGCACCTCGAAGGCCGTGGCCAGGCCGTTCCTGGCCAGGTCGTCCCAACTGCGGCCGAAGCCGGCGGCCTGCGCCACCCAGAGCACCGTCTGCAGGTCGCGCAGGCCGCCGGGCGATTCCTTGCAGTTGGGCTCCAGCGCGTAGGGCGTGTTCTCGTACTTCTGGTGCCGGTGCCGCATCTCCTGCGACTTGGCGGCGAAAAAGGCGCGCGGGTCGATGCTGGCCTCGAAGCGCTCGCGGAACTGCTCGTAGAGCCTGCGGCTGCCGGTGATCAGGCGCGATTCGAGCAGCGAGGTCTGCACCGTCACGTCCTTGGCCGCCTCGGCCAGGCACTCGTCGATGCTGCGCACGCTGGAGCCGATCTCCAGCCCCGCGTCCCAGCAGCGGCCGATGAAGGCCTCGAGCCGTTCGGCCGGCACGGCCTCGGCATCGCGCCCGGGCAGCAGCACCAGCACGTCCACGTCGGAGCAGGGGAACAGCTCGCCGCGGCCGTAGCCGCCCACCGCCACCAGCGCGATCGACGAGCCCGGCGCGGCGTCGCGCCACAGTTCGCGCAGGGCACGGTCCGTCGCGCGCGCCAGTTCGCGCAGCGCGGCGTGCACGTTGCGCGCGCCCGTGGGCGTGCGCAGGCGCTCGAACAGCGCGCTCTTGCGAGCGCGCAGGTCGTCGCGCAGCGCGGCGGGCAGGTCGACGACGACCGAGAACGCCATCGGACGCGGCGCCTCAGCCGCCGGTGACGAAGGCCGGCGGCGGCGGGCTGCCGGCCGAGAGGGTGAGCACCTCGTAGCCGGTCTCGGTGACCAGCACGGTGTGCTCCCATTGGGCCGACAGCGAGCGGTCGCGCGTCACGATGGTCCAGCCGTCGTACTTGCCGGCCTTGTGGTCTTCCTTGATGTCGCGCTTGCCGGCGTTGATCATCGGTTCGACGGTGAAGATCATGCCGGGCTTGAGCTCTTCCATGGTGCCTGGCCGGCCGTAGTGCAGCACCTGCGGCTCGGCATGGAAGGTGCGGCCCACGCCGTGGCCGCAGAACTCGCGCACCACCGAGTAGCCGTTGCCCTCGGCGAACTTCTGGATCGCGTGGCCCACGTCGCCCAGGTGGTTGCCGGGCCGCACCTGCATGATCCCGTGCCACATCGCCTCGTAGGTGACGTGGCACAGCCGCTTGGCGGCGATGGAGGCGTCGCCCACGACGAACATGCGGCTGTTGTCGCCGAACCAGCCCTTGTAGATGACAGTGACATCGATGTTCATGATGTCGCCCTTCTTCAGCGGCTTGTCGTCCGGGATGCCGTGGCACACGACATGGTTGACGGAGGTGCACAGCGACTTCGGGAAGGGCACGCTGCTGGCGCCCAGGTAGCCCACGGTGGCGGAGGTGGTGCCCTGCTTGACCATGTACTCGGCGGCCAGGCGGTCGATCTCGTTGGTGGTGACGCCCGGCTTCACGAAGGGCGTGAGGTAGTCCAGGACCTCGGAGGCGAGCCGGCAGGCGGTACGCATGTCGCCCAGGCTGGCCGGATCGTGGTAGGTGATGCTCATGGGCCCGGATTATCCCATCCGGCCCCTAAAATACCGGGTTCTCCCGAGTGGCCCCAGTCAGCGGTCGCCGGGTCCGGATTCCCCCAAAAGTTCACCGGCCGCCCAGGCCCTCACCACCGTGACGCAGCCCGCTCCCTCCGCCACCCCCGTCGTGACCGTTTTCGAGGGGGGCGCGGCGCTGAGCGACTTCCGCGCGCGCCAGCTGCTGCCCCGCCTGCAGGCGGTGGCGCCGAAGGTCGAGGGCATCGCGGCGCGCTTCGTGCACTTGGTGCTCACCGAGACGCCGCCCGATGCGCAGGCCCGCGAGCGCCTCGCCGCGCTGCTGACCTACGGTGAACCCTTCGAGGCACCGGCCGGCGCCGCGTCCACGCTGGTGGTCACGCCGCGGCTGGGCACCGTCTCGCCCTGGGCCTCCAAGGCCACCGACATCGCCCACAACTGCGGCCTGGCGCTGCGGCGGGTGGAGCGCGTGACGCAGTACTTCCTGAGCCTCAAGGCGCCGCTGATCGGCAAGGCGCCGGCGCTGGACGGCGACCAGCTCGCCGCCGCAGCCGCGCTGCTGCACGACCGCATGACCGAATCGGTGCTGCCCGCGCTGGACGGCGCCGCCGCGCTGTTCGCCGAGCTGCCGCCGCAGCCGATGGCGCACGTGGACGTGCTGGGCGGGGGCAGGGCGGCGCTGGAGCAGGCCAACACCGGCTTCGGCCTGGCGCTGGCCGAGGACGAGATCGACTACCTGGTGGACGCCTTCACGAAGCTGGGCCGCAACCCGACCGACGTCGAGCTGATGATGTTCGCCCAGGCCAACAGCGAGCACTGCCGGCACAAGATCTTCAACGCCGACTTCACCATCGACGGCGTGCGGCAGGACAAGAGCCTGTTCGGCATGATCCGCCACACGCACCGGACGCACCCGCAGCACACGGTGATCGCCTACGCCGACAACGCTTCGGTGATGGAAGGGCACGAGATCGAGCGCTTCGTGCCGCGCGAGGGGCAGGCCTACGCCAAGGACCGCGCCACGCACCACGTGCTGATGAAGGTGGAGACGCACAACCACCCGACGGCGATCTCGCCCTTCCCGGGCGCCTCGACCGGCGCCGGCGGCGAAATCCGCGACGAAGGTGCCACCGGCCGCGGCTCCAAACCCAAGGCCGGGCTGACGGGCTTCACCGTCTCGAAGCTGTGGCCCGAAGAAGGCAGCTACGGCAAGCCCGGGCACATCGCCAGCCCGCTGCAGATCATGACCGAGGGGCCGCTGGGCGGCGCGGCCTTCAACAACGAGTTCGGCCGGCCCAACCTGCTGGGCTACTTCCGCGAGTACGAGCAGCGTGTGGAAAGCGATGTGGACGCGCTGCAGCGCGGCTACCACAAGCCGATCATGATCGCCGGCGGCCTGGGGCAGATCGACGCCATCCAGACGAAGAAGATCCCGTTTCCCGCCGGCACGCTGCTGATCCAGCTCGGCGGCCCGGGCATGCGCATCGGCATGGGCGGCGGCGCGGCTTCCAGCATGGGAGCGGGCAGCAATCAGGCCGAGCTCGATTTCGATTCGGTGCAGCGCGGCAACCCCGAAATGCAGCGCCGCGCCCAGGAAGTCATCGACCGCTGCTGGCAGCAGGGCGAGTCCAATCCCATCCTGGCCATCCACGACGTCGGGGCGGGCGGCCTGTCCAATGCCTTCCCCGAACTGGTCAACGACGCCGGCCGCGGCGCGGAATTCGAACTACAGCGCGTGCCGCTGGAAGAATCCGGCCTGTCGCCCGCCGAGATCTGGAGCAACGAATCCCAGGAGCGCTATGTCCTGGCCATCCTGCCGGGCGACCTGGACCGTTTCGCACGCATCGCCGACCGCGAGCGCTGCCCCTACGCCGTGGTCGGCGTCGCCACCGAGGAACGCCGCCTGCGCGTCACCCTGGGCGAGGGCCTGCCGGGCCTGGACCGCCCGGCAGGCGAGATCGCGCCGGCCGGCCTGCGGCCCGTGGACGTGCCGGTGGATGTGATCCTGGGCAAGCCGCCGCGCATGCAGCGCAATGCCGAGCGCGCCGCCGTGGCCGGCGACCCGCTGGATCTCAGCGGCATCGAACTGCCCGAGGCCATCGAGCGGGTGCTGCGCCATCCCACCGTGGCCAACAAATCCTTCCTGATCACCATCGGCGACCGCACCGTGGGCGGCCTGACCGCCCGCGATCAGATGGTCGGTCCCTGGCAGACGCCGGTGGCCGATTGCGCCGTCACCCTGCGCGACCACGAGGGCGTGGCCGGCGAAGCCATGGCCATGGGCGAACGCAGCCCCATCGCGGTCCTCGATCCCGCCGCGTCCGGCCGCATGGCCGTGGCCGAGGCCCTGACGAATCTTGCCGCCGCCGGCGTCGCCCGTCTGGAAGACGTCAAGCTGTCCGCCAACTGGATGGCCGCCTGCGGCGCCGCCGGCCAGGATGCGGCCCTGTTCGATACCGTGTCCGCCGTCAGCGACTGGTGCCAGAGCCTGGGGCTGTCGATTCCCGTGGGCAAGGATTCCCTGTCCATGCGCACGGTCTGGCGCGACGAAGCGGGCGAACAGCAGGTCGTGTCGCCGGTGTCCCTGGTGGTCACGGCCTTCGCGCCGGTGGCCGACGTGCGCGCCACCCTGACGCCGCAGCTGCGCGACGCGGCCGAAGGCTCCGTGCTGCTGCTGATCGACCTGAGCGAAGGGCGCCAGCGCCTGGGCGGGTCGGTGCTTGCCCACGCCTATGGCGCCATCGGCACGGAAACCCCCGACCTGCGTGATGCAGGCTTGCTGCGTGCGGCCTTCCTGGCGCTGCGCGAGCTGGCGGCCAAGGGCTGGATCCTGGCATGCCACGACCGTTCCGACGGCGGCCTGCTGGCGGCGGCGGCCGAGATGGCCTTCGCCGGACGCCTGGGCGTATCCCTGAACCTGGACATGCTGACCATCGATCCGCACACGGCCGATGCCGGCGATTACAAGATCCGCGCCGACCAGGTGGCCGTGCAGCACCATGAGCGCAATCTGGCGGCCCTGTTCAACGAAGAGGCGGGCTGGCTGCTGCAGGTGCCTCGCGCCCACCGCGACGATGTGTTGCGCCACCTGCGCCAGGCGGGCCTGTCCAACTGCACCTACGTGGTGGGCATGCCCAATGCGCGCCGGGAACTGCAGGTGTTCCGCGACGGAACTGCCATCTACCAGCGTCCGCTGGGCGAGCTGGGCCAGGTCTGGAGCGAGACGACGCGGCGCATCATGGCGCGGCGCGACCATCCCGCCTGCGCCCAGGCCGAATACGATACCTGGCTCGATGCCGAGGATCCGGGCCTGTCGCCGAAGGTGGATTTCGATCCCCAGGCCGATGTGGCGGCCCCTTTCATCGCAACCGGCGCGCGGCCGCGCGTGGCCATTCTGCGCGAACAGGGCTGCAACAGCCAGGTGGAAATGGCCTGGGCCTTCGACACCGCGGGGTTCGAGGCCGTGGACGTGCACATGACCGACCTGCTGTCCGGGCGCATCCGTCTGGATGGCATGAGCGGCCTGGTGGCCGTGGGCGGTTTCAGCTACGGCGACGTGCTCGGCGCGGGCGAGGGCTGGGCGCGCACCATCCGTTTCAACGCGGCGCTCGCCGACCAGTTCGGCGCCTTTTTCGCCCGGCCCGACAGCTTCGCGCTGGGCGTGTGCAACGGCTGCCAGATGATGGCGGCGCTGGCCGACTTCATCCCGGGGGCGGACGCCTGGCCGCGCTTCACGCGCAACGTGTCGGAAAAATACGAGGCACGCCTGTCGCTGGTCGAGGTCCTGGATTCGCCGTCCATCTTCTTCGCCGGCATGGCCGGGGCACGCGTACCCATTGCCGTTGCGCATGGCGAAGGCTTTGCCGATTTCAGCCGCCAGGGCGATGCCGCCCGGGTGGCCGGCGCCATGGCTTTCGTCGACAACCGGGGCGCCCGCACGGAGCGCTATCCGGCCAACCCCAACGGCAGCCCGGCAGGCCTGACGGCGGTCACCACGGCCGATGGCCGCTACACCATCATGATGCCGCATCCCGAACGCGTCACCCGCAACGTCATGATGTCCTGGCGCCCCGAACGCTGGGGGACGGCCGACCAGGGCGGGGACGACACCGTGCACGGCGGCTTCACACCGTGGATGCGGATGTTCCGCAATGCCCGGGTCTGGATGGGGTAGGCCATGGGATGCGGGGCATCGCCTTTCGCGGGACGGTATAATCGATCTTTGTGCGGAGTTCATCCATGCGTCTGATCAAGAAAGCCCTGACCTTTGACGACGTCCTTCTGGTCCCGGCCTATTCCCAGGTTCTGCCGCGCGACACGCGCCTGACCACGCAGCTGACCCGGGGCATCCAGCTCAACATCCCGCTCGTGTCCGCCGCCATGGACACCGTGACCGAATCGCGCCTGGCCATCGCCATGGCCCAGGAAGGCGGGATCGGCATCGTGCACAAGAATCTCAGCGCCGACGAGCAGGCGCGAGAAGTCGCGCGTGTCAAGCGCCACGAATTCGGCATCGTCATCGATCCGGTCACCGTCACGCCCACGATGAAGGTGCGCGACGCCATCGAACTGCAACGCCAGCACGGCATCTCCGGCCTTCCGGTCGTCGAGGGCGGCAAGCTGGTGGGCATCGTCACCAACCGCGACCTGCGTTTCGAGGACCGCCTGGACGTGTCCCTGCGCGAAGTCATGACGCCGCAGGAACGCCTGGTCACCCTGAAAGAGGGCGCCACCCTGGAAGAAGCCCAGGCGCTGATGCACCGCCATCGCCTGGAACGCGTGCTGATCGTGAACGACAAGTTCCAGCTGCGCGGCCTGGCCACGGTCAAGGACATCGTCAAGAACACCGAGCATCCCCTGGCCAGCAAGGACGCCCAGGGCCAGCTGCGCGTCGGCGCCGCCGTCGGCGTGGGTGAAGGCACCGACGAGCGCGTCGAAAAGCTCGCCGCCGCCGGCGTGGACGTGATCGTGGTCGACACCGCCCACGGCCATTCGGCCGGCGTGATCGAGCGCGTCACCTGGGTCAAGAAGCACTATCCCAACATCCAGGTCATCGGCGGCAACATCGCCACTGCCGCCGCCGCGCGTGCGCTGGTCGAGGCCGGCGCCGATGCGGTCAAGGTCGGCATCGGCCCGGGCTCCATCTGCACCACCCGCATCGTGGCCGGCGTGGGCGTGCCGCAGATCACCGCGATCGCCGACGTGGCCCAGGCCCTGGAAGGCACGGGCGTGCCGCTGATCGCCGATGGCGGCATCCGCTATTCCGGCGACGTCGCCAAGGCCCTGGCCGCGGGGGCGTCCACCTGCATGATGGGCGGCATGTTCGCGGGCACCGAAGAAGCGCCCGGCGAAGTCGTGCTGTTCCAGGGGCGTTCATACAAGTCCTACCGTGGCATGGGCAGCCTGGGCGCCATGGCGGAAGGCTCCGCCGACCGCTACTTCCAGGATCCCAACAACAACGTCGACAAGCTGGTGCCCGAAGGCATCGAGGCCCGCGTTCCCTACAAGGGCAGCGTCATCGCCATCATCTTCCAGCTGGTGGGCGGCATCCGGGCGTCCATGGGCTATTGCGGCTGCGCCACGATTCCGGACCTGCACGCGCGGGCCGAATTCGTCGAGATCACCGCCGCCGGGGTGCGCGAATCACACGTCCACGACGTGCAGATCACCAAGGAAGCCCCCAACTACCGGGCGGACTGATCCCGTGGCGGCCAGCGATCCCCGTCCGGCCGCCGCAGGTGCGACCGCCGTGCCGGCAGCCGCGCACATCGACGACGACCTGACCCAGGCCATGCAGGCCTGGCGCCGGGATTTCCACCGGCATCCCGAGCTGGGGCACCAGGAACACCGCACTGCGGCACGCGTCGCCGAGCTGTTGCGTTCCTGGGGCATCGCCGTGCACGAAGGCTACGGCGGCAGCACCGGCGTGATCGGCGTCCTGGATGGCCGCCTGGGCACGGGGCCCACCCTGGGCCTGCGCGCCGACATGGACGCGCTGCCCATGCCCGACGCAGGCACCCATGGCCACCGTTCGATCCACGACGGGATCGCGCACGCCTGCGGCCACGACGGCCATACCGCCATCCTGCTGGGCGCCGCCTGCCATCTGGCGGCCAAGCCCGATTTCGCCGGCCGCGTCGTCTTCATCTTCCAGCCTGCCGAAGAGCCGTTGACCGGGGCCCGGGCCCTGGTGGAAGCGGGCCTGTTCCGCGATTTCCCCTGCGACGAGGTCTACGGCCTGCACAACAACAATTGCATCGGCCCGGGGCAGGCCGGCGTGCGCACCGGCGCCATCCTGTCGGCCTGCGACCTGTTCGAGATCGAAATCCGCGGGGTAGGCAGCCACGCCGCCATGCCGCACCGGGCCAACGACCCCATCGTGACGGGCGCCGCCCTGGTGCAGTCCCTGCAGTCCGTCGTCAGCCGCAATGTCAATCCCTTCGACACGGCCGTGCTCAGCGTCTGCCAGTTCCAGGCCGGCAGCGCCATCAACGTCATCGCCGATCGTGCCGTGCTGCGCGGCACCGTGCGCACCTTGTCGCGCGAGGCCCAGTCGCTCGTGCTGAGCCGCCTGCGGGATCTGTGCGATGGCACGGCGCGCAGCTATGGCTGCGAGGTTGAATTCCGCCACCTGCTCAGTTCCCCGCCCACCGTCAACCAGGCGGGGCCGGTGGAGCACGTCAAGCGCGCCGCCGCCGCCGTGCTGGGCGCCGGCCAGGTCGTGGACCCCGTCACGCCGCTCATGGCGTCCGAGGATTTCGCCTACCTGCTGGACCATTGCCCGGGTGCGTACTTTTTCCTGGGGCATGACGGCCTGACCTGCCATCATCCGGAATTCGATTTCGACGACACCCTGCTGGCGCAGGGCGCGGCGATCTTCGTCACGCTGGTCCAGCAGCGGCTTGCTGCCTGAAGGATGCGCCCGGGCGGGCGCATCATGGCTCTTCAGTCAGGCGTGGCGACGGCGGCGGGGCTGCTCAGCCGCAGGATGGGGATGGCGCCCGCCAGCAGGCCCAGCGTGCCCAGCACCAGGGCGAATTCCAGCGATGCGCCGAACCAGGCGTGCGTCAGGCTGAAGAAGATCGGGCCGATCAGCTGCCCCAGGGCGAACGAGGCCGTCATGGCCGCCATCTGGCGCTTGGCGCCGGCCTGGCCGACCGCCGCCTGGGCTTCCTGCAACCCGACCATCGTGATCACCATGAAGGTGCTGCCCACGCAACAGGCGGCCAGCAGAATCGCCGGCAGCGCATGCCACACGGCGGGCGCCAGCACGCCCACGGCCATCACCACCTGGGAGCCCGCCCAGATCTGTGGCCGCGTGTAGCGGCGCGTCAGGCGGCTGGCCACCACCGTGGACACCGCGCCTGCCAGGCCGAAGACCGGCCAGGCCAGGCTGAACAGCCACGGGTCCGGCACCAGCAGCCGCGCCTGGGCCGGCAGGAACGTGGCCGGCAGGATGTAGCCGAAGCCGTAGACCCCGTAGCACAGGATCAGGCCCCAATGCAGGGGCGGGGCGGTGTGTGCCGTCGCGCCGTCCGCCGCCATGGTCTTCGGTGCCGCAGTGCCGCCTGCCGAGGTCGGGGAGACAGCACCGGCGGGCAGGGCGGCGGCGGGTGCGGTGCCGGCCGTGCGCCAGAGCGTCGATGCACCCAGCAAGCCGCCCAATGCCGCTGCCGCCAGCCAGAGCCAGGCATGCGATGCCGTCGTGCCCACCAGGGTCAGGCCCATGCAGGCCAATCCCGCGAATGCGATGCCGCAGCCCACTCCTGCGAACACCACGCCGCTGCGCTCCGTCTGCCCCGACGCATTCAGGCGCGCGATGCACAGGGCAGACGTGCCGATCAACACCCAGGCGCTGGCCACCCCGGCCAGCAGCCGCCAGGCCAGCCAGCCCAGCCAGTGGTTGTCCAGCCCCATCGCGGCCGTCATCAGCACCACCAGCCACAGGCCGCGCCGCAGCAGGGCCGCGGGCTGCCAGCTCAGGTGCGTGACCAGCAGCGCGCCCAGCAGGTAGCCCAGGTAGTTTGCGCTGGCCAGCCAGCTGCCCTGGGCCAGGCTCAGCCCCAGATCGGCCTGCATCATCGGCAGGACAGGCGTGAATGCGAAACGGCCGATCCCCATGGCCACGGCCAGGGCCAACAGGCCGGCCAGGTGCAGGGGAACACGAAAGGGGCGGGATGCCATGAGGTTCGATCTCCTTGAGGCTTGTAATGTAACCGGCTCTCGCGTTCGAGACCAAGGTGCCGGGACACCCGGGGCATCCCTGGGTTACATTAACGCCTTGAACAGACCTCCCGATCGCCCATCCATCATGCACCACCAGCGCATCCTCATCCTGGACTACGGTTCCCAGGTCACCCAGCTCATCGCCCGCCGCGTGCGCGACACCGGCGTCTATTGCGAAATCCATCCGGGCGACGTGGACGACGATTTCATCCGCGCCCAGCTGGCGCAGGGTCTGAAGGGCATCATCCTGTCGGGCAGCCATGCGTCGGCCTACGAAGAGGAATCGCTGAAAGTTCCCGCCGCCGTATTCCAGGTCGGCGTGCCTGTGCTCGGCATCTGCTATGGCATGCAGTCCATGGCCCTGCAGCTGGGCGGCCAGGTCGAATTTTCCGATCACCGCGAGTTCGGCTATGCCGAAGTCCGCGCGCACGGCCACACCCGCCTGCTGACCGGCCTGCAGGACTTCGAGACCCCCGAAGGGCACGGCATGCTGAAGGTCTGGATGAGCCACGGCGACCGCGTCACGGCCCTGCCGCCCGGCTTCAAGCGCATGGCCTCGACGCCTTCGTGCGAGATCGCCGGCATGGCCGACGAGGAACGCGGCTTCTATGCCGTGCAGTTCCACCCCGAAGTCACCCACACCGTGCAGGGCCAGGCGCTTCTGGAACGCTTCGTCACCGAAATCTGCGGCTGCTCGCGCGACTGGAACATGCCCGACTACGTGCAAGAGGCCGTCGCCCGCATCCGCGAGCAGGTCGGCTCGGACGAAGTCATCCTGGGCCTGTCCGGTGGCGTCGATTCTTCCGTTGCCGCCGCCCTGATCCACAAGGCCATCGGCGACCAGCTCACCTGCGTCTTCGTCGACCACGGCCTGCTGCGCCTGAACGAGGCCAAGCAGGTCATGGACACCATGGCCCGGAACCTGGGCATCCGCGTCATCCACGTCGATGCCAGCGAGCAGTTCATGGGCAAGCTGGCCGGCGTGGCCGATCCCGAAGCCAAGCGCAAGATCATCGGCCGCGAGTTCGTGGAGGTCTTCCAGGCCGAAGCCGGCAAGCTGAAGTCCGCTCGCTGGCTGGCCCAGGGCACCATCTATCCCGACGTCATCGAATCGGCGGCCTCCAAGACCGGCAAGGCCGTTGCCATCAAGTCCCACCACAATGTCGGCGGCCTGCCCGAGACCCTGAACCTGAAGCTGCTGGAGCCCCTGCGCGAACTGTTCAAGGACGAAGTCCGCCATCTGGGCCTGGCCCTGGGCCTGCCGCCCGAGATGGTGTTCCGCCATCCGTTCCCCGGCCCCGGCCTGGGCGTGCGCATTCTGGGCGAGGTCAAGCGCGAATACGCAGACCTGCTGCGCCGCGCCGACGACATCTTCATCACCGAGCTGCGCAATACCGTCGATCCCGAAACCGGCAAGTCCTGGTATGACCTGACATCCCAGGCCTTTACCGTGTTCCTGCCGGTGAAGTCGGTGGGCGTGATGGGCGACGGCCGTACCTACGACTATGTCGTGGCCCTGCGCGCCGTGCAGACGACCGACTTCATGACGGCGGATTGGGCGGAACTGCCTTATTCGCTGCTGAAGCGGGTATCCTCGCGAATCATCAACGAGGTCCGCGGCATCAATCGGGTCACCTACGACGTGTCGAGCAAACCGCCAGCTACGATTGAGTGGGAATAATCCCGCGTCCGGCAGCCACCGGCAGGATCAGGCACCAGACACACCCAAGCCCGCGTCATTGCGGGCTTTTTTTGCTTTCAGTCTGGCAGGGACTGGCTGGGACAGTAATCCCCCCATTTCGCATTTCTACTGGTGAATTCTGCAAAGAGAGGATCAGAACTGGTAATTCAAACCGATCTTCACCGTGTGCATCGACAGGTCGGAACGAATATCGTACGGTTTTCCGCCGAAGGCGCCGCCGATTATGTTTCCACTGATCGTGGTGGTGCCGAAGTCCAGGTAGGCGTATTCGGCCTTGATGGTCCAGCGCTTGGTCATTGCATGCTCTACGCCCGCGCCCAGCTGGTAGCCCCAGCCGATCCGTTTGGACGCACTTGCCGTCGAGTTGCCGCATGGGCCTGCGGTACAGGTATCCTTGAATCCCGATCTTGCATTTGAATAGAGGACCCCGGCCTTGGCATAGAGCAGGGTGCGGTCCCATGCATACCCCAGACGGGCGCTGAGGCCACCATACCAGCCTTTGTCGACTGTGCCGGAAGCATCGTAGGGGATGCCGTATGGATCTGTTCCCGGTTGTGCTGCGCTGCCGCTGAGATTCAGGCGGCCGATTTCGCCTTCCAGGCCGAAAATCATGTGGTCACGTTGCCAGTTGTAGCCGGCGTTGATTCCGGTGATCAGCCCATCCGAATCGACTCCCCATCCGACCGTGGGATAGGGAGGTGCGCCGTTGTATTCGCTGTCGGTAAAATCCGAATCGCCCCACCCATACCCGATATGGATGCCGGCGTAGGCGCCAGACCAATCGAACGGCGGCTGTTCTTCTGTTGCGGCCGGGGCAGCATTTGCAGTAGTGAAAAAGCCGATGCCGGCCAGTATGAATGCTCCCGTCATTGTGTTTGTCTTCATATGGCTCCCTTATTGATATTCTGGAGATACACCATATACAGATATCACAATTTTTAAGCTTCAAATTGCCGGTTTTCCTTTTTTGACAATGTTGCGCGCAGGCGTTGTCCGACACCCCGTTCTCTCAAAGCTGGAGTCTCCGCAAAACTGAACTGACCCCCAAGTAATGCGGAACCCGACACCGGCGGAGAAATCATTCCGCTTCAATAAGCCGGAGTAAGAGCGGCACTGCGCGGTTCAATTCCGTTCGCTCCTGAGCAGATAGCTTGGTACTGATCGCTTTTGCCAACCAGATGGAGCGAGTCTGCCGATCCTGCTGTGCAGCGCGGTGCCCCTCGTCTGTCAACGCGATCAGCCATCCACGTCTGTCTGCAGGGTCGGGCTTTCGTTCGAGCAACCCTGCATCCTCCAGCCGAATCACGACCAGCCGCATCGATTGGTGTGTCACTCCGCGGATTTCGGCCAAACCGGCGATGCTCATGGAACCAGCATGGGCCAGTTCTGCCAGGACATCAGCTTGGGCGTCATGAGGGGTGCCACTCTGACTCCTGACTGAGCGAACGAAACGTCCAACCGCAGCTCGCAACGACTCAGCAAGCACTAGATCGGAAGTGTGGTTGTCCTTTGCAGGGGGCGGGGGCGTCATTGCGCTGACCTCAGTTGTGCAAGGACTGTTGTCAAAGTGTTGATGCCCCAATGCTCCACATAGCGCCCTTCGCGCACGGTCACAATGTCAATGACGTCGATGTGCACGGTTTGCCCGGTTGCAGGCACGCCCATCAGCGTTCCGGTATGCCGGCCGCTGACGGTTTTTCGTGTCGCGACCTTGTCGCCTTCACAGAGTTGCTCGTGAATCTCGACTCGCAGGTCGCTCAAAGCGGGGCGAAGCAGATGTTCAAAGGTATTCCACAAGCCGGATCCGTCTTGCGGGGCTCCCGAAGGGGCCGACCAGTTGACGAATTCCGGGTCCATCAGCGCCTCAAACGAATCAAGACGACCCTGCTCGATCACTTCATGGTTGAAGCGTTGCACGATCTGCTTGGGAGATACGGTATTCATGGCGACCCGGAAGAGAAGAAAAGGGAATGGCTCGTCTGCTGGCATGCAGAGAAGGAGAGAAAGCAATTATATACAGCTTAACTGTATAAATGAAGCGCCGGTCAGCGAGG
>Ga0207868_1001741_pt1 | contig 14517 bp, 8 predicted proteins | sample Passage237B_FD_187370 | JGI IMG/M metagenome (GOLD analysis project Ga0207868, IMG submission 187370) | Cellulose adapted compost microbial communities from Newby Island Compost Facility, Milpitas, CA, USA - Passage2 37B (SPAdes) (version 3) ... | reverse complement strand
GCGAGTGACGCGCCGCGGCCTGGCCGCGCCCCAACGTCCGTCCCGGCGCCCAGCTCCCGCTCAGCAACGTGCTGTGCGACTGCTCCGGCACGCCGCGCTCGCCGCGATGCATCATCCCGACAAGCAGGTCCACCGCGGTCTCCCCCATGCGCGCCCAGTTTTGAAACACGCCCGAGTAGCGCCCGTCCGACGCGTGGCATGACAGGCTGACGAACCCCGCGTCGCCGGGGATCCGTATTCCCGACGCGCGCGCCGCCGCCTCCACGAACCGCGGCGTCGGCCCCACGATCACCTCCGGTCGCCGCGACGCGAACCAGGCGCGAAACACCTCCCCCGGAGCGGCCTCCTCCGCCTCGCTCACGATCCAGGGCGCGATGCGCTCCTCCCGCGGCCACAGACGCTGTTCGTCCACGAACGCCGCCCGCCACAGGTGGTGCACCTTCTCGTCCAACTGCCGCGGCAACACCAGCGCCACCCGCCGGGCCCCGGACGCGCGCACCCGGTCGAGCGCCAGCTTCATCCCGTGGAAATAATCGTGCGCCACCCGGTGGAAGGCCGGCGCGGCCAGATTGTATCCGATCTCCAATACACTGAAGCCGTCCCACGGCACGTCCATCGTCTGCCCCGCCAGCTGGTGCGGCGCGATCAGCAGCCCGCGGATGTTGCGCGCCTCGAGGATGCGGGCGAAGCGCCCGCCCGTCATCCCCGGCTCGTCGCGCCACCAGTAGCTCAGCCGGTAGCCCCGCCGCGCCGCCCGCTCGCGCGCGCCGCGAAAGATTTGCGCATACGCCGTCCGCGCCTTTTCCCACTCCGCCGGACACGGCTCCTTGCTCACGTAGGCCAGTTCCGCCTCGAAACCCGCCGTGCTCGGACGCCTCCCCGCGCGCGTGCTCATCAACGCCTGCACAAGCGGATTCGGACGGTAGCCCATCCGCTCCGCGATCGCCCGGATCCGCTCCCGCGTCTCCTCCGGCAGCTTCGGGCTCCCCCGCAGGGCCAAAGACACCGTCGTGCGATGCACCCCCGCCGCGCGCGCCACCGCCTCCATGTTCAAACGCGCACCGGGTGTCTCGCTCATTCTACGATGAGACCTACCGCCCGCTTTCGTCCGGGCAAGCCTCGGGACATGGTCGGCGCGTTTACCTCCCACCCCACCCCGTCAACCCTCGATCCCGCCCGTCCATGCAATCGACTTCCCGCCTCCGTCGCGTCCTCCCCGTCGCCCTCGCCTCCGCGGTCTGCGCCTCCGCCACCTCCCCCGCCCTCGCCTCGCTCATCGTCGGCGAAAACTTCGAAGGCTACAACGACGGCCGCATCTCCAACGTGTCCGCGGACTGGTCCTCCTCCTCCGCCTCTCGCGTCGCCAGCGTCGCGGGCCTCGCCTTCGAGGGCTCGCGCTACCTCGAGATCGGCAGCAGCGCCAACAACCAGACCGCCAACCGCAACTTCTCCGGCATCTCCTCCACCGGCGTGTATTGGGTGCAGTTCTCCGTCCAGGCCGTCTTCTCGCAGGAACAGCTCGGCGCCGACAATTTCCCGCAGGTGCGCCTCTCCGACGGCTCCAACAACTTCATCACCGTCCTCTTCCGCCCCGACAACGACAAGATCATCATCAACTACGCCCCCGTCGCCGGCAACGCCGTCTCCTTCACCACCAACATCTCCTACGCCACCGCCGGCTGGACGACCTTCACCTACGCGATCGATCTCACCAACAAGACCGCGTCCATCTACGCCAACGGCCAGGCCGTCGTCTCCTCGTTCAATTTCTCCGGCTACAACGACGTGATCTCCACGATCGACATCCGCGGCAAGATGCCCGCCGCCGACACCGCCCTGCGCGTGGACGACATCGGATTTTACTACACCAGCCCGCTCGCCAACGTTCCCGAGCCGTCCAGCTGGAGCGCTCTCGCCGGCCTCGGCGTCTTCGCGGTCTGCGCGACCCGCCGCCGCCACCGGCCTTGAGCCGCCTCCGCCGCGCCCCGCCCCCCCTTCCCCGAAATCCCCCGGTCGCCCCGCCATGCCCACCCATCCCCGTCCCCGCCCTCGGCGCGCCTTCACCCTGATCGAGCTGCTCACGGTGATCGCCATCATCGGCATCCTTGCCGCGATCCTCATCCCGGTCGCCGGCAAGGTCCGCCGGCACGCGCAAACCTCGCGCTGCATCGGCAATCTCCGCGGGATCGGCGCCGCCCTCGCCGTGTTCTCGGTGGACAACAAGGACCGCCTCCCTCCGCGCAACCTCGCCCCCGCCGCCGAGCCCAGCGAAACGCTCCGCTACTGGACCTCGCGCCTCCTTCGCCAAGGCATCGTGAAGGATCGCGACGTCTTCTACTGCCCCTCGGCCTTCCCTTCGCGCGACTCCGAGGCCACGGCGAAAATCGAGAACACCGGCGGCCAGACCTACGGCATGCGCATATGGATGCCCCCCGGCGGCAAGTGGGGCACCGATCGCGAACGCGACAACCTCGCCTCCTCGATCCGCTCGCCTTCGGACTTTTTCCTCGTCGCCGACAGCATCTGGATCGACGCCTCCATCGCCAACGGACACCCCACCCAGGGCTACGGCATCAACCCCACGCCGAGCTCCACGCGCAACCAACGCGTCCACCTCCGGCACGGCAACCGCGCCAACGTGCTCTTCGCCGACTTCCACGTCGCCCCCAAGGACGCCGCCTACTTCACCGAACACGTCAACACGACGCAGACCGACTACATGAACTCCGGCTGCTACTTCAGCGTCCTCGGCGAGAACGAATCCTACCAATGAGCTTCTTTTCCCGCCGCGCCCTCGCGCGCCGCCCCGGCCTCCTCGCGCTGCTCGCCGCGTTCGCGCCTTTCGCCGCCGTTTCCGCTCACGCCGCCGCCCCGGCCTCGAAACCCGCGGCGGAACCCGTCGCGCTGCGCACCTTCGCCGAGCCCGGCCACCCCGCGCCCATCGCTTTCAGCATCCCCTTCGCCCAAGGCTCGCTCGCCACGCCCGCCGACGCCTTCGTCGCCGACGACGGACGCGCCGTTCCGCAACAATGGCGCGCCCTCTCGCGCTGGCCCGACGGCTCCGTCCGCTGGGCCCAGGTCGTCTGCCCGCCCCCCGCCCCCGGCGCCACCCGTGCCGTCGCGCTCCGCAAAAACGCCCCGCGCCCCGCCGCGCCCGCGCCGCTCGCGCTCACCCGCTCCGCCGGCGACTCCTCGATCACCGTAAGCGGCGGCGCCTTCACCTTCTCGATCGACCGCGCCACCGCGCTTGCGCGCCTCGGCCTCGCCGGCGAACGCCCCTTTGTGTTCGCCGTGTCCCGACTCGTCGCCACCGACGACGAGGAACTTCCCGCGCGCATCGACACGCTCGAGGTCCTCGAATCCGGTCCGCTGCGCGTCACGCTCCGCGCCGTCGGTTTCCACCGCTCCGACAAACGCCCGCGCGGCTACGGCCGCTTCGACGTCCTCCTCACCCTCCACGCCGGCGCCACGCACGTCGAGATCGACCACTCGCTCGCCGTCATCAGCGGCGACGACGAGGAGAACCGCGCCCAGGAGATGCAGCGCTTCCGCGCCGCCGGCATTCCCGTGCGCTTCGCCTCCGCGCCCGAACTGCTCGTCGAGTCTGCCACGCTCGCGCCCGGCCAGCGACTCTTCCAACACGAGGACAACGCCTGGTCCGTCGACGCCCATCGCTCCGGCCAGCGCGCCGAGGGTCTGCTCCTCGCCACGCCGCCCGCCGCAAAAAACGCCGAGGCCGCCGCCCCTCGCCGACCCGTCGCCTTCGCCGCCGTATCCGATTTTTGGCAACAGTGGCCCAAGGCCTTCACCGCCACCGCCGACGGTTTCGACATCGATCTCTTCCCGCGCCTCCGCGATCACCGCGACCGCAATCCCTACGCCGAGCGCGAGAACGAGCAGATCTGGTATTACTACCTCCGCACCGGCGACTACGAGCTGCGCCAGGGCGTCGAAAAATCCCACCGCCTCTTCCTCGGCTGGGCGCCCGACGCCGACGCCGCCCGCACCGCCTCCCGCGCCCTCCTCGTCCAGCCCGTCGTCTTCCCGCCGCTCGACTACTTCAACTCCACGCGCGTCGCCACGCCGATGCTCGCGCCGTTCTCCGGCGGTCTCTTCGACGACTGGGACAAGGCCTTCCTCGACTCCAACCGCTCCTACTTCGACCAGCAGGCCGAAAGCCGCTGGTATGGCCTCCTCAACTGGGGCGATTGGTATGGGGAACGTCGATACAACTGGTGCAACCACGAATACGACCTGCCCGCCAACCTCTTCCGCCAAGCGATCCGCTTCCAGAATCCCGACTTCTTCCGCGAGGCCGTCCGCCAGACCGCCCACCGTCGCGACGTCGACGTCGTCCGCCGGCACGTCGACGCCGAACGCGTCGGCCTGAGCTACAAACACTCGGTCGGCCACACCGGCGGCTACTACAAGCCCGGCGAAAACCACGGCATGCGCCTGCCCAACTACAACGACAGCGACGCCATCTTCCTCGAAGGCTCCAGCACGCCCGGCCACACGCGCGTCGCCTCGTTTTTCCTCCACCACGAGCTCACCGGCGATCCCCGCTCGCTCGAGACCGGCCGCGCCGTCACCGACCGCCTCTTCTCGCATCCGCTGCTCACGAATCCAAAATTCAACTACATCACCGCCCGCGAGCCGGGTTGGACGCTCGTCAACCTGCTCGACGCCTGGCGCTCCACCGCCGACAAGCGCTACCTCGACGCCGCCAACCGCCTCGCCGACAACGTGCTCGCGAAGGCCGACGGCAAGGGCGTCTGGATGCGCAAGCTCAAGCCCCACCAGACCGGCGGCGACGTCACCCATGGCGAGCTCTCCTTCACCACCGCCTTCCAGGCCACCGGCATGATCGAGCTTCACAAGACCACCGGACGCGCCGACGTCCGCGAAAACATCCTCGCCGTCGCGCGCTACATCGCCGACAACCTCTACCGCCCCGAGTTCAAAGCCTTCGTCCACAGCCCGTCGCGCACCCGCGCGCAGTCGCCCCGCGCCGGCGGCCTCGCCGGCGGCAACCTCCGCTACGTGCTCGCCTACGCCTGCGTCCTCGAGCCGAGCCTGCTCGCCGAGTTCCGCGACCCGATCCTCGATTCCTTCGCGTCCACCGCCGCCAACCGCCAGTGGGTCGGCACGAAGCAGGACCCCGATCGTCCCTACCCGCACGACATCACCTCGGCCTTCTACTGGCTCGACGCCGACCAGACCGCGATGAACGCCATCCTCGGCGAGCAACTCCGCCGCGAACGCGAGACCATTCTCGCCCGCGCCGCGCCCGCCTCCGTCTTTCCGCCCGCCACCGGCCGCTGGGACCAGACCCGCATCGGCGACTGAGTTTTCCCCGACGCCTTTCCAGCAAGCGCACACCTCCGGCCGCGCCGCCGCCCCGGTCTTCGGCCCGCGCCCGCCATTCCTTCATCATGCCCTTCGTTCACGAACCCGCCCGCGACATCCCCCTCGCCCGCGCCACCGACGTCATCGTCGCCGGCGCGGGCCCAGCCGGCATCGCCGCCGCGCTCGCCGCCACCCGCACCGGCGCGCGCGTCACCCTCGTCGAGGCGCAGGGTTGCCTCGGCGGCGTGTGGACCTCCGGGCTGCTCTCCTGGATCATCGACGCGCAGGGCAAACGCGGAATCATGCGCGAGATCACCGAGGAGCTCGACCGGCGCGGCGCCCGCGTCCCCCGCGTCGAGGGCGGCGGAAATTTCGCCTACGATCCCGAGCAGATGAAGCTCCTCCTCGAGGAGCTCGCCCTGCGCTCCGGCGTGGAAATCCGCCTCCACACCCGCGTCGTCTCCGCCGTGCGCGAAGGTCGCCGGCTCGTCTCGCTCCTCACCGAGTCGAAGAGCGGACGCGAGGCGTGGAGCGCGCGCTGCTTCGTCGACGCCACCGGCGACGGCGACCTCGCCGCGCTCGCCGGCTGCGGTTTCGACCTCGGCCGTCCCGGCACCGGCGAGTGCCAGCCCATGAGCCTCATGGCGCTCGTCACCGGCGTGCACGCGCGCGACATCCCCGACTTCATCGGCGGCGGCCTGCGCGAACCCAAGGAGCGCCTCCTCGCCGAGTTCCGCCGCGCCGGCGTGGTCCCGTCCTACACCGCGCCCATCCTCTTCCGCATCCGCGACGACTTCTTCGCCTTCATCGGCAACCACGAATACGACGCCTCCGCCCTCGACGCCTCCGACATCACCCGGGCCACGCTCCACGCCCGCGCCGAGATCCACCACCTCGTCGAGGCCCTCCGCTCGCTCGGCGCGCCGTGGGCCGGCCTCCGCGTCGTCGCCACCGGCGCGCAGATCGGCGTGCGGGAGGGACGTCGTATCCACGGATTGTATACGGTGAGCGAGGCCGATCTCGTCGCCGGCGTCCGCCACCCCGACGCCGTCTGCCACGCGCGCTTCGGCATCGACGTGCACCACACCGCGCGCGGGACCGGCAAGGCCTACGACGCCGCCAACCACACCCGCACGCTTCCCTACGACATCCCGCTGCGCGCCCTCGTCGCGCGCGACGTCGACGGCCTGCTCCTCTCCGGGCGCTGCATCAGCGGCGATTTCCTCGCCCACTCCAGCTACCGCGTCACCGGCAACGCCGTCGCGCTCGGCCAGGGCGCGGGCGTCGCCGCCGCGCTCTCCGCGCGCTCGGACCTCCTGCCGCAGGAGCTGCCCTGGGACGACGTGCGCGCCGCCCTCGACCGCATCGAGCAAACCGAACCTGCCCACGTCGCCGCCTGATCCCGGACATGTCTTCCATCTCCCCCGCCGCCCCGTCCGCGACACCGGCATCGCCCGCCTCGGCCGCGCCCGCCGCCCCCCACGATCGGCTGCGCGTCCACCAGCTCGCCGCCTTCGGCGTCGGCGGCGTGCCCTACAACCTCGGCGTCGAATCGCTCAAGAACCTCGCCAACCCGATCTTCAACATCGTGCTCGGCGTGAACCCCGCGGTCATCGGCACGATGCACATGCTCGCGAGGTTTTGGGACGCGTTCACCGATCCCGTGATGGGGTCGATCTCCGACAACAGCCGTTCGCGCTGGGGTCGCCGCCGCCCCTTCATCGCCGCCGGCGCCGTGCTCTCCGCGCTCAGCTTCCCGCTCATCTGGATGGTGCCCGCCTCGGCGGACACGACCTTTGCGGCCGGATGGTTTCTCGTCACCTCGCTGCTCTTCTACACCTGCTTCACGGTCTTCAGCGTCCCCTTCTTCAGCCTCAGCCTCGAGCTATCGCCCGACTACCACGAACGCACGCGCGTCACCGCCGCGCGCGCCCTCTTCGCCACGCTCACCTCGCTCATCATCGCCTGGGCCTTCAAGCTCGCGCAGCTCGACATCTTTCCCGACACGCTCACCGGCATGCGCTGGGTCGGCGTCGGCATGGGCCTGATGTTTCTCCTCGGCGGACTGCCGCCCGCGCTGTTCCTGCGCGAGCGCTACCAGAAACTCGCGCAACGCCAGCCGAAGATGCCGCTCCTCCCCTCCGCGCGCGCCACCCTCGTCAGCGTGCCGTTTCGCGTCATCCTCGGCATCTCGGTCTGCATGGTGCTCGGCGTAAACACCTTCAACGCCCTCGGCATCTACGTGAACACCTACCACGTCTTCGGCGGCGACACGAAGCAGGCCGCCATGATGCTCGGGCTCACCGCGTCCGTCAGCCTGCCCATCGCGTGGGTCTCCATCCCCGTCGTCACCTGGACCGCCGGACGCTTCGGCAAGTCCAACGCCATGCGTCTCTGCCTCGGCTCCGGCCTCGTCGCGAGCGTGCTCAAGTGGGTCCTCTTCGATCCCGCGCATCCGTATTGGCAACTCGCGCTGCCGATCTTCCTCGTGCCCGCGTCCTCCGGCTTCTGGGTGCTGCTCCACTCGATGAAGGCCGACGTCTGCGACGAGGACGAACTGCGCTGCGGACAACGCCGCGAAGGCATGTTCGGCGCCGTCTCCGGCTGGGTCCACAAGCTCGCCGCCTCGATCACCTTCACGCTCTCCGGTCTCGTGCTCGTCGCGACCGGCTTCGACCAGGCGCTCGGCGCCGCGCAAAACCCCGAGGCCATCCTTCGCCTGCGCGTCTATTTCTCGCTCGCGCCCTGCGCCTTCTTCGCCACCTGCCTCGTGTTGCTCGCCTTCTATCGTCTCGGCCCGTCCGAGATGGGCGCGATCCGTCGAGAGCTGGAGGCTCGCCGCGCCGCGGTGTGACCGCGCCGCGTTTTCCGGCTTTCCCGCACGACGCGGTTCCTCAGTTTTTGGGTCACCGCCCCTTGCCCGGTGACCATCCGCACCCGCATCTTTTTCGTCTACCTCCTGCTGATCGGCGGCGGCTACGTCTACCTCTTCACCTCCATCCTCGGCGCCATCCGCCCGCGCTACCTCGAGTCGATGGAGGCCACGCTCATCGACACCGCGGCCTACCTCGCCGCCGTCGCCGAGGGCCACGTGCGCGACGACGATACGATCGACGTCGATCCGCTGCGCCGCGCCTTCGACGCCGCCGTCACGCGTCCGCTCGACGCGCAGATCTACACCTTCCACAAGACCGCGGTCGACCTCCGCGTCTACCTCACCGACGCCGCCGGCATCGTGCTCTACGACTCCGACGGCGATCGCGAGGTCGGGCGCGACTACTCGCGTTGGAACGACGTGCTTCTCACGCTCCGCGGCCGTTACGGCGCGCGCGCCACGCGCGTCGATCCCGACGACGAATCCTCTCTCGTCATCCACGTCGCCGCGCCCATCCGCCGCGGCGAACGCATCGTCGGCGTGCTCTCGCTCGGAAAACCCACCGCCAACATCAACGCCCTCGTCGCCGCCGTGCGCACGAAGGTGATCGTCGCCGGTCTGCTCGGCGGCGGACTCGTCATCGCCACCGGCCTCGCCTTCTCGCTCTGGATCACCACGCCGGTCGAAAAACTCACCGCTTACGCGCGCGCCGTGCGCGACGGCCGCCCCGCCTCGCTTCCGAAACGTTTCGCCGGCCGCGAAGTCGGCGAACTGCGCCAAGCCTTCGACGAGATGCGCGCCGCCCTCGAAGGGAAAGCCCACGTCGAACGCTACACGCAGGCGCTCGCCCACGAGATCAAGGCCCCGCTCGCCGCCATCCGCGGCGCCGCCGAGTTGTTGGCCGAGGACGCCTCGATGCCCGCGCCGCAGCGTGCGCGTTTTCTCCAAAACCTCCTCACCGAATCCGCGCGCATCCAGACCATCGTCGAACGTCTCCTCCAACTCGCCGCGGTCGAGGCCAGACGCGGTCTCGTCGATCCCGCGCCGATCGCGCTGCGGCCGCTTCTCGAGGAACGACTCGCCTCGCTCGAGCCCATGCTCCGCGCACGCAACATCTCCGCCGCGCTCGACGCCCCCGAGGACGCGACCGTCGTCGGCGAACGTTTCCTCCTCGCCCAAGCGGTCGGCAACCTCCTCCAAAACGCGCTCGAGTTCACGCCCGCCGGCGGCTCGATCACGCTCGCGCTCCGCGCCGCGTCCGCTGGCGCCGTCATCACCGTCGACGACACCGGCCCCGGCCTGCCCGACTACGCCGTGCCGCGTCTCTTCGAACGCTTCTACTCGCTGCCGCGCCCCGACACCGGTGCGAAGAGCAGCGGCCTCGGCCTGAGCTTCGTGCGCGAGGTCGCCCATCTCCACGGCGGCGAGATCCGCCTCGAAAACCACCCCGCCGGCGGCGCCCGCGCCACGCTCACCCTCGCCAACACGCCGGTCGTCTGAACGCCTGTTCGCGATCCGTCCGCCGCTCGCCTCGTCGCGCGCCAGGTGAGACGAAACCCCGCGCGACCAGCCTCGGATAACTTGACAATGTTCACCCCGCGGCGATCCTTACCATGTCCCATGCGCGCCACCGCTCACACCCTTCGACGATACCAACCGCGACAAACGGTTGCCGTCTATGCCGCCCGATCGGCGGAGTGAGCGCGCAGTTGCCTTTCCGTTAAGATCCGGCGCGCCTCTCACGCGCCGCCAAGCGCCCGAAGCCGGCGCAACAGGGCCGATAGACGGCAACCTCAAGACGAAGCGGACGCCGCGCCGCGTGTCCGCTTCCCGCCTCGATTTCCGGCGCGTCCGCCCATGACGCGCCACCTGAAACAAAACCCAACTCAGGTCTCCGAGGCCCCGCGCCACGAGGGACCACACAAGCAAGCGACACCCCCCATGAAAAACGACATGACTCACATCCCCGCCTCCCACGATTCCAAGCTCATCCTCCGCGGCATCCACCTCGGGCTCACCGAGGCCATGAAGGCCGCCATCGAGAGCAAGGCCGAGCGACTCTTCCGCCACGAACCCGAGATCGTCCGCATCCGCATCGACGTCGACCGCGACGTCCGCGGCCACGCGCGTGTATTCACCGCGAAAGGACGCATCGAGATCCCCGGCCCCGACCTCAGCGCCTCCGTCACCACGGAAAACGCCTACCTCTCGATCAAGCTCCTCATCGACAAGCTCGACCGGATGCTGCGCAAGCGGGGGACCAACGCCCTCCGCGCTCGCTCGGCCGATGACATTCGCGCTCACGAGATGAGCCCCGCGCTCGTCTGAGCGACCGTCAACTCGCTCGCCGAGCTTCATCCTCCCTCACCCGCCTTCGGCGCACTTTCGCCCTCCCGGTGACCGCGCGCCGAAGGCGGCGCTTTGCATTCACGACGTCCCGCCGGACGCGATTCCCCTCTCCAGTTCACCCGCGCGCCAGAAGCCGCGCACGAACGACCTCCCTCACCATGATCCACCAACGCACCATGGGCCGGACCGGCCTCAAGCTCTCCGAGATCTGCCTCGGCACTCTCAACTTCGGCTGGAAAACCGACGAAGCGACTTCGTTCGCGATCCTCGACGCCTACCGCGCCGCGGACGGCAACTTTATCCAAGCCACCCACTACGCGCCCGGCGTCACGCTCCCTTCCGCCTCGCCGCATGCGTCGGAAGAACTCGTCGGACTCTGGTGGCGCTCCCGCGACATCCGCCGCGAAGAGATCTTCCTCGCCACGCGCATCCTCGCCCGCCCGCCGCCCGGCGACAAAACCGCCCTCCTCCGCACCGTCCGTCAGCTCTGCGAGGACTCGATGCGACGCCTCCAGGCAAGCTACCTCGACCTCGTCGTCTTCGAGTGGGACGACACCTTCCTGCCGATCGACGCCACGCTCGAGGTCTTCGACCTTCTCGTGCGCAGCGGCATCACCCGCTACGTCGGCACCGCGAATATCCCCGTGTGGCGCGTCATGGACGCGCTCAACCGCGCCGGTAATCGCACGCTCTGCCGCATGGAGGCGCTCCAATACGACTACTCGCTCCTCACCCGCACCCGCTTCGAGCCCGAGGCGATGGAACTCTGCGCCGAGCAGCGCCTCGGCTTCTTCGCACGCGCCCCGCTCGCGGGCGGATTCCTCGCGCGACGACGCGGCGCCGGCTCGCTCCTGCACGGCTCCATCACCGGCGATTGGTTGTCCGGACGCTATGGCAATTACCACGGCACCGCGGCGCAGGTGGCCGCCTCCGAAGTCGCCGCGCGTCACGACGCCACGACCGCGCAGGTCGCGCTCGCCTGGGTCCTCCACAACCCCAAGGTCACCTCCGCCATCGTCGGCGCCCAGTCTGTCGCGCAACTCGACGACCTTGTGCGCGCCGGCTCGCTGCGACTCACGTCCGCCGACCTAGAACAACTCGACCTCGCCACCGCCACCGAGGAAGTCCGCGTCTCCTCCGACCTCCCGCGCGAGTCAGGCCGCCTCGCGGAACCCCTCGCCGTCGGCTAAATCCGCGCACCCACCGCCTCGCGCTATCCCACACGCCCACCGCCTCGCGCTTTCCCGCACGCCCACCGCCTCGCGCTTTCCCGCACGCCGGCCGCCGGGCCAAAGTTCGTATTACGAACTTTGGCCCGCGCGACCGCCGTTTTGTTTTCCGCATCTCCACCCCTCGACCGAGCGCGGACGTTTTCATCCCGAGTTCATCGTCCCTTCATCCTGCCTTCACGCGCGGCGACCAAGGTCGCGCCATGCACTCCGCCCCTCCCGCCGACGACACCCCGGACACCGCTCGCCCGACAGCCGCCCCGCCCCGTCCCGCGCCGCGCAGCCTGCATCCGAAACTCATCCCTGGCGGCATGCTGAGCACGGTTGTCTTCGGAATTCTCCTGCCGATCTGCGCGCTCTGCTTCGAACTCTCGACGGGCATGGCCCGCGACATCATCGACCCGATCCCGACAGTCGCGCATGCCGTCGCCATCGGCTTCGTGCCCTTCGCCCACTTCGCAGCCTTGCTCGCCCTGCGCGCGTTCCGCTTTCGGCCTTCGCTGCGCCTCGCCGCCCACTTCAACTCCGCCGCCTGCGCCATCGCGCTCGTCTACGCTCTTCTCTTCCTACCGATCACGCCCTTTGCGTTCATCGCCATCCTCATGATCGGCCTCGGGCTGCTCGCGCTCTCGCCCCTGTCCTCCTTCCTCGTCGCGATCCGCCTCCGCACCGCGCTGCGTCGCCATGCCGCCGAACTCGGCGAGCGCTTGCCCCCATTCCTGCCCGGCTTCGCCGCCGGCATCCTCGCGCTCGCTCTCCTCGAAGCCCCCTCGTTCCTAACCGAACACTTCGTGCAACAACTCCAGCGCAGCACGCCCGCCGAACAGAGCGTCGCGCTCAGCCGCCTCCGCCTCATGGCCGCATTCGGCGGAGAAAATCAGCTCCTGCGCGGCAGCTACGGTTTCCCGCGCGGCGGCCTCGTGTCCGGCAAGGCCGGCTCCGGCTTCGCCTTCTTCGACTCGCCCCCCGCCGACGCCTCCGAACAGGAAGCTTTCCGCCTCGCCTACTACCGCGTCACCGGCCGCGCCTTCAACAGCGTGCCCGCCCCGCGCCATAGCACATTGGCTCGCGGTCGCGCGAACGTCGACGACTCCCGCGAGTGGGTTTGGGACGACAATCTCGGCACCCAGCAGGTCGGCCGACGCCTCCGCTCCCTCGCGCTCACCGAATCCCGCCTCGACGCCCGCCTCGAAGGCGACGCCACCCTCGGCTACCTCGAGTGGACGCTCGTTTTCCGCAACGACCACGCCTTCGACCAACGCGAAGCCCGCGCCCTCATCCAGCTCCCGCCCGGCGCCGCCGTCTCTCGCCTCACGCTTTGGGTTCACGGCGAGGAACGCGAAGCCGCCTGGGGCGGCCCCGCCAAAGTCGTCCAAGCCTACCGCTCCGTCGCCGTCGCCCAGCGCCGCGACCCCGTGCTCGTCACCGCGCAAGGCCCCGACCGTGTGCTCATGCAGTGCTTCCCGATCGAGCCCCGCGGCGGTCTCATGAAAGTCCGGCTCGGCATCACGCTGCCTCTCGCCCTCTCCGCCGACGCCGAGCGCGCGCACCTCCTGCTCCCGCGTTTCATCGAGCAAAACTTCGCCGTCGCCGACGCCACCTCGCACCAGCTCTGGGTCGACGCCGACGCCCCGCTTACGTCCGCCATCGCCTCGCTCCAAGCCGAAGGCTCCCTCGCCCGCCCCGCGCTCCGCGGCACGCTCTCGCCCGCCGATCTCGCCCACGGCCTCGCGCCGCTCTCCATCGCGCGCTCTCCCGCCTCCGCCTTCGCCTGGACACCTGCGCTCCGCGACCCGAGCCGAGTCGTCACGCAAACCCTCCGCCGCGAACCGCCGCCCTCCGGTGACGTCGCGCTCCTCATCTCCGGTTCGAGCGAACTCTCCCCCGCCGCCCGCGCCCTCTCCGCCGCGCTTCGCCAGGCTAGGTCCACGCCCTTCGTCCGCCTCCACCACTCCGGCGACGAAGCCGCCGAAAGCTCCGTCGGCCTCGACGCCGCCGCGCAAGCGCGCTGGCTCGACTCGCGCCGCTTCGCCGGCGGCCAGGACGACACCGAGGCGCTCGCCACCGCGCTCGACGCCCTCGCCGCGCGCGGCGGCGGCACGCTCATCTGGGTCCACGGCGGCCAGCCGCTCTCATGGCAAAACGCCGCCGCCCTCGAACAACGCCTCGCCCGCCGCGGCAAACTCGTGCGCATCGTCTCCGTTCCCGCCCTCGCCGCGCCCAACGTCCTCCTCGAAAAAGTCGCCGCCACCGCCGCGCCGCTCACCACCTTCGCCCGTATCGGCGATCTCGATACCGACCTCGCCCGCCTCGTCCGCGAACTGCGCGAAGGCCGTCTCGTTGCCGAACGCAGCTCGCGCTCCGCCGCCGGCTTCCCGTCCCTCGGCAAACGCGCCTCCGATCATCTCTCGCGCCTCTGGGCCCGCGACGAAGTTCATCGTCTCCTCGCCACCGGAGATCTCTCCGCGCGCGAATCCGCGCAGGCGCTCGCTCTCGCCGCCCAGATTGTCACCCCCGTGAGCGGCGCCGTCGTCCTCGAGACCGACGCCCAATACAAGGCCAACGGTCTCGAAGCCTCCGACGCGAAAAACTCCCCCGTCGTGCCCGAGCCCGCCACCTACGGCCTGCTCATGTCCGGCGCGCTGCTCGTGTTCACCCTCTTCCGCCGCCGCCCGCATCCCACGCCGCGCCCGCATCGTCCTGCGCGCCCGCCAC
>Ga0207868_1001735_pt1 | contig 14559 bp, 17 predicted proteins | sample Passage237B_FD_187370 | JGI IMG/M metagenome (GOLD analysis project Ga0207868, IMG submission 187370) | Cellulose adapted compost microbial communities from Newby Island Compost Facility, Milpitas, CA, USA - Passage2 37B (SPAdes) (version 3) ... | reverse complement strand
CCATGAAAACCACCAAATTAACCACCGCTCAGGCGATCATCCGTTTCCTCGACCAGCAATACGTCGAGCGCGACGGCGTAACCCATAAGTTCATCGCGGGATGTTTCGGGATTTTCGGTCACGGCAACGTAGGCGGAATCGGTCAGGCCTTGTTTGAATATCCGGCCCTGCGGTACTACCAGGCCCGCAATGAGCAGGCCATGGTGCATACGGCGGCGGCCTATAGCCGGATGAAAAACCGCCTTTCCACACTGGCCTGTACCTCGTCCATCGGGCCGGGGGCGACAAACATGCTGACCGGGGCGGCAGCGGCCACCATCAACCGGGTGCCGGTACTGCTGCTGCCGGGGGATGTCTTTGCCAGTCGCCACGTCGATCCGGTACTCCAACAGCTGGAATACCCACTGGCGCCCGACGTAACGGTTAACGACTGCTTCAGGCCGGTTTCCCGTTTTTGGGACCGGATCAACCGGCCGGAACAGCTGATGGCTTCCTTACCTCAGGCGCTGCGGGTATTGACGTCCCCTGGAGAGACGGGTGCTGTTACGCTTTGCCTGCCACAGGACGTGCAGTCCGAGGCGTTTGACTATCCCGAGGAACTCTTTCACCGGCGGGTATGGTTCATCCCGAGGGCATTGCCTGATGCTGCGCTGTTGGACCGTGCTGCCACTCAGATCCGCGCTGCCAAACGGCCGCTTATCGTCGCCGGTGGCGGTGTGATCTATAGCGAGGCATCGGATGCATTGCGTGCCTTTGTCTATGCCACGGGCATACCGGTGGCCGAGACATTTGCCGGAAAAGGATCGCTGGCTTACGACGATCCGCACCACCTGGGCGCGATGGGTGCCACCGGTACCGAAGGTGCCAATGCCCTAAGTGCGGAGGCCGATGTGGTGATCGGGATCGGTACGCGGTACAGCGACTTTACCACCGCATCCAAGACAGCGTTCCAACACCCCGATGTTGCATTTATCAATATCAATGTCGCCGAATTTGATGCCCATAAGCAGTCGGCATTGCCGCTCACCGGCGATGCCCGGGCAACATTGGAAGCCTTGACCGACCGCCTGGCCGGATACCGTGTAGGGTCTGACTACCGCGACCGGGTAACGGCTTACGGCCGCAGTTGGGACGACAAGGTGACGGCAGCCTACATGCCGGAAGACAAAGGGCGGCTTTCCCAGGCAGAGGTCATCGGGATGGTCAACACCTTCTCCGCACCGCAGGATGTGGTGGTTTGTGCTGCGGGCAGTATGCCCGGCGATCTGCATAAACTGTGGCGTACGCGTAGCCCGAAAGGTTTCCACCTGGAGTACGGCTATTCGTGCATGGGGTATGAGATTGCCGGCGGATTGGGCGTCAAGATGGCCGATCCGGGCCGGGAGGTATATGTCATGGTGGGCGATGGAAGTTATTTGATGATGTCGTCTGAGATCGTGACGTCCATACAGGAGGATGTGAAGCTGACGATCATCCTGATCAATAACCATGGGTTCGCCAGCATCGGCGGGCTTTCCAAGTCGTTGGGAACCGAGGGCTTCGGTACGCAGTACCGGGCACGGGATAAGGGTTCAGGACTGCTCGACGGGGATGTGCTGCCCGTGGATCTCGCACGGAATGCGGAAAGCCTGGGTGCCGACGTCATCCGCACACACAATGCGGCATCGTTGTCGGCTGCCCTGCAACAGGCCAGGACCCGCAGCAAGACGACGGTGATCTACGTCGAGTCGGTGCCCGAACGCAAAATGGCTGGATACGGTCACGCGTGGTGGGAGGTACCCATCGCTGCGATATCGGAAACGCCTGCGGTGCGGGAGGCATATGAGCAAACCCAGCGGCAAAAAGCCAAGCAACGTCATCACATATCATCCTTATAAATATAAATTCCTTTTGCCTATGTGGGCCATACTGAGTTTTGTTGTCTTTACACTGTTTGTGGGTTGCTATGCATGGTGGCGCATGCGGAAAGTCAACCTTCATACGCAAGACGGTTATTTCCTGGGCGGGCGCAGCCTGACGGGACCGGTCATTGCTGCCTCGTTGATCATGACGAATATTTCGACCGAACACCTGGTCGGCATGAACGGCTCGGCGTATAAAAACGGGTTTATCATCATCGCATGGGAGGTGACTTCGGCCCTGGCCCTGATCGTCGCAGCTGTCTACTTCGTGCCGAAATACCTGCGGATGGGATTGACGACGATACCGGAATACCTGGAGCGGCGGTTTGACAAAGGAACCCGCTCCCTGATTGCACTTTTTTTGATGGTCTCGTTTGCGGTGACCTTGCTGCCCATTGTCCTCTACACAGGGGCCATCAACCTCGAAAGCATTTTTGACCTTTCCACCATGCTGGGTGTCAGTACGGAAAGAGGACTTTGGATCACCGTCGTGGTGGTCGGGTGCCTGGGCGCTGCCTACGCCATTATCGGTGGGTTAAAAGCAGTTGCGGTATCGGATGTTATTTACGGGTATGGGCTGCTGATCGGGGGCATGCTCATTCCGGTGTTGGCACTCATTTACATCGGCGACGGCAACCCCCTGACGGGCTTGGGGCGGGTGTTTGAAAACAGCCCGGAAAAGTTTAACGTCATCGGGGATGAAGACTCTGTGCTGCCGTTCAGCACGTTGTTTACCGGACTGGTGATCAACCAACTGTATTTCTGGTGTATGAACCAGACCATCGTCCAGCGTGTGCTGGGCGCCAAGAACCTCAAGGAAGCACAGAAGGGGTTGCTCTATACCGGGCTATTGAAAATATTGGTGCCCTTTATCATCGTGTTGCCCGGGGTTATCGGATTCTACTATTTCCAGGATAGTTATTACGACCAGCAGGACCTGGTATATCCGGCGTTGGTGAAGCGCGTCCTGCCCGTGCCGCTGCTGGGTTTGTTCGCAGCGGTCATTGTCGGTGCGGTGCTAAGCACGTTTAACGCCGTGCTGAACAGCGCATCGACCATATTCAGTATCGATGTGTACAAACGGTTGATTAATAAAAATGCCAGCGAGCGCACCCTGGTGCGCATCGGTCGGCTGGTGGCTACGGTGTTGGCGATCACGTCCATCATCGCCGCTCCTTTTGTCGCCAATGCACCCGACGGGCTTTATCAGTTGCTGCAGGAGTTAAACGGGATTTTCTTCATTCCCATTGCCTCCATTATGTTGGGCGGATTTTTCTTTAGGCGCATCTCCGCCCAGGGAGCAAAAGTTGCCTTGATCACCGGACTGATATTTTACGTGCTCTGCACGTTCGTGATAGAGGTTGATATCCATTTTGTGCATGTTTGGGGGATCGAGTTTCTGCTGAACATGGCGGTCATGTTTGCGGTTTCGTGGTGGTACCCGAGAGACGTTGTCGCCTCGGAAAATCCGGTAGGTGAAACGGTTTCGATGGAAGCATGGCGCTGTACGCGGCCTTTCGCCATCCTACTGGTGGTGATTACGGTGGCCATTTATATCTTATTGGGAAATGTTTAAAAGCTAAGTTCATGGAATTACTACAGAATTATATCGACGGCGAGTGGCGTGCCAGTAACGAGTGGCAGGCCATTGACGTGATCAACCCAGCAACGCAGCAATGCATGGCACGTGTACCCTATGGCGGAGCCACGGCCCGCGATGTCGACGAGGCCGTCGCTGCGGCGTCGAAAGTGTCCGCGGCATGGGCGGAGGTGCCCGTGATGCAGCGCGTGCAGCCGTTATACCGTCTCAAGGCATTGTTGGAAGAACACCTGGAAGAGTTGGCGGAGATCATTACCAACGAATGCGGCAAGACACGAGCCGAATCGATCGGCGAATTGCAACGTGCCATCGAAAACGTGGAGACGGCCTGTGCCACGCCGGTGCTGATGCAAAGCGAATTTTCGGAAAACATCACCCGTGGTATCGACGAGTTCGTCATCCGGCAACCCGTCGGTATTTGTGCCTGCATCGCCCCGTTCAATTTTCCGGGGATGATTCCCTTTTGGTTTCTGCCTTATGCGATCGCCTGCGGCAACACATTCCTCATCAAACCTTCGGAAAAAGTGCCGTTGACCATGCAGAAAGTGATGGGCCTGATTGACCGCATCGGTTTGCCTGCCGGTGTCGTTAACCTCGTGCATGGGGGTAAGGAAACGGTGGATGCGCTCTTGGAGCACCCCCAGATCAAGGCGATCAGCTTTGTCGGCTCGACGCGGGTGGCCCGGTATATCTATGCCAAGGCAGCACAGCATGGTAAACGTGTACAGGCACAGGGCGGAGCCAAGAATCCGGTCGTTGTATTGCCCGATGCGGATTTGGAAACGACCTCACGCATCGTTGTGGACAGTGTGTATGGGTGTGCGGGGCAGCGTTGCCTGGCTGCGTCAAACATCTTGCTGGTGGGTGACCGGCAAGGACAGGTCAAGGATGCGCTGTATGAGGCGGCGAAGAGCCGGAAGACCGGCTATGGCTGGGCCGATGGGGTAGAGATGGGGCCGGTGATATCCCCGGGGAGCAAGGCGCGGATTGAGCAGCTGATCGAACAGGGAACGCATGAGGGAGCCAAGGTGCTGCTGGACGGGCGAGGCGCTGCCATAGAGGGGTTTGAAACGGGTAACTTTATCAAACCTACCGTTCTCACTGACGTGCCGCTGGATGGGGAGCTGATCCGGACCGAAATATTCGGCCCGGTCATGAGCCTGATCAACCTGTCGACGATCGAGGATGCGGTAACGTTTATCAACCGCAATGCTTACGGCAATATGGCCTGCCTGTTTACCAGCAGCGGCGCCAGCGCGCGGAAATTCCGCAGTGAAGCCAATGCAGGCAATATCGGTATTAATATCGGTGTGGCAGCGCCGATGGCGCAGTTCCCCTTCAGCGGGTGGAACGACAGTTTCTTCGGCGACCTGCATGGGCAGGGGCGGCATGCCCTAGAATTTTTTACACAAACGAAAGTTGTCGTTGAACGGTGGCCGAAAGAATGGTCGCGAAAATTTTAGGCAAAATGGACACCATCAAGATTGCCAATGCACCGTGCTCCTGGGGGGCACTGGAATTTGACCTCGATGCCAAGGCTCCTGACCACCTTCAGGTGTTGCAGGAGATCCGGGAAACGGGTTACGTAGGCACCGAGCTGGGCGATTGGGGCTTCATGCCCACGGATCCCCTGGCTTTGCGGGCAGTTGTCAGCCGGTACGGCCTGGACATGATCGGCGCATTCGTGCCGGTAGCGCTGGCTGACGGTACTGCTCATGAGCAGGGGGTCGCTGATGCACTGCGTGTAGCCGGATTACTGGCCGCTGCCGGTTACCGGGATGCGTTTATCGTTTTGGCCGATGACAACGGCACCGTGGCCGAGCGAACGAACCACGCCGGGCGTGTCACGCCGGATATGGGACTCGATGACCGGCGCTGGGAAACCTTCGCAAACGGCGCCATGCGCATTGCCCGTGCGGTGCACGACAGGTATGGGATGCGTACGGTGTTTCACCACCATTGTGCGGGTTATGTAGAGACACCGGACGAATTAGAAAACTTACTGTCCCTCACCGACGCGGAACTGTTGGGGTTGTGCTTTGATACCGGGCATTATGCATTCGGTGGCGGAGACCCTTTGGAGGGCATCACGAAATACCGGGACCGGATCTGGCACGTCCATTTCAAGGACTACGATCCGCATGTGGGTGAACAGTCGCGCGTGAAAAACTGGGATTACTTCGAATCGGTGCGCCAGGGTGTGTTTTGCGAGCTGGGAAAAGGCAGCGTGGATTTCGCCAACATACTGGATGTGCTGGAAAATACCGGCTACCAAGGTTGGATCGTTGTGGAGCAGGATGTGCTTCCGGGTATGGGCGCACCGAAGGAATGTGCCCGCAACAACAGGGTTTATCTGCAACAATTGGGAATATAAAACGTATGCAACTTAAAATCGGAATCATTGGCCTTGGAAGAATAGGTGCGATACACTATAACAACATCACCCAGCAAATACCGGAAGCCGAGGTGGTGATGGCCGCGGATGTACGCCACGAAGCATTGCCGCCACATGTGCAGGTTGGAACGGCTGAGCAATTGATCAGCCATCCCGAGGTGGAAGCGGTCATCATTTGCTCGCCAACGGATACCCACGCGGACTACGTCGAAACGTGTGCCCGTGCGGGCAAGCATGTGTTCTGCGAAAAACCGCTTGATCTCTCGCTGGTGCGTATCCGGCAGACACTTTCGGTTGTACAGCAGCACGGTATCAAGCTGATGCTCGGTTTCAACAGGCGGTTTGATGCGAACTTTATGAAGTTGCGCTCGCTGGTTACCGAAGGTAAAATCGGAGATACCCATCTCGTAAAAATCACAAGCCGTGATCCGGAGCCGCCGTCGCTGACATACCTTCGGAGCTCGGGAGGATTGTTTATGGACATGGCCATCCATGATTTCGACATGGCGCGGTATATCATGGGTAAAGAGGTGGTGCAGGTATACGCCGCGGCCGCAACGCTCACAGGTGGAGCCGTGGTGGAAGCGGGCGATATCGACACTGCGGTAGTGACGCTCACCTTTGAAGACGGTTCCATGGCCGTGATCGACAACAGCCGGCGGGCGGTATACGGATATGACCAGCGCCTGGAGGTCTTCGGCTCCAAGGGAATGGCGTTGGTTGATAACAACAAACCCGACAACCACGTGTATTATCACGGCAGTGGCGCGCAGTCGTCGCTACCCCTGCATTTTTTCATGGATCGGTACACCACTTCGTACCTCACCGAGATGCAAGCTTTTATTAAAGCAGTACGCGGCGAGTGTGAATTGCCGGTAGGCGGCGAAGACGGGTTAAAAGCCGCGTTGATTGCCGTGGCTGCACAGCAGTCGGTGAAGGAAAACCGGCCGGTGGCTGTAGGTGAGACAGCCGTTTAGCAAACGTTTGCGCATTTCGTCCCAAAAGGTTACTTTTGGCGTGCCGCTGACGTATAGGATGGCGGTATGGCGAAACCAAACGATAAACGGACCATGAAGATACACCTTAACAATTTCCTGCTGATGGGCTGTGTGATCGCCCTTTTTGTGCTTGCCTGTCAGCAACAGTCGACAGATCGGCGTAGAGCCCTGCGATTGACCCCGGCTTTTATTACCCAACAGCTTGACGACGCCGTTGCTCAGATAAAGGTATTAGCAGACCATGTGCCTGCTGACCGCATGCCGCGTACGTTTCAGGCCGACACGAGCGTCAGCTCGGATACCGAATGGTGGACGTCCGGTTTCTACCCCGGTTCACTGCTATATTTATATGAATATTCTGGAGATGAGGCATTGTTGCAGTTGGCCAAAGACAAGCTGACCATACTTGAAAAAGAAAAGTACAACAAAGGGACCCACGACCTCGGCTTCATGTTATATTGCAGTTTTGGCAATGCCCTGCGGCTAACGGGCGACACAGCAGCCTATAAAGAAATATTACTCACTGGAGCCGAATCGCTCATCAGTCGGTACAACCCCACGGTCAGGGCAATCCGCTCGTGGGAAGGATGGACCTATCCAGTCATCATCGATAACATGATGAACCTGGAATTCCTTACCCAAGCTTCCAAGCTCAGCGGAGATCCCAAATACCGCGACATTGCGATAACCCACGCCAATACCACCATCAAAAATCATTACCGCCCCGATTACAGCTCGTACCATGTGATCGATTATAATCCAGCGGATGGCGGCATTGTCGCAAAAAAGACGGCCCAAGGAGCTTTTGATGAATCAGTTTGGGCGCGCGGACAGGCTTGGGGACTGTATGGCTATGTAATGATGTACCGGGAGACCGGAGATAAAACTTACCTCGATTTTGCGGAAAACGTGGCGGCATTCATCCTCAACCATCCGAATATGCCGGATGACGGGGTTCCTTACTGGGACTTTGATGCACCTGACCTGCCTGACGAAAGCCCCTATGCTGCAGACTACAAAGCGAATCGGGACGCGTCTGCCGCTTCGATATTGGCGTCTGCATTGATCGAATTGAGTACGCATACAGCAGGTGAGACCAGTGCTCACTACCTGACCAAAGCAGAAAAAATATTAGAAAGCCTCTCCAAGGCACCGTATAAAGCTGAAAGCGGCACCAACGGCGGTTTTATCCTAAAGCACAGCGTGGGATCCATTCCGCATGGCGGCGAAATTGACGTGCCGCTTACCTATGCAGATTATTATTACATCGAAGCATTGATGCGGTATAAAAGGCTGTTGGAAGGATAGCGGGTACTCCTAATTTCCGTATCTGTGGTTTCGGTCTATGCGCAAGAGCAGCGCTGTACTCCATCCTATTGAAGCAGAAAGGGGTGCGTGCATATAAAGGTGCGGGTAAGGAAAATAAAAAAATAATTCACTAAGTGTTTGATACTTAAAGTAAGTTTTCTATCTTTGCCGTCCCTTTTGAGGGGATGGTATGTCTTGAGCGAAGCCCTACTGCTTCGATGGACGTTAATAGAATAATAAAAACATGTCAGGAATTATTGGTAAAAAAGTAGGAATGACCAGCATTTACGACGCTGACGGGAAGAATATTCCCTGTACGGTAATCGAAGCTGGCCCGTGCGTGGTAACGCAGATACGCACGGAGGAAAAAGATGGCTATTCCGCTGTTCAGCTTGCTTTCGATGAAGCGAGAGAAAAGAACACTTCGGCCTCTTTAAAAGGGCACTTCGCCAAAGCGAAGACAACGCCTAAGCGTAAAATGGTAGAATTTAAAACCTTCCCTGAGGAAAAGCAGCTCGGTGATGTGGTAACGGTTTCCATTTTTGAAGAGGGCGACTACATTGACGTTGTCGGTACTTCGAAAGGAAAAGGTTTCCAAGGTGTTATGAAACGTCACGGTTTCGGTGGCGTGGGTGGAGCCACCCACGGTCAGCACAACCGCTTGCGTGCACCAGGTTCCTTGGGTGCTTCATCGTGGCCTTCACGTGTATTTAAAGGGACACGGATGGCTGGCCGTACAGGAGGTGACCGCGTGAAAGTTCAGAACCTGCAGGTACTGAAAGTTTACGAGGAGCAAAACCTGATCGTAGTCAGTGGTTCAATCCCTGGTGCCAAGGGTTCTTACGTAATCGTAGATAAATAAGGAGATGGAAGTTAACGTTTTAAATATATCAGGTAAAGAAACAGGTGCCAAGGTGCAACTTCCTGAAGCGATATTCGGGGTAGAACCCAATGATCATGCGATTTACTTGGACGTAAAGCAATACCTTGCCAATCAGCGTCAGGGTACACACAAATCCAAGCAACGTAACGAGATCGCAGGTTCAACCCGCAAACTGCACAAACAAAAAGGAACCGGCGGTGCCCGTGCAGGTAGTATTAAATCTCCGCTGTTCAACGGTGGTGGCCGTATCTTCGGACCACAGCCACGTGATTACAGCTTTAAGTTGAACAAAAAGCTAAAAGCGTTGGCCCGTAAATCGGCATTGAGCTACAAAGCCAAAGAGAATAACATCGTCGTATTGGATGAGGTAAACTTTGATTCCGTCAAGACCAAAAATTACGTGAATCTGGTGAACAGCCTGAACGTAGCCAATGAAAAAACCTTGTTGGTTTTACCCGCTCAAGATAACAACGTTTATTTATCAAGCAGGAATCTGAAGAAAGCGAAAGTGATCGCTGCCAGTGAATTGAATACGTATGATGTATTGAATGCAGGCAAGCTTTTGTTGACGACAGCTTCCGTTAAAACATTGGAGGAGACATTTGCCAAGTAATATGGAACCTGCAGGAGCCGTAGCTCATGCAAGCTCCATCGCCGTAGAAATAAAAAATATACAGATGGAAATTATTAAAAAACCGGTCTTGACAGAGAAAGCGTCGTTGCTTACGGAAAAGCTGAACCGCTATGCTTTCAAAGTAGATCACAGGGCCAATAAGATACAGATCAAGCAGGCTGTGGAGCAAATGTTCGGTGTGACCGTATTGGCTGTAAATACCATGGTGGTATCCGGTAAAGCAAAAAGCCGCTATACCAAAGCAGGGTTTGTGTCTGGCAGAACGCCGAAATACAAGAAAGCTGTCATTACAATTAAAGACGGCGAAACGATTGACTTTTACAGTACTATATAATAAGAGATGGCAGTTAAAAGATTTAAACCGGTTACCCCTGGTACTCGCTTCCGCGTAGGAGGTGATTATTCAGATATCACCACCAACGTTCCGGAAAAGTCGTTGGTCGTGAAGATCAAGAAGTCAGGCGGTAGGAATAACTCCGGTAAAATGACTATGCGTTACCTCGGTGGGGGCCACAAGAAGGCATACCGATTGATTGATTTTAAACGCGATAAAAAAGATATCCCCGCAAAAGTTGCCACGATAGAGTACGATCCCAACCGGACAGCGCGGATTGCGTTGTTGCATTATGTAGACGGTGAGAAACGTTACATCTTGGCACCGGAAGGATTGAAAGTAGGACAAACCATCGTGTCAGGCGATGCGGTGGCACCCGAGATTGGCAATACCTTGCCTTTACAGAACATCCCCTTGGGTTCGATCATTCACAACATCGAATTGAATCCGGGACAGGGCGGTTCCATTGCTCGGAGTGCAGGCACGTATGCCCAGCTTTCTGCTCGGGATGGTAAGTATGCCATTATTAAATTGCCTTCCGGTGAAAGCCGCATGATACTGGCTACGTGTTTGGCAACCATTGGTTCAGTATCCAACGCTGAGAAAGCAAATGAAGTATTGGGTAAGGCAGGGCGGAAACGCTGGTTAGGCCGTCGCCCGCGCGTACGTGGTGTAGCGATGAACCCGGTAGATCACCCCATGGGTGGCGGTGAAGGCCGTGCATCGGGAGGTCACCCACGCTCACGTAAAGGGTTGTTGGCGAAAGGTTACAAAACCCGCAGTAAAAAGAAAACATCGAATCGTTACATCATTGAGAGAAGGAAGAAATAATGGCTCGTTCAATTAAAAAAGGTCCTTATATCGACCACAACTTAGAAAGAAAGGTTCTTTCTATGAATGAAACAAACAAGAAATCGGTCATCAAGACTTGGTCTCGCCGGTCGATGATTTCACCCGATTTTGTTGGCCATACCTTCGCAGTGCACAACGGCAATAAGTTCATTCCCGTGTACGTAACGGAAAATATGGTCGGTCATAAGCTTGGTGAATTTGCGCCCACGCGCACGTTCAGGGGCCATGCAGAAAAGAAAAAGTAATTAGGCAATGGAAGCAACACGAAAACTAAAGAAGTCTGTTATCATCAAACAGCGCAAAGAGCAGGCAAAGGCTCAGGTAGGAGGAGCTTCTACTGCCAAATTAGTAAACTGCCCTACCTCACCGCGCAAGATGCGCTTGGTTGTAGACCTCATCCGCGGTGAAAAGGTGGAACATGCATTGTATATCCTCAAGCATACCAACAAAGAAGCAGCCATCCGTGTGGAGAAGCTGTTGCTCTCGGCAATCAAAAACTGGGAAGCAAAGAATGAAGATAAGTCGGTCGAAGAAAGCGGATTGTATGTCAAGGAAGCTTTCGTAGACGGCGGCCGTCAACTGAAAAGGCTGCGTCCGGCGCCGCAAGGTCGCGGGTATCGTATCCGCAAGCGCTCGAACCACGTGACGTTGGTCATCGACAGCAAGAACAACGTAGCACAAAACTAATTTATCGCGAAATGGGACAAAAAGCAAATCCAATAGGAAACAGATTAGGAATCATCAAAGGTTGGGATTCCAATTGGTTCGGAGGCAAGAACTATTCCGATAAGTTAGTCGAGGACGAGAAAATCAGGAAATACCTATCGGTCCGTATCGCTAAAGGTGGCGTGGCCAAAGTGGTTATCGAGCGTACGCTGAAGCGCATCACGGTGACGATTCACACGGCACGGCCAGGTATCGTCATCGGAAAAGGCGGACAGGAAGTGGACAAGATCAAGGAAGAGTTGAAGAAGCTGACCAAGAAAGATGTGCAGATCAACATTTTCGAAATCAAACGTCCCGAGCTTGAAGCCTATCTGGTAGCCGAGGGCATTGCCAAGCAACTGGAAGCGCGGATATCTTTCCGCCGGGCGATGAAAACAGCGATTGCTGCGACGATGCGTATGGGTGCCGAGGGTATCAAGGTGATGTGTTCCGGCCGTTTGGGCGGTGCTGAAATGGCCCGTACGGAGCAATACAAAGAAGGCCGGATACCGTTGCACACCTTCCGCGCGGACATCGATTATGCGTTGGTAGAAGCGTTGACCACCTATGGCAAGATCGGCGTAAAGGTGTGGATATGCAAAGGAGAAGTATACGGTAAGCGCGATTTATCACCCAATGTTGGGCAGACGTCCGGTGTGAAGCAACGTTCAGAGGGCGGTGCTGGTGATTTCCGTGGCGACAGCCGTCGGGGTGGTGGTGACCGCCGTGGCGGTGATCAACGTCGCGGTGGCGGATCCGGACAACATCGTGGTGGGCACCGTGGTGGCCAAAACAGGAGAGGTTAAATTTTAGAGTTAGAGCGCAACTGCCTTAGGCAGTAATTAATAGAGATACGAACATGTTACAGCCAAAAAGAACAAAGTTCAGGAAGATGCAGAAAGGCCGCATGAAAGGCAACGCGACCCGTGGGTCGGAGTTGGCTTTTGGCTCTTTCGGTATCAAGTCAATGGAGCCGGCATGGATTACCAGCCGCCAGATTGAAGCCGCCCGTATCGCGGTAACCCGCTATATGAAGCGTGAGGGGCAGGTCTGGATCCGTGTTTTCCCCGACAAACCCGTGACCAAGAAGCCTGCGGAAGTGCGGATGGGTAAAGGTAAAGGTGCTCCCGAGTATTGGGTGGCGGTTGTGCGTCCCGGGCGCATGCTGTTTGAAGCAGAGGGTGTGCCCTTGGAAGTGGCTAAGGAAGCCCTCCGTCTGGCTGCACAGAAGTTGCCTGTACAGACAAAGTTTGTGATACGTAGGGACTACGAGCAAGCATAAACGCAGCTGGCGCTGTCTGCCATTGGTCTTGCCGCCGTTACCGGCAAACCGCCATGGGGTCTAACCGTGGAAGCACACTGATGGGGGCATCCAGTAAAATTAGTATAAAAAATGAAAAATTCAGAAATCGTAGAATTGTCAACCGAGGATTTAGTAGCCAAGATCGCTGAAGAAAAGGCTGCCCTCACGAAATTGAAGTTTGCACATGCTGTTTCGGCGATAGAGAATCCTAACCGGATTAAGTACACGCGCAAAACCATTGCGCGCCTGCTGACCGAATTGACGAAGCGCAAGCATGCCGAGAAGGCAGCCAGCGCAGCTAACGAAACAGCCGCTGAGGCATAAAATCGAAGTCGAAAATGGAAAGAAATTTAAGAAAAACAAGGATCGGCTTGGTAGTGAGCAACAAAATGGACAAATCCATCGTGGTGGCCGTAGAACGTAAGGTAAAACACCCCATCTATGGAAAGTTCGTGAAAAAAACTACCAAATTCAAGGCTCATGACGAAAACAACACGTGCGGTATCGGCGACACGGTGTTGATCATGGAAACACGTCCGCTGAGCAAGACCAAGAATTGGCGTTTAGTGGAAATTTTAGAAAGGGCTAAGTAACATGGTACAGCAGGAATCAAGACTTAATGTGGCCGACAATAGCGGAGCTAAGGAAGTACTAGTTATCCGCGTGTTGGGCGGTACCGGCAAGCGCTATGCTTCGATCGGTGATAAAATCGTCGTCACCGTAAAAAGTGCGTTGCCCGCTGGGAACATAAAGAAAGGGACGGTTTCCAAAGCAGTGGTCGTCAGGACGAAGAAGGAAATCCGCCGTAAGGATGGATCTTACATCCGTTTCGATGACAACGCTGCTGTATTGTTGAACAACCAGGATGAACCCCGTGGAACACGTATCTTCGGCCCGGTGGCCCGGGAATTGCGTGAGAAGCAGTTCATGAAAATCGTATCATTAGCACCGGAGGTATTATAATCATGGCAAAGGAAAAGACGACAAAACATAAACTCAAGATCCGTACAGGCGATCTGGTAAAGGTCATCTCCGGCAACTCCAAAGGCGCTCAAGGTAAGGTGCTGCAAGTGCTGGTAGCCGAAAACAGGGCCGTCGTTGAAGGGGTGAATATCGTAAAGAAACATGCGAAACCCAGTGCGGCGAATCCCAATGGCGGAATCATCGAGAAAGAAGCGCCTATCCACATTTCGAATCTCGCTTATGTCGACCCCAAGAGCGGCAAACCTACACGCGTGGGACGCAAAGTGATTGAAGTAAACGGCAAGAAGAAAATCGTTCGCGTAGCGAAAAAATCAGGGGAGGTAATAGACTGATGACTTACATACCAAGATTGAAGGCTAAGTACAAGGATGAAATCCGTACTGCGCTGAAAGACAAGTTTCAATATAAAAGCGTCATGCAAGTTCCGCGTTTGGAAAAAATCGCGTTGAGCCAAGGGATAGGTGCTGCCACAGCTGACAAGAAGCTGATCGACAATGCCATCAATGAAATGACATTGATTACAGGTCAAAAAGCGGTGGCTACCAAATCCAAGAAGGACGTATCTAACTTTAAGTTGCGTAAAGGTATGCCTATCGGCGTGAAAGTGACGCTTCGCGACAACAAGATGTACGAGTTTCTCGATCGGTTAGTGGCTGTAGCAC
>Ga0207868_1001734_pt1 | contig 14573 bp, 16 predicted proteins | sample Passage237B_FD_187370 | JGI IMG/M metagenome (GOLD analysis project Ga0207868, IMG submission 187370) | Cellulose adapted compost microbial communities from Newby Island Compost Facility, Milpitas, CA, USA - Passage2 37B (SPAdes) (version 3) ... | reverse complement strand
GTAGCGGGGGTCGACAGTGCATGCGAATTGTTGCTGCAAGCAGGTGCTAAGCGGGCGTTGAAGCTCAATGTGGGCGGCGCATTCCATTCGCCGCTGATGGAGGCAGCCAAAGTGGAATTGCAGGCCGCCATCGAAGCGGTGGAAATCAAGGAACCGGTATGTCCGGTATACCAAAATATTGATGCGAAAGCGTACACCGACCCGGATAAGATCAAACATAACCTGATTGAACAGCTCACAGGCCCCGTTCGCTGGACACAGACCATCCTCCACATGATCGAAGACGGTGCGACCTCTTTCACCGAAGTGGGGCCCGGCAATGTGCTGCAAGGCTTGGTGAAGAAAATCGATCGGCAGGTGGAAACCGCTGCCGCGACATTATAACCCCAGGTTTATAGACCGAAAGCTGCTTTCACCCGGTCTACGTAATCCAGTTTTTCCCAGGTAAACAGCTCTACTTCCAACGATTTGGTATCGCCGTTGCTGTTTTCGAATACCTTGGTCACGGTGCGGGGTTCGCGTCCCATATGGCCATAGGCCGCCGTCTCCGAATAGATCGGGTTGCGCAGTTTGAGCCTGGTCTCGATGCCATAGGGCGTCATATCGAACAATTCGTGGATTTTTTTGGCAATTTCGCCATCTGACAGGCCCACTTTGGCCGTACCATACGTATTGACATAGATGCCGATGGGGTCCTTGACGCCGATCGCATAGGATATCTGCACCAAGAGTTCGTCTGCCACACCTGCCGCTACCAGGTTCTTCGCGATATGCCGGGTAGCGTAGGCTGCCGAACGGTCTACCTTGGATGGGTCCTTGCCAGAGAAGGCACCTCCACCATGTCCCCCTTTGCCCCCATAGGTGTCTACGATGATTTTTCTTCCCGTTAGCCCCGTGTCTCCATGGGGTCCACCGATCACGAATTTGCCCGTGGGGTTGATGTGGTAGTTGATATGATCCGTGAAAAGCTGTTGAAGTTCGGGTTTCAACTGCGATTTTACCCTGGGAATGAGGATATGGATGATGTCTGATTTAATCTGTTCGAGCATCACCGCTTCGTCGGCAAAATCATCGTGCTGCGTGGATACGACAATGGCATCAATCCGGATGGGCTTGTGGTTGTCGTCGTACTCCAACGTTACTTGGGCTTTTGAATCGGGCCTGAGGTAGGTGATTTCCTTGTTTTCGCGACGAAGCGCGGCAAGTTCATAAAGCAACCGGTGGGCGAGGTCCAGCGCCAACGGCATAAAGTTTTCGGTTTCATTGTTGGCATATCCAAACATGATTCCCTGATCCCCAGCGCCTTGTTCCTGTTTTTCCTTGCGGTCAACGCCTTGATTGATATCCGGAGACTGTTCGTGTATGGCAGAAAGGATGCCACAGGAATTGGCCTCGAACATGTAGGCCGATTGGGTATATCCGATGCGTTCGATGACCGAACGGGTGATTTTTGGCACATCCAGGTATATCTTGGATTTGACTTCCCCGGCCAATACGACCTGGCCGGTCGTGACCAGCGTCTCGATGGCTACACGTGAATCGGGGTCCCAAGCCAGAAAATTGTCGATAAGGGCATCGGATATCTGATCGGCAATCTTGTCCGGATGTCCTTCTGAAACCGATTCGGAGGTGAATAAGTAAGGCATTTGGTGCTATATTTCGAGGTGCAAAGCTACGATACTTTTGGTGTTTTCAAAATTTCTGGCAGGGCTACGTTAAATTTATATAAAATGTTGCAACGGCGATACCTTTGTATAGGTAATGCTGATACATTTGTGTCGGCAAATGGTCAACATAGCAGCGTGATGCGGAAAAAGAAGCGCATATTGTTTGTAGTGAATCCGATATCGGGGGGGAAAAAGAAAAAGGGATTTGAAAAGCGGGTGCTTGAAGACCTTGATTTAAACGTGTATGATGCGGAGTTTGCCCTCACGGAATGCGTAGGCCATGCAAACAGCTTGGCCAAAGCGGCCATAGCAGACGGGGTGGATGTGGTGGTAGCGGTCGGCGGGGATGGCACCATCAATGAGATTGCCTCGGCGCTGAACGGTACCGATACTGCACTGGGTATCATTCCTGAGGGGTCTGGCAACGGGTTGGCGCTGTATTTGGGGATTCCGCTCAACGAGCGGGCTGCAATACGCCGGTTGAATCGGTTGGAAACCCTGACGATTGATAGCGGCACGATAAACGGGATGCCCTTCTTTAATATGGCCGGAATCGGGTTCGATGCTTCGGTAAGCGATCGGTTTGCCAACGCTAATATCAGGGGACCGATCGGATACTTGAAAGCGGTGGTCAGCGAACTCAGCACGTACAAGCCGAAGCCGTATACATTGGATATCGACGGCGCGGTTTTCCAGCGCGAGGCGTTCATGATCAGTGTAGCCAATTCGCCGCAATACGGCAACAACGCGTACGTGGCGCCGCAGGCTTCGGTGACAGACGGGGTGTTGGATGTGTGCATCATCCATAAATTTCCGCTGTATACGATTCCCATGATGGTGTTTCACCTGTTTAACAAAACGGCTGACCAATCGGAATACGTAGAGATTATTCCGGGTAAACAGATTCGGATAGCAAGGGAAGCCGCCGGTGTGGTACATGTCGATGGAGAACCGAAAGAAATGGGTGAAACCTTGGAAATTGCGATAAACCCGGGGACATTGCGTATACTTTGCTGAAAGTACCTACAATATTTTTTGAAGCGCAATTTATTGGAGGAATCATCGTTTATTAGGTCATGAAGAAGAAAAAACAGCGATACAGTGGGGTGGTGTATTCAACGGATGAAACGTTTGCCTACCAAGAGTCGGCCGAGCCTAACGAAGGGGCTACGTTGCCCAACCAGCAGCAAAATCTGCGCGTGATGCTCGATAGGAAGATGCGTGGGGGTAAGACGGTGACGTTAGTAAAGGGTTTTGTCGGCAGCTCGGCTGATCTGGAAGCCTTGGGCAAGTTGCTGAAACAGCAATGCGGTGTCGGGGGCAGTGCCAAGGATGGTGAAATCATTATCCAAGGCGACTTTAAGCAACGTATCCTGAAGCTGTTGATCGATGAGGGATACCGCGCCAAACCGGTAGGCGGATGATTCGTCTGTTGTGTTGCTAAACCTATTTTATTTGAATGTTTAATTTGCAATTACAAAAAAAAATAGTTTTCATTGTAAAAAAATTGCTTTTGGATTACAGAAGCGAAGTTTGTCTAGGGTGTGCCGATGCTGCTGCTGCGCACTCCTCAAGTATAGGAGATTAACTAAACGATTATTAACGGACATTTTGTTTTTAGTATAAAACACTATATTTGCTTTAACCGTCATGGTGGTTAATAACCGATTAAATTGCACAAATTACTTAAAAATCATAGTTAACAACATTAAAATCTAAAAATTAAAAAAAATGGCAAACGCACCAAAAACAAGTACAGCAAAAAAAGAGAAGGGTAATGCTACATCCAATGTTTTTGCCAGCCTGGCAATCGTCATCTGCTTCATCATCGGCGCATTGGTATGGAGGTATATCATGGGCGACCCGAATAATTTCGTAGACGGGAATCCCGATAACCGCCCGAAGGAGGGGAACTATATGGGGATGGTATACCATGCAGGGTATGTCGTGCCTGTGCTTTTGGGGTTATTCCTCATGGTTTGGGTATTTGCCATCGAGCGGTACATCGTGATCGGTAGAGCATCCGGAAAAGGCAACGTAGGCAATTTCGTGCGGAAGATACAATCGTTGATCGGCGGCGGAAACATCGACTCGGCGATAGCTGAATGCGACAAGCAACAAGGATCGGTAGCCAACGTAATCAAAGCGGGATTGCTTAAATACAAAGATGTATCGGCGAACCCCAACCTGGATACCGATCAAGCTACCGTTGCCATCCAGAAGGAAATCGAAGAAGCCACTGCATTGGAAATGCCGATGTTGGAGAAAAACCTGACGATCATGGCTACGTTGGTCTCCATCGGTACACTGACCGGTCTGTTGGGTACGGTAACCGGGATGATCAAAGCGTTTTCGGCATTGGCGACGGGCGGTGCTCCAGACTCGGCACAACTGGCAAACGGTATCTCCGAAGCCCTTATCAATACGGCAACGGGTATCGCAACATCGGCTATAGCCATCGTATTCTACAATATCTTTACGTCCAAAATCGATACGCTCACGTATTCGATCGATGAAGCTGGTTTCTCGATTGTTCAGACTTACGCAGCGACGCATAAATAGAAATGCATAAATTAAAATGCCGGGCTTTTATGGAAAGTCGGCAGTTTATGCATCTTATGGTAAAGATAAAACGAAAGATATATGCCAAGGGTTAAAGTAAAGCGAGCCAGTACGACGATAGACATGACAGCCATGTGCGACGTGTCTTTCTTGCTGCTCACGTTTTTTATATTGACAGCCACAGCCCGGCAGCCCGAACCGCTCCAGGTCGATACGCCGGCCTCGGCGACGCAGGTAAAAGTGCCGGACGATGATTTGGGGTTGATTACCGTCGGCGACGGCGGGAAGGTTTTCTTTGGGGTGGTCAATCGGAATGCCCGTAGCCGGATGTTGGAGTTGATGTCAGAGAAGTATTCCATCCCGTTCAGCCCCGAGGAAAAGGCGGCCTTTTCGCAGATGGAGACTTTCGGAGTACCGATGGGCAACCTCAAGCAGCTGATTGATATGGGGCCCAACGACCGGGTGAAACCGGGACTGCAACCGGGTATACCCGTAGATTCGACGGATGCACTCAGCAACGAGCTGTTCCATTGGATTTATTCTGCACGCGTGGCGACCAAAGAGTTAAAAGACGCGGAGATGCGGATTTCAATCAAAGGCGATGCCAATGAGAAATATCCGGAAATCAAGAAAGTAATCGATGTGTTGCAGAGCCAAAAGGTAAACAAGTTCAGCTTAATCACGAGCCTACGCGGCTCGGACTTTTGATGCAACACGATTTTGACAGCATAAAGGAAATAGAAAAATGGCAGAATTAAATACCGGTGGGAAACAGCAGCCGAGAGTGGACTTGACAGCCATGGTTGATTTGGCGTTCCTCTTGATTACTTTCTTCATGCTGACCACGTCCATCAACAAGCCCAATGCCATGGACGTAGCCATGCCGGACAAAAACGAGGAGGATCCCGAGGACCGGCTGGAAGTTGCGGATACCCGTACCATGACGCTGTTGCTAGGGAGCAACGATAAAATCGAATGGTACCACGGTGACTACAGCAACCCAATCGAAGGCCCCGAGATCGTAGACTATGGCAAAGAAGGGATACGCCCTATCCTGATGAAAAAGATGGAGCAGGTGCAACAACAGACCGGTAAAGATTTGATTATCGTGGTGCGGCCAAGCGAAAAATCGACACATCGAAACTTGGTCGATATCCTGGACGAAATGAATATCATCAAGGCGCCGATATACATGATCGGCACGATCAGCGAACCGGAAATCGAGGTGCTGCAGCGGGATAATCTGTATAACGATTGATAGTAGAAACCACATAATACGATAGCGATGTCAAAATTGGATATTTTTAAGAACGAATGGCTCGATGTGGTATTCGATGGCAGGAACAAGGCTTATGGTGCGTATGACCTCCGTAAGCTTTCTCCCCGGGCAACCAATATCGGGCTGTTTTCGGCTTCTATCGCGTTTGTCCTGTTATTGCTGGCACCGGCGATAGCCCGGTGGGCAGGGATAGACCTGAGCAGTTCGGAGCCGGTCGAGCAGATACTGGAAACCGAGGTAGTGCTTTCGGAGCCGCCGCCTGTGAACGAGGAAGAACCGCCCCCCCCGCCTCCGGTAGAACCTCCGCCACCACGGGTGGATCAGGTGCGCATGCCGGAGCCCAAGGTGGTGCCGGCAGAGCAGGTGCAGGATGAAGAACCCCCAACGGTAGAGCAGTTGAAGCTGGCCGACCCGGGGTCGAAGACGATAGAAGGAGACCCCAATGCCGAGATACGCTTGGATTTGCCGGTCGGCGAAGGCGAAATCGATGCCGAGGTAACGGAAACGTCGAGCGACCAGATATTCCAATCGGTGGAGGTACAACCGCAACCCCCGGGTGGTATGAAAGCGTTCATGGAATGGGTGGGTAAAAACTATGACTATCCGCAAGCGGCTATTGAAGCCGGGGTAAACGGACAAGTGCAGGTTTCCTTTGTCGTGGAGCGCGACGGTAGCCTAACCGATATCAAGGTGGTCAGGGACTTGAAATATGGAACCGGTGATGCGGCGGTCAAACTGCTGCAGCGGGCGGCCAAGTGGCAGCCAGGTGTGCAAAACGGACGCCCCGTGCGCGTAGCTTATACGCTGCCCATACGGCTTAACCTTCAGCAATAACGGAAAAGGTTGGCGTTGAAGGGTTATAATAACGGCAATGGCAGACAGAAATCGCCCACGAAGCGGTTTCTGTCTGTTTTGGGGCTGTTCATGTTTGGCTTTTACTTCGTATTGGGTGTCGCTATTATCTTCTGGAAGGAATTCCCGCTTGAAATGGATAAGACGCTGCGGACGTTGTTTGGGGTGTTGCTGGTGGTTTATTCGTTCTTCCGATTCGTGAGGCTTTGGCAAAATCGTTAAGGAACAGACAAGAAAAACGAAGATTTTTTCGGTAACCGTGAAAAAAATAGTATTATTACGCCTTGTTTTTGCTGGGGTGGTTTTAGGTTGGTCTTGCCAAAACACACCGGCAGAGCGCGAGCAGACCATCGTCAGCGGACGCTTGGGCGTGGTGGTTGATGAGACGTTGCTGCCGGTGATGGAGGAGCAGGTTGCCGTTTTCGAGCATCTGTACGAACGAACCGACGTGGAACTTGGAAGCGGGCACGAAAACCAAATCGTTGCGCAACTGTTGAATAGAGAGGTTGAAGTGGCAGTCTTGACCAGGGAGTTGTCGGAGCAGGAGATGGCGTTCTTTAAAGCAAGAGAATTTACCCCGAGGGTATTCCGAATCGCCACGGATGGTGTAGTGCTGGTTGCCAATAAAAGTGCGACTGACACCATTGTAGCGCTGGAGGAGATTGTCCGGGTAATGCGCGGTGAACCGGTGACCGGCCCTTTCAGGCAACTGGTATTTGACAATCCAAACTCCAGTACGGTCAGGTTGCTGAAATCGGTGGCTGGCATAGATTCGCTGCCCAAGACAGGGGTATATGCCCTCAAGTCTAACCTCGATGTACTCAAGTATGTGCATGAAACACCAGCGTCCGTAGGCGTGGTAGGGCTTTCGTGGATTCTGAGACCCGACAGCAACACAGCGCGGTATGTGCGCGGTCTGCGTGTTTTAGGGGTAAGAGGTCAGGTAAGCGGACAGGGCTCGGATACGTACGCCAAGCCGTCGCAGACGAATTTGGCGGATAGTGCATATGCCTTGGCACGTCCGGTGTACATTGTCAATGCGGAGCCGAAGAAAAGTTTAGGCATGGGGTTTGCAGCATTTTTAACAGGTGATGTTGGGCAGCGGGTGATGTTGAAGGCAGGCCTGATGCCCGACAGCGTACCACCACGGGAGTTGATAATAAGGAAGTAAAACGGTTAAAACTAAATAGGATGAACATGGTGAAAAAAGCAATGATATGGGGTATATCCCTTGCTTTTCTAGTTACAGGGGTACATGCGCAGAGTTTGGACGATGCGAAGAAAGCGCTGGAAGCGGAACAATACGCCCAAGCCAAAGGCATGTTGGAAACGCTTGTGAAAAACAAGCCCAAGGATGGGGAGAACTATTTCTATCTGGGGCTCGTACACATCTACAACGATCACTTGGATTCTGCGTTGACGATTTTCGATCAGGGGTTGACGGCCGATCCCAAGAGTAATCTGAATAAAGTAGGCCAAGGCATCGTAGATCTGCATAATGAAAATGCAAGCGGCGCGGTGACGAAATTTGCAGAGGCTACCGCGAAGCTGAAGCGTAAGGATTACTTGGAACTGTACCACATCGGAAGGGCGTACATCGATGCACCGAACCCCGACTACCAGAAAGCGGTGCAATACCTGGATCAAGCAAAGGCCAAGAATGCCGAGGACCCGCTTATTCCGCTGGCGCTAGGTGATGCCTATCTGGGGTTGGGGAATGCGAGTATGGCATATGTGGGGTATCGTGACGCATCCACGTTGGACAATAACCTGACCCGTGCCCGTGTACAGATGCAGGTGATTACCAGGGGTTCGCATGCGTGGCAAGAAGCTATCGATGGATTGAAACAAATCGCTGCCGAGGTACCAGACTATGCGCCCACCTACCGGGAGTTGGCCGAAACGTACCATGCTTGGGCAAACACGGCTACGAAAATAGAAGATTACAACGAGCGGAATAAGCAGGGCGTGGAGTATTACAAACAATACATGGATAAGACGGACTACTCCGTGGAATCCCGTATCCGCTACGCCGATTTCCTCGTGTATGCCAAAGACTACGACGAATTGCAGGTGCAAGCCGCGGAGTTGGCTAAATTGGAAGATGTAAATCCAAAAATCCTTCGTTATCTCGGGTATTCTGCCTATAAAAAAGGGCAATACCAGGAAAGCAAGGACGCATTGGATCGGATGTTTGCACGGATGGAGCCCGAGCGGATAATCCAGCAGGACTACCTGCACCTGGGATTGGCAAACATTAAGCTCGCTGGCGACGACGACGCATTGTTCGAAAAGGGTATCGAGGAATTGAAGAAGGCGGTAGCCGCCGATTCTTCGATTGCGGATGACCTGCACGACGTGGGTACCGAATTTTTCACCAACAAACAGTACGCAAGGGCACTGAAGATATTTGACATCCCGGCCTCCACGCCGACGTCAAGGAATTACATCTATGATAATTACTACGTGGGATTGGCCGGTTATTATGCCGTAGCCACCAAGCCTGCCGACCAACGCGGCGGCCCCGAAAATGAGGAGTTGTTGCGCCGCGCAGACACCGCATTTGGCTTGGTCATCGAAAAGGCGCCGAACACGAAAGACGCTTACCTGAACAGGGCGAACGTGAACAAGTTTCTTGACGACCAGGAAAATCCCAAAGGGTTCGCCTTGCCTTACCTGGAACAGTATATCGAATTGGTGAAAGCGGATGGTGAAGCGGAGGTGCAGAAGAACAAGACCAAGTTGGTCGACGCGTATAGTACATTGGCCGTTACCGTCGTGAAGCAAGGGGACTATCAGAAAGGGAGGGAACTGCTTGCGGAAATCCTAAAACTCGAGCCGGAGAATACCTGGGCAAAGCAAACATTGCAATACCTGGAGCAGGCCTCGGCCACGACTACGAGTTCCACTGGTCAATAGCCAAAGGTAGGCTTACGTCAAATTTTGTAAAGCGCTAGTTTTAAAATTAGCGCTTTATTTTTTAGCTTTGGGCGCTTTAAAAGACTGACTGTATGGAATCAGAATTGTTGAGTATGCCGAGCGATTATTTGCCGATATTGATTCAATTAATCGTAGCAGCTGGCTTTGGTATAGGGACAATCGTCATTACGCATCTCATCGGGCCCAAGGTAAGGACGGAAAACAAATTGGGGGCATTTGAGTCGGGTATCGACGTCGTCGGGAATGCCCGCCAACCCTTTTCCATCAAGTACTTCATGGTGGCCATATTGTTTGTCATTTTCGATATTGAAGTGATCTTTATGTATCCATGGGCGGTCAACTTCAGGGAATTCGGGCTTTCGGGATTGATCGAGATGTTTGTTTTCATGGGGTTGTTGCTATTGGGATTTATCTATGTGATAAAACGCAAAGCCCTGGAGTGGGACTAAGTATATTAGAACGTTTCTAAATAATATAATTAGCCCGATAAGCATCCAATATATTGTAAATTTGTAACTCATTCACCGGTTGGTGGATGAGTTTTTTTGTGAGGCTAAGACCGGAGTAAGCATGAGTGATATTAAATTAGCGGAAGCGCCCCCCGGTGTACAGGGATCAGGTTTTTTCGCAACGACATTGGATAAGGCCATCGGGCTTGCGCGGGCCAATTCGTTATGGCCGTTACCGTTTGCTACTTCGTGCTGTGGTATTGAATTTATGGCGACGATGGGGGCCACTTACGATTTGGCCCGCTTTGGCGCAGAACGGCCTAGCTTTTCGCCCCGGCAAGCCGATATGTTGCTGGTGATGGGTACGATTGCGAAGAAGATGGCTCCCGTGCTTAGGCAAGTATATATCCAGATGGCTGAGCCACGTTGGGTAATCGCGGTTGGAGCATGCGCGTCCAGCGGCGGGATCTTCGATACGTACTCGGTATTGCAGGGAATCGATGAAGTCATTCCTGTGGACGTGTACGTACCGGGCTGCCCCCCTCGCCCCGAAGCCATTTTGGACGGCGTGATACGGTTGCAGGAAATCGTGAAGAACGAGCCGCTGAACCGGCGCAATTCGCCGGAGTACAAGGCATTGCTTGAAAAATACGGAATACATGCTCATGGCTAAACTGGACAACCAAACGGTATTGCAACGCCTTAACGGACGGTTTGCCGAGGGTATCCGGAACGTAAGCGAACCTTATGGCCTGCTGACCATCGAAACGGATACTACGCAGCTATTGGATGTCTTGGAATTTCTGAAGACGGATAATGACTTGCAATTTGGTTATTTGACAGATATCACAGCGGTGCACTATCCGGAGTTGGACAAGCCATTCGCCGTGGTGTATCATGTCCATAGCTTGGTGAATAACGTGCGTATCCGTATCAAGGTTTTCCTGGATGGAAGGTATCCGGCCATCCCCACGGCTACGGGGCTGTGGAACGGGGCCAATTGGATGGAGCGCGAGACTTACGACTTTTTCGGGATACAGTTTGTGGGGCACCCTGATTTGCGTAGGATACTGAACGTGGACGACATGGAAGTATTTCCCATGCGGAAAGAATACCCGCTGGAAGACCCCAATAAAGTAGACAAGAAAGACTATTTCTTTGGCAGATAAGATATCATGAGCGATTCGATTTCGAAAATTTCATCCAACAAACCCGTTTTTAACGACAACGACCCACAGGATGAGTTATTCACGCTCAATCTGGGCCCTACGCACCCCGCTACACATGGGGTGTTCCAAAACGTGTTGCAGGTCGACGGGGAACGAATCGTAAGTGGCGTGTCAACCATTGGCTATATCCACCGGGCGTTTGAAAAGATAGCCGAACACCGTCCCTACTACCAGATTACACCGCTTACCGACCGCCTCAATTATTGTTCTTCCCCCATCAACAATATGGGATGGCATATGACGGTCGAAAAGTTACTGAACATCGAATTGCCCAAACGCGTGCAATACATGCGGGTCATCGTGATGGAATTGGCCCGTATTGCCGATCACATCATCTGCAATGGCATATTGGGCGTGGATACGGGTGCTTTTTCAGGATTCTTGTACGTGATGCAGGAGCGGGAGTTTATCTATGAGATTTTTGAGGAAATCTGCGGGGCTAGGCTGACGACCAATATTGGGCGAATCGGTGGATTCGAGCGTGATTTCAATGACGTCGCGTTTGCCAAGATCAGGGAGTTCCTGAAGCGCTTCCCACCGGTGTTGAAGGAATTTGAAGAACTGTTCAACCGCAACCGTATTTTCATCGAACGTACGGCCAATGTGGCAGCGGTGGACCCAGGGACCGCGCTGAGCTATAGCTGGAGCGGCCCCATACTTCGAGCCACGGGGGTTGATTACGACGTACGTGTGAACGAACCGTATTCCGCTTACGAGGAATTTGATTTCGATATCCCTGTCGGGACCAAGGGTGATGTATACGATCGGTTTATGGTGCGCAACAACGAGATGTGGGAAAGCCTTAAAATCATTGAGCAAGCCATAGATAAGATCGAGAAGGAACCCAAAGGTGTTTTCCATGCCGATGTGCCTGACTTTTACCTGCCGCCTAAGGAGCAGGTATATAACAACATGGAGGCGCTGATTTACCATTTCAAGATTGTGATGGGCGAGATTGATGCGCCGAAAACGGAGGTATATCATTGCGTGGAAGGAGCGAATGGCGAGCTGGGCTTTTACCTGATCAGTGACGGCGGCAGGTCGCCCTATCGGTTGCATTTCCGGAGGCCGTCATTCATCAACTATCAGATGTATGCGCCCATGAGCAGCGGGATGTTGCTGTCCGACGCCATCATCAACATGAGTAGCTTAAATGTTATAGCAGGAGAATTGGATGCTTAGTGTGAAACACAATGAGCCCGTGGAGTTCACGGAAGATATGCTCGGCAGGTTTGCCGATATCGTGGCGCGCTATCCGGAAGGCCGTCAGAAATCCGCCTTGCTGCCCATACTGCACGAAGTTCAGGCAGCATATGGTTGGTTGAGTGTGCCAGCGATGGACAGCGTAGCGGCCTACCTTCGGCTGGAGCCTATCGAAGTATACGAAGTGGCTACCTTTTATACGATGTTCTTTCTCAGGCCGCAGGGCAAGTACGTGCTGGAGGTCTGTCGCACGGGTCCTTGTTGTCTGGTGGGTGCCGAGCGGATCATGAAACATATCGAAAGGCGGCTGGGCGTGAAGGAAGGAGAGGTGACGCCGGATGGCTTGTTTAGCTGGCGCGGTGTCGAATGCCTGGCAGCCTGCGGCTATGGGCCAGTGCTGCAAATCGGTCCGGAATATACATTCTACGAACACCTCACCGAGGAAAGCGTAGATCGATTAATTGATGAACTAAAGGAAAAAGCAGCGGCAAACGGCTGATGGCCGACAACCGACAGCTGATAGCAGATTGTTATGGCTCGTAAGTTATTATTGACGCATATCGATGTCCCAGGCATCAATACCTTTGAGGTGTATCGCCAAAAAGGGGGATACCGTGCTGTGGAGAAGGCGCTGAAGACACTCACGCCGGATGAAGTGGTGGAGGAGGTGAAGAGATCGGGCTTGCGTGGACGTGGCGGAGCGGGCTTCCCGACGGGGATGAAATGGAGTTTCCTCGCTAAACCTGAGGGAGTACCGCGCTACCTGGTGTGCAATGCCGATGAATCGGAACCGGGAACATTCAAAGACCGTTACCTGATGACCCACATCCCCCATGCCTTGATCGAAGGCATGATTGTGTCGAGTTATGCACTGGGAGCTAATACGTCTTATATCTATGTGCGCGGGGAAATGATGCCCCAGATACGCATCCTGGAGAAAGCGATTGCTGAGGCAAAAAATGCAGGATTCCTGGGCAAAAACATCTTGGGTACTGGATACGACCTGGAACTGTATGTCCAACCCGGTGGCGGTGCCTATATCTGCGGGGAAGAAACCGCCTTGTTGGAATCGTTGGAGGGCAAGCGTGGCAATCCCCGGATCAAGCCGCCATTTCCGGCCGTTTCGGGCCTTTACAATTGCCCAACGGTGGTTAACAATGTGGAATCCATCGCAGCCACCGTGCCCATCATCAATGACGGTGGGGAGGAATACGCCAAGATCGGAATTGAACGCAGTACGGGAACCAAATTGATTTCCGCAAGCGGCAACCTCAATAGACCGGGGGTTTATGAAATCGAATTGGGGCTGCCGGTGGAAGAGTTCATCTATTCCGACGAGTACTGTGGTGGGATAGCCAATGGCAAACGCTTGAAGGCCGTGGTCGCTGGCGGTTCTTCGGTACCCATCCTGCCAGCCAACCTGATTGTGAAGACGTTGAAAGGTGAACCTCGCCTGATGACCTACGAATCGTTGGCCGATGGCGGCTTCCAAAGTGGCACCATGCTGGGGTCGGGAGGTTTCATCGCCTTTGACGAAGATCAATGCATCGTACGCAACACTTGGAATTTCACACGGTTTTACCACCATGAAAGTTGCGGGCAGTGCTCGCCCTGCCGCGAAGGTACGGGTTGGATGGAGAAGGTACTGCATAAAATCGAATTTGGGCATGGTGCGTTCAGTGATATCGACTTGCTGGTCGATGTCGCAAAAAAAATTGAAGGGAATACGATTTGCCCGCTGGGTGACGCGGCGGCATGGCCGGTAGCGAGTGCTATCCGTCATTTCAGGGATGAGTTTGAGTGGCACGTGACCAATGGCCAGGAGGCGCAAGTCCGTAACTATGGCTTGGCACATTATGCCGATCCCCTTGAACCAGTGGTGTGATTTTCTCGCGGCGGCGCAACGAACACGCGGCGACCGCGGCGGAAAGGCGAACATAGGCATGACTGAGAACGAAATAGCGACGGCAACCTTGGATGTTGCGTTTAGTATACATCGACAATACGGGCCGGGGTTGTTCGAAAGTGTGTACGAAGAATTATTCGCATACGAATGGGCAAAAACGGGAATTGGATTTTTACGGCAGCATCCCATTCCCTTGATACATGAGACCATTGTATTGGATGCGGGGTTCCGGGCGGATTTTATTATTGAAGATAAGGTAATTATTGAGTTAAAGAGTGTCGAAAAGTTAATGGATGTGCATTTTAAGCAAGTGTCAACATATCTGAAATTGACTGAGTTAAAATTGGGGTTGTTGATTAATTTCAATGCTGCTTATTTAAAGAATGGCATCCATCGGATAGCAAATAATCTTTAGCGTGTTAAGCGCCGCTGGGAGAAAAAGATGAAGCAATAGCTGCCGCGCGTCGCCGCGAAAACGTTGCGCCG
>Ga0207868_1001733_pt1 | contig 14575 bp, 15 predicted proteins | sample Passage237B_FD_187370 | JGI IMG/M metagenome (GOLD analysis project Ga0207868, IMG submission 187370) | Cellulose adapted compost microbial communities from Newby Island Compost Facility, Milpitas, CA, USA - Passage2 37B (SPAdes) (version 3) ... | reverse complement strand
CGTCGAGGCGCGCAGCGGCCGCTTCGCGCAGCTCGAGCCCGGCGTCGGCCGGCTGCTCGGGGTGTTGAGCCTGCAGGCGCTGCCGCGCCGGCTGGTGCTGGATTTCCGCGACGTGTTCAGCGAGGGTTTCACCTTCGACTTGATCGCCGGCGACGTGAGCATGAAAGCCGGCGTGCTGAGCACCGAGGAGCTCGCGATCGCCGGGCCGGCCGCGAAGGTCTGGATCGGCGGCACGGCCGACGTGCTGCACGAGACGCATGACCTGAAGGTCGTCGTGCAGCCGACGCTGACCGAATCGGTGGCCGTGGGCACGGCGGCGGGGCTGGTCAATCCGGTCGCGGGGCTGATCGCCTACCTCGCGCAGAAGGCGTTCAACGATCCGTTCGAGCGCCTGTTCGCGTACGGGTACGCGATCACGGGACGCTGGGACGATCCGCAGATCGAGAAGCTGCCGGTCGGACGCGGCCGCCAGGACGTGGAGGAGGTCAAGGAATGAGCCAGCCCGGAACGGTGCGCGTGGCCGCGATCCAGACGGTGTCCGGACCGGACGTGGACGAGAACCTGCGCGCGGCCGATGCGCTGGTGGCCGAAGCCGCCGCGAACGGCGCGCGGCTCGTCGCGCTGCCGGAATACTTCGCGCTGCTGTCGCCGGACGAGACCGCCAAGCTGCGCGCGGCCGAGACGCCCGGCGACGGGCCGATCCAGCGTTTCCTCTCCGGGGCGGCGCGGCGTCACGGCGTGTGGATCGTCGGCGGCACGCTGCCGCTCGCGGCCCGGACGCCCGGACGTGTGCGCAACACCGTGCTGGTTTATGACGCCGCGGGGGCGGTCGTGTCGCGCTACGACAAGATCCATCTGTTCGGCTTCGACAACGGTGGAGAGCACTACGACGAGTCGCGCACCATCGAGGCCGGCGACGCGCCGGTGGCGCTCGACAGTCCCTTCGGACGGCTCGGACTGTCGGTGTGCTACGACCTGCGTTTTCCCGAGCTGTACCGGGCGATGGGGCGACCGGACGTCGTCTTCGTGCCGTCGGCCTTCACGGCCACGACCGGCCGCGCGCACTGGGAAACGCTGCTGCGCGCCCGCGCGATCGAGAACCAGTGCTTCGTCGTCGCGCCGGCGCAGGGCGGCGTGCATCCGGGCGGACGGCGCACCTGGGGCCACAGCATGATCGTCGATCCCTGGGGTGAGATACTGGCGTGCCGCGCCGAGGACGGCCCGGGCATCGTCGTCGCGGACCTCGACCCCCGGCGGCTCGACACCGTGCGCCGGCAGCTTCCGGCGCTGCAACACCGCCGCCTCGGCGGCGCAGGCTGAACTTCGCGGATCGTTTCGCCGGCGCGCCGGTCAACGTTTCGCTCATCGATCACGGAATGAACATGAATCTCGCCACTCCGGCACTGGACGTCGCCGAAAACCTGCTGCTTGCTCCCTACGGTCTGGACGAGCGCGCGCTCGAACGCGCCTTCGGCACGCTGATGGGGCACCGCCTCGACTATGCCGACCTGTACTTCCAGTACCGCCGCGCCGAGGGCTGGAGCCTGGAGGAGGGCATCGTCAAGTCGGGCAGCTTCGACATCGAACAGGGCGTGGGCGTGCGTGCGATCAGCGGCGAGAAGACCGCCTTCGCCTATTCGGACGACATCTCCGAAGCCGCGCTCGAGGACGCCGCGCGCGCGACCCGCGCGATCGCCGACGCCGGCACCGGCCGCAGCACGGCGATTCGGCGCATGGATGGCGTGCGGCCGCTGTACCGCGGCGACGATCCGCTGGCCTCGCTGCCCGACACCGAGAAGGTACGGCTGCTCGAACGCCTGGAGGGCTTCGCCCGCGCCGAGGATCCGCGCGTGACGCAGGTCATGGCCTACGTCTCCGGGTCATGGGAGGTCGTCCTCGTCGCGCGCAGCGACGGCCATCTGGCGGCCGACGTGCGGCCGCTGGTGCACGTTTCGCTGTCCGTGATCATGGAGGATGGCGGCCGCCGCGAGCGGGGCAGCTCCGGCGGAGGCGGGCGCTTCGACTACGGATGGTTCACGGACGAGCGCCTGCGCGGGCTTGCCCGGGAAGCCGTACACCAGGCACGTACCAACCTCGACGCCGTCGCGGCGCCAGCCGGCACGATGACCGTGGTGCTCGGTCCGGGCTGGCCGGGCATCCTGCTGCACGAGGCCATCGGCCACGGCCTGGAAGGTGACTTCAACCGCAAGGGCAGCTCGGCCTTCTCGGGCCGCATCGGCGAGCAGGTGGCCGCGCGCGGCGTGACCGTGGTGGACGACGGCACGCTGCCGGACCGGCGCGGTTCGTTGACCGTGGACGACGAGGGCAATCCGACCCGGCGCACGGTGCTGATCGAGGACGGCATCCTGACCGGCTATATGCAGGACATGCTCAATGCCCGCCTGATGGGCGTGGCGCCCACCGGCAACGGCCGGCGCGAGTCCTACGCGCACCTGCCGATGCCGCGCATGACCAACACCTGCATGCTGGCGGGCGACAAGCACCCCGAGGAGATCCTGCGCTCGGTCAGGAACGGGCTGTACGCCGTCAACTTCGGTGGCGGGCAGGTCGACATCACGTCGGGCAAGTTCGTGTTCTCGGCATCCGAGGCCTATCTGATCGAGGACGGCCGCGTGACCCGTCCGGTCAAGGGCGCGACGCTGATCGGCAACGGGCCGGACGTCCTCACGCGCGTGGCGATGATCGGCAACGACATGCAGCTCGACCCCGGCATCGGCACCTGCGGCAAGGACGGCCAGAGCGTGCCGGTGGGCGTCGGCCAGCCGACGCTGCGCATCGACGGGCTGACGGTCGGCGGCACGGCCTGAGTTGTCCGTTGTAAGCCGATGTTTGTAACGACACGACTCGCACCGGGGCGCTGAACGCCCGTTGTGGTGCGCTTCGCGGCACGAAGAGTGCCCGTTCGCAACGGCCGGCGTGGCCGGCGATGGGTGCCGTGCGGGTGGTCCGTAACATCTGCTGCTACCTTGAAACAAGTCGTCGCGGCCCGGTCTTCGGGGCGGCTCTAGACTGCGGGCTTCGTCACCGCAGTCAGGAGTGTCCCGATGTTCAACAAGTCCAATCTGTTTCCGAAATCCTCCGAACCCCAGGCCGCGCGCAACCCCGCGCCGCGCAGTCCGGCCGCGGCGACGTCCCCCGCGCCCGGGGCCGATCCGGCGCGCCGTCCCGCGACGCCGTCCGCCGTCTCCGGCGCCGGTCCGGCCGACGTCAGCGCGCCGCGCGGCCGTGACGAGGGGGGCAAGCGTGACAGCCGCCTGATCGTCGGCGCGGACGTCAAGCTCAAGGGAGCCGAGATCCTCGATTGTGACACGCTGGTGGTCGAGGGACGCGTGGATGCGACGATGGACAGTCGCGTGCTGCGCATCGCCGAGGGAGGAGCTTTCGCAGGCAAGGTCGGCGTGGACGTGGCGGAGATCCACGGCCGCTTCGACGGCGAGCTGACGGTGCGCGAGCAGCTGGTCATCCACGCGGGCGGCCGCGTCAGCGGAAAGATCCGCTACGGCTCGATCTTCATCGAGGAAGGCGGCCAGATCTGCGGCGACATCATGGCGGCGGAAGCCGAGAAGGATGCGGAGAAGGGGCGCGACAAGGTGCGTGACGAGTCCCGTCAGGGCGAGGCCGTGGCGGTCTGATCAGCGCGTGCCGGCCGCGCTCGCGGCCTGGGTGGGGGCGGCGGTGAAGTGCCAGTTGCCTTCCCAGGCCGCACGTACGCGATTGGGGTAGGCGGCCTTGCCGAGGCTGCCGTTGTAGCGCCCCAGCGCACGGAAGAGGTCACCCCGTTCGATGTCGAGGTAGTGGCGCAGGATGATGCAGCCGTAGCGCAGGTTGGTGCGCATGTGGAAGAGGTTGTCCTCGGGGCGGCCGATGACTTCGGTCCAGAACGGCATGATCTGCATGTAGCCGCGCGCGCCCGCACTGGACACGGCGTACTTACGGAAGGCGCTCTCGACCTCGATCAGCCCGAGCACGAGCTGCGGGTCCAGTCCGGCGCGCGTGGCTTCGTAATGCACGGTGTCGAGCAGGTCGGCGCGCTCGCGCTCGTCGGGCAGCCAGCGGGCGAGCCGGCGCGACATCTCGTCGTGCCACGTCCGGTAGGCGGTGTCCGAGCGCGTGAGCAACGGCGGCGGTCGGTCGCTGATCGCGGCGTGCAGCGCGGCGCGCACGCTCTCGGACATCGGTTCGTACATCTGCGGGCCGGCCTGGACGCCGGTGGCGGCCCACAGTACGCAGGCCGCGCACGCCGTCACGAGGCGCCGGACCCGGAGGTTCATGCCGGCGTGGCGCTCCGCAGGCGGGCGACCAGGGTCTCGACGACCTGATCGGGGGCGACGCGCTGGGCTTCGGCGTCGCGCCGGTCCTGGACCTCGACCACGCCCTCCTTCAGTCCGCGGTCGCCGACCACGACGCGCTGCGGCACGCCGATCAGCTCCCAGTCCGCGAACATCGCACCGGGGCGTTCGCCACGGTCGTCGAGGATGACGTCGATGCCGGCGGCGGTCAGCGCGTCGTACAGACGAGTGGCCGTCTCGCGCACGGCGTCGGACTTGTCGAAACCCACCGGGCAGATCACGACCTCGAACGGTGCGATGGCGGCCGGCCAGATGATGCCGCGCTCGTCGTGGTTCTGCTCGATGGCGGCGCCGAGGATGCGCGACACACCGATGCCGTAGCAGCCCATCTCCATGACCTGCTCGCGGCCGTTCTCGTCGACGAACTTGCAGTCGAGCGCCTCGGAGTACTTGGTGCGTAGCTGGAAGATGTGGCCGACCTCGATTCCGCGGCAGATCGCGAGCGTGCCCTTGCCGTCGGGCGAGGGGTCGCCGGCGACGACATTGCGCAGGTCGGCGACCTCGGGCTCGGGGAAGTCACGGCCAATGTTGGCGCCGATGTAATGCCAGTCGTCCTGGTTGGCGCCGACGACGAAGTCGGCCATCGCGGCGACGGTGCGGTCCATGATGACACGACCCTTGAAGCCGACCGGGCCCAGCGAGCCCGGCGCTGCGCCGAAGGCTGCCTGGATGGCCTCGGCATCCGCGAAGACGATCGGGTTGGCGATGCCGTCGATCTTCTGCGCCTTGATCTCGTTGAGCTCGTGGTCACCGCGCACCAGCAGCAGGACGGGCGCGCGGCCGTTGTCGTCGTCGGCCTCGACCACGACGGCCTTGACCGTGCGCTCGACCGGGATCTTCAGGAATTCGGCCAGTTCGGCGATGGTCTTGATGCCCGGCGTGTGAACCTTCTGCAGCGAGGCGGACGGAGCAGGGCGTGCCACGTTCGGCGCGAGCGCCTCAGCGAGCTCGACGTTGGCCGCGTAGTCGGAGTCCGGGCAGTAGGCAATGTCGTCCTCGCCGGTTTCGGCGATGACGTGGAACTCGTGCGAGCCCGTGCCGCCGATCGAGCCGGTGTCGGCCGCCACGGCACGGAACTGCAGGCCGATGCGCGAGAAGATGCGGTGGTAGGTGTCGTACATGTTGCCGTACTCGCGCACCAGATCCTCGTAGCTGACGTGGAATGAGTAGCCGTCCTTCATCAGGAACTCGCGTCCGCGCATGACGCCGAAGCGCGGCCGGATCTCGTCGCGGAACTTGGTCTGGATCTGGTAGAAGTGGCGCGGCAGCTGGCGGTAGCTGCGGATCTCGCGCCTCACCATGTCGGTGATGACTTCCTCGTGCGTGGGGCCGACGACGAAGTCGCGCTCGTGGCGATCCTTGAAGCGCAGCAGCTCGGGGCCGTAGTGGTTCCAGCGGCCCGATTCCTGCCACAGCTCGGCGGGCTGGACAGCCGGCATCAGAACCTCGATGGCGCCGGCCCGGTTCATTTCCTCGCGCACGATGTTCTCCACCTTGCGCAGGCAGCGCAGGCCCATCGGCATCCAGTTGTAGATGCCCGCGGCGACCTTGCGGATCAGGCCGGCGCGCAGCATCAGCCGGTGGCTGGCGATCTCGGCGTCGGAGGGGGCTTCCTTGAGGGTGGAGATGAAGAACCTGCTGGCGAACATCGTGGGATCCGGAAAAAAGGGTGTCTAGATCGCGCGCATTCTATCAGCGCGCCGCGCCGCCTCGGCGGAACCGGCGCCAAACGGCGCTTTCCAACCCCCGGCAAGTGTGGAAAAATCGACCCAACTGAACGAATCAAGGGTTCCGGCATGCTCGATCGCGAGGGCTACCGCCCGAACGTCGGCATCATCCTGGTCAACGGGCGCAACGAGGTTTTCTGGGGCAAGCGCATCCGCGAGCATTCCTGGCAGTTTCCCCAAGGTGGCATCAAGCATGGCGAAAGCCCGCAGCAGGCCATGTACAGGGAGTTGTACGAGGAAATCGGGCTCAAACCCGAGCACGTGAAGATTCTCGGTCGCACGCGTGGCTGGTTGAAGTACGACGTTCCGAAGAACTGGATACGCCGCGAGTGGCGTAGCACCTATCGTGGCCAGAAGCAGATCTGGTTCCTGTTGCGCCTGACCGGGCGCGACAGCGACGTCTGCCTGCGCGCCAGCAAGCATCCCGAGTTTGATGCCTGGCGCTGGAGTGACTATTGGGTGCCGCTCGAGGCCGTCATCGAGTTCAAGCGGCAGGTGTATCAGCAGGCCCTGTCGGAGCTCGCCACCATCCTGTTCCGTCCGTCTGTGCCGGAGTGCCCGCCCGAATACCGGGAAGCGCTGACGGCGCGCGAATCGTGACCGGCGCGCCGCGGCGCGTGACCCCGACCGAGGTCCTGTCGATGCACAAGAAGTCCTTCCCGTACCGGATCGCGAGCGGCCTGCTGCTCGCGCTGGCGGCCACGTCCGCTCCGGCGCAGTTCCTGAGCGAACTCGATCCGAACTGGCGCGAGGCGGAGGTGCAGATGCCGCCGGCGCCGCAGGAGAAGTCCCTGCGCGAGTTCCACGTCAGCTCGGCGGTGCCGCACCGTTACCTGATCGACGAGTCCTCGCTCGAGGTCGGAGCGGACTACGTCGTGCGCTACGTGCTGGTGATCCGCACCGCTGGCGGCGCGGAGCAGGTGAGCTACGAAGGCATCCGCTGTCCGGCCGGTGAGTGGAAGCTTTACGCCCACTGGCGTCCGTCCGAGGGGTGGGTGCCGCCGCGGCGATCGGAATGGCAGGCGATCGCCTCCACGCGCCGCCATACGCCGCAGGCCGCACTGGCCAAGAATTACTTCTGTGACGGCCCCGCGCCGCCGCGCACCACCGCCGACGCGCGCCGAGGCCTGCGCTACGGCTCCGAGCGCTGGAATCCTTGAGACCATGCTGATCGACGATCTGATCATCCAGTTCGACAAGGCGCTGCGCACGCTCGCCGCGCCGGCGGCCACCGTGCGCCCGGTGCCGGGCGAGAACCTGCCCGACATCGAAATGAGCGACGGGGAGAAGGCCGAGACGGCCGCGCTGATGCGCGTCAACCACTGCGGCGAGATCTGTGCGCAGGCGCTGTATCAGGGTCAGTCGCTGACGGCGCGGGATCCGTCGATCCGGGTCGAGCTGGAGCGTGCCGCGGTCGAGGAGACGGAGCATCTCGCGTGGACCGAGCGCCGCATCGCCGAGCTGGGTGGTCGCAAGAGTCTGCTCAATCCGCTGTGGTATGCCGGGTCGCTGGCCATCGGCATGGTGGCCGGTCGGGCGGGGGATCGCTGGAACCTCGGCTTTCTGGCCGAGACGGAGCGTCAGGTCGAAGCGCACCTGAAACGCCACCTCGCGCGCGTGCGCGAGGATGACGCGCGAACGCGCGCGATCCTTGAACAGATGGTCGTGGACGAGGTCAAGCACGCCAGCACGGCGACGGCGCTGGGCGGCGCGGAGCTTCCCGCCGTCGTGCGCAAGGGCATGCACTGGATGGGCCGCGTCATGACGACGCTGGCCTACCGGATCTGACCGAGGGCTCAGTCGGCCTCGACGATTTCCCAGGTGTGTTCGATCTGCGCGGTCTTGCCGAGCATGATCGAGGCCGAGCAGTATTTTTCCGCCGACAGGTGAATGGCGCGTTCGACCGCTTCCGGCTTCAGGTTGCGGCCGGTGATCGTGAAATGGAAGCCGATCCGCGTGAACACCTTGGGATCGGTGTCGGCGCGCTCGGCGACGAGGCGTGCGCTGCAGCCACGGATGTCGTGACGGCCGCGGCGAAGAATCATCACGACGTCGAAGGCGGTACATCCGCCGGCGCCGACCAGCATCATCTCCATGGGGCGCGGGGCAAGGTTACGTCCGCCGGCGTCCGGCGCGCCGTCCATCGCGACCAGGTGGCCGGAGCCGGTTTCGGCGACGAAGCTCACTCCGTCAAGCCATTTGATCGTGCATTCCATCGTCGATCCTCGTGTTCGGCCCGCCGGGCAGGGCGGGGAGAGACAAAATTGTGAAGTTTAGCGGAACCCGTCGCGGCCGCGGCGGTCACTGACTGCAGCGACCGCCCGCCCGATCCGGCTGCGTGCATAAACAAGTCTTATATTCACATCAAAAGATTTGTTGTGCAATGCACAAAATCCACTTGATTCAAACGTTTCCGGAGCGGATAATGGGTGTCATCGAGATGGTTCTGCTTCGTCTCGACCGATGTCTCCTCCACCCTCCTCCTTTGGTGTGGATTTACGCAGTCCGGGGCAGCCCCGGGCTGCGTTTTTTTTGCCCGGGCCGCACGTCGAAAGCGGTTTGACATTGGCGGTCCGACTCCATTATCATCCCGTGCTTTCCGTTTCACGGCCCATGCGTGGCCGGACAAGAATCGAGGAATCGAATGAAAACGTTTTCCGCCAAGCCGCATGAGGTCAAACGCGACTGGTTTGTTGTCGATGCGTCGGACAAGGTGCTTGGCCGTCTCGCGGCTGAGGTTGCCCGTCGCCTGCGCGGCAAGCACAAGGCAATCTACACGCCTCACGTCGACACCGGTGACTTCATCGTCGTCGTCAACGTCGACAAGCTGCGCGTGACCGGCAACAAGGCGCAGGACAAGAAGTACTACCGTCACAGTGGTTACCCCGGCGGCATCTACGAGACCAACTTCACGAAGATGCAGCAGCGTTTCCCGGGTCGCGCGCTCGAGAAGGCCGTCAAGGGCATGCTGCCGAAGGGCCCGCTGGGCTACGCGATGCTGAAGAAGCTGAAGTGCTACGCGGGCGCCGAGCATCCGCACGCCGCACAGCAGCCCAAAGTTCTCGAGATCTGACAGGAGCCCCTTCATGGCTGTGAGTTACAATTACGGCACGGGTCGCCGCAAGACGGCGGTTGCGCGTGTGTTCATCAAGCCGGGTTCCGGCAATATCGTCGTCAACGGCAAGCCGGTCGACGAATTCTTCTCGCGTGAAACCGGCCGCATGGTCGTTCGCCAGCCGCTGGCGCTGACCGAGAATGAAGGCCGCTTCGACATCATGGTCAACGTCACCGGTGGTGGCGAGTCGGGCCAGGCCGGAGCCGTACGTCATGGCATCACCCGCGCGCTGATCGACTTCGATCCGGAGCTCAAGTCCGTGCTGCGCAAGGCTGGCTTCGTCACCCGTGACGCCCGTGAGGTCGAGCGCAAGAAGGTCGGCTTCCGCAAGGCGCGTCGCCGCAAGCAGTTCTCCAAGCGCTAATCGCGTCTGGACGCTTGTCGAAGGCCGCCCCCGTGGGCGGCCTTTGTCTTTTCGGCATGACAGGAGAGAGCATGATCAAGGTCGGAGTCGTAGGCGGGACGGGATACACCGGGGTGGAGCTGCTGCGCTTGCTGTGCCTCCATCCGCACGTGCGGCTGACCGCGGTCACGTCGCGCGGCGAGGCTGGCATGCCCGTCGCCGAGATGTTCCCGAGCCTGCGCGGCCGGGTCGATCTGTGTTTCGTCGCACCGCAGGATGCCGCGCTCGACCAGTGCGACGTGGTGTTCTTCGCGACGCCGAACGGCATCGCGATGAAGCAGGCGGCAGAGCTTGTCGCGGCCGGCGTGCGGGTCATCGACCTGTCGGCCGATTTCCGCATCCGCGACGTGGCCGAGTGGCAGAAGTGGTACGGCATGGAGCACGCGGCGCCGCAACTCGTCGCCGAAGCCGTCTATGGACTGCCCGAGGTCAATCGCGAGGCCATCCGCACGGCGCGCGTGCTCGCCAATCCGGGCTGCTATCCGACCGCCGTACAGCTCGGTTTCCTGCCGCTCGTCGAGGCGGGCGTCGTGGAGCTGGGGAGTCTCGTCGCGGACGCGAAGTCGGGTGTCTCGGGCGCCGGCCGCAAGGCCGAGGTGCGTACGCTGTTCGCCGAGGCGGCCGACAACTTCCAGGCCTACGGCGTTCCGGGCCACCGTCACCTGCCGGAGATCCGGCAAGGTCTGTCGCGGGTGGCTGGCCAGCCGGTCGGGATGACCTTCGTGCCGCACCTGGTGCCGATGATCCGCGGCATCCACGCCACGCTCTACGGCCGCATCACGCGTGAGGTCGATGTCCAGAAACTGTTCGAGGAGCGCTTCCGTGACGAAGCCTTCGTCGACGTGCTGCCGGCGGGCAGCCATCCCGAGACGCGCTCGGTGCGTGCGAGCAATCTCTGCCGTATCGCGGTCCATCGTCCGCAGGGCGGCGACGTGCTGGTGGTGCTGTCGGTCATCGACAACCTGGTCAAGGGAGCGGCCGGCCAGGCCGTGCAGAACATGAACATCATGTTCGGCTTCGACGAGCGGTGCGGGCTCGAGGTGGTTCCCGTCAGCCCCTGACAGGCGTAAGCTTGGCACATGGTCACGCCCGCCCGGAACTTGTGGCGGCGGCCGGGATCGAAAAGACGAATGAGGGTCGCCCGTCGAGCGGCCCCGCAGTTCCCAGGAGAGATGATGAGTACGACGACCGAAACGCCCGACCTGCTGGTATTCACCGACAGTGCCGCCAACAAGGTGCGCGAACTGATCGAGGAGGAGGGCAACCCGGACCTGAAGCTTCGGGTGTTCGTCTCCGGTGGCGGTTGCTCGGGTTTCCAGTACGGCTTCACCTTCGACGAGGAAGTGGCCGAGGATGACACCACGCTCGAGAAGAATGGCGTGACGCTGCTGATCGACTCGATGAGCTACCAGTATCTGACCGGTGCCGAGATCGATTACACCGAAGGTCTGGAGGGGGCGCAGTTCGTGATCCGCAACCCGAACGCAACCAGCACCTGCGGCTGCGGCTCGTCCTTCTCGGTCTGAGCGAAGACCACCCAAACGAAAAGGAGCGCCGAGGCGCTCCTTTTTTGTTGCCGTGACGTCCGGTTCAGCGGGCGGTGTTGGCCGCGACGCGGGTCGGATTGTGGTTGAGCAGGTCCAGTCGCGCCAGCAGCGGCTCGGCGGAGGAACGGAATGCCTGAAGCTCCTTGCCCTGCAGCGGCTTGACCGGCGGCAGCGCGATCTTGAGCGGGTCGCGCGGCACGTTGTTGACGCGGATCTCGTAGTGCAGGTGCGGTCCGGTGGCCCATCCGGTCATGCCGACGTAGGCGATCGTCTCACCCTGTCGGACACGCTGGCCGCTCTTGAGGCCCTGTGCGAAGCCGTTGAGGTGGGCGTACAGGGTGGAATAGCCGTCGCGGTGCTGGATCACGACGGTCTTGCCGTAACCGTTCTGGTGGCCGACGAACTGGACCTTGCCGTCCGACGAGGCCATGACCGGCGTGCCCTTCGGGGCGGCGAAGTCGGTGCCGTTGTGGCTGCGCCAGCTCCGATGGATCGGATGCATGCGGCGGCCGAAGTTCGACGAGATCCGCGTGAATTCGAGCGGATAGCGCAGGAAGGCCTGGTTCAGGCCGCGACCGTCAGGCGTGTAATAGGCTTCGTTGCCGTCTGCCTCGCGATGGAGCACGACGCGGTGGGCCTTGCCCTGATTCAGAAATTCGGCGGCAAGGATGCGGCCCGCACGGACCGGAACGCCGTTGTCGTAGACCGTTTCGTACACGACGCTGAAGCGGTCGCCCGAGCGCAGGTCGCGCGTGAAGTCGATCTGCGTACCGAAAATCTCGGCAAAGCGGCTCGCGATGCTGTCGGGCACGCCGGCCGCGTCGGTGGCGCCGAACAGCGAATGGGTGATCGTGCCGGAACGCATTTCGACCAGCGTCTCGGTCTGGGCCAGGTCGCCGCCCGACACGGAGAATCCGTCGCCCGTGCGCTGGACGATGAGGCGATCGGCGCTGCGGGAGATCGGAAGGTTGAGCGACACCAGCCGTCCGTCGGTCGAAACCATCGCGACCAGCGACCGCCCGGCACGCAGCTGACGCAGTACGTTGCGCATTTCGCTGAGGCCGTTCAGCTGTGTGAGGGCTTCACGGTCGTTTACACCGAGGCGCTGGAAGATGGTCTGCAGCGTGTCACCCGGCAGGATGCGTTCGTTGTAGACGTAGGGCAGGTCGGTGTCGGAGGGCAGTGCTTCGATGCCCGGGGCATCGAGAAGCTCGACGACGGTCTTCGGTTCGAAGGGCAGGGTCGGTTCGCCGGGAACGTCGGCGACGGCGGCAACGACCACGAGGCCGGAGAGAAGGAAAGCCGCAACGTACAACGGGATACGCTTGGGTTTGGTGGGTAGTGGTGCCGATTCCGTTAAAATCCCGTTTTCCCTGGGCTGCATGAGAATCCTTGGGCAGAAAAAAATTTTCTGCAGTCTAGCAAACGATTTCCCAAAAGTGCAAAGCAATCAATTCGTTCGGGAAGCTTTCATAAGGTAATTCGGAGATTTTCATGGTCGACGTCGGGGAAGCGCTGGAGTACATCAAGCGTGGTGCGGAAGAGCTGCTGGTCGAGAGCGAACTGGCGGAGAAACTGGCGGCGGGGCGTCCGTTGCGGGTCAAGGCCGGTTTCGATCCGACGGCGCCGGACCTGCATCTCGGGCACACGGTGCTCATCAACAAGCTCCGGCACTTTCAGGAGCTCGGCCATCACGTGATGTTCCTCATCGGTGACTTCACCGGCATGATCGGCGATCCGTCCGGCAAGAACGCGACGCGGCCGCCGCTGTCGCGCGAGCAGATCGCGCAGAATGCCGCCACGTACCGCGAACAGGTGTTCAAGATCCTCGATCCCGAGCGCACCGAAGTGTGCTTCAACTCGACCTGGATGAACGAGCTCGGCGCAGCCGGCATGATCCGTCTGGCGTCCCATTATTCGGTCGCTCGCATGCTCGAGCGTGACGACTTCGCCAAGCGCTACGCCGGCGGCCAGTCGATCGCCGTGCATGAATTCCTGTATCCGCTGTGCCAGGGCTATGACTCGGTCGCGATGAAGGCCGACGTGGAGCTCGGCGGTACGGACCAGAAATTCAACCTGCTGGTTGGCCGCGAACTGCAGCGCGATTACGGCCTCACGCCACAGTGCGTGCTGACGATGCCCCTGCTCGTGGGGCTGGACGGTGTCAACAAGATGTCCAAGTCGCTCGGCAACTACATCGGCATCACCGAGGCGCCGCGCGAAATCTTCGGCAAGCTGATGTCGATTTCCGACGAGCTGATGTGGCGCTACTACGAGCTGTTGTCCTTCCGTTCTTCGTCGGAGATCGCCCGCCTCAGGCGGGAAGTGGAGGATGGTCGCAATCCGCGCGACATCAAGGTGCTGCTCGCGCAGGAGATCGTTGAGCGTTTCCACGATCGTCGCGCGGCCGAAGAGGCGCTCGAGGAGTTCGAGGCACGCTTCCGCCGCGGCGTGCTGCCTGATGACATGCCGGAGTTCGTCCTGCAGAGCGCAGGCGAGGGCCTTCCGATCACTCAGGTGCTGAAGCAGGCCGGGCTGACGTCGAGCACTTCGGAGGCGATCCGCATGATCGATCAGGGCGGGGTGCGTCTGAATGGCGATCGCCTGGAGGATCGTGGTCTCGTCATCGAAGCCGGCAGCCGGGTCGTGCTCCAGGTCGGCAAACGCAAGTTCGCCGCGGTCGAGGTGGTCTGAAACGGCTGTTGACTTCCTCGGCGCGGTGCTTATACTGCGCGGCTCTTTCGCTGTGCGTGCGCTGTTTTGGTGCGTTGTGTGGCGGGGGAGTCGGGGGTCTCGGAGCTGCAAATTTGGTGTTCGAGACGCTTGACGAGGCGGGGCGGGTTGTTCATAATCTCGCTTCTTCGCTGCCGGGTGCAGCGGTTCTTTAAAAATTTGGACAATCGATAAGTGTGGGTGCTTGGTCGATGACTGGTCTGGCGGGATTTTGGTCCTGCCGAATCGCAAAGATTGAGTGCTCATATGTCAGCAATGACTTTGAGTGCTGTGGATTGAACTTAAGAGTTTGATCCTGGCTCAGATTGAACGCTGGCGGCATGCTTTACACATGCAAGTCGGACGGCAGCGGGGGTGCTTGCACCTGCCGGCGAGTGGCGAACGGGTGAGTAATGCATCGGAACGTACCCATGTGGTGGGGGATAACACATCGAAAGATGTGCTAATACCGCATACGCCCTGAGGGGGAAAGCGGGGGATCTTCGGACCTCGCGCCATTGGAGCGGCCGATGTCGGATTAGCTAGTTGGTGGGGTAAAGGCCTACCAAGGCGACGATCCGTAGCTGGTCTGAGAGGATGATCAGCCACACTGGGACTGAGACACGGCCCAGACTCCTACGGGAGGCAGCAGTGGGGAATTTTGGACAATGGGCGCAAGCCTGATCCAGCCATGCCGCGTG